>Ga0308161_1001868_pt1 | contig 23755 bp, 24 predicted proteins | sample PhyFR2_FD_201034 | JGI IMG/M metagenome (GOLD analysis project Ga0308161, IMG submission 201034) | Phyllosphere microbial communities from UC Gill Tract Community Farm, Albany, California, United States - DLSLF.R2 | ecosystem: Host-associated > Plants > Phyllosphere > Unclassified | place: USA...
TTGAAGGCCGGGTACGCGAAGCCGCCGGCCTTCGCGCGGTCGAGCATTTCGGCGTACTGATCCGGGGTGGCGACGGGCATGAGAAACTCCTGCGATTGGGGAAGCCGGGACAGCAGTCACTCTATCGGGGCTGGCTCGCGGATGTCGTCGGTGCCGGTCGGCGAGCGCGTCCGTCATGACACTCTGTTAAGAAGCGGGATTCCTTCGGCTCCGGACAGGCGAAAACAGCCCTGTCGGGATCGTTCTGCTGGCTAGGCTGGCCGCATGGTGAGTCTGACTGCGGATCTGAGCCCTCTTCGTCCCGATCGAAACCTCGCGATGGAGCTGGTGCGTGCGACCGAGGCGGCGGCGATCCGCGCCGTGCCGTTCATCGGCCGGGGTGCCAAAGAGGCCGCCGACGGAGCAGCCGTCGATGCGATGCGCGCCTTCCTCGGAACCGTCGCGTTCCAGGGGCGCGTGGTCATCGGCGAGGGGGAGAAGGACAACGCCCCCATGCTCTTCAACGGCGAGGAGGTGGGAACCGGCACGGGGCCCGCGTGCGACATCGCGGTCGACCCGATCGACGGAACCTCCCTCACCGCTGCCGGACGGCAGAACGCTCTCTCTGTCATCGCTGTCTCGGACCGCGGATCGATGCTCGACGCATCCAGCGTCTTCTATATGGACAAGCTGGTCACGGGACCGGCGGGCGTCGGAGTCGTCGACATCCGCCTTCCGATCGGCGAGAACATCCGCAAGCTCGCCGGGGCGCTCGGCAAGCCGGTGGACGAGATCGTGGTGTCGGTGCTGAATCGCCCCCGGCACGAGAAGCTGATCCAGGAGATCCGGGATGCGGGTGCCGGAACCCGCCTGATGAGCGACGGCGACGTGGCCGGTGGTATCAATGCCGCCCGTCACGCCGCGCGCACGGACATGTGCGTCGGCGTGGGCGGAAGCCCGGAGGGCATCGTCACCGCCTGCGCGATCAAGGCGCTCGGCGGACACATCCAGGGACGCCTGTGGCCCCGCGATGATGAGGAGCGCCAGCGCGGCATCGATGCGGGGCTCGACATGGACAAGGTCTACGAGGCCGATGATCTGGTGCGCGGTGACAACACGATCTTCGTCGCCACCGGTGTCACGGACGGTCAGCTCGTGGCCGGTGTCCGTCGCGAGGGCGGCTACATCTACACCGAGAGCGTCGTGCTGCGCGGGGCCTCGGGAACACTGCGCAGAATCGCGTCGGAGCACCTCGTCTCGAAGTGGCTCTGACACGATCGGTCTGACCGCGCCACGGGCATCGTTACCGACCCGGTACCGCGTCGCGGAGCGCTGAACCGGGCTTCCTCCGGTCGCCGTGTCACAATTGACACTGGATTTGTCGCCGTCGACGGAGCCGCCAGGCACCGCAGGCACAGGAGGGCAGACCGATGACAACGCAGCACACGAGTGGCTCCAAAGCCGCTCCGACCAAGATCGTGACAACGAGCACGGGGCGCATCATGCGTGTCAGGGTCGACGAAGCGGGCGCGCCGATCGCGAGCAACGTCGCTACGCCGCCGGTGGTCAAGGCCCCCGTCATCGCGGATCCCGCGCGCCGAGCCGACGTCCTCTTCCGCGTTCGTCGCGACGAGGGCCATGAACTCAGCTCCTGGTGGATGATCGGCGCATTCGTCGTCACCAGCGGGCTCGTCATTCTGCTGCTCAGCGGCGTTCCCGGCATCGCCTGACGACACCTCGCGACGGCGTCACCCGTCAGCGGCGAGCGTCCAGGGATCCGTCCGGGGCCGAGAACGGCTGTTCCGTGTTCTCCGCGTCAGAGTCATCCGTGTCAGCGCTCTCTGCGTCGTCGCGAACCTCATCTTCGCGATCCATATCGTCGGGATCCACGTCGTCGAGCCGCGCGCGGATCTCGCCGACGTCGGCGATCATCGCCGCGTCGTCCTGATCGCGGGCGGCGATGAGTTCCGGCGCGGTGAACCTGCGTGTCTGCGCGGCGATGGTCGGGGGAGCGGCATCGAGAGTCGTGGCGCTGATGCCGGGGAACTGCCGTGCGGTCACGAGTACCCTGTTCTCGAGCGAACCGGCGAACCTGTTGTAGCTCTCGACGGTGCGTTCCAGAGCTCTGCGCAGATCGTCGGCGTGGCCGGCGAGCACGCCCAGACGGTCGTAGAGCTGCGTGCCGAGGGTGAGGAGTGCACGGGCCTCGGTCGAGACCTCCTGCTGCGTCCACGTGTACGCGACGGTCTTGAGCACCGCCCACAGGTTCACGGGGGAGGCCAGGGCGACCCGCCTGCCGAAGGCGTAGTCGAGCAGCGTCGGATCTTCGTCGATCGCGGCCGCGAGCAGCGATTCGCTCGGCAGGAAGCAGATGACGAATTCTGGGCTCGAGTCGAGCCCCGCCCAGTACGCCTTCTTCGCCAGCGCATCGATGTGGGCGCGGACCGCCTTCACGTGCTTCTGCATGTGCTGACGGCGCTGTGCTTCGTGCGCGTCTCCCACCGGCAGCGCGGAGGCTTCGAGGTAGGCGTCGAGCGGCACCTTCGCATCGACGGCGATGGAGGCGCCTCCGGCGAGACGGATCACCATGTCGGGTCGACCCCGCCCCTGATCGGACGAGATGGTCGTCTGCAGGTCGAAGTCGACGTGCCGGGTCAGCCCCGCCGCCTCGACCACGCGGCGCAGCTGCGTCTCGCCCCACACACCGCGCGTCGCCGTGGACTTCAACGCCCCGGCCAGGGACTCGGTGGTCGCGCGCAGCGCCTCGTCGGATTCCTGCGCGCGACGCAGCTGCTCCGCGAGCGAGCCGAACTGCGCATGGCGCTCCTGCTCGATGGCCGAGACCTTCTGCTGCATCTGCTGCAGGCTCTCGCGCACCGGGGCGAGCGCGGTGAGCACCGCGTTCTGCTGCTGCACCCGCTGCGCCTCGGCGCGCTGCTCGCCGCGTGCGTGCTCCACGGCATCTCGGTACAGGTCGTACTGACGGTCGCGATCGTCTCGTGCGGCCACCAGCTCGGCCCGCGCCGTGGCGAGCTCGCCCGCCCCGCGGAAGGCGTGGAGACACCAGCCCACAGCGACGCCGGCCACCAGTGCGGCCAGGAGGAGAACCATCGTCAGAGCGTCCATGTCTCCATGATGCGCGCGACCACGGACATTCGTCCGTCACGACTCAGGCGACAGCGCGCTCCGGGAGTGCGGCGGGCTCGGTCACGCGCAGGGACAGAGCTGCGGCGAGGCCGAAGATGTCGGGGGACGCCGTGCGGCGAGCGGCATCCATCACGATGTGGGCGCAGGCGAGAGCATCCGCGAGCGCATCGTGATGCGAGAAGCCCGTAAACCCTGCGGCTTCGGCCGCTTTCGGCAGACGATAGGAGTCGAGGTCATAGACCTTCCTGGCCACCTGCAGGCTGCACAGCGAGCGGTAGGGCGGGCAGTCGCCCCCGGTCACCTCCGAGGCGCGGCGCAGGACGTTGAGATCGAAGCCGGCGTTGTGGGCGACCAGCACGTCGGCTCCGGCGAACTCGCACAGGCGGTCGAACTGGTCGACCCAGGTCGCGGCCGAACGCACATCGTGCGCGCGGATGCCGTGGATCCGGGTGTTCCACTCCTGGAACTCGTCGTGCCCGGCCGGCGGACGGATCAGCCATCCCGCGGTGGCGACGACCTGACCGTCGCGGACGCGGACGAGCCCGACAGAACAGGCGGAGGCGGGGCTGGAGTTCGCGGTCTCGAAGTCGATCGCAGTGAAGTCCAGGGGCACATCCCCACTCTCTCCCGAGCGTCCTGACGCCCGAGGAGGACTCGCCGTAGGCTGGCGATATGAGTGCAGACAGGGCGACGTCGTTCGGTGCCGAGGCAGAGAACTACGAGGCCGGGCGCCCCGAGTATCCCTTCGAGGCCGTCGCCTGGATGCTCGAGCGGATGCCGCAGGGTGCCCGCCGCATCGCCGACGTCGGAGCGGGGACGGGCAAGCTCACGCGGGTGATCCGCCAGGCTCCGGATGCCGAGGTCGTCGCCGTCGACCCCGATCCGGAGATGCTCGCCGCGCTGCGGCGGAGCGTTCCCGGCATCCCGACCTTCCAGGGGTCGGCCGAGCACATGCCGGTGCCGGATGCGAGCCTGGACGCGGTGACGCTCGGCCAGGCGTGGCACTGGGTCGACCCGCTCGCGGCATCCGTCGCACTCGGCCGGGTGGTGCGCACCGGGGGAGTGCTCGGCCTGATCTGGAACATCCGCGATGAGCGCGTCGAGTGGGTGCGTCGGCTGACCGACATCCTGCACAGCAGCCCGGCTGAGAACATGGTCAACGGCCCCGAGTCCGAAGGGCCGCGCATCGCTGAGCCGTTCGGAGAGGTCGAGACGCAGCGGTGGGAGTGGAACCGGGCGATGACGCGCACGCAGCTGCACCGGATGGCGCTCTCGCGCAGCTACCTCATCACGGCCCCGGTCGAGGAGCGCACCGAGATCATCCGGCACATGGACGCACTGTTCGACGAGCTCGGGCTCGAGGGCGAGGGCACGATCGACCTGCCGTACGTCACGCACGTGTTCCGCGCCGTCCGCAGCTGAGCGGGGATCGCCCGGCACGCAGGGGCGGAGCATCCGCGACCGGTAGACTCGACCCCCGTGGCTCTCACTATCGGAATCGTCGGTCTGCCCAATGTCGGCAAGTCCACCCTCTTCAACGCCCTGACCAAGAACGACGTGCTCGCGGCGAACTATCCGTTCGCGACGATCGAGCCGAACGTCGGGGTGGTCAACCTGCCCGATCCGCGTCTCGAGACGCTCGCCGAGATCTTCGGCAGCGAGCGCATCCTGCCGGCCGCGGTGTCGTTCGTCGACATCGCCGGCATCGTGCGCGGAGCGAGCGAGGGCGAAGGCCTCGGCAACAAGTTCCTCGCGAACATCCGTGAGGCGGATGCCATCGCGCAGGTCGTCCGCGGCTTCGCCGACGACGACGTCGTTCACGTGGACGGCGCCGTCAACCCGGCATCCGACATGGAGACGATCAACGCCGAGCTGATGCTCGCCGACCTCGAGACGGTGGATCGCGCGATCTCCCGCTACGAGAAGGAAGTGCGCGGCAAGAAGATCGAGCCGGTCGTGCTCGAGACCGCCGCGGCCGTGAAGGACGCCCTCGAGCGCGGCGTGCTGCTGTCGGTCGCCGGCATCGACCTCACCCCGGTGCGTGAGCTGGGCCTGCTGACGGCCAAGCCGGTCATCTTCGTCTTCAACGTCGACGAGGCCGTGCTGACCGACGACGCTCGCAAGGCGGAGCTCGCCGCCCTCGTCGCCCCGGCGAAGGCGATCTTCCTCGACGCGAAGATCGAATCGGAGCTCATCGACCTCGACCCCGAGGATGCCGCCGAGCTGCTGGCCTCCACCGGCCAGGACGAGTCCGGTCTCGACCAGCTCGCCCGCATCGGCTTCGACACCCTGGGCTTGCAGACGTACCTGACGGCCGGTCCGAAGGAGGCGCGCGCCTGGACGATCCCCAAGGGATCGAAAGCACCGCAGGCCGCCGGCGTCATCCACACCGACTTCGAGAAGGGCTTCATCAAGGCGGAGATCGTCTCGTTCGCCGACCTCGTCGAGACCGGATCCGTCGTCGAAGCGCGAGCCAAGGGCAAGGCACGCCTCGAGGGCAAGGACTACGTCATGCAGGACGGCGACGTCGTGGAGTTCCGCTTCAACAACTAGATATCGCGGATCCAAGTAAGCTCTGGCCATGATCCAGAGCAACAGGGCGTCGCTCAGCATCCACAGCGACACCAAGACGGTAGCCGAGATCTCCGCGATGCTCGGGCTGGAGCCCACCCACTGGGGCGACAAGGGCGATCTCACACCTGCGGGGCGGGCCGGTCGGAACTATGCGCCGGAGCGTCTGACGCATCAGCGGACCTACTGGTCGCTCACCGAGACAATCGATGAACCGAGCACCGAGGATCAGACCGGCTTCTCCGCACTTCGCGCGTTGGTGGTGAGACTGGAACCCAAGGCGCAGGCGCTCATGGATCTACGCCAAGGCGGCGAAACCGTGCTCTGGTGGTCTGGAGACTCCGACAGCACGCAAGGTGGATTTGTGCTGGAGGCGGACCTGATCAGCGGCATTGCCAAGCTGGGCTGTGATGTCTTCGGGACCGCTTATCTCACCGAGGACGACCACGACGATGAGGACGCGATGAGTAACGGCGACGTCGTGGAGTTCCGCTTCAACAACTGAGCGTCCCTCCTCGCACGGCGCGGGTCGCCGTGCACCCGACCGTGCGGGAGGCCCGCTAGGCCGAGCGGACGTGGGGGTAGGCGGCGTCGCGTCCCTGGAAGCTGAGGATGCTCGGGTTCTGCACGACGCCCTTGCGGATCTCGATCGCGCGCGTGAGGGTGGTGTTCTCCGCCCAGGCGTCCGGGCCTTCGAGAACCGTGCGGAGGAACGGCAGCAGCGCCTCGCTGATGTCCCACGTGGCGGAGTTCCACAGATACGAGGGGCTGTGATCGACGGCGTAGTAGTTCACGCCCTGACCGACCGTGAACATCGGCTCATCGAACGTCGTCGGCGTGGCCCATTCGAACCCCATGCCCTCATCGCACGAGACGTCGACGATCAGGCTGCCCGGCGTGAAACGGCTGAGGTCCTCGGTGCGCAGGTATGTCAGCGGTGCCGCGACATCCTGGAACGTGCAGTTGACGACGATGTCGTACCGGGCGAGGAAGTCGGGGAGCAGCACCTCGCCCTCCTCGGTGCTGACCTCGCTGAGGTGGGTGGGGCCGTCGTCGGTGTTGAGCTGGGTGAGGTGGGCGTTGTGGATGGGGGAGCCCACGGCCGCCGCTCCGCGCTGCGTCAGGACCTCGATGTCGTGGACTCCGTGCGCGTTGAGCGCGGTCACCGCTCCTCGGGCGGTGGCCCCGAAGCCGATCACGACCGCACTCAGCCGGGGTCCGTAGTCCCCGGTCGACCCGACGAGGCTCATCGCGTGCAGTACCGAGCAGTATCCGGCGAGCTCGTTGTTCTTGTGGAAGACGTGCAGGCTCATGTCGCCCTGCGAGGTCCAGTGATTCATGGCCTCGAACGCGATCAGCGTGAGGCGGTTGTCGATCGCGGTCTGCGCGAGCTCCACATCCTGCACGCAGTGCGGCCAGCCCCACAGGATCCGCCCCTCGGGGATCGCGGCGACATCAGCCAGCTGCGGCTTGGGCAGCAGCAGGACGTCGGCCGATGCGAGGACCTCCGCCCGGTCCGCGACTCGCCCCACTCGCGATTCGATGTAGCCGGGCTCCAGCTGGAAATCCGATCCGTAGCCGTGCTCGACGATCATCCGGGCGCGCACATCGGCGTCGATCCGGTCGAAGTGGTGCGGGTGGATCGGCAGACGCCGCTCGTTCTCCATGGACGAGCTCGCCAGCAGGCCGAGGCTGCGGAGTCCGTCGTTCGACGGTGCGGTGTGAGCGGTGGACGTGCGTGTCGTGTCGGACAACGGGTTCCCATCTTCGGGGAACCAGGGTCAGCTCCTGTGCTGACTCTACGCCTGAACTCGCACGGCCCCGGTCGGGGGCGGGATACGCTTGATCGCGCAGGGTCGGCCGCGACTGTCAGATCAGCTCCGCGCAGCCCGCTCGACACCCCACCGCGACGGCACGAGGAGAACGACGCCCATGACCGACACCCAGATCTTCGAGCCAGACGGCCGTGCCATCCCCTTCGTGGACGAGGGAGACGGACCCGTCAAGCTCGTGCTGATCCAGGAGCAGGGCCTCGCGGCCGACGTGCTGGGCGTGGCCGCCCACTACCTCGCCGAGGAGGCGGGATTCCACGTCCTGCGCATCGGACACCGTGCCGGTGACGCATCGCTGGAGGAGCGTGTCGACGACGCGATCGCCGTGATCGACCACGTCGGCATCGACGACACCTGGATCGGCGGACACGGCTTCGGCGGGACGATCGCCCGCGCCCTCGTCGCCGCGCACTCCGACCGTGCCAACGGGCTGCTGCTGCTCGGCGTCGAGGACGTCGACGTCGCCGTGGCACCGGCGATCCCGGTGCTGATCGTGCAGGCCACCGAGGACACCGACACCCCTCCCGCGAACGCCGAGGCGCTGCACGCGACGATCCCCGACCGGTCGAGCATCAAGACGATCGCGGGCGATCACCTGTTCCCGATGCATCACCCGATCGAGACCGGCGTGATCATCGAGGAATACCTCGACTGGGACTGACTCCGGTGGCCTTCAGCGCCTGACAGACTGGTCTGATGACCGCCACCCTCGTCGCCCAGAACCTCGCAGGTGGCTATGGTCACCGCATCCTCTTCGAGGGCGTCGACCTGACCGTCGCCCCGGGCGACGTGATCGGCGTCGTCGGCGCCAACGGCGCTGGCAAGTCCACACTGCTGCGGATCCTCGCGGGGGTTCTTGCTCCCGCTGACGGAACGGTGTCCCTCGCACCGACCGACGCCTTCGTCGGCTGGCTGCCGCAGGAGCACGACCGGATCGAGGGCGAGACCGTGGCGCAGTACATCGCGCGCCGCACGGGCTGCGCGGCGGCGACACGCGAGATGGATGCCGCGGCCGCCGCGCTCGGCGATCCGTCGCTCGCCCCCGCGGGCACGGATCCCGCCGACACGTACTCGCTGGCCCTCGACCGCTGGCTGGCCAGCGGTGCCGCCGACCTCGATGAGCGCATCCCGGCCGTGCTGGCCGATCTGGGTCTGCCCAGCGGAGGTCGCGTCTCGGAGGAGGCGTCGATGACCGGCCTGTCCGGTGGGCAGGCCGCCCGCGTGGGGCTCGCCGCCCTGCTGCTCTCGCGCTTCGACATCGTCTTCCTCGATGAGCCCACGAACGACCTCGACCTCGACGGACTCGACCGTCTGGAGTCGTTCGTCCGCGGGCTCCGCGGCGGGGTCGTGCTGGTGAGCCACGATCGCGAGTTCCTCGCGCGCAGCGTCACCCGGGTGCTCGAGCTCGACCTCGCACAGAACGCGCACCGTCTCTACGGCGGAGGATACGACGCGTACATCGAGGAGCGCGCGGTGGTGCGTCGCCACCTGCGGGAGAAGTACGACGAGTTCGCCGACAAGAAGGCCGACCTCGTCGCGCGCGCCCGCACCCAGCGCGAGTGGTCGAGCCAGGGCGTGCGCAACGCGATGAAGAAGTCTCCCGACAACGACAAGATCAGGCGCAAGGCGTCGACGGAATCCAGCGAGAAGCAGGCCCAGAAGGTCCGCCAGATGGAGAGCCGGATCGCCCGCCTCGACGAGGTCGAGGAGCCGCGCAAGGAATGGCAGCTGGAGTTCACGATCGGCTCCGCCCCGAGATCGAGCAGTGTCGTCTCGACACTCAACTCCGCGGTGCTGCGGCAGGGTGACTTCACGCTGGGCCCCGTGTCGGTGCAGGTCGATGCCGGTGACCGGATCGGGATCACCGGTCCGAACGGCGCGGGCAAGTCGACGCTGCTTCGCGCCCTGCTTGGGCGGCAGGAGCCCGTCGAGGGCAGCGCCGCGCTCGGCAGCAGCGTGCAGGTCGGCGAGATCGACCAGGCCCGCTCGCTGCTGCTCGGCGACGAGCCGCTCTCCGAGGCGTTCGAGGCCGCCGTGCCGGAGATGGCGTCTGCGGAGGTGCGGACGCTGCTGGCGAAGTTCGGGCTCAGGGCCGACCACGTGACCCGGCCGGTGTCGGGCCTCTCACCCGGGGAGCGCACACGGGCGGCGCTGGCGCTGCTGCAGGCCCGCGGAGTGAATCTGCTCGTGCTGGACGAGCCGACGAACCACCTCGACCTCGCGGCGATCGAGCAGCTCGAAGAGGCGCTCGAGTCCTACACGGGCACGCTGCTGCTGGTCACCCATGATCGACGGATGCTGGAGGCGGTGCAGACGAACCGGCGGTGGAGCGTCGCCGACGGACGTGTCGAGGAGCGCTGAGTCTCCGCGTCCCTGACGTCAGCGTCCCTGACGTCAGCGTCCCTGACGCTTCTTGTAGGGCTTGGGCTGCCCCTTGACGATGGGGGCGCGCCCCTTGCCCTTCGACGCCTTGGCCTTGCCGCCCGCGGGGGCGACCGTCTTCGGCGCGGGCGGGGGAGCAGCGGCGACGGTCTCCTTCGCCTCGACGAGGAACAGCTCGCCGACATTCGTCAGTCGGGGCGTTCCCTCGCGGTTCACGAGTGCGTGACCGACCTCGTCCTCGAGCTTGTCGAGCGATGTGTACAGCGACGCCAGGGGGATGCCCAGCTCCTTCGCCGCACGGGGGAAGTGCAGCGTCTCGGCGAGCACGATGTACCGGCGGAGCAGTGCGATCTTCATGCGGGGGAACGGTCCTTCTCGCGCCGCGACGATCGCGGCTCTGGTTCTAACCTACGCGAGCGGGATGCACGGACACCCCCCACACGCACGGATGCCGCGACCCGAAGGCCGCGGCATCCGGCGCACCGCGCTCAGGCGACCTGGGGGAGGACCGCGAAGGAGACGGAGCCCTCGTCGTCGACGCCGGCGTCGAGGATCTTGTCCTCGAGCGCGGCGGCGGCGGTCTCATCGAGGAACAGGCGCGTGCCCGACACCTCGACCACCTGGTCCTCGGGCTCGGGGTCGGGGGTGACCAGGACCGCGAGTCTGGCCCCGCCGTCAGGACCGCCTGCCGGTGTGGAATGGATGCGGAGTCCCGCATCGGTGGCGTCGGTCTGGCGGCTGACCAGGGTGTTGACGATCGCGGTGGCGTTGTCGGTGAGGGTGAGCACGAGACTCTCCTTCCGGTTGCGGTCACGACGCGGTTGCGGCGCGTTCGGGACACGATTCCGAACCCCGCCGCGCGATTCAACCCGACGCGCCCCGTTCGGAGGGGTCTCCCACCTGATGCAGAGGTTTTCTCAGGAAGACCTGATCGGTGCCGTCTCCCTGCGGGATCCGCTCGTGCTCGCGATACCCGACCGATTCGTAGAGCCGGATGTTGGCCTCGCTCAGGCTGCCGGTGAAGAGCTCGGCGACCTCGGCCGACGATGACCGCTCCGCGGCCTCGAGCAGGCTGCGTCCGATGCCCTCGCCCTGACTGTCCGGCGCGATGGCGATCCTGCCGATCAGCAGCACGCCGTCGTCGTCCTCCACGAAGCGGATCGCCCCCACCAGGCGGCCGTCGATGCGGGCGGTCAGACCGTCGCCCGCGCGCAGTTCCGCCTCGACCTCCGCGAGCGTCTGCGTGAGCGGGGGCATGTCGGCGCTGCCGTAGATCTGCGCCTCCGACACGAACGCGGCGCGCTGCAGGGTGAGCACCTCTCCCGCATCGGATTCCGTGATCGGGGCGATCACGATCTCGGGGCGGGCATCCCGCGCGCCGGCATCGTCGGTCTGGGTTCTCTGGGTGTCCGATCTCATCACCCCGCCACGATCCGGCGTGCGCGAGGGGCCTGTCAACCCCCTCGATCGGCGCCGCCCCGCGGCGTTAAGGTCTGTGGGCCGGAGCTCGCACGTCGCTCCGGATCCACTCACAGAGCAGGAGACACCCATGGCTGAGAAGACGAAGTCCACGACCGCCGGCTCCACGAAGCGCGGCGCGAAGACGACCAGGCGTCAGAACGCGGAGAAGGGCTTCACGGCATCCGCCGAGCTCGCCGGCAACCTCCAGACCGTGCTCGTCGACCTCATCGAACTCTCGCTGCAGGGCAAGCAGGCGCACTGGAACGTCGTCGGCCGCAACTTCCGCGACACACACCGTCAGCTCGACGAGATCATCGATGCCGCGCGCGAGTTCAGCGACACCGTCGCCGAGCGCATGCGCGCCCTGCACGCGGTGCCGGACGGCCGCACGGACACGATCGCGGAGACCACCTCGCTGCCGGCGTTCCCGGCCGGTGAGGTGTCGACCACCGACACGATCGATCTGATCACCGCGCGCCTGGATGCCGTCGTCGGCACGATCCGCGACGTCCACGACGCGATCGACGAGGAGGACCCGACCTCGGCCGACATCCTGCACGCGATCCTCGAGAGCCTCGAACAGTTCGCCTGGATGGTCAGCGCCGAGAACCGCACGCCGGCGGGGCGTTGAGCTGAGCCGCGGGCGGTGGGACGCTCTCAGGAGCGGCCCACCGCCCGCCGCACGAGTCGGGGGAGGGCGAACGCGAGCAGCCCTATCGCCACGAGCGAGGCGACCAGAGCGACGAGCCCGGCCTCCCGACCGACGGCGAAGTCGATGATGAGGGTCGTCACGCCGATGGTCAGCGCGGCGATCACCACGAGGTCGATCTTGACGATGCTCGCCGCGACACGCACCAGCTCGGGCTTGCGTCGCCGACCGAAGGCGGCGCGATGCATGCCCACGGGCGCGAGAGCGAGGATCGTCGCCAGGGCGGCGAGGGCGACCAGCACGACGTAGAGGTTGCGCTGCACCTCGTCCATGTCCTCGAAGCGCGGCTGGAATGCCACCGCGAGCAGGAAGCCGGTGAGGATCTGCGTTCCCGTCTGCATCACACGCAGCTCCTGCAGCAGTTCGTCCCAGTTGCGGTCGGCTCGCTCGTTGCGGGTCTCGTCGCGTCCGTCGGCCTGATGGTCGAGATCGTCCGGCGTCGCGCGCTGTTCGGGTTCCATCCGTCCAGTCTCGTGGGGCGGATCAGACCGTGTCCACACTCTTGCGCCGTCGCCGGAATCCGCTCTCAGCGCTCGCTGTCCTCCTCGCGCAGACGGGGGACGGTGCGCCGCTCGGGGCGCAATCCCGCCTTGTCGGCGTAGAAGGCCCGGATCCGGTCCATGTCCGCCCTGACGTCACCCGTGAGATCGAGGGTCGGACCGAGGCCGGTGGTCATCGTCGTCCGGTCGACGAAGCCGAGCGTCACCGGCATCCCGGTCTCGCGGGAGATCCGATAGAAGCCGGACTTCCAGTGCTCGTTACCGCCGCGTGTGCCGTCCGGCGTGATCACCAGCCCGAAGACCGAGCCGGAGTGCACCTGATCGACCACATCCGCCACGACACGGGCGGGGTCGGCACGGTCCACCGGAATGCCGCCGAGTCGTCGCATTAGGGGGCCGCGCCAGCCGCGGAACAGGCTGTTCTTGCCGAGCCAGTGCACCTCGATGCGCAGCTGCCACGAGATGGCGAGCATCAGCACGAAATCCCAGTTCGAGGTGTGCGGCGCGCCGATCAGGATCGTCGGTCGAGACGGCGTCGTCTCTGCGGTCAGGGTCCAGCGGCTGAACATCCAGAACACGCGGGCGAGGAGTCGTTTGAGCACCCGTCAACCGTAGAGGACGTCGACGCTGTGTCTGCCGTGAGAGACGAGCGGAATCGACGCCCCCGCCCCGCAGCAGGCGTAGCATCTAATGATGACCACGTCACAGGACTCCGATGCGCAGGAGGCACCCGCGGTGCTCCAGACGATTCCGGACGCTCTGAACCTGCTCGAGAACGGCGCCGTCGGATACTGCAGCGGCGGCGTCTGCCACATCCCCGCGCCGAAGACGCAGCAGTAGCGGACGCCGCCGCAGCGGTCATCGCGGCCCGCCGACCCGGCGAGCGGTGCGGATCAGTGCCCGCCGTGTGCCCCGCCCGAGACGTCGTCTGCGGGCTTGGTCACGAAGGCGCTCAAGGCCACCGCCGCGAGCGAGATGATCGCCGCGATCAGGAACGCCATGCGTGCACCGGGCGCTCCGGCCACCTCCGTGGACAGGCCCTCGGCTTCGCCCGCGTGCAGGATCGCCGAATAGGTCACGGTGAGCACAGCCACGCCCGCCGCGCCGCCGACCTGCTGCAGGGTGTTCAGCACCGCGGATCCGTGGGAGTACAGCGAGCGCTGCAGCGAACCCAGCGACGCCGAGAACAGCGGGGTGAACGACATCGCCAGACCCACCGACATCGTCGCCTGCACGATGATCAGCACCCACCACACGGTGTGCTCGCCGACCGTCGAGTAGTAGAAGAGTGCGGCCGACACGAGGATCGTGCCGGGGATCAGCAGTGGACGAGTGCCGCGGGCGTCGTAGACGCGGCCCATGACGGGGCCGAGCAGACCCATCAGGACCGACCCCGGCAGCAGGATCAGACCGGACTCGAGCGCGTTCAGCCCCGCGACGTTCTGCAGGTACTGCGGCAGCAGCGTGAGGGTGCCGAACATCGACAGGGCGAGGATCGTCATGATGATGACCGAGAACGTGAAGTTCGTCGACCGGAAGACCCGCAGATCGAGCAGCGCGTCGTCGCCGCGCTGCAGCATGATCTGACGCCAGACGAACAGCGCGAGCGCGACGGCTCCGACGACGAGCGCCGTGATGCCGGCGGCCTCACCGGATCCGCCTTCACCGCCGAACTGGCTGAGACCGAAGACGATGCCGCCGAAGCCGAGTGCGGCGAGCGGGATGGACAGCACGTCGAGGGGCACCGCGCGCGTCTCGCCGAGGTTGGTCATCCACTTCGCGCCGATGAGGAGCGAGACCAGGGCGATCGGCAGGATGATCGCGAACAGGGCGCGCCAGTTCAGCGTCTCGAGCACGGCGCCGGCGACGGTCGGGCCGATCGCGGGTGCCAGGGAGATGACGAGGCCCACGCGGCCCATCATGCGCCCTCGCGACTGGGCGGGCACGACGTTCATGATCGTCGTCATGAGCAGCGGCATCATGATGCCGGTGCCGGCGGCCTGGATCACACGACCGGCGAGCAGCACCGCGAACCCTGGTGCGACCAGGGCGACGAGGGTGCCGAGGGAGAAGAGGCTCATCGCGGCGATGAACACCTGCCGCGTGGTGAAGCGCTGCAGGATGAAGCCGGTGGTCGGGATGACGACGGCCATGGTCAGCATGAACGCGCTCGTCAGCCACTGCCCGAGCTCCGGCGGGATGCCGAGGTCCTCGTTGAGATGCGGGATGGCGATGCCCATGGTCGTCTCATTGAGAATGGCGACGAACGCCGCGACGAGGAGCAGCCAGATGACGCGCATGTCGCTGCGCGCGATCTCGCCCGTCGGTGCGGAAGAAGTGGGCGTGGGGATCGAACCGGTGTCGACGGCAGACATACGGCCTCCAAGGCACGCGAGAAAAGGGGAGGGAGGGTGCACGCGAGAGCGCGGACCATTCAGCGTAACGGCAGGCGACGACATTTCATTCCGGATCCGTACGAATACGCCCGCACCCGGACGGATGCCGGTGTGCGCGTCGCCGGCACGTTCGACGTGATCGGATCCGTGTGTCCGCCGCCCTGACTACGCTGGCGGAATGAGCATGGGTGGAGGACGCGGCGGGTTCCGTGGCGTCGATGAGGACGCACAGCGTCGACTCAACGCCGAGGCCCCGCGCATCAGCGGGCTGGGAGCGCGGGTGGTCGCCCTGTTCCGGCCGTACCGCTGGCGCATCCTCTGGACCGGTGTGCTCGTCGTCCTGGGCGCCGGTATCGCGGTGATCCCTCCGCTGATCGTCCAGCGCATCTTCGACGAGGGTCTGTTCCCGGTCGACGGCGGCGGACCGCACCTCGACCTGCTGGCCTGGCTCGTCGGCGCGATGGTCGCGCTCTTCCTGCTCTCCGCAGCGCTGGGTGTCGCCCAGACCTGGTTGACCTCGACGGTCGGCAACAACGTCACCGGAGACCTGCGGGTGCGGCTCTTCGAGCACCTGCAGGCGATGGAGCTCGGGTTCTTCACGCGCACGAAGACGGGCGTGATCCAGTCGAGGCTGCAGAACGATGTCGGCGGTGTGTCCGGCGTGCTCACCAACACCGTCACCAGCATCCTCGGCAACGTCGTCACGGTCATCGCCTCCCTCGTCGCGATGATCCTGATCGACTGGCGACTCACGCTGATCGCCGTCGTGCTGATGCCCTTCCTCATCGTGGTGCAGCGACGCGTCGGGCAGTTGCGGGCGCGGATCGCAGGCGAGACTCAGGAGTCCCTGTCCGAGCTCACCTCGATCACGCAGGAGACGCTGAGCGTGTCGGGCATGCTGCTGTCCAAGGCGTTCAACCGCCAGCGCACCGAGTCGCAGCGCTACCAGGCCGAGAACCGCAACCAGGTGACGCTGCAGGTGCGCCGGGCGATGAGCGGTCAGGGCTTCTTCGCCGTCGTGCAGGTGCTGATGGCGAGCGTTCCTGCCGTGATCTACCTGGTGTCGGGGTACCTCATCGCCGGCGGCACCGGCGCGATCACGGCCGGCACCGTCGTCGCGTTCACCACGGTGCAGGCGCGGCTCCTGCAGCCGCTGATGGGTCTGATGCGCGTCTCCCTCGACCTGCAGACGTCGTCGGCGCTGTTCGCGCGCATCTTCGAGTATCTCGATCTGGTGCCCGAGATCCAGGACGCCCGCGACGCGATCACCGTCGCCGACGCCCCGGGTCCGCGCGGGCGGATCGAGTTCGATGACGTCGTCTTCCGCTACCCCGATGCGGCGGCCGATGCGCGACCGACTCTCCAGGGGGTCTCCTTCGTCGCCGAGCCGGGGCAGCATGTCGCGTTCGTCGGCCCGTCGGGCGCGGGCAAGACGACCGTCCTCTACCTGGCGCCCCGTCTGTACGAGGCGGCGGGCGGTGCCGTCCTCTTCGCGGGCGCCGACGTGCGCACGCTCACCCAGGAGTCGATCATCGACCAGGTCGGCATCGTCTCGCAGGAGACGTATCTGTTCCACGCCACGATCCGCGACAACCTGCTCTACGCCCGCCCTGAGGCGACGGAGGACGAGCTGATCGCGGCATGCACGGCTGCGAACATCCATCACATCATCGCCGGATTCGAAGACGGGTACGACACGATCGTCGGCGAGCGCGGCTACCGCCTCTCCGGCGGCGAGAAGCAGCGCATCGCGATCGCCAGGGTGCTGCTGAAGGACCCGCCGGTGCTGCTGCTCGACGAGGCGACCTCCGCTCTCGACACCGTGTCGGAGCGGGTCGTGCAGGAGGCGCTCGACGAGGCGGCGAAGGGACGGACGACCCTGACCATCGCGCATCGGCTCTCGACCGTGATCGGCGCCGACGTCATCCACGTGCTCGAAGCAGGCCAGATCGTCGAGTCCGGCACCCACTCAGAGCTGATCGCCCGGGGCGGTCTCTACGCAGAGCTCGCGGCGCAGCAGGTCGCGGCGTCTCGGGTGATCCAGACCGAGGCCGTCGTCGAGACCGAGGTCACCGGAGGGCTGCGAGCGGCGCTGCCCGATCGACGGGCCGATCGGGCACCCCAGGACTCCGCGGGGGCGGATGCGGTCGCCGCACTCACCGCCCCCGTGCCGCTGCTCGACGTGGCCCGCGCGGACGAGAGGGTCCACCCGGCGGAGGACTGAGCGCCGGCCGGTGCATGGAGAGGCCGCCGGCCCAGGGCATCGTGAGGCCGCCGGCCGGTGCATGGAGAGGCCGCCTGCTCGGGGCATCGTGAGGCCGCCGGCTCGGGGCATCGTGAGGCCGCCGGCTCGGGGCACCGTGAGGCCGCCGGCTCGGGGCACCGTGAGGCCCGGCTCAGTGCACCGACAGGCCGCCGTCGACGAACAGCGAGTGGCCCGTCACGTATCCCGATCCCGCGCCCGCGAGGAAGACGGCCGCCGCGGCGAAGTCCTCCGGCAGCCCGTTGCGGCCGATCATCGTGCGCGCGGCGAGGGCGGCGATCTGTGCAGGGTCCTCCTGCAACCGCGCATTGAGCGGAGTGAGCACGAACCCCGGCACGAGGGTGTTGCTGGTCACTCCGGTGCCTCCCCAGGCTTCGGCTTCCGACCGCATCAGCGATTCCACCGCGCCCTTCGACACGCCGTAGACCCCGCTGCCGACGAACGCGCGGTGGGCCTGCTGAGAGCTGATGTGGATCAGCCGGCCGAACCCGCGCTCGGCCATGCCGACGGCGTAGCGCTGTCCGAGCAGCAGCGGTGCGAGCGTGTTGACCGTCATGGTCGCGTCCCAGTCCGCCTCGGAGATCTCGGCGAACGGCGGCCGGATGTTGACCCCCGCCGAGTTCACCAGGATGTCGGGTTCTCCGAACGGCTGCGCGGCGGCGTCGGCCAGAGCGCGGATGCCGGCGCGCGAGCTCAGGTCGCCGACGACACCCGCTACGCGGCACCCGGCATCCGTCAGCTCTCCGACCGTTCGCGCGATCCGCTCCTCGCCGCGTGCGACGACGACGGTCGCCGCGCCGGCCCGCGCGAGGGCGGTGGCGATGCCACGGCCGATGCCGGAGCTTCCCCCGGTGACCACGGCCGTGCGGCCGTCGAGTGCGAAGAGGTCGGCGAGGTACTCGTTCATGCGTCTCCGGGGATTCGGCGTCACCACGCCAGAGCGGCGGTGAGTGCGGGGTCGGGGTGGGCGTCGGCGAATTCGGGCAGCGCCTCGATCTCGGCGACGAACGACGCCACGACCGCCGCGTACTCGGGGTCGTGATGTGTCGCGGCGATGTCGAGCAGGGGAGGCAGGTCCATCGCGAGGATCAGCTCGAGTCGCGCGACGACCGCCGCGCGTGCTCCGGCCTCATGCAGCACGCGGATGCCGCCACGGAGCGCCGCGAGGTAGTCGCGCATCACGCGAAGCTGCGCGCGGCCCTGTGTGATGGACGTGCCGTCGGCGCGCATCCGCCACCGCACGACGGTGTCGGGGATCACGTCGAACGTTCGAGCGCGGGTGTAGAGCAGCTGCGCGACGATCTGATCCTCGTAGGCGACGCCCTCGGGGAACCGCAGGTCGTGCCACAGCTCGGTGCGGCTCATCTTCGACCAGGCGACGATGTTCGCACTCGCCGCCGGGTGCTCGAAGATCGTGGTGCCCCGCCGCGCCGGCGACGTCGCGGCGGCCACCCAGGGCTGCACACGACCGGGCACGTACCGTTCGCCGTCGAACCGCGACCGGACGTAGGCTCCCGCGACGAGGTCGCTTCCGGTCTCGGCGAGTGTGCTGCTCAGGCGTTCGATGGCGGTGGGGGCGAGCTCGTCGTCGCCGTCGAGAAACCCCACGAGGGGTGTGTCGACCAGGTCGAGCGCCGCGTTGCGGGCGGCTCCGAGACCACGGGACGCCGCGTGGGTGAGCGCACGGAAACGGCGGTCGGAGGCGGCGGCCGCCGCGAAGATCTCGCCGGTGTCGTCAGCGGACCCGTCGTCGACGAGGATCGCCTGCCACCGACGTTCGGTCTGCGCCAGAAGGGACTCGAGAGCAGCGGGCGCGAAGCCGCCGATGTCGCGGCCGGGGACGATCACGGTCACGAGCGGGGCGGAGGCGGTCACGAGCCGAGTCTAGAGCCGCCCCCGGTTCGCCCTCGCACGCTCACCCGGCGACGGCGCGCACCGACTCGGCGACGAGGGCGGTGAGTCGAAGGGGAAGGTCGTCGGGCAGCGTCTCGCGACCGAAGGTGAAGCGCACCGCGCTCTGCGCCACGCCCGGATCCACCCCGCAGGCGAGGAGCACGTGGGACGGTTCGTCGCTGCCGGCCGCGCACGCGGATCCGCTCGACGAGACGACCCCTCGCCGCTCGAGCTCGAGCAGCACAGCCTCGCCGCTCACGCCCGCGAAGGTGAAGCTCGCAGTGGCGGGCAGCCGCTCCTCCGGGGCTCCCGTCAACACCGCCTGCGGCACGGCAGCGAGGATCCCGGCGATGACTCGGCGGGTCGCTGCGCCCACCCGCGCGCTCGCCGCCGCACGCTCGGCCTCGGCGAGATCGAGGGCGACGGCGAGACCGACGGCACCCGCGACGTTCTCGGTTCCGGAGCGGCGACCGCGCTCCTGACCACCTCCGTGCAGGAGGGGTTCGAGCGGGATGCGCCCTCGGACCGCGAGGGCGCCGATCCCTTTGGGCGCGCCGAGCTTGTGGCCGGCGATCGCCACGGCATCCGCGCCGAGTCCCGCGAGCGGCAGCCACCCCGCGGACTGCACCGCGTCGAGGTGCAGTGCGGCGCCCGCAGTGTGCGTCACCGCGGCGAGTCCCGAGACGTCCTGGACCGTGCCGATCTCGTTGTTCGCGTGCCCGAGGGCGACCAGGGCCGTGTCCTCCCGCACCTGCGCACGCAGAGCGTCGGCGGTGATCCGCCCCTGAGCATCGACCGCCGGCATCGTCACCTCGATGTCGTGGAAACGGCGCAGGAAGTCGGCCGACTCCAGGATCGATTCGTGCTCGATCGGCGAGACCACCAGGTGACGACGCCCTGTTCCGAGAGCAGCGAGCACGATCCCCTTCACCGCGAGGTTGTTCGCCTCGGTTCCACCCGCCGTGAACACGACGTCGCCGGCCCGCATGCCCAGCACGCGGGCGACCCTCGACCTGGCGTCGTCGAGCGCGTCCGCGGCCGCCTCGCCGTACGTGTGGTGGCTCGACGGATTGCCGAAGGTCCCGGTGAGATACGGGCGCATCGCATCGAGCACCTCCGGTCGCACCGGAGCCGTCGCGGCGTGGTCGAGGTAGAGCATCCGGTCAGTCGATCCGCACGTCGAGGCCGAGGTCGAGGGCCCGTGCCGAATGCGTGAGCGCCCCGACCGAGATCACGTCGACCCCGGTCGCGGCGATGGCGCCCACCGTTTCGAGGTCGACGCCGCCGGATGCCTCGGTCTGCGCCCTGCCGCCGATGAGGGCCACTCCCGCTCGCAGGTCGTCGAGCGAGAAGTTGTCGAGCAGCACCGTGTGCGCGCCGCCGTCGAGCACGGCGGCGATCTGGTCGAGCCTGTCGACCTCGACCACCACATGCGTGGTGTGCGGGAGCACGGAGAGCGCCTCGCGCAGCGCGACGGCGAGATCGAGGCCGGAGCGCTGCAGCACAGCGAGGTGGTTGTCCTTCGCCATCACGGCGTCCGACAGCGAATGCCGGTGATTGCGTCCGCCGCCGGACACCACCGCGTGGCGCTCGAAGGCGCGAAGGCCCGGCGTGGTCTTGCGGGTGTCGGCGATGCGCGCCGCGGTTCCCTCGACCGCGCGCACGTATGCGGCGGTGAGGGTGGCGATGCCGCTCATGCGCTGGGTGAAGTTCAGTGCGACGCGCTCGGCGGTGAGGACGCTCCGGGCCGCCCCCGACACCGAAGCGAGCACGTCGCCGGTGGTGAACGCGTCGCCGTCGCCGACATGCACGTCGACGGTCACAGTCGGGTCTGTGAGGGTGAAGGCGGTCGAGAACACGGCGCCACCGCTGAAGACTCCGGGTTCGCGCGCGATCAGATCGGCGTTCGCGGTGGCATCCGCCGGCAGCAGCGTCACGCTGGTCAGGTCGCCCCACGGCGCGTCCTCATCGAGGGCGGCTGCGACGACGCGGGTGAGGAGGGCGGGCGTGAGCATCAGACGGTCTCCAGAACGGGTGAGGGTGCGGGTTCGCGGAAGTGCGCACCGACAGAGTCGGTGCGGGTGAGAGCGGCGGTCGTCGTGGCGACCCCCAGCAGCAGGAGGTTGTGCTCCTCGTGCTCCGCCACCGTGGCGGGATGCCGTCGCTCGGCGCGCCACACATCGAGCGTATCGAGCGCCTGTTCCAACCCCTCGGCGGATCTGAGCAGGCCGACACGATCCCACATCAGCTGCTGCAGGGCGGCGCGGGAGAAGGCGGGGACACCCGTGGCATCGCGCATCGTGGCGCGCACCTCGCCCGGGGCGCCGGAGGCGAGCTCCGCCAAGGCTTCGGAGGCGAGCTCCGCCGCGAGACCGGAGCCGAGCTCCGCCGCGAGACCGGAGTCGGCGAGACCGGACCCGGCGAGACCGGACCCGGCCGGAGCGGACCCGGCCGGAGCGGACCCGGTCGGCCAGTGCGCGTCGAGCGCGGCCGCAGCCCGTGCTCCGAACACCGCACCCTCGAGCAGCGAGTTCGATGCGAGCCTGTTGGCCCCGTGCACGCCGGTGCGCGCGACCTCGCCGACCGCGAGAAGCTGCGGCAGCGACGTGCGTCCGTCCAGGTCGGTGACGATGCCGCCCATCAGATAGTGCGCCGCCGGTGTCACCGGGATCGGCTCCGCTGCCCAGTCGAATCCGCGCTCCCGTGTGACCCTGTCGATCGTCGGGAACCGTCGGGCCAACGCCTGCGCTCCGAGCATCGTCGCGTCCAACCGCACGGGCGATCCCTGCGCGGCGGCCTGACGTGCGATCGCCCGCGACACGACGTCACGGGGAGCGAGTTCCCCGTCGGGATGGCTGTCGAACACGAATCGTCGACCGTCGGCGGCGAGCAGAGTCGCCCCCTCGCCGCGCACGGCCTCCGAGACGAGGAACGGAGTGTCCGCATCGAGGAGGACCGTCGGATGGAACTGGACGAACTCCAGATCTCTCACGACCACACCCGCGCGCAGTGCCGCGGCGATGCCGTCACCGGTGATGCCCGCCGGGTTCGTCGTGTGCGCATAGAGCTGACCGGCCCCTCCGGTGGCGACGATGACGGCATCTGCCCTGAGGTCTCTCGTCGTGCCGTCGATCAGCACGCGGATGCCGCGGGCGACCCCGCCCTCGACGAGCAGATCGACGAGGAACGCGTGCTCGATCACGGCCACCCCCGCCGCGCGGGTGGCATGCACCAGCGCCCGGGTGATCGCCGCGCCGGTCGCGTCGCCGCCGGCGTGCACGATGCGCGCATGGCCGTGCGCGGCCTCGCGCCCGCGCAGGAGTGCGCCTGCGGCGGAGCGATCGAACGCGACACCGCGGGCGATCAGCTCGGCGATCCTGGCCGTCGCGTCGTGGACGAGAACGTCGACGGCCGCAGGGTCGGACAGCCCCCCTCCCGCGGTCATCGTGTCGGCCGCGTGCTCGGCCGCGGAGTCGCCGGCGCCGTAGCTCCCGGCGACGCCGCCCTGGGCGTATCCGGTGCAGCCGTCGCCCAGCGCGCCCTTCGTCACGACGGTGACCGTGTGACCGGCCTCGTGCGCATGCAGGGCGGCGGTGAGCCCTGCGATGCCGGAGCCCGCGACGATCACCTCCATCAGGGGACCGCGACCACGGGCGGCTTCGCCGCCAGCATCCGCTCGAGGGCGATCCGCGCGGGATCCGCCACGTCCGCGGTCACCGTGATGCGGTTCGGGGTGCGTCCGGCGACGAGCTCTTCGAGCACCCATGCGAGATACCCCGGGTGGATCCGGTACATCGTCGAGCAGGGGCAGACCACCGGATCGAGGCAGAAGATCTCGTGCTGGGGGAACTGCGCGGCAAGGCGTCGGACCAGGTTGACCTCGGTGCCGATCGCGAAGGTCGTCGGGGTGGTCGCGGCGGCGATCGCGCGTCGGATGTAGTCGGTGGACCCCGCCTCGTCGGCGGCATCGACGACCTCCATGGGGCATTCGGGGTGCACGATGACCCGCACTCCCGGGTGCTCGGCCCGCGCCTTCTCGATCTGCGCGACGGAGAATCGGCGGTGCACCGAGCAGAACCCGTGCCAGAGGATGACGCGGGAGTCGAGCAGTTCCGTGGCGGACGAGCCTCCGAGCGCCGCGCGCGGGTTCCACATCGGCATCCTGTCGAGGGGCACGCCCATCGCCTTCGCGGTGTTGCGTCCCAGATGCTGGTCGGGGAAGAACAGGACGCGTCGGCCCCGCTCGAAGGCCCACTCCAGCACGGTCTCGGCGTTCGACGACGTGCACACGATCCCACCGTGCCGGCCGACGAAACCCTTGATGGCTGCGGAGGAGTTCATGTAGGTCACGGGGATCACCGGAACCCGGCCGCTCTCATCGACGGCCTCGAGGTCGCCGAACACCTCGGACAGCTGCTCCCAGCAGTCCTCGACCTGGTCGATGTCGGCCATGTCGGCCATCGAGCAGCCGGCGGCGAGGTTCGGCAGGATCACGCCCTGATCGGGACCGGAGAGCAGATCGGCCGTCTCGGCCATGAAATGCACTCCGCAGAAGACGATGGCCTCGGCATCCGTGCGCGCTTTGGCCGCCGTCGCGAGCTGAAAGGAGTCACCCACGTAAT
>Ga0308161_1001869_pt1 | contig 23749 bp, 18 predicted proteins | sample PhyFR2_FD_201034 | JGI IMG/M metagenome (GOLD analysis project Ga0308161, IMG submission 201034) | Phyllosphere microbial communities from UC Gill Tract Community Farm, Albany, California, United States - DLSLF.R2 | ecosystem: Host-associated > Plants > Phyllosphere > Unclassified | place: USA...
CCTTTTGGTGTCAATGATACAAAGGTAATTCTAGTATCGGTTGCATCCTTTTCCTTTTGTACCAGTTCCAGACGGATCAATTTGTCCACCAGTGCAGTGACAGTAGACTTGTCTTTGCGGATTGATCGGGATACTTCGGCCATAGTCATACGCGGTTTGCCAGAAAGAGTATAAATAATATCTCCGTGCGAGGTTGCAATTCCTTCAACCCCTCGCTCTGCCATTTCGGCTACGATAAATCGGTTCACCTGTTCTCTGATTTTGGATATGAGTGATACAGCATCTCTTGTTTTCATAAAAACAATATACTTTGATGTCAAACTATTGTCAATCCTGTATGAAGACAGAACTTGCGATATATTGTTTAGAAAGTTCATTGAAAACCACTATGAGTTACGTAATTACGTAACTCATAGTGGCCGTATATTATACTTTAGAGACATACTTGTAGCCGATTTGACTGCAGCGTGCATAGCATGAGGGATCACGTCGTAATCATATTTCCACATATAGAACAGCCCACCTTCGATTAGGAAGGCAGGCTGTTTAGCATAATGTACATTATAAAAGGTTGAATCAGTTTTAGTAATTCAGCTTCAAAAGGGTCTGCTTACGCTTCTCAAAATCATCAGCTCGACTTACGTATCCTGTACCGTCCGTCAAAAATGCAATACCCTTATCCCCTTCGGTATAAGGGATTTTCGTCAAGCTATCACTCAGTACCGGTAGCGTATTTAGCTGCTGCAGGGTAACCTTGTACGTATCTTTTTTCCAGGTGGTATATAGTTCCTGTGTAGAAATATACAGATCTCCGGCAGGAGAGAAATCCATATCATTGGAGCTGACAGGCAGTTCGGTAACCAAGGTGGATTTGTTCCAATCATTTCCTGTCAAACGAACGATTTTGGAAGTGACGTTTGTTTTGCCGTAGACGTTTACAGCAGCATACAATCTGCCCTGTTTATCAAACTCAAGACCATTGATTTTAAGCGGAGCTGCGCTGGCCTCTTTGGCTGTAAAAGGCATGTACGTACGACTGAGCTTCATCAGCTGATCTGCGGTAAGGGCTTTGCCGCTCTGTAGATGTTTGGCTTCGATCTTGAAAATCATGTTATCCATATCATAGCGTGTAAAGAACAGGTCACCTGATGCGTTCACCGCTACAGCGCCTATATCATTGATTGCTGCCAATCTCGTTTTTTGCATGGTCTGTAAAGAGATTTTATACAGGCCATAGTTGGGATTATCCTTATACGAATAATTAGTCAGATACAGATTCTGGCTATCCGCATCCATACTGTTGATTCCTGTGATATACCAGTCTGTTAGTTGGCTTGGAGTCGGCTTGACGGTCACTTCACGTGTTTTTTCCAGAGAAGCGGTACCAGCTGGATTTACGGCTACATAATGGATGGTGTACGTTCCGACTTTACTGGTATCCAGGCTAGGAACAAATTCACCATTAAAGGAATACGTTACTTTGATATCAAATTTGGAATACTTCTCATCCTCAATAACTCGAATTCCCGGATCGGTATAAATGTCTCCCTGGACAACAGCATCCGAGTAACCTTCTAAAGTCACGATCGGGCGAGATTCAGGGTATACACGCTTCAGACTTTGCCCGTTACTAAAATAGGATGTTCCGTCAGAAAGGAACAACAATCCGTTATAGGGTTCATTCCGAAGTACATCTTGTTTATAAGAAATCAGCTTTTCGTCTGCAACAGGCAGTGTACCCTTCAGATCGGCAGCACTAATTTTGACAATGCCGGCAGCATAAGGATAATACGACTGCGGGCTTGGAGTTTTGAAATAAAGGTTACCCTGATTATCAAAAGTGATAGCCGTAATCATGGAAGCTTCTTCCGAGACAGGAGTCAATGTTTTGGAAGTATTGTTCCAACGAAGCAAGCCAGGGTCCAGATCCCATCCTTTGTCGATGGAAATATACAGCTGATTGTCTTTATCCATAGCGATGCTGCTAATATGGCTTGCTGGAATATGTGCATAATCTACACTTGTAGCAAGGAATTGTTCAGTAGTAAGCGTTTGGTTCAGAGAAGAAGGCTTTATTTTTTTGATATATGAATATTCGTTATTCAGTTTATCAGGAGCTACATAATACAGGGTTCCGTCTGTATCGGCAGTGATGGTACGTATAGGAGAAGTAGGAGAACCATAAACCACTTTGGTGACTGTTTGAGTGGCTACGTCTACTTTGGACAATCCATTGTTTCCCTGTGTGATGTAAACATAGCCCTTATAATAATTCATACCCAGGGGCGTAGGGATGTTAATGTTTTCCAACTGATAGGTGTTGCTGCTGGCAGACGTAGTAACAGAGGTCATTTCATAAACATTGTTATGTACGTTAGTTGGAGAAACACTTGTTTCTTTTGTTACTGTAAATGGTATAGCGTTTGGAACATCGGTAGGGGTGCTTTCTGCTGCAAAAGCAGCGTTCCCTGTCACTCCTGGCATCACCAGGGAAAACGCCAGACAGGTAGAAATAAACTTTTTCATTATAAACCTCCTTTTTATTGGCAAATATGTTGCTACCAACCTAATATAACAGTATAAGCTGTCTGCGCTATATAGGCACTTAGCAATGTTTTTCAATTTGGAATATTTCATTTTGAGAAATACAGACCTGAAATAGAATCCCGCATTCCATATTCATAAAGATAATATTATATTGACGAAAAACCTTGTGTATTGTGCAAACGAATGCTCTAAACAAAATAATCTTTGAACTTATTAATATTCAATATATCTATTAAGGAAAGATATGGATAAAAAAATTGTCTGAAATGTACAAAAAAAGGATTGCTTATCAGGTAGCGATGGAATAAAATGATCTTGCAGCCATCTGTAAACGCTTTCAAATAGATAATTAACTTACTTTGAATCAGGGGGTTAAACAGCCAGAGGTAGCGGCGAGAATTTGATAAATAAATTGCAACCGCTAACAAAATCTTGTTTACTTTTAACGCCAAAAATAAGAGAATGGTATAAAAGTAAAATTTATCTATTTGTAGCTGTTATTTCAAGTAAACCAGTATATCATGAGAGGGTTGAGTCTATGAAACGCAAGTGGAAGAAGAACGGTTCTATGACTTTGATGATGGTCTTGTTGTTCTCTGTAGTAATGAGTGCATGTTCCGGCAACTCTGGAACAACCAACAGTTCGCAGACTGGCACCGAGGGAACAGGAACACCGGCAGCGACAACGACTTCAGGCGCTGACCTGATCAAGACTGCCAAAGTACCGGCAGGATCTGAACTGGAAAAGGCGCTAAATGGTGAATATAAAGGCAAAAAAGTAACAATGTACGGTCCATTCGTCGATGCGGATGAGCAGAAATTCAATGCCAGTATCAAGGCATTCGAAGAAGCAACAGGTATTGATATCGCTTATGAAGGTTCCAAGGAATTTGAAGCAACTGTCAACGTACGCGTTAACGGCGGCAATGCCCCGGATATCGCTGACTTCCCACAGCCAGGTCTGCTGGAAGGCTTCGTGAAATCGGGCAAAGTTATTGATGTCGCTTCTTTTATGCCTGCTGATTACCTGAAGCAGCAGTACAAAGAAAGCTGGCTGGATATGGCACAAATGGCCGGTCCGGAAAACAAAGACATCACTGCTGGCGTCTGGGCACGCAGCAGCGTGAAAAGTCTGGTCTGGTACAACAAAAAAGCTTTTGACGAAGCTGGATATACCGTTCCAAAAACATGGGACGAAATGATGAAACTGACCGAGCAGATCGCTGCTGATGGCGATCCTGCATGGAGCGTAGGTATCGAGAGCGGCGCGGCAACAGGCTGGCCGGCTACTGACTGGCTGGAAGATATCATGCTGCGAACCACTACACCGGAAAACTACGATAAGTGGGTAAAAGGCGAACTTCCTTTCACTGATCCTATCGTTAAAAATGCAGTAACCAAAATGTCCGATATCTGGTTCAACAAAGATTATGTATACGGCGGACGCAGTTCGATCGTAACAACGAACTTTGGGGATGCAGTAAAACCACTGTTTACGGATCCTCCAAAAGCATGGCTGCATCGTCAAGCTGGATTTATCGTATCGTTCTTCCCTGAAGGACTGCCAGCTGACCAGTATGACTGGTTCCCGTTCCCATCCATTGATGCAAAATACGGTACACCGGCTCTGATCTCCGGCGATATCTACGCTATGTTCAATGATCGTCCGGAAGTACGTGCCGTTATGGAATTCTTCACGACTGCAGAATCCCTGCAAAGCTGGATCAAATCCGGCGGTGTAACGCCTCCTATGAACGGTACACCGGATGACTGGTTCGCCAATGACCAGGAACGCCGCATGTCCGAATTTGTACAGACTGCAGACACGATTCGCTTTGATGGTTCTGACCTGATGCCAGGCTCTGTTGGTGCAGGTACATTCTGGAAAGGCATGACCGACTATGTGAGCGGTACAGCCAATCTGGATGAGGCCATGCAGGAAATCCAATCCGGCTGGAAAAAGTAACCGGCCTTTATACAACATGAGATCAACACGTCAGACGGACCGGTATTGATCGGTCCGTTTGGTGTGATTAAGGGAGCATTTTTGCAAATGCCAAAGGGGGAAAGCAAATGGACGCAGGCAATGAAATCAATGTAAGGGGCAAACAGCGCTTCACACCGCGCCTGATTCTGTTATCCATCCTCGTTCCTTTACTTAATTTGGGAGTGCATACGCTAATATTCCTGTTCTTCCGTGAATCCGGTCTTCCTCCCATGTTTAATGCATTGCTGGCAGTGATCTGGGGAATCTTCGGTATTTATTCCATTTACTTTACGCTTAACTGGGTAGTTGAGCAGTATCCGGATAAATGGAAAGAAAGAGTCACCCCTTACGTATTCGTTGGACCTGCCGTGCTATTGCTCGGTTGGCTGCTGTTCCTGCCGACGCTGCGTACGCTGTACTTAAGCTTTTTCAACGCCGATTCCACCAAGTTTGTCGGACTGGCGAACTTCGGAGCGGTCTTTACGGATCGACTGCTGTTGACTGCTCTGCGCAACAATCTGATGTGGGTCGTTATTGGTACGTTGGCTTGCGTAATTCTGGGCCTGCTGGTCGCTGTACTGGCGGATCGCAGTAGCTTTGAACGGCTCGCCAAAGCAATTGTATTTATGCCGATGGCAATTTCTTTTGTCGCTGCCGGGGTTATCTGGAAGTTTATCTATTACTACCAGCCGGGCGACGAGCAGATTGGTCTGCTGAATGCGATTATTATCCAGCTGGGATTCCAGCCACAGGGCTGGCTCAGTATGGTGCAGCCGTGGAATAACCTCTTCCTGATTGTCATCCTCGTCTGGATGCAGACCGGATTTGCCATGGTTATTTTCTCGGCTGCCATCAAGGGGATCCCGGAAGATATGCTGGAAGCGGCTCGAATGGATGGTGCAGGTGAGATTCGCATCTTCTTCAAAATCATGCTGCCAGTCATCTCGGGTACCGTGCTTGCCGTAACAACAACCATTATTGTATTTACACTGAAAATATTCGATGTGGTCATGATCATGACCGGTGGACAGTACGGTACCGAGGTCGTTGCGACCGAATTCTATCGTCAGCTGTTCATGTACCAGAATGCTGGTTACGGTTCGACACTCGCGATCGTGCTGCTGATCGCCGTTATTCCGGTGATTATTCTGAACGTTCGTCAGCTTCAGAAGGGAGGCAACCTCTAATGCGCAAAAAAGTCAAAGCTCCACGCCGTAAAGGTCATTGGCTGGTCAATCTTATTCTGGGCATTATCTGCGTTGTCTGGTTTATCCCCACACTGGGGCTGCTGATCTCATCCGTTCGTCCGGCTGCAGATATTTTGCAGACTGGCTGGTGGACTGTTATCCCGCATCGTCAGTGGGAGACGGTCAGTCAGATCAAGCTGGACCGCGACACGGATCTTCGCAAACCGATTGAGGTCAATGGACAGTCGTTTCCGGATGATCAACTCAAAGCAGGTGTAGAAGTAGGCGATCAGCGTCTGATCTGGGAGAACCGCCGTGCCCGTACAGTAGATGTACAGGAAAAGAAATGGGGTTCTTCGACCAACTTTACCCTGCAGAACTATGAGACCGTACTCGGGGGCAAAGAGTACAAAATCACCCAGCCGGATGGTACCGTGCAGACGGAGCAGGGCAGCGGGATGGGCCGTTCCTTCTGGAACACGATTGCTGTCGTTGTACCATCGACAGTCATTCCGATCTTTATCGCCTCATTTGCAGCCTATGCGTTTGCCTGGCTGAAATTTAAGGGGCGCAAAGCATTCTTTATCGTCGTGATTGCACTGCTCGTCGTTCCGTTGCAAGTGGCACTGATTCCAATCCTGCGTGACTATACGGCGCTTGGGCTAAACGGGACGTACTTTGGGATATGGATGGCGCATACCGCATTTGGTCTGCCGCTGATCACCTACTTTATGTACAACTCGATCAGTCAGCTGCCCAAGGATCTGTTCGAATCCGCTTTTATGGATGGAGCGAGTAACTTTACCATCTTCTCCAAACTGATCTTGCCCCTGTCGGTACCGGCACTGGCATCGATCTGTATCTTCCAGTTCCTGTGGGTATGGAACGATTATCTGGTATCGCTTATCTTCCTCGGCTCCCAGCCGGAAGTACAGGTGCTGTCGATGAGTATCGCCAACCTGGTCGGATCGCGTGGTAGCGACTGGCATCTGCTTACGGCAGCCGCCTTTGTCTCCATGTTGACGCCACTGGCTGTATTCTTCGCTCTGCAAAAGTACTTTGTACGCGGTTTGCTGGGTGGATCGGTCAAAGGTTAAGTATAAAAGCTATCGGATAAGCTTTAGCATTCAAAGTAGATATGATCCGCCTTCCTGCTCGGGAGGCGGATTTTATTTGTGTGATTACATCAGGGATGATGAATAATACGACTGCTGGCTCGCATTTGCTGATAGAGCTGGCAAATTCGGCAGGAAAAAGGAATAAAATGGGTAATGATCTGTAGTGGCCTAATAGAGCAATGCAATCGCCGCTTTTTATACATAAGATACATTCAGTGAGAACGCATAGTCAAAGAGTGGTAGGAACAATAGTAATATGATCAAGAACAAGAAACCGAAAGGAGAAAGGCGTATGGTGTCTGCTGTACTGTCCATGCTTCTGCTTACGATTGCACTGGTACTCGTAATCTCTATCGTCTATTACACCTGGCGCAATGGCATTTCTCCGCTGCCTTCATCTTTGCTGCTACGTCGTCAGGTGGAGCAGGAAGTGAAACGATTGTCTGCTATTCAGCAGGAGAGCGGCCGTTATGGATTTACCGGGGAAACAGCAAATGCAGTCCCTTCTGCAATGCATTCCTTTCGAGTAGAGTCTATATCTACTGCCGCAGATGGAGCTGAAGCGACAGGTAGGAAGAGTATACATAGAAGAGAGACAGGTAAGTCGGATGGTCCGTTGATTATCGAAGCCGGTTCCGGCTGGGGGACGATGGCGCTACATCTGGCACGTTACTGCCAGCCGTGCAGGGTAGTAGGCATTGAGAATTCAGTAGTACCACTAATGGTCTCACGGCTGCTGGCAGGTCTACCGGGCAGCCATTCTATAAAGTTGGTGCATGGGGATATGTACAGGTATCACTATGAGCAGGCTGATCTGATTGTCTGTTATTTATTTCCGGGTGCGATGACCCGGTTGAGTCCGATTTTTCGTGAACAGACACGACCGGGCGCCTATATTATCAGTGTCTACTTTGCGCTGCCGGACTGGGAAGCAGAGCAGGTGATTACCTGCCGCGATGTCCACCGTACCAGGATTTATATCTATCGTACAGGCAGCCGGATTTATAATGTGTAAAAAAGGGTATAGATTAAAGTCTGTCATTCTCCCGATTATGAAACGCTTACAATTTATTCTTTACAAATGCAAATCGGGAGTAGTAAGATAATAGTCAAAGTTGTATACAAGTATACCGATAGGAAGAAACAGCAGCTATCTGTTTTCTTTACAGGATAATTCGAGGTAAGGAAGTGAGGCCTGAATACGCTACTCATCAGCAAGACAATGCATCCCGCGAATGAATCTATGCTAAAATTATAAGAAGTGGCATACGCTGCTACAATCGGATGGAACATCTACATAATGCTGCTTACCGGTTGGATAATTGCCTATTATGCATAAGAGGAGACGTTGGATCATGCAATATCCATCTGCCTGGATGCAGGGAGCTTCCCGCGGGGAAGCCATCGCCTGCCAGCTCAGGCTGCAAATTATAAATGAACAGATCAAGCCGGGAGAGATCATCTCCGAGAATCGGGTCGCTGCCGACTTTGGAACGAGCCGCTCTCCGGTGCGGGATGCACTCAAGACGCTATCGGGTGAAGGACTGATCCGCCTGGAACGGATGGGCGCTGTTGTACTGGGATTGAATCTGGAAGATGTCAAAGAACTGTATGATGTGCGTTATCTGATCGAGAGCTTTGCCCAGCAACAGCTGGCACAGCAGGATAATGCAGTATTGGTCACCCAGCTGGACCGGATTATCGACAAAATGAAGCTGGCTGTCAAACATGGTGACTACGTCGATTTTGCCTATCAGGACTTTACATTCCATGAGGCTATTGTGATGCATGCCCAGCACAAACGAATGATCCATCTCTGGAACAGTATTCGTCAGATTGTGATGACGGTCATTCTGATTACGACCGAAAAGGGATTTCAGACCGGGGAAGAACGCATGAACTGGGTCGCGGACAAGCATTACATGATCCTCGAAGGCCTGCGTTCCCATGATCCCGAAGTCATTCACAAGGTAGTCAGCAGTTATTTTGCAGATTCTGCCCAGACATTGATACGCAGCCTGCCCTGATTGGCAGGCTGGCTCGGGTCGTAATGATAGGTGTCAGCCTATAACAGACCAGCATGTAGGTATACAGCAGTCATGAACTGCAGTGACATTATCCCGATCTTATTAATTATCGAAAATGAATTATATTTTTACCTTTAACTTGTCGACAAGTATACAATCAGTTTCTCCAACACGTGTTCATCATGTGTGAAAGCGCTCTATAATTTTTCGTAAAATATTTCAAATTTTCATAAAGTGATTTGAAAGTTTTCAATTCATAACGAACAGAGCCGAAGTCATCCGGCTTCAGGCAGGAAAACAGGGAGGTTTTCGCATTGGATCAATTATTTGGACTCAGTCATAATGCAACATTGCTTATCTGGACACTGATTGCGATCGTATTTCTGATCGTATTGATTGCAAAGTTTAAATGGAACCCGTTTGTCACACTGCTGCTGTCTGCACTCATGCTGGGCCTGCTGGCAGGCATGGATCCGCAGGGTCTGATCAAATCCGTCACTGGCGGTCTGGGCGGTACGCTCGGAACGATAGCGATCGTTATCGGTCTGGGAACCATGCTCGGTAAAATGATGGCTGAATCCGGTGGTGCTGAACGTATTGCCACTACACTGATCGACCGTTTTGGTGTTAAACGCGTCCATTGGGCGATGATGATTGTTGGTTTTATCGTCGGGATTCCGGTATTTTTTGAAGTCGGTGTCATTCTGCTGATTCCAATTATTTTCCTGGTTGCCCGCAAGACCGGGATGTCCCTGCTCAAAATTGGTATTCCGATTCTGGCAGGTCTGTCGACTGTACACGGACTGGTACCTCCGCATCCGGCACCGATGATTGCGATTGAAGCGTATAACGCCAATCTGGGCAGAACGATTCTGTATTCCCTGATCGTCGGCCTGCCAACTGCGATTATCGCCGGCCCGATCTTTGGTAAATTTATCGGTAACCGTATTGTTGTACATCCGCCGCAGGAACTGGCAGAACAATTCGCTTCCAAGGAAGATCGCCAGCTGCCAGGCTTCGGTATTACCCTGTTGACTATTTTGCTGCCGGTTATCCTGATGTTGATCGGATCGATTGCCGATATCGTAGATCCGCAGGGAGTGAACAGCTTCACTCACGTAGCAGCATTTATTGGACATGAAGTGATTGCGCTGCTGATCTCGGCAGTGTTCGCCTTTTTCTCACTGGGCTTTGCCCGCGGCTTCAGCAAAGAAGATGTCTCCCGATTCACCAGTGAATGTCTTGCTCCTACAGCCAGCATTATCCTGATTATCGGTGGCGGTGGTGCGTTCAAGCAGGTATTGATTGATAGCGGCGTGGGCGGTGCAATTGCCGATATCGCCAGTCAGACTCATATTAACGTGATCCTGTTCGCATGGCTCGTAGCAGCACTGATCCGTATCGCGACCGGCTCGGCTACAGTCGCCATGACTACAGCTGCCGGTATCGTTGCACCAGTGCTCGCTGTGAGCAGCGGTGTCAATATCGAACTGGTCGTACTGGCGACCGGTGCAGGTTCTCTGATCCTGTCCCACGTCAACGATGCAGGCTTCTGGATGATCAAGGAATTCTTCGGTATGACCGTCGGTCAGACCCTGAAATCCTGGACCGCCATGGAGACGATCCTGTCCGTTGTCGGACTCATATTCATCATGATCCTGAGTGTATTTGTCTAACATTTAATCAGTTCAGGGCATGACCAGAACTTATGTAAAAGCCAACCAGAAAGCAGAGCGGGAAGATACATTCTCCCCGTTCTGCTTTACTGCGTATAGGCGCTAGCCTTATCTGTTCGGCTATCTACCATGCACATCTCTCGTGCATAAGCAGAGAGCGAAGGAAAGAGAATTCTGCCAGCGACTGACTTTTAAGAAGGGAGATCGACCGCTGCCAGCGGACATTCAAGATCTCCTTTCTTAACCGGAAGGAGTGGCAGAATCTCTTTTCGGAGTGGAGACACCTTCCATGCACTGGTGTCATTTCTACTCTCATAGGCACCCATTTACAAGAAAAGAGGTTGATAACCATGACAGACTCCACAATGAAACGAATGATCGGTGTAGATATCGGAACGACCAGTACCAAGTCGGTACTTTTTGAACAGGATGGAACCGTCGTAACTTCAGCGAATATCGGCTATCCGCTGCATACGCCTACTACAGCAACGGCGGAACAGGACCCGGATGAGATTTACCGGGCCGTACTGCACACCATTGCCGGCGTCATGGAACAGAGTGGTACAGCCGCAGACGATATTCTGTTCGTCTCTTTTAGCTCGGCGATGCACAGTGTGATTGCTGTCGATTCAGATGGAACACCGCTGACTCGCTGCATTACCTGGGCGGACAATCGCAGCGCTCCCTATGCCCGCAAGCTCAAGGAAGAATGGAACGGACACGAGATCTATATGCGTACCGGTACACCGATTCATCCGATGTCCCCACTGACCAAGCTGATCTGGCTGCGTGAAGAGCATCCGGAGATTTTTAACCAGACCGCCAAATTTATCTCAATCAAGGAATATGTATTTGCCCGTCTGTTCGGTCAATATATTGTCGATCATTCTATCGCTTCCTGTACCGGAATGCTCAATCTCAAACAGCTGGACTGGGATGAAGAAGCACTGCGTCTGGCCGGCGTTACAGCAGATCGCTTGTCTACCTTGGTACCGACTACCCATCTGGTTGAAGGACTGCATGCAGAGGCGGCAACTGAGATGAAGTTGGCACTGACGACACCATTTATCGTAGGTGCCAGTGATGGCGTACTGTCCAATCTGGGAGTAGGCGCGATTGAACCGGGAGTAGTCGCGGTTACGATCGGCACGAGCGGTGCAATCCGTACTGTAGTCGATCAGCCGGTGACCGATCCCAAAGGACGTATTTTCTGTTATGCACTGACCGAGGACAAATGGGTCATTGGTGGTCCTGTTAACAATGGCGGGATGCTGTTCCGCTGGGTAAGGGATGAATTTGCTGCTTCGGAAGTAGAGACGGCCAAGCGCCTTGGTATCGATTCCTATGATGTGCTGACACGGATCGCCGAGCAGGTACGTCCGGGTTCGGATGGACTGCTTTTCCACCCGTATCTGACCGGCGAGCGTGCGCCATTGTGGAATCCGGATGCACGTGGTTCCTTTATCGGACTGACGATGAAGCACCGCAAAGAGCATATGATCCGCTCGGTGCTGGAAGGGGTTATTTTCAACCTGTATACGGTCATGCTGGCTATGGAAGAACAGATCGGTCGTCCGGCCCGTATTCATGCGACCGGTGGATTTGCCCGTTCCTCATTATGGCGCCAGATGATGGCGGATATTTTCGACCAGGAAGTCATTGTGCCGGAAAGTATTGAGAGTTCCTGTCTCGGTGCCGTGGTACTGGGACTGTATGGTACCGGTCGTATCGAATCGCTGGATATCGTCTCCGGAATGATCGGTTCTACCCATAGTCATGAGCCGGAACCTGCAGCTACCCGTGTTTATCATCAGCTACTGCCGATCTATATTTCTATTTTCCGCAGTCTGGAGCAGCAGTACAGCGCGATTGCTGAGTTCCAGAACAGTATGGGTGAAGCCTGAAAATAGACCAAAAGGACAATAAATCCCTTATCCAGACTTCCTGAAAATGGTATACTGGGTCAAACAGCTATTCTCGGATGTAATTCTCGTATAGTTGTCAGACAACAGTAAGGTTGTGGTGGTAACGTGGATTTTAATCTGGATATGAAAACGGTATTCATGTCCCTGATATTTGGTCATATTTTCACTGTCATTCTGATTACTGCCTATCGTCGTTCTTCGGTCAAGGACCGTTCAGTCAACATATTTATTCTCGCCAAATGGCTTCAGGCGATTGCCTGGGCGATGCTGATTTTCCGTAGTGCAATGCCGGAGATAATATCTATCGTGCTCGCCAATACGCTTTTGTTTATCGGTGCAGCCATGGAGACGGCAGCACTGCTGATTTTACAGCAGGTATTTACACGCAGGGCAAGACGCTGGCATTTCCTGTATATGATCATCTGTGTAGTTGGTTTTGCAGTCATTTATATGGTTGGTGTATCCGAAAGTACACGGATTGTCTATGCTTCGATTGGGACGACTGTGTTCCTGATATATCCGGTCTATCGGATGACCCGCGAGCCGCAGGCTTCTCCGCTGAAAAGGCTGGTGGGCTACCTGTACGGGGTAGTTGCTATCAGTCTGGTGTCACGGGCAGTAGCAGCTCTGCAGCTGGGCACACATGCAGGACTCTTCACGGTGGGGTTGTATCAGACATTTTCCTTTATTGCGCTTTATCTGATTATGATTCTGGGCAACATCGGTTTTGTCTTGTTGTCCAAGGAACAGGCCGATGCGGATCTGCTGCGGATGGCGAGTTATGACGAGATGACCGGTGTGTTCAACCGGCGTACTTTTATCGTACAGAGTCGTAATCATATCCATAAGCTGGCCCGGCAGGGGAAGCAGGTCTCATTTATTTTGTTTGATGTGGATGCTTACAAGACTATTAATGATACATATGGTCATTTTACGGGAGACCGTGTATTGATGGATATGGCAAACCGGGTCAAGGAGTGTCTATCCCGTTTCCCTGCCGAGAATTACCTGTTTGGTCGATATGGTGGAGATGAATTTGCTGTGCTGCTGTCGGATACAGATGAGCGTGAAGCTGCCGAATGGGCAGAAGCGTTAAGACGGACAATTGCCGATAATCTCTCGGACATACTGCCGGTAGCGTACACGATCAGTCTGGGTGTAGTGACCGTACGGGCAGCAGCCGATATTCAATTGGATACACTGTACGTGCTGAGTGATCAGGCACTGTATAAGGCCAAGCGTGCCGGACGCAATCGGGTTGCTGTACATGTGCCGCAGACCGATACGATAGAGACTGTACAGCAGTCTAATCAATAAGTAAGCCCGTATAATCGGGTGGGATGGATCAATCGTATAATACAAAAAGACGCTCTGTGAATCAGAGCGTCTTTTTGTATTTGTATGGTTATACTTTCCGTCATACGGTGGGTCTATAGGATATCCTGCAGATAACTGCGCCTACCTATGACCATATAGCTGGAAGACAGGATAACGATTTATTTTTTGGTGGAATAGTGGTACAGATTGTCAGCAAGTGACTGCATCGTAGCACTTGTATTATGCAGACGCTCAATCACATCGGTAAAGGAACTGACCAGTGTGGCCTGCTCTTTGGAGGAAGAAGTGATCTGTTCGATCTCCCGCTCCATATTACGGATCGATTCCTGCACATCGCGCAGCGCCGTCTCGATATCACCGGTCGCCTGCTTGGCATTGACGGACAGCTTGCGGACTTCGGTCGCAACAACGCCGAATCCGGCACCCAGTTCGCCGACACGAGCTGCTTCGATCGCTGCATTCAGACCCAGCAGATTCGTCTGCTCAGAGATTTCCTTGATCAGCGTCGCAACTTCATTGATTTTGGAAGACTTTTGAACGGTAGTTTTGCTGTTTTGCAGAATCTGCTCGCTGGTGGCCTGCAGTTCTTCGGCATGGGCAGCGACATGCTGGACCATATCGACCAGACTGTTGGAGATCGAGCGGCTCTCATCTACAATTTTGTCCAAGTTCAGGGCTGTTGTCTGCTCATAGAATACATTGAACATGGCAACCAGCTTGTTGTCTTCGATAATAGGTACCGAGATGCCTTCCAGCGGATAGCCGAATACTTCCGCCGGGAAGAAGGAGATGGACGTGTTGCGTTTATCTTTTACACCGTTAAAATTAAGGAAGCTTGGATCCAGGGGACTGCCTGCCGAGTAGCCTAGGTTAAAGTCTCCCAGCTGTTCGTAGAACAGAATTTTCTCGTGGTCATATACGGAGACTGCAGCTTTTTCGCGCAGGCCTTTGGTGAAGTATGGAATTACACTAATCAGAGCATTAACGATACTCATTTTATCCCGTCCTTTTCGTTCGAATACAGTACATTTTCTATTTATCGGCGAGGGACAGATTAATATTTAGCAGCTTACGATTAGTAATATATGGATAATAGTATGATTTATCCATAATATGAAAATATAAATAGGTAATAATGTGATATAAGCTGTCAAAACGTCTTGTTTGCATCAATAATATGCCAAATACGTTAATAAAGGAAGCGAAAAAGTTTTTGTGATTATGAATACAAAGCAAAAAGAGCGGCAGACCAAAGTCCAACCGCTCTTCAAAAAGCAATACTTGTCTACAAAAGCAGATCCTGCCTGCAGCCAAGCCGTATTTACAGCATTCACATCCGTAGTGCTTCTATGACTGCATATCCGGCGCAGTCAGACGTTCCAGCTCTTCCAGATAGGCAAAGGCATAATCATCCGATGTGCCGCACATTTCCAGGGATGCTGCAAGACCTCCGCATACCTCCGGGCGTTCCGGCTGTCCAAACAGACCGCATCGGCGCTCGGAAGTCAGATGAATACATGGGGTTCCTGCAGGCTTGCCCTGTGGCATGCCGGGAATCGGTGAGGATATGGATATAATAATGCAGCATGCTGCACAGCCGGGACGGCATTCCATCGTAATCTCTCCTGTCGGGTTCATGATGCGGGATGGGCTGCCAGTCATGACTGTTTTATTTCCATACATCCTCGGCGATCTGGATGACATGGCGCAGCTTTTCCCATTGTTGTTCTTCGGTCAGTAGGTTGCCTTCCTCGGTGGAAGCGAATCCGCACTGCGGACTTAGGCACAGCTGATCCAGGTTTACATATTTGGCGGCTTCGTCGATCCGGCGCTTGATCTCGTCCACGCTCTCCAGCTCTCCGTGCTTGGAAGTAACCAGACCGAGTACGATCTGCAGATCACGGCGCTTCACATGGCGCAGTACATCGAGTGAACCGGAGCGTTCATCGTCGAACTCCATGAACAGACCGTTCAGATTCAGCTGATCCATAATGGCATCGGCGGCACCGTCATAACCACCGGAAGCCGTCCAGGTGGAGCGGAAGTTACCACGGCAAATATGCATTGTAATAACCATATCGTCCGGACGGTCAGCTACAGCCAGATTCACCAGTTTAACGGAATCGGCGAGCATGCGATCCGGATCTTTGCCATCTGCACGCAGCTTGGCTTTGGCTTCTTCGGAGAAAAAGGCTGCCCATGATGTATCATCCAGCTGTAGATAACGGCAACCAGCATCGTAAAAGGCACGAAGTGCTTTTTGGTAGGCAAGCCCAAGATCGTGTAGCAATACGTCGCTATCCGCATACAGATCGGATTCGATTTTACCACGAAATTGCAGCATATTGGGGCTTGGAATCGTCATTTTTGCGGTACGATCCGGGCTGACAACACTGTGCAGGAATTTGTAATCATCCAGATGCGGATGACTGGTAAAATCGATTTTGTCGGTTACTTTGATGCCGCGTGCTTTGGTCGTTACCCCATGGAACTGGATACCTTTATCCGACTCAAAAGCCTCAACGCCATCCAGATTTTCCAGGAAGTCAAAATGCCACCAGGCCCGGCGGAATTCACCGTCGGTAATAGACTGCAGGCCGATTTCTTCCTGTTTGGCTACGATACGGCGAATTTCTTCGTCTTCGATCTGTCGCAGCTGCTGGGCGTTAATCTCACCAGCAGATTGCTGAAGACGTGCTTGCTTGATTTTATCGGTGCGAAGCAGACTGCCTACATGATCTGCACGAAAAGGCGCAGTCGTACGCAGCAGGGAAGATGGAGAAGAAGTCATTATACATAACCTACTTTCTGGATGGGAATAATATTATATTGCATGGTAGCAGAGTTTGCATGGGATGTAAACGGTCGTTCTGCCAGAAGCAGCACGCTGAGGCGGTTACTTCAACCTCAGCTGCACATTGCATCAATTATTAAGCCTGTTCTTCGAACAATCGGCAGATTTCCACAATAACGGTAGTGGCTTTGACCATATTGTCGACCGAGACATACTCGTATTTACCATGGTAATTCTCGCCACCGGTGAAGATATTCGGTGTTGGCAGTCCCATATAGGAGAGCTGTGCACCATCCGTACCACCGCGTACCGGCGTGATATGTGGCGGGATGCCCAGATTCTTCATCGCCTGTTCAGCAGTATCGACGATATGCATCACCGGCTCGATCTTCTCGCGCATATTGTAATACTGATCATTCATCTCCAGCAGGATACTATCTTCTCCATAAGTCTGGCGGAATTCGTGCACGATGCTGGTCAGTGTATTTTTCTTGTGTTCAAAAGCTTCACGGTCAAAGTCACGAATAATGTAGGAGAGCTGTGTCTGCTCCACATCACCATGAATCGACATCAGATGATAGAATCCTTCGTAACCAGCTGTAAATTCAGGTGCTTCTTCTACCGGCAGACGACGGTGCAGCTCCATGGCGATTTTGGTCGCGTTGATCATTTTGCCTTTGGCTGTGCCGGGGTGTACATTGGTTCCTTTGCAGATGACTTTAGCGGCAGCTGCGTTGAATGTCTCGTATTCCAGTTCGCCCAGTGGACCGCCGTCTACCGTGTAGGCATACTGCGCGCCATAGGCAGCCACATCGAACTTGTGCGGACCGCGTCCGATTTCTTCATCCGGGGTAAAGGCGACCCGGATCTTGCCGTGCTTGATCTCCGGATTGCGGATCAGATGATGCATCGCAGTCATAATCTCGGCGATGCCGGCTTTGTTGTCTGCGCCAAGCAGGGTCGTGCCGTCTGTAGTTATCAAGGTATGACCATGATAGCCTTCCAGCTCCGGGAAGTCTCGCGGAGACAATACAATACCGTGTTGCTGATTTAGCAGAATATCTCCGCCATGGTAATCAACCAGCTGTGGTTTTACATTTTTGCCGGTAAAATCAGTCGCTGTATCCACGTGGGCCATAAAGCCGATTACCGGTACATCCTTGTCGGTATTGGACGGCAGAGTAGCCATCACATAACCGTTATCATCAAGTGTCACATCCTCCATGCCGATCGTGTTCAGCTCCTGCACCAGCTGGCGCAGCAGATCCCACTGGCCGGGTGTGGAAGGGCAAGTGTCGCTATCTTCATTGGATTGGGTATCGATTTGGACATAGGAGGTCAGGCGTTCAATCAGTTCATTTTTCAAGACGGGTCAGACTCCTCTCGGTAAGTAGCAGATGGTTGAATCTTATTTTGTCATTTTAGCATAAGTTCGATGGTGGTAACGGATAAGTTCAATGCATGGATGGTATCGTATAGCAGAAGTAGGCTGCGAAGCTCCCCAGTTATCTTTCGATAAACCTGCACCAAAAAAGGGATAACACGAATCGCGTTATCCCTGGCTAAAGGCTATGGTTACTGTGAGCTGGACGGCTGGGAAGCGGATGCCGGATGATCCTGACGATCGGAAGCACCCAGGCGCAGCAGATGTTTGCGAAAAGCATGCATAACCAGCAGATGCACACGGGCCTGCGTGAATTTGTACAGGAACCATGGCAGCGATGGCAAATAATCATGAATCGCGATTACACATTCCTGAGTACCGGGAATCTGCTGAAACTCCAGTCGTCCTTCATGCGTCTCCTTGATCCGGGCAAAGGCGCCGCCGGTAATATAATACACGGCACTTCCTGCATCACTGCGCTCCGGACAGAACGTCAGCTCCAGGATCGGCTTGCGGAGAAATCGCACATATACGCGGTAATGACCAGGTTGATCCTGCTCGGTACGTACGATACCCGGCAGCAAGCGTCCCAGCCATTCCATATAATAACTGCCGGCCCAGCGTGCATTTTTCCCTTCGGGTATAAGTACACGCTGGATGGAGCGCACATCCGATACCGCCGGAGCAGATGAGGAAGACGTTTGGGCCTGTTTGGCAGGCTTTGTTTTCTGCTTGTGCTGTTCCTGTGATTCCTGTTCCAGAGCGATCCGGGCTGCATCTTCAAAAGTCACCTTGCCATCGCTGATGCCTGGCACATGGTGGTCCTTATGGGCGACCATCGGGTGAGCCAGACTCTCAACCAACGGATAGACCATCTCGCGCGGCATCTGGGTGACCAGAGTGACCCACAGTCTCGACAGACCGATCGTCAGTAGCGGAATATCGATAAAGGTACGACGCTTGTGCATCACTTCAGCAGTTTTTTCCATCATCTGCTTGTAGGTCATCACATCGGGACCACCCACATCAATAGCACGGTTATACAGCTGTGGACTGCCTATGCTCTGCTGGATCGCATTCAGTACATCCGACAGGGCAATCGGATGGGTCATGGTACGTGTCCACTCCGGCAGTGTCATAATCGGCAGTCTGCGAACCAGTCGTGCCAATATTGGAAAAGAAGAGCCCTGCGGTCCGACGATCAGTCCGGCGCGAATCGTGGTAACCGGCACACCGTAGGAACCGAGCACCTGCTCCACCTCCAGACGACTGCGTAAGTGGCGGGACAACTGCTCCCGCGGTACATTTTCCGGGATGATGCCGCTCAGGTAAATGATCTGCTTGATTCCATTTTTGCGGGCAGCCCGTGCGAAGTGATCCGCCAGAATAACATCCATATCTTCGAATTTGGCCTGGGTTAGCTTGGCGGTCGGCATCATGGAATGAACCAGATAGATAGCATAGTCTGCGCCTTCCAGACATTCATCCGCTTCAGACATGGAGAACAGCTCACAGGCACGCCATTCTACATGTTCATTATTGTGGTCCTTGCGCTCATGACGGGACAGCGCAATCACATCATAGTCACGTACGAGCTGCTGGAGCATATTGTGACCAATATAGCCGGTTGCTCCGGTGAGTACGATTTTGGGACGGCGGGTAGTAAAGGACGGTTCCGCAGCAGAATGGTTAACAGGATTCATACAGACACCTCGGTTTCTCAGAATAGCCGTGATTGATCAGGGGAGACAGTCCAGACTGTACTCCGGCACGAAAAAACATATTGCTTTTCAATACCCTGTTTGAGGCAGTGCTAACCGGGCATCGCTCAGATACATACCATGCTGTACCGAAGCAGGCAGAGCAGCCGGAGCTGCAGGAAGTGTCAGAGGATCAGACAGCTAGCGGTGAAGCGGATATGTTAAAGTATGAATACTATTCTGTTATTCTTAGACGTCAGAAGGGTAACTTTTAGGGATAAGGGTTCGTCTAGTAGATAGCTGTAACGGATACCCTGTGACGATGCCAGACAAGATGGCGCGTCATGACAAGAGCTGCAGTCCGGATTATTAGCAGTTGGTCTATCTGCTGTATCATGCAGCTCCATTTCAGGCAATGCCAAGGAGGAATGCAATATGTTACGTCATTTATCTGTACGAAAAGGAATACTGGCTGCGACGATCGCCGGCACAACAGCGCTGGGCGCAGTAGGAGCAGGATACGGTGTACTGGCGCCTGTGCATCATGCCGAAGCGGCAGAGAGCAGCTATACGCAGAAGCTGGTGCTGCAGAACCTGAATAGCTTTTATAAGCCTGCACTCAAAGGGAAATTCCCTGGAGACATGAATGCATACACCGTCGGCAAGACGACAAGAGATGAAGTGCTGGATCGCCTGGGCGCCGCTGAAGTACCGCGCAAAAATGCTAGCGGATACGACCAGTACACCGCCAATATGGGGCATCCCGGTTATGCCTTTCATTATAATAAAAACAATGTACTAAACGAGATTCGCTACTTTGGTACCAATGTGGAGCGCCAGACGAATATCGGCGGTATCACAATGAAGCTGCTGCGCCAGCAGTGGTATGCACCTGCATCCACGACTACAATCGGCAGCGGAGCGAACAAGCAGACCAAGATGACCTATATCCGTGGGGAGTACAAGCTGGAGTTCATTTTCAACAGCAGCACCGATCTGGATCATATCAATCTGATTAAGGCCTGATTGCCTCTATATTTAATAAAAAAACCTGCAAGCAGATACTCTCTGTTTGCAGGCTTTTTTGTTGTGTGGAATAGCTTATACTTCGAATATTCTGAATTTATCGACAGCCTATGCTGACTTGCAGATGTATCACCGTTATTTGATCCCGAGTCTCATCCGGTAGCTGAACAATATATTGATAACACCACCGCGGAAAAAATCGTCTGCCATCGCCTGAAATACCGCGATCTCCGATTCCAGATGCTGTGCGGCCGTTCCCAATTTTAATGCTGCCTGAATACCGCCCTGGCTGAGCAGAATTCCGGTATATCGCTCCGCACTGCACGGCTCCGTATGGTGGAAGACGATCTCCCGGGTAAAGCGGAAATGTCCGCTATCCTCAATTAGCTGCAGATGCTGGCTTTTATCACGCTTGACGGCAGTCTTGTCCGGATCGGCATGCTGCTCGATCAGCCGGTCGGAGAGACGGATCAGATGCTCATATTCCCGCTCCAGTTGCCAGTTGATCGTAGGCGGCCAGTCGCAATCATATACTGTAAATACGCCGCCTGTCGTGAGCGCTCTCGCTGCTTCCTGCAGTGTACTTACCGGCTCCATCCAGTGAAAGGACTGGGAACAGGTAATAATATCTGCAGCTCCCTGCTCGACAGGCAACTGATTGGAATACCCCTGTTCAAAGGTGATACGATCCGTATCTCCCTGCTGTTCCAGTTTGCGCCGAGCGACAGTGATCATGTCTTCATTCGGCTCCACGCCGATCACCCGTGCAGCGCGTCCTTGCCAGATCAGCGTGGACAAACCGGTCCCACAGCCTACATCGACAACCAGAGAAGGCCGTTTTTGCAAATAATTGGTCAGCAGATCGACGACCATACCGGGCGCCTGTGGACGATGCTGGTCATATAATTCCTGAAATCCGTTAAATCGGTCAATATTGTTCCTCGAATTATGTTCCGGAATATTCATAATGAGTCCTCCTTTGGCGAATCGCAGGTCCTTATTACCGATACTCTTCTACTAATGAAAACCAATTTGATTCCATGACAACCGAGCAGATTCATATCGGTGAATGACCTGGTGATGGGATGATGATAAGTTGAACTGATTTCTTAAATTGAGACGAGTATATCATACCTGTGTAAAGGGAGCATTAGCAGGCGATTCCTGGAATAAGATAACGCCGAATTCCTGTACTGATCACGATACACGTAAGCTGCCGCTGCTCGCATATATCGGCGCTTAGCAGATTGACGCCTGGAAAATATCGGCGCTATACTGGGACAAACCGGCTGCCCCAGAAGTTGGAAGACAGATGGAGTTATTCCGAATCTGTCTCCTGTGACAGACGTGCAGGATCATGTCCAGCGCAGCAGCTCGAAATCAGGAAAGAGGTGCCGATCATGTCCAACGAATTATTGCAAGCGATGCAGCTGATCAAAAGTAAAACATGGGTGGATCTAACCCATACCTTTGGTCCGGATTCACCGCATTTTGCCGCATTTCCGGCGGCGGAATTCAAGACCATGTTCGATCATAACGATGGATTTTTCGCTCAGCAGTTCAGTTTTGCGGGACAATACGGAACGCATCTGGATGCACCCATTCATTTTGTCCGGGATGCCCGTTATCTGGAGGAGCTGGAGCTCAAGGAACTTGTCCTGCCGCTGGTCGTGATCGACAAATCGGCCGAAGCTGCGGCCGATGCAGATTACAAACTGACTGCAGCAGATATTGAAGCCTTTGAGTCGGAGCATGGACAGATCGCATCCGGGAGCTTCGTAGCACTGCGCACCGATTGGAGCAAACGCTGGCCGAGTCAAGAGAAGTTCGAGAACAAGGATGAGCAGGGCAATAACCATGCCCCCGGCTGGTCGATCGAAGCACTGGAGCTGTTGTTCCGGGGACGCAGCATCAAGGCGGTGGGGCACGAGACCTTTGATACCGATGCCGCTGCGGATTATACCCGTAATGGAGCGCTACTCGGTGAATATTATGTGCTGGATCAGGATACATATCAGGTCGAACTATTGAATAATCTGGATCTTGTTCCACCGACAGGCGCTGTTATTTTCAACATTGTCCCCAAAGCGGAAAAAGCATCCGGCTTCCCGGTGCGCTCATTTGCCATTTTGCCATAAGCGACTGGATTGAAATAAATAAGTGATTGCACTTTTAGTACTTTTTGGGGCGACAGCCTTCTGCAGTGAATCGTTGATCATCTTTATAGATTCTTTATTTTCAAGGAATCGTGGTTGGGAGTGAGGTTTCGACTACAAGAATAAATTCATTTATTAAATAATATGTTCGTCTGTTCCGTTTGTATAAGAGCCTGGTCAACTATTTGCCAACACAATTTTCTGTCGCCTTCATGATCATCTACGAGAAAATACCCAGTGATATCTGGGATAATCGCTATTTGAGAAATTTGCTCTTTAATAAAATCCAAATGATATTCTCGTATATCTGCGCCATAAAAAATGTACGTTGTCCAGTTTATTTGGCTTTCAGGAAAAATCCACCCTGATTGATATAGTTTGCGTTTCTCTGGGCTTAATAGCGTATCATCATAATTTTTCGTAAACTCTTCACATACTTTTTTTATAGTACTGATATCATTTTCTTCACATTCGAACCAACCTCTAATTGAAACATATTTTCCCATGTTGATCCTCCATAATAATTTTTACTGTAAAAGTTTTTTTGCTTCTAAGTAACTTTATACTTTGAGAGACACGTTATAGTTAAACCTGTATTCTTTTCTTAGTCCATGTTCCTCTGCATGCTTTAAAGTAGCTTTAATTGACTTGTTATTTCTTCTTTATAAGATTATTTGCTGTAGTAATAGCAGATGTCTATCTTTTAGTCGGGTGTTGGCATATCTATGGGTGGTAGTTTACGGTATACAATGAAAATGACACATGCCAAACCGGTGGCTATAAAGTTATTGCATTTAGCTATTTTCGATACTCTGTAAAAAGTGATATGATTTAATGAAACCAATCCCAAGTAATGCCTGTTAAGGAGACATGACCATGACGAT
>Ga0308161_1001870_pt1 | contig 23733 bp, 25 predicted proteins | sample PhyFR2_FD_201034 | JGI IMG/M metagenome (GOLD analysis project Ga0308161, IMG submission 201034) | Phyllosphere microbial communities from UC Gill Tract Community Farm, Albany, California, United States - DLSLF.R2 | ecosystem: Host-associated > Plants > Phyllosphere > Unclassified | place: USA...
ATACACCTTCTGGAATGCCCCTGAAATTAAAAACCTGAATACTTTCATCTCCCATTCCGAATACATGAGTGTTTTCTGGATGGTAATTTTCCTGTGGACCGGCTACCTGTGGTATAGCAGAAAAGGCTTTAAAAATGCTTTCGGTAAAACTAAAAAGCAAACCGTTATTTCCTTTGCATTATTTACAGCCGGTGCGGGACTGCTTTATTTTATCCAGCAGCCGAAGCCATACCGGAGCAGCGGAACGGGCATTTCGGTGAAAGGGAGACTGGAGACCGATCTTCAGATGGATTCCGTTAAAATATTTACTTCAGATTTTCATAAAAAAATCGGAGCGGTACCGGTCGTGAACAATACCTTCACCTGGTCGACCAGAGAAACGCTTCCGCTGGATGAATACCAGATTGAAATCGGGAACAAAAAACTGATCCTGGTGATGGGAAGCGGCGACTGGTTTGACCTGAATTTAAAATTTAATAATACCGAAATGGTGACGTACCTCAAATCAAACCGGAAAGCAGACCAGACCTATCGCGAAAAACAGGATTCTTTCGGAAGGGATTTTACGTACGTGCTGGATGATCAGCCTTACAACAACGAACCTGAAAAATTCTACGAAGCGGCTCAGGACGACTGGAAAAAGAAAAAAAGAATTCTGAATGCTTTTGCCGATCCGTCCAATAACGCCCTTTCGGAGGAATATAAAACTTACAGAAGACAGTTGATGGCTATTAACTATTTAAACGAAATCAGCAATTACCGGAAAATGACCTCATGGAAAGATCCGAAGTTTGCCCCTCCGAAAGCCTTTGTGGATGAATTGAATGCCAATATCAGCAAGCCGTCGTTGCTTTTAAGCAAACACGAAAATTACCTTCAGTTTAAGCTGGATCATTTGTTAACGGATAAAGACCAGTCGATCAATGCAGACAGCATCATTTTCGTGAAAATCAACAGGCTTCCACAGGGGCTGGAAAAAGACCGGTTGCTGTCGAAGCATTTATCTAAAACCATGGAACTCCAAACCGACAGCCTGGCAAGAAATAAATTATTCACTGGAGAGATTAATCATGTGAAAAATATTGATTACCGGAAAATGTTGTATTCCAAGCTGGAACAGATCAATGTATCTCAAAAAGGCGCCGTATTTCCGGATTTGGCTTTCTTAAATGACAACGGGAAAAAGGTAAACCTATCGAAGTTCCGCGGAAAATATGTGATTATCGATCTCTGGGCGACCTGGTGTGCACCCTGCAAGCAGATCCGGCCGGTTTTCGAAGCAAGAAATAATCAGTATAGATATTATCAGAATCTTCAGTTTATCTCGGTAAGCATCGACGAAAACCAGTCGAAATGGAAAAATTACCTGAAGACCAAACCGTCTGCCATTCCCCAGTTCTGGCTGCCTGACGCAGAGAAACTGATGAATATTTATAAAATCCGGTCGATTCCGAGATTTATTATCATTGATCCGGAGGGGAAGATCTTCAACCTGAATACGCCGTTTCCGGATGAAGATAATTTTGTAGAAATTTTGGATAAGCTGAAGAAGTATTAACTTTGCATCAAATTAGAAATAAATAGACGTTATGAGAAAAACTCAGATTACGATAGATGTAGAACTGGATGAAAACCACATTCCGGAAAACATTACCTGGAATGCACAGGATGGCGGAATAGAAAAAGAAGATACCAAGGCAACCATGATTTCCGTTTGGGACGAAAAAACGATGGAGGCCCTGAGAATCGACCTTTGGACGAAAGAAATGCCGGTGGACCAGATGAAAATGTTTATCCACCAGATTCTGGTATCTTTAGGAAACACGTATCAGAGAGCAACCGGGGAAGAAGACGTAGCCCAGTGGCTGGAAGAAATAGCGGAAGAGTTTGCAGTGAAATCTGCGATAAAAATGTAAATTAATGTAACAATATAAAAATGTAACCGTATAACAATGTAATAATGATTGTTAGACTGTTATACTGATACATTGATAAATTATAAAGTAATGAATTTCAATACAAAAGTAATACACGGTGGTCAGCACCACGAATCGGCGACGGGTTCGGTGAACGTTCCTGTTTTTTTAACCTCTACCTTCGCACAGAAAAGCCCGGGCGTTCATTCCGGATATGAATATTCGAGAGCGGCCAACCCGACAAGACAGGCTTTGGAGGATTCTTTGGCGAGCATTGAAAACGGAGCGAGAGGACTGGCTTTCGGATCCGGCCTTGCAGCCATCGACTGTGTCCTGAAATTACTGAACCCCGGTGATGAGGTGGTTGCGGTAGACGATTTATACGGCGGCACGTACCGGATGTTTACGCGGCTTTTTGAAAAATACCAACTGAAGTTTACCTTCGTCAATTTCGATGATGTTTCAAAAATTGCTGACGTCATCACGGATCAGACGAAACTCATCTGGGTGGAAACCCCGACCAACCCGCTGATGAAGCTGGTAGACATTAAGGCCGTCGTAGAAATGGCCAAAGGAAAAGATATACTGGTAGCTGTAGACAATACGTTTGCAACGCCTTACCTTCAGAGGCCGATCGATCTGGGAGCCGATATCGTAATGCACTCTGCAACGAAATATTTAGGAGGGCACTCGGATGTGATCGCAGGAGCTCTGGTGGCCAAAGATGCTGAACTGGGGGAAAAACTCCACTTTATCCAGTTTGCGAGCGGCGGAATTTTAGGCCCTCACGATTCTTATCTGGTGCTGAGAGGAATTAAAACCCTGGCCTTAAGGGTGCAGCGGCATTCTGAAAACGGGATGGCCGTGGCCAGATATCTTGAGTCCCATCCGGCGGTGAATCAGGTAATCTATCCCGGACTGGAATCTCATCCACAGTACGAACTGGCAAAGGCCCAAATGAAGGATTTCGGGGGAATGGTTTCTTTCACCTTCAAATCCGGTAAAAAGGAAGACGCGATTAAGTTCCTGGAAAAAGTAAAAGTATTTACCCTGGCAGAATCTTTAGGTGGTGTGGAATCGCTGGCCAATCATCCGGCTTTGATGACCCACGCTTCCATTCCCGCAGAGAAACGCGCGGAACTCGGCATCACCGATGATCTGGTTCGTTTAAGCGTAGGGATCGAAGATGCGGAAGACCTGATCGCCGATCTGGAAAAGGCATTTGCGTGATTAATGTAACAATGCAGCAATTTAACAATGTAACAATATAGCAATGCGGCAATGTAACAGATTAATATTAGTAAACTGTTGCATTGATACATTGCTATATTATTTAATAAATAAACGATGACTGATTTTCAAAAATACATCCGGCGTTACCTGGACCTTATCCCATCCGGAAACTGGCTGGAAGAATTAAAAAATTCCGGCGAAAAAACCGTCGGGATCTATTCAAAGCTTTCGGAAGAACAATCGCATTTTGCCTATGCCGAAGGAAAGTGGACGCTTAAAGAACTGCTTCTGCATCTTTCCGACACCGAAAGGGTTTTCCAGTACCGGATCCTGGCCATTGCACGGGGCGAAAAAAATGAACTGCCCGGTTTCGACGAAGTGCTTTATGCCAGCCGGTCATTTGCCAACGACAGAAGTCTGAATTCCTTAATCGAAGAATATCAGGTAATCAGAAACTCTTCCCGGATTTTACTGGAAACCTTACCTCCCTCGGTTTTAGCTAATATAGGAACTGCCAATGGAAATCAGATTTCTGTAGAAACCATCGGCAAATTGATCGTGGGCCATAACCTGCATCACCTGAATATTATTGAAGAACGGTATTTGCCGGGTTTGTGAGATTTTTTAAAATTCATCATGTAATTCTGATCAGTTTAGCTGTATTTTTAATATCGCTGACCCAGGATTGTATCATATACCAATATTTTAAAACATTTGTATATTCATCTTTTTCAGCCTTCTTGTTTGGCTAGATGCATTTTGGCGGCGGCGGATTTTATGAAGGATGTATCTGGCTGGCTAATCCGTTATATTTTTCAGGTTTACTCTTATTGTATAAGATGAAAAAAAGTATTTCTTTTTTCCTTTTATTCATTTCTTCCATATTAGCATTGTCATTCTTGAGTTATGAAAATCTGACTATGACCAAAAGCGGAAGAATAGCTCCGATTATGGAATTGAACTCCGGTTATTTTCTCTGGCTGACTTCCATAGTATCGGCTTTCATTTTCTCATTATTCTTAAAGGTAAAAAATTAAAACGAAATGTTATTGGGGAATAAGCTTAAAATAATACTGCTATACTTATTTTTTTCAATAGTATTTATTGGAACTTCATTTTTTATGGCTTATTATTTTTGGTGGAGAATCGATGATGGTTCATCACAATTTTTTATTATTGTTTTTTCTGCGATGATTTGTTGGGTAGGAATTGGCTATTTGAGTACGCTGATCAGCAGCAAAATAATTTTTAAAAATATTGAAGAAATCGGTTTTGTTTCTCCGTTTACATTGGTATTTAAAGGGTATTTTTATGCAACGAAAGGGTTGCAGACAGCAAAGAAATTTAAAGCCATATTCTCAATATTAGCTTTCCCATTATTAATTTTTGCAATTTTTTCATTTTACAAAATTATTAATTTCACAGAAAGAACGGATTTAAATTGTTATAGAATCGAAAGACAGATAAAGATTGACAAAATTTCCTATTATAAAGGGTCTAAAAGGGCCCATATATATTTTGAATATGGTGGAAATAAGATCAATAAAATTATTTATTTAAATGATACTCTTAAAAATACTGGCGATTATGAAACAATAATTTTCTCCTCCAGAAATCCATATATCGCCAAAAGTAAAATGGAGTACGAAAAGAATATAAAGTAATGCGAAGCCTAAAGAACCTTGATAGTAAAAAAAGTATTGATTTCGGAAGGCTGATCTACAATGAAAGCATAAGGGATAAAATAGATATATATACCAATTATCTTATATTTCTCAGCTTTATTTATTTTTCAATATTCGGCTTACGGTCTATGAAACCGTCTTTAAACAATGATTTTGATTATTGTATTTATTTTTTCTTGATTACTTTCGGAATATATGGGGCATACTGTACATTCACAGAAAAACGCCTGAAAGAAATCAGGTTTAAGATTCATCAGGAGGAAGCCATGAAGAGAATTCTTGAATATGGCAAGAGATACCACTACAGGATTTCTAAAATTTCAAATAATCTGATTATCCTTAATGAACCGATGGATTATTTTGGTTTCGGAAATTATGAAAAAACTACTGTAATTTTCTTTATGGAACAATCGATTTTATTTACTGTATTAAATGAAGGCCCGAAAATAAACACTACGGTATTAATTTCCCAACATTTAGCCAAAAGACATTTAAAAAAGGTTTTAAATTCAAAGAATTATTATTTAAAGAAAAAGAAAGGATATTTTGATGGATTCTTTAATGATCCTTCTTAAAATTTAAAATGATAATATTCGCTAAACCCTTTCCTAGTGATGTCAGATAAAATATCGATATTATTTAAGATAAAATTTGAAAGAAAAACCTCCATCTCTTTGCTTGTTTTTAAAGCAATTCATTTGGCAAAAGCTGATAGAATTTTTATCTTTGGAAACCGGGCTGAAGTCTGGTGTTACTGAGTTATGGAAAACATTGTCAACCTATTGAAATCCGGCGGAACGATTTTATACCCAACCGATACGATCTGGGGAATCGGATGCGACGCCACCAATATAGAAGCCGTCAACAAAATTTTTGAAATCAAGAAACGGGATAAAAATAAGTCCATGATCATCCTCGTGGAATCTGAAAAGAGACTGCAGGACCTGGTGGATGTTCCGGAAATGGCCTGGGAAATCATCGACCTGAGTGAAAAGCCGGTGACGATGGTTTATGAAAATCCGCGGGGCCTGCCGAAAGAACTGCTGGCAGACGACGGAAGCATCGGCATCCGCCTGGTGAAAAATGATTTCTGCAAAAAACTGATTACTAAGCTCAACCGGCCTTTGGTCTCCACTTCTGCTAATTTCAGCGGTGAAAAAAGCCCGCTTAAATTTTCGGATATTTCTCCTGAAATCATCAGTCTGGTAGATTATGCCGTAGAAGAAGACCGCGAGAAAGTTTCGAAATATTCAGGATCGTCGGTCATTAAAATCTGGAGTGACAACAGGATAAAAATTTTGAGGGAATAATTTTCTTATTTCACCCGGTCTTTTCAGAGCCTTGCTTTTCATGACGGCAGGATTTCTTTTTTTAATTCTATCTTTGCAGATTCAACGGTTAAATAAATGCTATGGACCATCAAAAATTTGCTGCAGCGTGGATTTCTGCCTGGAATTCTCATGATCTGGAAACTATCCTTTCCCATTACTCAGATGATCTTGTGATTACAACTCCGATGATTGCCCTGGCAACGGGAGGTAAAGAAAGTACATTAACCGGTAAGGAGGCGGTTCGCGACTACTGGCAAAAAGCGCTGGATAAATTTCCGGACCTGCACTTTAAGTTGATTCATTCTGCTGCGGGAGTCGGTTCCGTGGCATTGTTTTATGAGTCGATCATGGAGAAACACGCCGTTGAAGTCATGTTTTTTAATGAAGAAGGAAAAATTAATAAAATGTTTGCTCACTATGATTAATGTGAGAATTGATGCTATTTTAAAATGAAAATTAATCTTAACCAGAATAGAAATTTAAAGCTTTTCAAAATTATTTCCGAGGTGGCAGCCCGGAATAACCAGTCGGTGTATATCGTCGGCGGCTATGTGCGGGATCTGCTGATGAAAAGGAAAGCCTCCACGGACATTGATTTTGTGACTGAACAGAGCGGCATCGAACTGGCGCAGCATGTCGGACAGGAAATCGATCCCAAAATGAAGGTTTCTGTTTTCAAAACCTATGGTACCGCCATGATCCGGTACAAAGACCTGGAGCTGGAATTTGTAGGTGCCCGGAAAGAAAGCTATACGGAAGACAGCCGGAAGCCGGAAGTGGAAGGCGGAACCATTGAAGATGACCAGAAAAGAAGGGATTTTACCATCAATGCCATGGCCATCTCCCTGAACAAGGATCATTTCGGTGAGCTGATCGACCCTTTCAACGGAGTGGATGATCTGGAAAAAGGAATATTAAGAACCCCGCTGGAACCGGCACAGACCTATTCCGATGATCCGTTGCGGATGATGCGGGCGGTACGTTTTGCATCGACTTTGCAATTTCAGATTGAAGAAAAGTCTCTGGAAGCCATTAGCCAGGAAGCGGAAAGAATTAAAATCGTTTCCCGCGAAAGGATTATGGTGGAATTCAATAAAATCATGCTTTCGGAAAAACCGTCGATCGGACTCAGATTAATGGAGCAGACCGGACTGATGAAAATCATCATTCCCGAACTGATTGATCTGAAAGGAGTAGAAGAGGTGGAAGGGCAGACCCATAAAGATAATTTTTACCATACCCTCGAAGTGGTGGATAATATTTCGGTAAATACCGATAACCTCTGGCTGCGCTGGTCGGCTTTATTACACGACATCGGAAAAGCACCGACGAAGAAATTCGTGGAAGGAACAGGCTGGACTTTTCATGGACATGAGTTTCTGGGTTCCAAAATGGTAAGGACCCTTTTTCAGCGGTTAAAGCTGCCGCTGGGCCCGGATATGAAATACGTGCAGAAAATGGTCAAGCTTTCGTCGCGTCCTATTGCCCTGATTACCGATGACGCTTCGGATTCGGCATTAAGAAGGCTGCTTTTTGATGCAGGAGAAAACCTGGAAGACCTGTTTATCCTCTGCAAAGCCGATATCACGACAAAAAATTCCAGGAAACAGGAAAAATTCAAGAAGAATTTTGAATATGTGGCCGTGAAGATCAAAGAAGTAGAAGAGAAAGACCAGGTGCGGAATTTCCAGCCGCCGATCTCCGGGGAAGAAATCATGGCGATGTTCAACCTGAAACCCGGCCGTGAAATCGGAATCTTAAAGGAAAAAGTAAAAGAAGCGATTCTGGAAGGCGAGATCGGAAACGACAGTGAAGAAGCCAGAAGGTTCGTTATCGCCGAAGCCGGCAAGCTGGGACTGGAATTGGTTTAAAAGATGTTTTTCGGAGTATTTGACTATATTACACTAACAGTCATTTTGATTTTCAGCTTTACGGTCTGGAAATATAAAATCATGATACCAAGCAATTGGATATTTTATCTGATTGCATTTTTGATTTTTGGAATTATAATTCCTTTTGCTTCCATCCATTATGAGGTTCAGAAAGCAGTAAAAGATCAGCCGTTTACTGATAGTTTCACCTTATTATATACTTTCTTCAGATTTCCTGTTTGGTGGCTCATTGGTTTGCTGGAAGTACTTTGGCTGCGATTTAATCTAAAATAATGTGAACTCGATGTGGAAATTAGATTGATAGTCTGGAAGAGGAAAGCTGAAAATCCTGACTGAATCAGCATTAATTTTATTTTTCAATTCCTTAACAACTGAATACAAATTGAATACAGTCGGGTTTACATTAAAATAATATAAGTCCGATCCCCAATTTAAAAATTCAAAGTCAAGGAAGGATCAGTATTTTAAATACATTAATCTTACAAGTCAAATAAATAATATCATTTGATATTCAGGACCATTTGTTGCAGAATTAAAAATTTTCAGCTTCCATCTTCCAACATCTTCTACAAAAAAATCCTGCCGGTTCCAAAGGGACCGGCAGGAAAAAAACACAAATGATGAAAAAAATTAAGTGGATGTATTCTGAAAATATCAGAATATTAATTTTTATAGAAACCGTTGGTGGCGATTCCTGTATTGAAAGAGGTTAACAATGAACCGTTGTTGGCATTGTAAACCGATACTTTGCTGTCTGCAGTAAAATCTTTGGCGTCGGCAATGTAGAGCTTTCCGTCAATTACGTTAAATCCGTAAAGGCTGGTTATTCCCGTTAGGGTAACAAGCGCAGACGAAGGTGCTGTGGTAGCCGTGATATTCATTGAATATATTTTGCTGTTAGCTACGAAATAGAATTTATCGGAATCGATTTTCAGTTTATCTGCCTGAGGAATGGTAGTCAGGGTAGTCGTCTGATAAGCTCCTGTAGCGGTATTGATTTTATAAATATACGAAGCGGTGCTGTTGGAAGTAAGCACATAGGCAGACCCGTTATACGAAACAAGATCCTTGATAATCGCTCCGGTATTCGGCAGGCTGACGGTAGTGGAAACCGAGTTGCTGGAAGGGTTGATGATCGTGATGGTGTTTCCGGTCGGGTGGCTGGCGTAAGGAGGCGCAGAATCATAATAAACCCCATCGGTCTGTACCACGATATTTCCTCCGGCTTCCACCACTTTTTCCGCATAACGGTCGAAATTGATGCTTTTCACAAACGTGTTGTCGCTTGAATTGTAAACGTTGATTTTCTTTACCGATCCGAAATTGTTGTTGGTTACATAATATTGGTTTCCGGAATAGGCAATGTATCTCGGGTTATCAAGATTTGCCGTAACGGTTGCCTGCTTTTTGAAAGTATATCGGTCTACGATTTCAATTTTGTTAGGCGTGTTCATCACAAGATAAGCGTTGTTCCCTTTGAAACCAATGGTCTGAAGAACGTTTCCTAAGATTTCTTTGTTGTTGTTTGCTCCGTAGATCCCGTTCTGTAAAAGCATCAGGTCGCTGCTTACGTAGGAAACCTCGGAAGTCGGTGTGGTGAATCCTCCTTCGTTGGTAATGATGATACCGTTGGTATAATCTGTCTTTGGGGTTTCCATCACAAATTCATCATCGCTACAGGCAATGTTGAACAGCAGGGCCGAAGCAAAGGCAAGAGATAAAATTTTTCTGATTTTCATTTATTTTTATTTAAAAATTAATATTCAAATAGACGCTGTAGTTCCTTTTGGGCAGCGGATAATAAGCCATGGTTTCGTAGATTTCATTGAAAATATTGTTCACCTTACCGCCGATCGTATACTTTTTAAGGAAAGTTCCGGAAATTCCGGTATTCATTACAAAATACGGCTGAAGGGCATCACTTCTTTTTTCTTCACTGTCGGTATAGGTCAGCCCGTTATACATGCCCTGAACATAAACTTTCAGGAAAGAATAACGGTAGTCGATATTCCCGAAAAACTTATGAAGCGGAACATACCGCATCTGTTTATCGGTCTCGAGATTGACGGACTTTGTATAGGAATAGCCAAGATTCGCCCGGAGCATATGCCGGCCGTATGTTTTTTCGTATTCGATCTGGGATTCAAGGCCGTAGGATTGCACCTTATACGTGTTTATTGGCGAATAATAGCCCATATTGCTCGGAAGCCAGGTAATCATATCAGTGGTCCGGATATAATAAGGGGTCAGCATCAGTTTTACGCCGGCGACGGTAAACTGGTTTTTCAGATCAAACTGGTAAGCCGTTTCAGGTCTGAGCTCCATATTGCCGCCGGGCTGCCAGTACAGGTCATTGAAAGACGGATACCTGAAATTTTTCGCCGCATTCAGGTTAAGGTTGTACCATTTCGCCACGTTCAGGTTCCCTGAAAATGAAAGCAAAACCGGCGTGCTGTATCCTTCAACGAAATCCTTTTTGATTCCCGCTTCAAAGCGCAGGTCTCCGGTAGCAAAATACCGGAGCAATCCGGCCAGGGAACCCACATCCCGGCTGATATTTTTAATGCCGCTTATATAACCTTCTCCTTTATTCACCTGGAATTCCCCGATGATATTGAGGTTCCATTTCGGATTCAGGAAATAGTTGAAATCATTTTTAAGGATATAATTTTTACCTGTTCCGCCGCTGCTTTTGGGATGGCTGATGTTGTCGAAATACTGGAAGTTTTCTTCCGTATAAGCGGCACGGAATACGTTATTTAATTTAGAGGTATTCCAGTCCCAGACCAGGAGGCTCCTCACATTCTGGGTCTCATATTTGGTTTTGGTCTGGCTGTCGAAAAAGACGGGAAAATGCTGGGTACCGTTGAAAAATTCGGAAATCCACGATACCTGGTGATGCGGTGCGATTTTATAGGCGGCTGCGAAATTAAAGTTCGTGTTGGCATATTCCCCGTTCCGGTTGATATAGTTCCTCGATTCTTCCACCGCGTAATCATTTTTGCTTACGGAATAATTCCCCGAAAGTTTAAAGCTGAATTTCCTGTCGGAGTAGGCCGCTTTTACCAGATTGTTGTAAGTGCCGAAAGAGGCGGCTTCAGAAAATAAAGAAGCCTGCAGGCCTTTATTGAATTCAAGGCTGTTGTTGAGGTGTACCGTTCCCCCGATGGCTCCGCTTCCGTAAACCACCCCGACACTTCCGGACTTTACCTCAAGCCGGTCGAATCCCATCGATGGAATATTATTCACATCCCCCTGGCCCAGAAACTGGGAATTGATGTTGATGCCGTTCCACACAAAAGCGGTCTGCTGGGCAGTCGTTCCCCGGAAGGAAGGCGACGACACGGCGCCCCGGCCGTTTTCTTTGATGTAAACCTGGGATTGGAAACGTAGGATTTCGGAAAGATTGGTTGAATTTTTTTGGGCGTCTTCCGGACGGATGGTGCTCACTTTATGGAAAAGCTTCACCTTGCTCATCTGGTTGTCGAAAACATAAACGGTATCGATTGCTGTTTCCTGTCCGAAAAGGAAACAACCGTAAGACGAAAAAAGCAGTACCAGCGATTTTTTAATATCCATTCCTTATTTGCCTTTCCTCCGAAAGCAATTATTTTAAAATTAGATCCTGGCAGGTCTCCTGACTTTCGCTTTCTACACCTTCCCGTTTGCACAGTGGTTGAACGTAGAAATCTTTTATGCGATTTACAGTTGCGGGGACAGTCCGGGGTTTTCACCCGATTCCCTTTTCATTCCAAAAGATTGGAAACCAAAATTTTTGCAAAGATAAACTTATTCGGTGGAAAACCAAAACAGAAAAACACCATAAGAAAAGATGGGGTATGGACCCTGCAAAAATCTGCAAATAGACATACGAAGCAAACCGATCTGCCTGAAAATAAGATCAGACCATCCTTTTATATCTTCGCACTCTCCAAACTGTACTCTCCAACCCTCCAACTCTCCAACCCTCCAACTCTCCAACTCTCAAACCCTCCAACTCTCAAACCCTCACACTCTCCATCCCCCAAACCCTCAACAGCATCACCCACTACAAAAAAGTAGCATCAAAATAAAACGGCAGCAGATCTTTAATGGCATGCACTTTTACGACTTCCTCGTTCATGCTCGAAAAATAAAGACCGATGTTCTCCTGCTGTTTGGTTTCATATTCCATCAGGCTCTGGCGGCAGGCTCCGCAGGGCGGGATCGGCGGGTTTTTCTCATGGAATTCCCTAGGGCCACCCACCACGAAGATAGTCCTGATCTTCACCTCCGGGAAATTGGCAGCGATCCAGAACAGGGCGGTTCTTTCCGCACACAGGCCGGAAGGATAAGCGGCATTTTCCTGGTTGTTCCCGGAATAGATTTCCCCGTTTTCCAGCAGGACGGAACAGCCCACCAGGAAATTGGAGTAGGGAGCGTAGGCTTTTTCGCGTGCCTCTTTCGCTTTTTCGAATAATTTTTTCTCTATATCGTTCAGTTCGCTGCTGTTCTTAAAATACTCGTAACGGATCTGAGTTTCTTTTTTCATATATTGTGGATTAAAAAAAGGGGGATAAAAGTACTTCTTTTTCATGAGGTGGGCAATATAGGCCTGTTCTTTGCAGCTTTCAATTTTTTAAAACCAGATTAAAATGTTATATACTCCAATTAAATTCAGAAATGTTGAACTGAAAAACCGTTGGGTGATGTCGCCTATGTGTATGTATTCCTGTGAAAACGGACTGGCCAATGACTTCCATTTTGTGCATTACGGCAGCCGTGCCCAGGGCGGAACGGGTTTGATTATCGTAGAGGCTACCGGGGTGGAACCCCGCGGGAGGATTACCAACCACTGCATGGGCATCTGGACCGATGAGCAGGCGGAAAAACTTCAGAAAATCGTTGAATTCGTCCATCAGCATTCGGAAAGCAAAATCGGGATCCAGCTGGCGCATTCCGGTAGAAAAGGTTCTACCTGGAACAATGTTCAGATTCCGGTAGAGGAGGGCTGGGAAACCATTGCGCCGAGTTCTGTTCCGTATCATCCGAAAGAAAGGATTCCGCATGCTTTGACGGCGGAAGAAATAAAAGAACAGGTACAGCATTTCAAGCTGGCGGCAAGAAGGGCGGCTGCGGCAGGTTTCGATGTTATTGAGATCCATGCGGCGCACGGGTATCTCCTGCATCAGTTTTTGTCGCCGCTGTCCAATATCCGGACGGATGAATACGGCGGAAGCTTTGAAAACCGGATTAAGTTCCTGCTGGAAGTGGTGGATGCGGTAAACGAAGAGCTGGATGACAACATTGCCCTGTTTGTACGGATTTCCGGAACGGAGTATGCAGAAAACGGCTGGAACGTCGACGACAGCGTGGAATTATCTAAAATCCTGAAAAAGCATAAAGTAGACCTGGTAGATGTTTCCAGCGGAGGAAATATCCACGGTGCCAAAATTCCGGTTCATAACGGATACCAGGTTCCGTTTGCCTCAAAAGTACGTAATGAAGGGGGAGCGGAGACCGGAGCGGTCGGGCTGATCACCACAACGGAACAGGCGGAAGAGATCCTTCAGAAAGGAGAAGCAGATCTGATCTTTATTGCCCGGGAAATTTTAAGGAATCCCTACAAAGCGGTTCACGGATCTTTCGAAATGAAAGAAGACTGTTTTTTTCCGTACCAGTATGAAAGAGCCAGAATTTCTGGTTAATTTTATATATTTGAGAAACAAAATCATCTGAATGAGAATAGAAGACTTCATGCTGCCGTGCCCGATTAAAAAGTATTTCGGAATCGAATGCTTTGGCTGCGGAACACAGAGGGCTATCGTCATGGTGTTTGAAGGAAGGTTTACGGAAGCGTTTCATATGTTTCCGGCGGTCTATACGGTATTGCTTTTCTTTACCACCGTTGTTCTCAATTTTGTAGACAGGAAAAGAAATTATAGCTACATATTGGTTTTTTTAGCCATATTTAATGCGATTGTAATGGTTATTTCCTATTTTTATAAACACTTATTTATACATACATTAAACTAAATCAAAATTATAAACTATGGATCAACAAAAATTACCCAACGCAACCGCCGTCTTAATCTTAGGAATCGTATCGATTGTAGGATGCTGCTGCTACGGGCTTCCCGGCCTTATTGCCGGAATTATTGCGCTTGTCTTAGCTAAAAAGGACGGCGAGCTGTACAGAAAAAATCCGGCACTGTATTCCAATTACAGCCAGCTGAATGCCGGTAAAATTATGGCTATTATTGGGATCGTACTCAGCGTGTTGTACGTTATCTATGTCATTGTAATGCTTTCAACCGTAGGCTGGGAGGCGATGAAAGACCCTCAGCTGATGCAGGAAAGAATGAGAGACCTGATGGGTCAGTAATCATCCGTATCAGAAATAAAAAAAGCCTTCTCCGAACCGGGGAAGGCTTTTTCAGGTAAAGGAATTTTCAGATGGAAAAGATTATCGGTAAACATTAAACTTCCATGATCCAGCTTCCCTCATCCATCTTATTACTTTACAATAAATTTCAGCATCGCTTCATCCAGCTTCAGAAGATAAACCCCTTGTGCGAGGTTCTTCATCCTGATTGAATTCCTGCCGTTCTGAAAAGGCTGATCAATCGTCTGTAGGGCTTTACCTTGAAGGTTATAAATTTCCGCTTTTCTGACGTTCCGGGTTTCCCCTTTTACAAAAATTTCATTGCCTGAAACGGGATTATTGGAGATCTTCAGTGAATTCTGATCCGGACCGGCCGCCGTATAAACATTCTGAGCCTGCCGTGAAGTGCCGGAATAGCACGTCCAGCTCAGGTTATCAATCGCTACCCGGTCGCTGGTCGAATTATTTTCAAGGGTGATCACCACATTTCCGGAAATATTGATGTTACTGAGAGTCGTGGTCGTTGCATCCGAATTGTAAGGAACGGTTCCTACCGTATTTCCGTTGACTTTTACATTAAAGGTCCCGTTTGATCCTGAAAATTTCAGCTGGGTGGTGACCGTCAGAGATCCGATCCCATTGGCGGAACTGCCGGAAGTTAACAAGCCGTCTCTGATGGTAATGGCTTTTGAAGAAAGGGTCTGGTCGGTCCGCGCATCGGTAGCCGTCCATGAGAGTCCGTTATTCGTCCACGTTCTGGTAAGATACGAAGCGGAACTTGCTGTTGGTATGGCTTCAAACGTTTCGCTGGCACATCCCGTTGAGCTTGGTGGAGGAGTGGTGCCGGTGCCGGAAGTGGAACCGGATCCCCAGATCTGGTTTACGTAATTCGGATTGTCGATAAAAGGATTCCGGTTGCCCTGGAAAGAGTAGGAGGCGTTGTTCCGGTTGACTTCCGCCTGTGAAACGGGATCCTGGTTATGCCATGCGAGCAGGACATTCAGTTCCCAGGTCTGCAATCCCGGAAAGGCGGAACTTCCCAGCAGGTTGCCGGAGGAGAAAGAGGAAAGCCGGCTTTGGTATCTCGTCACAAAATAAAAGATCATCCGGGCCACGTCGCCTTTAAATTCATCGATCGGCTCAAACACCGTTCCCGAATATCCTGAAGATGCGGAGGTTCCCAGTTTGGATCCGTTTCTGGACGTGAAGCTGGCGGTGCCCACTTTTCCGAAAGGATAATTGGATCGCATACCGTTTACTTTGCCGTCGGTCGCCCGGATAAAATGGATATCCGAAACCATAGGGGAAGCTTCATTGAACAGGCTTTGCGGAACCAGATGCTCCCGGTTGTAGCAGTTTCCCTCCGTCGAATAGGTGCCGCATTGGTTCGTGCCCGGCGTAAATTTATACGGATCGGTTCCTGATGGTTTTTCAGAATAAATATCCAGGATCGACCCGTCATTTTCATAGTTTTTGTCGATGTCCGTGGTCTTATAACCCGTCCACAGACCGTTATAGCCCTTGTCCTGATGGCCGTTGGTGATAATATTGCTCAGGGCTGTTTTCAGGGAAGCGCCTGAAAGCCCGTTGGCAGAACTGTAATAGCCGGAAGGAGCCTGCGCATTGGCCAGTCCCGAAGCCAATAAAAAGAGGAATAGTGAATTTTTCATATCAATATTTAAAAAGGTAAGATTACTATAAATCTATTGATAAAAAATTAAGGAATTGTTAATTTTAATAGGCTGTGAATAATAATTAACGTGAACTCAAAGTAGAAAATAAATGGGCAGGCTGGAAGAGGGATGGTGGGAGTCTCTCTTGTCAGAACTACAATCAAAGGTCCGGATGATCAAACGAAATCATTTCAACTTTGACAAAGTTTTTTAAACAGCCTTAGGTTTATTGTTAAACTAAATAAACAACTAAATATAAGTTGAATAAGAGCGGATTCACATTGTTTTAAATTTCCAACAGGGCGGCTACGGCTTTTTTAGGGCAAGAAGTAATAACCGTGATTCGTTCTGCCAAGAGCAGTTTATTAAAAATTCCGGCTGATTCAGGCGGAATTTTATTTTTGAATTAATTAAATAGTTGAATACCGCCGAATTCACGTTGTTTTAAATCAATTGATTTTGGTATTGACAGGAAAAACATCCAGCTTCCATCTTCCGTCATCCAGCCTTCTAGCCTAAAACAAAAAAGCCAATACCACAAGGGCATTGACTTTCTATATATCTGATTAGTTGAAATCTTATTTCCCCGGTTGCGGCGGGTAGTTTTTCATAATTTCCATCATGATTTCAGGGATCTGTTTCTGTTTAGCTTTCGGACGGTCCACGGAGATTCCGCTTCCGATGCCCTGCCAAACCAGTTTGTTGGATCTTGCATCCACCATGTCTACTATAATAGCTCCTTCGTTATAATTGCTGGTCCAGGTCCTGTTCATCCCGATGCCCCAGCCGAAAGGTCCGCCCCAGCCCCATCCGCCGTACGGCGAAGTCGTGTTGATGTCGGTTACTTTCTTATGATTGGCTTTTACATTGATGATCAGATCGGGATTTTCCCCCGCCTGAAGGCCTTTTGCCTGAAGCTGTCTGGACAGCTCGTTCAGGACACGGTCTTTATCGATATCGTTCAGTTTCAGATCGTCGATTCTCAGCTTGTAGGTTCTGTAGGTATTGAAATTGGCCGTACTTGCATAGTCGGAACGTACATTGAAAGGACTGCAGGACGTTAAACCCAAAGCAGCCGAAGCCAGCAGAATAAAAATATAGCGCTTCATTTTATTTGTTTTTTTTATCGTTTTTAATAAATGTATCGGTCTTTTTATCGTATCCGTAAGGACAATGTCTACAGCCACTTTTACAGCAATGTCCTCTCTTTAAATGGAATTTTTCTGTAAAAACCTTATAACCCTGTTCGTTGTAGTAAAAGTCTTCACCTTCTTTGATGTCAAAAAGTGCCATAGGTTAAATCTCTAAGTCAAAAAACTTTATATTTGTTATTATGATAATTATATGCCAAAAGCCTTTAAAAAAATTAAAAATTAACGGCATTGCTCTTTTCCCTTTTATCTTCATTAGGAACCCCGAAGATAAGAAAAATAACGTATTGATGAATCACGAAAAAATCCATCTGAGGCAGCAGATGGAGATGCTGGTTATTTTCTTTTACCTCTTCTACGTTATCGAGTACTACTATTGGCTGATGAGACTGAAAAATGCGGACCAGGCCTATCTCAGGATTTCTTTCGAAAGGGAAGCCTATGCCAACGAGCGCGATCTGAATTATCTTTACAAAAGAAAGTTCTGGGGGTTCAGGAAATACCTTTAACATTCAACATTCAAAATTCAAAATTCAAAATTAAAAATTCAAAGTTTGATGTTTAAAGAATTCCGTCATCACTGCCATTAACTGCGTCAAATCTGCGAATCCCTAAGGTCTGTAAATGTGAATCTTCCGTATTGCTTTCTAATACGATGTTGGAATCCCTGTGGGAACGACAAACAGAATGTTGAATATTTTCCAGCATTTTGTCATTCCGCAGGAATCTAAACACGGATTTTTCCATGCTATTCTTTAGATCCCTACATGATAAACAAGCGGAAGGTTGAATCTTCAAGCTGATATTTCCCGGTTAGGTCTGTTATTTCATCAAAATCTAAACCCGAATGTTTCCATATTTTTTATTGATATCATTTTAAGTTTAGTTTAACGAATTTAAAAATGATCATTTAAAATAAATTCGGAAATTTGTACCCGATGAAACTCCCCGAAGTAGATATTCCCATTGTTGAAATTCCTGCAGGAAAAAAGGTAAAGCTCTTTATGAAAAGGGAAGACCTGGTGCATCCGCAGATTTCAGGAAATAAGTACTGGAAGCTGTTTTTCAATATCAACAACTATCTGGACCGGAAGCCGGGAAAGCCTTATATCATTACTTTCGGAGGGGCTTTCTCCAATCATATCGCTGCCGTTTCCGCGGTGGGGCATCTTGCGGGTATTCCGACGTTAGGGATCATCCGCGGGGAAGAGCTGAAAGATAAATGGCGCGACAATCCTACCTTGCTTTTTGCTAAGAGAAACGGCATGAACCTGCAGTTCGTTACCCGGGAAGAATACCGCCATAAGGAAAAACTCACCGGTTTTTTGCAGAACGAGTTTCCGGACGCTCTGGTAATCCCGGAAGGCGGAACCAATGAAGAGGCCGTAGCCGGCGTGAAAATGATGCTGAATGACGATACAAAAGATTTTGATTATCTTTGCACTGCAGTCGGGACCGGAGGTACGATTGCCGGGATCTCCAGATATTGCGAAGATAATCAGAAAGTTATAGGATTTAAGGCCGTTGCTGATAATTCGCTGGAAAAAAGAATCCCGGAACTGACGCCGAGGAAGAATTTCAGCTTAATGGATTCAAGCTTCGGAGGTTATGGTAAAATAAAGGATGAAAATATCCGTTTTATCAATGATTTTAAAGAGAAATACCACATTCCTCTGGAGCCGGTCTATACAGGAAAGATGATGCAGAAGGTGTTTGAACTGATGGAGGAGGGCTTTTTTCCTGATGACAGCAGGATTCTGTGCTTTCATACCGGCGGTTTGCAGGGGATTGAAGGAGCTAATCTGCTTTTGGAAAGACAGAACAGAACATTAATCGTATAAAGTAAAATTGGAAGCATGAAACACAAAGTGTTCCATCTCTCATTTTAAAACAATAAAAATTATAAGATGAAAAGACTTTTCACGCTGGTAAGCCTTTTAGTTTTATCAAAATTCTCAGCCCAGACGTGGGCTACTGAAGACCAGTACATCCAGAAATTTGCCAGATATGCGGTAGAAGAAATGGAAAAATACAAGATTCCCGCTTCTATTACCCTGGCGCAGGGGCTTCTGGAAACCGGAGGCGGACAAAGCCGGCTGGCTCTGGAAGGCAAAAACCATTTCGGGATCAAATGCAAGGAAGACTGGACCGGAAAGACCATGAAGCACACCGATGATGCACCGAACGAATGTTTCCGGGTTTACGATGACCCGCGGCAGTCGTATGAAGACCACTCGATCTTTTTAGCCACTAGGAAATACTACGCCAATCTTTTTAATCTGGATATGAAAGATTACAAGGCCTGGGCTACCGGACTGAAAAAAGCGGGCTATGCGACCAATCCGCGCTATGCCTCGATCCTGATCGGTAAAATCGAGCGCTATAAACTGTATGAATTCGACAATGTAAGTTCCCGGGAAGTGTTGTATGCCGTTCTGAAAATGTACCCCGACCTGAAAAATGACGTGAGTTTCATGGCCCAGATGGAACCTGAAAAATACACCAAAAAGGCAAAAGTACCGGTGACCGTCGAGGTTCCGTATAAGCAGACCTCCTACGCCCAGCAGCAGAAAAGGGTAGAGCGAATCAAGACCAGGGCGGAAATGATGAATACCATTCTTATCAAAAGCCATCCGAACGACGGCCTCAAATACATTATTATCCCTGAAGATACCAACGTTGAATTCATCGCCAAAAAATTCAGGATCAGCGAAAGCAAGCTGATGAAATGGAATGAGCTGGAAAGTGACGTGCTGAAAAAAAACGAGATCGTTTTTCTCGAATCCAAAAATTCCGAAGGGAATACGGCCACCTATACTGCCGCACCCGGTGAAGATATGCACGACATTGCCCAGAAATTCGGCATCAAATTAAATAAGCTGTACGCAAAAAACAGAATGGATGAAGGCCAGAAACCGACGCCGGGACAGCTGATCTACCTGATTGATAAAAAACCAAGAAATTAATATCGTACTGGGTTGATAATTACAATCCTTATGAACTGCATGTGCAAATGAAATGTTCCAGCATCAAATCCGGAATTTTCTGGATGTTATTACTGCTTTTTCCTGTAAAAACCTTTTCTCAGGAACTGGCGGAATATATTCCTTTCCGGAAGGGAAACCGGTGGGGATTGTGTGATGCGGGTAAACTTTTAGTGGTTCAGCCGCAGTACCAGAGCATCAGCTGGTATGATGCGTCAGTTGAAGGATTTCATGCAGAGCAGAATGGGAAATTCGGAATCATCGATCATCATTCGGTACAGATCATGCCGTTTATTTCAGACCATCCGGTTTTCGCGGAGGGTACCGATTATGTAGTTTATGATGGCTTTGGTTATTACCGCTATTCCAAAAAAACAAGAATGCGGATGGGTGAATACGAAAATGCAGAAAAATTTCCTGTCCGTGACCGGTGGATGGAAGACAAGGGGTTCTCAGGCACCCAAACCGGTAAAGAACCGGAACTGACCCGGCAGGACCTGAGTCCGGAAGATCTGGACATGCTGAAGCCCTATGAAGATGAAAGTAAATACCGGATCAGTTTTAAAGCTGATTTTATCGAAATTCTGTCAGAAAATGCCCATATCGGAATTTATATTCCTAAAATCAGAAAGCTTTATAAAAGCACACCGGCTATTGCATTTATAGGATGGCAGGTTTTCAACGGTAAGCCTTATCTTTTAACAACAGATTCTTCAGGATTATTCGGTTTGACCGATGAATTTTCCCGTGAAATTTATCCTGTTAAATATACTTCCATTTCGATGATGGACCCTCTGCACCTGATCCTGCTTTCGGAACCTGATCCTGCTGACCGTGACCATGTACTCTTCAGAACTATTCTTGGAAACGGGATTGCGTTAAACGGAAGATTCGAGCCTTTCGGAACAGTTTCGAAAAACGGGCATGCTTTTCAGTTATATGATACGGTGATCAATGGAGTCAGGAATTATGCGGGAGAAGACGGAACCCTTTATTTTGAGGATTAATTATATAGAAAAATTTTAAAATGAGATACCAAAGAAGTTCGGCTTTATTTGATGAAGCCTACCAATACATTCCCGGCGGGGTAAATTCCCCGGTCCGTGCCTTCAAATCCGTAGGAGGCGTGCCGGTTTTTATGAAGTCTGCAAAAGGGGCTTACCTTACCGATGCGGATGACAATACCTATATCGATTACATCAATTCCTGGGGACCGGCCATTTTAGGACATACCCATCCTGAGGTGCTGGAAGCTTTGAAAATCCAGGCGGAAAAAGGCTTTTCTTTCGGGGCACCGACGGAACTTGAAACGGAAATTGCAAAATTCATCACGGAAAATGTTCCGAACATCGATCAGATCCGGATGGTTTCTTCGGGAACGGAAGCCTGTATGAGTGCGGTCAGGCTGGCGCGGGGCTTTACCGGCAGGGATAAGATCGTAAAATTTGAAGGCTGCTACCACGGCCATTCGGATTCGTTCCTGATCAAGGCTGGAAGCGGAGCGGCAACTTTCGGTAACCCAAATTCCCCCGGAGTAACGGCAGGAACGGCAAAAGATACCTTGCTGGCCAGATACAACGATATGGAGCAGGTGGAAGATCTGTTCAGACACAACCCTGGTGAAATCGCAGCGGTGATTGTGGAACCCGTTGCCGGAAATATGGGCTGTGTCCTCCCTGAAAACGAATTTCTTCAGAAGCTGAGAACCATCTGCGATCAAAACGGAGCATTGCTGATTTTTGATGAGGTGATGACCGGGTTCAGGCTGGCTTTCGGAGGCGCTCAGGAGCTTTATAACGTGAAGGCAGATCTGGTGACCTACGGAAAAGTAATCGGTGGCGGGCTTCCGGTAGGGGCCTTTGCCGGCAGAAACGAAATCATGGATTACCTGGCACCGAAAGGAGCCGTATACCAGGCGGGGACCTTAAGCGGAAACCCTCTGGCGATGAGAGCCGGACTGAAAACCCTTCAGCTCATCAAAAACGATCCTGAATTTTTCAGCAGACTTGATAAAACCACTGAAACCCTGGATTTCGAGATCGGTAAAATCCTTAATGAGAAAGGGATTGCCCATAAAATCAACCGGAAAGGGTCGATGATGTCGGTGTTTTTCCATACCAACCGGGTCTCCAATTTTGATGAAGCGCAGGAAACCAACCATGCCTTGTTCAATAATTTCTTTCACCAGATGCTGCAGAACGGGATCTATCTTCCGCCAAGCGGCTACGAAACCTATTTCATCAGCGATGCGATTAAAGAGGAAGAAATCGACAGGACGCTGGAAGCCGTAAGGAAATTTGAGTATTCTTAAAAATGTCAATGGTCAATTCCTTTGGGTGAATGGTGAATTTTACGTTTGTTTTAAAAAATTCACTTGCGCAGCAAAATTGACCAGCAAAGCGGATTGACCATTCACTTGTCAATGGTGAATTCCTTCTGATGAATGGTGAATTTTTTAGTTGATATAAAAATTGACTTGCGAAGCAAAATTGAGCATTGACCATTCACATATAAAAATAAAAACGCAGTATAAACTGCGTTTTTCTATTTTACACATCATTTAATATGAAATTAATATTCCTGAAATCCTGAAAGTTTTTGAACAGCTTATTTTTACGGCATAAAAAACATTCGGGTCATGCATAAAATAATTAAAACGGGGGAGTGGAAATATTCAGGAAATACGTATTTGCCAATCCTGCTGGTGGAACAGGAGCCGGGGCATCCGGTGCCATTGCAGGCTGGCGCGTTTCCATCAGACATCGCGAAAGACCGGCCGGTGTACTACCTGCATTTCGGAAAATACAGGATTGATGACAGCGGTTATGTTTCAGCAGACAGCAGCTCCCGTCCCTTTGTTTCGGTACAGGATGCCCTGGGCTATGCGGAACAGAATATTGAAATTCTGAACTGGAATGTGGATCAGTAAAAATGATCTGTTCATTCAGTTATTGAACGGAGACATAAAATTAAGGCTATTCAGCCAGGATCCTGAATGGAACTCCTTCTGGGTAAATTCACGCTTCTGATATGATTTTATCCTATCCTGTTGTAACTCAAATCCCTTCACGACTTTAAAACAATATAAATCCGGCGCTGGTTGAAAAATGATACCAAATATATTTATTCGGGATTAAATTAAATTCGATGCTATTGACTTAACATTATGATCCATCCGTTCAAAGATTTGCTGATTTAAATATCAAGGTGCATTCATTCAGGTTTCTTCAGGGCATTGCCTACAGCGTATCCGGGATATGTTTTGGGAGATAACCGGAAATATCCTGAGAACATCAAAAAAAGAAGAAAATAGTGATTTTTAACAATTATTTATTGCTTTTTGTTTCAAAAACAATAATTCATTTGTAATATTTGTATATTTGCATCGTTAGAGACTGGTTAGGTAAAGTTTTTCTGAATGACGATGATATTATTTAATTTTTTTAATTAAAAAATAATACGTCACGTTTTGTCGCATTGGCGGTATAGCTTTGCCGGAGCATG
>Ga0308161_1001872_pt1 | contig 23720 bp, 24 predicted proteins | sample PhyFR2_FD_201034 | JGI IMG/M metagenome (GOLD analysis project Ga0308161, IMG submission 201034) | Phyllosphere microbial communities from UC Gill Tract Community Farm, Albany, California, United States - DLSLF.R2 | ecosystem: Host-associated > Plants > Phyllosphere > Unclassified | place: USA...
TCGTCGTAGCCCCAGTCGGCAGCGATGCGCGCAGCCTGCGCCAGCAGCGCGGGATCGCTGCCCCCCAGCTGCAGCGCCAGCGGCTGTTCGCTGCGGTCGAAGCCGAGCAGGCGCTCGCGATCGCCGTGGATGACCGCGTTGGCGTGCACCATTTCCGTGTACAGGCGCACACCCGGTGCCAGCACGCGATGGAACACGCGGCAATGGCGATCGGTCCAGTCCATCATGGGGGCAACGGACAGGCGCAGGGAATCGGCGTAACGGGCGGTGGCGGACGGCATCGGGGTGTTGATCGCGGAGACTGGCATTGCCAGTGAGATCAATAGTTTACACCGGACGGCTGAATGGCGGCGGGTGGCTCCGGGGCTGGCCGCTCGACCGGCCCCGGGGACACCGCGTGGCTTACAACCCGCGGTTGCGAACCTGTTCCTGCTGCTGTTCCTGCGCACGCTGGTTGAACTGACTGTCCAGCGCTTCGCTCTGCCGGCTGCTGGCCTCGACCGAGTGCGACACCGCCTGCTGGCGGTCGACGAAGGTCCGCTGCGCTGCCGGGTCACCCAGCTCGCCCTGCACCGCGAACAGGCCGGTGCCGTCCGGGCGGGCCACGACATGGTCGATCTGGCGCATGCCGGACACCTTGCTTTCGTAGGCCAGCTGGCCAGCCGCTCGTTCGGCTTCCTGCGGGTTGGCGAACAGCGGCTTCAGGCCGGCCTGGGCGCGCTGCTGTTCGAGCGCCTGCAGCCTGTCCAAAGCCTGGCCGAAGCGCGCGTTGTCGGCATGCCCGGCGTCGCGCATGCTGGCCGGCGCTGCAGGTTCGGCCTGGGCCGGTGCCGCCGGCGCGATACCGGCCTTCACCGCGTTGGGGGCATCGACCTGCGCCAGGGTCCTCCGGCCGGCCTTGCCATCGTCGTCCAGGCCATTGTTGGCCTGGAACTGCTTGACCGCTGAAAAGGTGTCCTTGCCATACACGCCATCGGCGTGCAGCGGCTTGCCGTCGGCCCCGGCGTAGCCCAGCGCCGCCAGCTTGCCCTGCAGGGCCTTGACCTCATCGCCGCGCTCGCCCTGCTTCAGCACGCCATCGGCCATCGGCGCCTGCTGTGCACTGCGTGCGGCCTGCGCGGCCTCGGGGCCCTGCGCGTGGACCTTGCCGCCCAGGGTGATGCGGTCGTTGAGCATGTCACCCAGGAACCTGCGGTACTGATCGGGCTCGAGCTCGATATGCGCGTGCACGGCACCCGGGGTACCGGCATCGGACTGGCGGATCAACGGCGCACCGTACTCGACGAAATCACCGGTCTTGTAAGGGGTGGTTCCACGCGCACCGTGCAGCACCTGCCCGACCAGTTCGCGCTGCGGATGCCCGGCCGGATGGCTCCAGATGCTGATCGAATTCCACTTGTCATTGTTGACCTGGACATACCCGGCGACCGGATTGGGAATCATCACCTCCCGGTCGCCGCGCGCATTGCTCAGGATCAGATCCTTGTGCACCAGCGGGATGCCGTTGCGATCACCGCGGGTCCGTACCGTTTCCAGTTCGCCCTCGACCATGGCCGACGGGCGGTCAGCTTTGGCGGCATTGCCGGTGCGCACGGCCTCGGCATTGGTGTTGGGGTGATGGATCTTCAGTTCGCGATAGGCATCCTCGCCACTGGTGCCATGGCGCAGTGTGCGGTTGCTGCTGCCGTTGCCAAAGGGTTCGACCACGACGATGCGCTGGCCACCGGGCGCGGCGGCGGCATCGGGTTCCCGCGCAGTCGCGGGCGCGGGTGCCGCAGCAGGAGTGACCGGTGCAGGCGTGGCCGGTGCCACAGGCTGCGCCGGCGTGTGCTCGCGTACCGCCGTATCCAGGGCCTGCAGGGTCTGCCGGCCGGCCTTGCCATCGACGGTCAGCCCATGCGCCTGCTGGAACTCGCGCACTGCATGCTCGGTATTGGCACCGTAGTGGCTATCGGCTGTCAGCGGTTGCCCGTTGCGACCGGTATGGCCGGCCTGGATCAGCTTGGCCTGCAGGGCCTGGACCTCGGTACCGCGCTCGCCGGGTGCCAGCACGCCGTCGGCCATCGCCGATGCGGCCGCACGCTGGCCGCGCTGGCCGGGCTCAGGTTCACCGAACACCTGCTGGTAATCCTTGCCCCGGTAAGCCTCGGGGTTGTGGTTGACCTGGTCGTAGCGCGCCAGCCCGACCAGTGCGGTCTTCTCGGTGAGCGCACGATCACGCAGCGAATCCCACAGGGTGGGCGAGCTCTGGAAGTGCACCTGCACATTGGCGTGCTTGTAGTCCTGCACCGCGCGGACAATCTGCTCGTCGCTCAGCTCAGTCAGCTTGAAGTCTTCGCCATAGGCCTGCTGCAGGCCCTTCTGGAACACCGACCGGGTCATGCCGCGGTACTGCACCGAGGTACTCCACAGCGCATCCTGCACGGCCGCACCACGGCCGGAGAGATCGATGCCCACATCCTTCAGGCGGCCCATCTGCACGTCGTAGTACTTGTGCTGGATGAAGTCGTGCTGGTCCCTGGCAAACCCTGCCGGATCGGCGGCCGCCACTTCCTTCCAGCGTTCGGTGAAGGCCGGGGTTCCTGCCTGCAGGCCGTTGAAGCGGTTGCCATAGCGCGAGGCGGCGACGTACTCATCCACGCCGCCAACGTTGGTGGCGTACTGGTAGCTGCCATACGACACGCCGCCATGGTCGCCCCTGCCGGTGGAAACGTGGCCGGGGCCGCGACCTCCGGTTTCGAAATGCGCCGACGTCTGGCCGCGATGCCAGTTGTCCATTGCCTGCTTTGCCTGGGTCACAACATCCATTTTCCTGCACTCCTTTGCGGGGGAATTACTTCGAGGTCCGTGCCTGCAGCACGTCGGCACGGTTGGCGGTGCGATTGATCCGGCAGGACTGCGCGTCCAGCATCTGCCCCTGCCCGTCTTCGGCAGGGTTCCAGCTGCAGTAGCGATTGGTATCGGACATGTAGGCGGCCTGCTCGTCCATCAGCCTGTCCTTGTCCTTGCCATCGGGACCGTCGACGATCTTCATGAAGGCCTGCTCGAGTCGCTGCTCCTGCCAGGCAAGCTCCTCATCGCCACACGCCTGCAGTGCGGGGGTCTCGCCGCCGCTGGAGTTCACGCACGTGGCGTACTGCGGCCGCAGCGTGGCTTTGTTGTAGGAATCATCCGGGCGCTGCGGCGGCATGTCCTGATCATCGGCATCGGCCGCTGTCGTGGCAGGTGCTGCGCGTGCAGGCTCTGCAGTGGCGGGCGGCGATGCGGTGGCGGGCGCGGCGGGCGCGGGGGCAGCTGCCGTATCCGCCTCCGGGCTCTTGGCCTGGCATGCTGCCAGGCTGAGGCCCAGGGCCAGCGCAAGCGCGATGGCCCCGGCCCTGCCGAACGTTTCGCGGGGGGCCGCTGGAAGGTGGTTTGTTCCCTGCATTGCTTGCATCTCCTTGGCATCCAGGCACGTGGCCCGTCAACGCGGGGCCGTCCATCGGCCCCATCACGCGGGCAATGCTACGACAGCGACGGTTTCAGGTGCCTGACCGGCTTCAGAATGCGTGCGCGTCGTCTCAGACGCGAACGCGGAAGCGTCAGTGCCCGCCGCCGCCCCCGCCCACCTGTTCGATCAACTCGAGCAGGCCGATCTCGGCCAGCATGGCCGACACTAGTAGCCGGTTACATCAAGCACCGCGAGGGCTGCATTGTTCCCGGTATAGGTGAACCGGGTGGGTAGAGGTAGTCCGTAGTAGGGGCCGTAGGTACGCCGCGCCGTCTGCGTCATCCCGAACGTGATGGTTCCACCGTTGACCGCCCCTCCGGAAACACTTACGTCCTCGTGTTGCAGGTATTCCTGCGGATCGCCCCATCGCTGGAACGTGTTCGCCGAATCGTACGCGTGAACCAGGGGCATCACTGCCCAGGCACGTCCAGGATCAAACTGGGCGCTCCCCTGCCAGCCAGGCCGTGTCGACGCAGAACGAAGGCCAGCCACCCGCGCGGCTTTCCGGCCTGCGTCGAACATCAGGCGGCCGGCACCGTCACGGATGATCAGTCCAAAATTGCTTGGTGGCTCCTGCGGTGGCGCGTACACATACCACTGCACCACTGCGCCGGGCGGACCAAACAGATACAGCCCAGCCGAATAGCCGTCGATCTGATTGTAGTACTGGCTTCCAACCACCGAGGTCGAACGCACGGCAACCATGCCGGCATGGTTGCCGATGTACCTGCTTCCTTCGCCATCCAGCGTGGTAGTGCCTTGAGCCAGCATGGCGAGTGTCGGGAAGGCATCGTCGATCAGTACGGTGCCCCAGTCATTGATGATCTTGATTCCTGCAGTCATATCAGCGGGCCCATATTTCGACGATGCCGGGATAGCGGTCCTTGGCGGGAACATTGACGTGACGCCAGCTGACGATGCCGGAGGCCACGTCGATGGAGAAGTCCGGGGCATACCTGCCGCGAGCAACCGCCGTCAGATCGGTATCTTCCGGTTGCCGGGAGAAGGCTGCGCTGCCGTCGACCGTGCTGTACTGGATGCTTGCAAGCACGCGGAACAACCTGCCTTGCGGGTCATAGCCCAGACTGCCATCCGCATTGAAAACCTGGATTCCGACTGGCATTACCACACCCCCATCTGCACGCGCAGCGTTCCTGCTGCATCAAATACCTGGATCACGTTGTTGACGATGGTCAGATAGCCTCCATTGTCAGGGCCGGTCATCGTCATCGCGCCGCTCTTGTCCAACCGCCAGCGTGGCTGCCCTCTCGCACCCACCGCGTTGGACTGGATGAAATCACCGATCATCGCGTTCTGGATCCTGCCGTTCCCGATCAATGCCTGACTGATGAAGGTCTGGCCGTTCTCGACCACGAAGGGCGTGGTGATCTGTCCATTTCTCTCGTTGATCAGCGCGAAGCGATCAGCCTGCATCAGGATCTGGCTCTGGTAGCTGCCATCTGGCTGCTGCTCCACGCCCAGACCCATGCCGGCCATGTAGATCTGCCCGGCGCTGGTGATCTGCGCCTTGACCGTATAGGTCGCGCTGACCTTGCCATCCAGGTTCACCACGGCCTGCGAGACCTGCTGGACCGCCGCGCTCACGCCTTCGATCTTGCCCGGAACACCCTCGATGGATGCTTCGACCGTATCCACACGCTTGGCCAGCGCCGCGTCCTTCTCGGCCATCACGCTGTAGACGGTGATGGCACCGGCGCTGACATCGTTCTCGCCGACGTTGTAGTCCTCCTCGCCGGCAGTGTGGTCGCTGACCTGGGCGAACAGGCCGTCGACCTTCTGCCCCTGCGCAGCCACCTTGCCATCGACGTCGGTCACGTCCATTTCCAGCTGGTCGACACGGCCGACGATTGCGCCCGCCTCGGCGATCGCGTCGCCGATGTTCTTCCAGTGGCTGCCCGGCGGCGTTTCATTGCCTGCGGCAGTGCCCTGCCAGCTCCAGATCCGCCCGTCGTGGATGACGGTCTGGCCCGGGGTGTAGATTGCCGAGGCATCCCAGACCAGCGGCAGCACTTCGGTGACGCGCTCGATCTTGCCCTTCAGCTGTTGACCCAGCGCGCTTTCGTTGATGCGGCCGGCGAAGTAGGCGTCGTAGTCATCCGGGTTGCTGCTGGACTCACCCATCACCCCGGCTTGCGCTGGATACCACGGGCCGATGTTGCCACTTCGATCCATCAGCCGTCCCCAGAACCAGAAGCGCGCGCCAGCGGCCAGGCCGTTCATCTGGTGCTGGGCCTGCGGGTAGGCGAAGTCGCCCAGCTTGATCGCGCTCTCGCGATTGGGGCCAGTGCTGTACCAGAGTTCGGTCCGTTGGGTATCGGTTGCACCTGCGGGGAAGCCCCAGGACAGTGCGATGCCGAAGGGGCGGGCAGTGCTGGTCAACGATGCCAGCGAGGGGGGCGGCGTCGTCTTGCCTTCAATGGTGGTGAGCATGCTGAGCGTCGGCTGCGATACGGCGCCCAGCGCATTGACCGCGCGTACGCGGGCCAGATACTCGCCTGCGTAGACGCCCCGCACTTCCAGGCTTTGCGTCCCGACGCGACCAGCGCGGACCCAGTTGAGATCGCCACGGCGCCATTCCACGTCATAACCGATCGCCTTGTCCGCAGCATCCCACTCGATCGTGAGCACGGAGGTAGCGATGCCCTGGTCGACCACCACATGCGAGGCCATCCGCACGTTGGCCGGTGCCGGCTGCACGCTGGGCGGGATGATGCTGATCGGCGGCTGCTCCAGGCGCGTGCCGTCGTCGATGGCGGCGTACTTGCCCGGCACGTGCTTGAGCGCGGTGATCTGATAGGTCAGGTCCTCGCCTTCGCTGATCGACAGCACGCGATAGTGCTGCAGGGCCAGCTCCGGCGATTCCAATGCCCAGACCGACTGCGCCACCGGCACCGCCGACCAGGGCGCGCTGACGGTCACCGTCTCGCCGTCCACCGACTGCACCGTGCGTGCTTCGGTCTGCCCGCTGGGCAGGGTGGCACGCAGGGTGTCACCGGCCGCGATCTGTTCCGGCATGCGGTCCAGCACCAGGCTGCGCGCACCTGCACTGCGGATGCGACCCGCATTGCGGCGGCCGGCGCGGTTCGGGTCGGCCACCTGGATCACATCACCGGGCATGCAGCCCAGCGCATCCAGGCCCACCGAGAAGCTGATCGTCTCGGTTTCCAGCATCTCGGTATGCAGGATGTGGTTGCCCACGCGCTGCGCCTGCGAACGTGAGTGGCAACCCACCGCCGTCACTTCAGTTTGGTTGATGCCGTAGCGGGCCACGCCGGGCAGGTGCTGGACCACTTCGACCTTCTGCCGACCGAAGTCGTCCGGATCGATCCACGACACCAGGGCCACCGTGTGCCGCGCCGTGCGGCTGCTGCCAGCATAGTGGAAACGCCCTTCGATGACGTTGGCCTGGCTGTAGGTCAGCACCGGGTCCTTGGGCATGTCGGCCGAGGCCATCACCTGCCCCGCCGCATAGAAGCTGATGCCGCGGAACATGGTGGCGATGTCCTGCAACACGCGATAGGCCTCGGCGCGGGTCTGCAGATACAGGCTGCAGGTGAAGCGCGGATCCTTGCCGCCCTGGCCATCGCTGACCAGTTCATCGCAGTAGCGCGCGATCTGGTACAGCCGCCACTTGTCCACCCAGTCCAGCGGAACACGATGGCCCAGGCCGAAGCGATCGTTGGTGACGATGTCGAAGAACACCCAGGCCGGATTGTTGGTCCAGCCACTCTTGAAGGTACCGTCCCACACACCGCTGTAGAGACGGCTGAGCGGATCGTAGTTGGAGGGGATGCGTACGATGCGGCCCCACAGCTGGTAGGACCGGGTGGGAATGTTCTGGAACTGGCTGGCATCAACCTGCACCGCCGCCAGCGCACAGTTCGGATAGCGCAGCTTGGCATCGATGATCTCGGTCATCGACAGCACGTTGATGGTATCGGCGATGGTGCTGCTGTTGGCGTTGGCGGTCAGCCGGCGGATGCGCACCTGCCACTGGCTGCCGGCAGGCAGATCGATGCGGCGGCTGCGCTCGTACTGGCTGGTGGTCTTGCCGCTGAAGGCATCGGTCAGCACTGTGCTGAACGGGCCGCCGTCGGTGGACAGATCCACCGCGTACATGATCCGGTAGCCTTCAGTGTCGCCGTTCTGGGTGTTGGTCTTCTGCAACGCCGGCACCGCAAAGCGGATACGGACGGCTGACAGATCGGCACCCGATACGGTGCGCACCACCGGCGCATCGCTGCGCAGCTCGACGTTGACCCCGACTTCGTTCTCGATGGAGGGGAAGCCGCTGATGTGGTCCTGGTCCTGGGTGCCGGAACGCGTCTGCACGTCCACGCCGGAGAAGTTCAGCGTGCCGTCCGGATTCTCGATCGGCACCTGGTCCAGGTAGATCGACTGCTTGCCGGCGACCAGGCCACGGATCTCGCCCTCGCTGGCGAGGTCGATGATGCGGGCCACCGCCATCGAGTGCAGGCTGTCGGCGGTTTCGACCGGGGTTCGGGCGTTGCTCGCGCCCTTCTTGGCACCCGCCAGCACTGGCGTGGCTGCGCCACGCGTGCGCGGCGTGGGATGAGTGGTCTGATTCAAAACTGGTCCTCCGCCAGGATGCCGCCGCTGATCACGGCCGAGCCGATGAACATGCCCTTGGTGTCATGGCCGCCATAGGCGACCGGCACGGGGTTGCCTTGCGCCTGCGTGTTGACGGTGCCGTTCATGCTGTAGCTGGGCGCGTTTTCGGGTGTGTCTTTGGCACCCAGGCCTTTTGGCTGGGGGGAGAGCATCTGGGTGATGCCGCCGATCACCATGGAAACACCGAGCTTCATCATCGGTTGGCCGATCGCTCCATATCCCCATGCCGATGCCACGGCGCCAACAACGATGAGGACGACGCCCACAATCGTCTGCAGTACGCCCCCTCGCTTGCTGCCCACCAGAACCGGCGCGATGCGGATGTCATCCTGTCCCGGCGGGTCGTGCAGCTGATCCCGCGACAGGTTCTGCCGGCCGTTGAACACGGCAAACTCCATGCCCTTGGCCTTTGCGCCCATCAGGTACTGCTGGAATCCTGGCAGCATGGTGCACAGCGCATGCACCGCCTCGGCCGGGCTGTTCACCGCCAGCCGGAACCTGCGCCCAAAGCGCGCACCCAGCTTGCCGTACAGGCGGATCGTACGAAGACGGTCAGTCATGTCGCACCCCGCGATGGCGGACGATGCAACGGGTGCGCTCGGCCCACATGCCGCCGTACGGCACGGTCTCGGACAGGCGGCCATGCAGGTGGTGCAGCATCTGCCCGTCGCCGAGGTAGATGCCCGCGTGGTTGGTGACCGGCGAGCGGATCTGCATCAGGATCATGTCGCCCCGCTGCGGCTCGCCCTCGATCAGGTCGAAGCCCTCGGCGTGCAGCCGTTCAAGGCTGTACAGGTCCTGGCCGTGGCTCCACCAGTCGTCCTGGCGTTCGTACTCGGACAGCGGAATGCCCAGTTCGCGTGCGTGGAAATCGCGGACCAGGCTGTAGCAGTCCAGCACACCGTGGGCGAACTGGCGACCGACCAACGGTGCCATGTAGCCAGTGGGATGCAGGGTCTGCAGATCACCGCACAGCGGTGCCTCGCCTGTTACCTGGCCGACGCTGACGATGTGCCAGGTCAGCCCGCTGCGCTCGCACATGACCCGATCGGCGTCGGACGGCGTTGCGGCGGCATCGGGATGGCTGTGCACCAGGGCCAGCACCTCGCCCTTGTCCTCGGCCACGGCATAGTCCTCAGCGGGCAGGCGGAAATGCTCGCTGGGCGTGGCGGCCACGTTGCGGCAGGGAAGATAGCGTTCGTGGCCTTCAATGGCCACGATCAGCCCGCAGCATTCGCGCGGGTACTCGGCCACGGCGTGCGCCTGGATGGCCTGCAGGGTTGTCGGTTGCATGTTTCACCCATGAAAAAGGCCCGCGCGGGCGGGCCTGGAAAGTGGAATTCGGGAGGGGATCGATCAGGAGCGCAACAGGCCCGCGGCGGGGAAGCCGCCATAGGGCAGCGGCTTGTCCTGGCCGAAGCGCAGCTTGCAGCTGCGTACCCGACCGCCGCACTGGTCACGCGCCGGATCATCGGTGGCGACGTCGTCGCTGTCGGCCACCGCTGGACCGTTGTAGCCGCAGTACGCGCCGCGATAACCGCCACGCACCAGCCAGCCACACATGCCGGCGATGATCTGCCTGCCCGGCAGCTGCTGCCCATTGAGATCGATCGCGGTGGTCAGCTCGAATTCGACCATCTGCTTGTCCTCACCGATCTTGCGCTCGATGAACCAGACTTCATCAGGGAAGTGCTCGCCAGGATCCGCGCTGGGATTGCCTTCCTCGAAGTTGGCGGCATCCAGGTACTTGGCCAGTGTCTGCCGGCGGATGATGCGGGCACCGACCAGGTCATCGAACAACAGGCACATGGCGGTGATGCGGCCATCGATGTTGCTTACGCGCAGGCGCGGGTTCGGCGGCTGGTCGCTGGTGCGCTCGAAGCCGCTGGCCTCGATCGGCCAGGGGCCATATTCCTGGCCCTGCCACCAGATGAGGCCACTCTGCAGGTGCGCGTGGAAGAAGAGCTTGTCGGCGCCGAAACTGCTGGCGTCAAGTTCATAGACGGTGATGCGGCCACCCGGCTCAAGCTGCTGGGCATCGGCGGTGATCATGGGGTGTTCTCCTGTGCGGCATTGGGAAGAGGGGGTGGTACGGGGTACCGTTCCTGGCCGCACGGTACGATGACGTGGTGGCCTGGGCGCAGCGAGGCAGTGGTGGTGAAGCAGGCGTGCTTTGGCGCCTGCGGAGCGGGGGTTGTCATGGCTCAGAGCTCCGCATCGGCCTGGACCAGCACCTGCGAGGTGGTCGACCACACCACCACCGCGCCCCAGAGCTGCATGTTGTTCGGCATCGAGGCGATGACTGCCGCGTCAACCGTGGACTGCCAGCTGGGCGCTCCGCCGTCGAAGTTGACCAGGTTGCCGGCATTGCCGAAGCCCACCAGGTTCAGCGCGGTGGACGGCGAGGAGATTCTGGGTGCTGAGCGTTTGCGCACCTTGAACGGGATGCACGCTCGCGTGTCGCCGTTGGCGGTGTAGGTGATGCCGATGATCCGGTTTACATCCACCGTCTCGTAGTAGCGCTGGCACAACAGCAGCTCCAGTGCTTCGGACCGGCGGTCGAAGTCGGTGGCGGTATCGCCTTCTTCGATCTGCACTTCGGCCAGTTGCACGCTGCCGCTCTTCTGCCCGGCGGCGAACGCGCGGCCGCCGAAATCGGCACCTGCGTCCAGCCAGAAGCCCAGTTGCAGACAGCTGTCCGGGCCCAGCGTCTTGCCGGCAAGACCGGGAACTTCCACGGTGACCTGGTGCCATCGCCACAGCGTATCGAGCACGACCGAGGCGCCGATGCTGTCGCGCGCGGTAGACCCACCCGTTCCGTAGGACTGCTGCAACTCCACGCCGATGCGGAAGTCGTCCACCGAGGCGCGCGCCTTGAAACTGATCGTGACGGTGCGCCCGGCCAGTGTCCGGGCATCCTCGATGCGCTGTTGGACCAGCGCCATGTTGCCGGCACCGGCAACGCTCTGCACCTCCAGCCGAAGCAGGTGGCGCGACCCAGCCAGCAGGCGCCCTCCCTGGCCGCCGCCTGGAGGCACATCCTCGCGTGAGGCAGCCACCCTGGTGCCGATGGCATTGACCGCCCAGCGGTCAGCGATGTATCGAGAGCCCGTGGATGCAGGGAACGCTGCACCGCGCTGCCAGAACCGGAAGTCGCCGTTGATGAGCGGGTTCCTTCCGGCCATGCGGCCTTCCAGATGCATGAGCGCCGATTGCGCGTCGTCCAGACCAGCGTAGATCTCGGCGAAGTTGTCGTTGATCTTGGTGAATGCCGGCCGCTGGGTCTCACCTCGTTTGCCGTTGGGCTGGACGGTGTCCAGGTCGATGATTCTTCGTATCATGTGCAGTCCTCGCTGCGTGCGCCGGTGTTGACGACCAGGGTCAGATCTCGGCGTCAGCCGCCCAGTTGCCGCCCACCAGATAGGCATAGAACGGCGTCAGGCCAGAACCGAAATCAAGCTGAAGCGTGAATCCATCGGGACGAAGGAACAGCGGGACAGCCATTCCGCGTGACCACCCGTTGCCGTTGAACAACGACCAGTAGCCGAGGGCCGGCGCCACTTCACTGTTGGAGTAGAGCGTGAGTGCGGGCACAGTGCGTTTGGCGACCTTGAAGGAGATCTGCTCACTGCGCGCCAGGCCTGCCTGGAACGCGGCGGCGACGCCCTGCGGTGACGGCATGCCAAGCTGCGGTGCCTGTTCCAGCGGGAAGCTCTTCTCGTAGTACCGCTGGCACAGCATCAGCTCGGTTGCGTCATCACGCATGTCGTAGTCGGTAGGTGTCGCCCCCTTCTCCAACTGCATGCAGGTCAGCGAAAAGGACCCAGACTGGCCGACAAGCTGTCCGCCATAACCACCGGGTGTCGCAAAGTCGACGATGACGTGCAGCTTGCTGTTGGCTCCCACGGTCTTGCCAGCAATGGATGGCAACTCGACGGTGAAGTACCTGAGCGCGGCCGCGGTGCCGATCTCCTGGACGCCTGCCCGGACCGTCACATCCGGAGACCCATTGGTACCAAACGTCTGGATGAAGCGAACGCCGATGCGGCAGCCCGGCGTCGCGGCCCATGCCTGCATGCTCAGCGTCACGGTACTTCCCGCCAGCGTCTGCACGCCTTCCACCGGCTGGGTGACGAACGCCTCGGTCGCGGCCGTCGATCCGGTGAGATCGCAGTTCATGAATCCCGTGACCCCGAATGCCGGGGCATCGAAGCTGCGGCGTGACACCGCGACCTGCCCCGCCCCGGTGCATACCACCTGGAAGCGATCGGGAACATACACCGCCAGAGGCGACACCACAGTGCGGCTGCTGCCCCGTTGCCAGAACCTGAAGTCACCGTTGATCAGCCGGTTCCGGCCGTTCTGCCTGCGCCGGAGATCCTGCACCGTGGTTTCGAGTTCATCCAGATCCGTGTAGAGATCGGCGAAGTTCTCATTGACCTTGGTGAAGGCCGGCCGTTGCGTCTCACCCCGCTTTCCGTTCGGCTGCACGGTATCAAGGTCGATTGTGCGTCGTGCCATGCGTCGTCCTCCTCAGCCGCCGATGATTTCCGGCGCCTGCTCGGCAGGCCAGCCGAATGCATCCGGCTGCGGCAGTTGCGCCTGGACCTGCCGCCAGTCCGGCGCGTTCTCCTCGGCGGTGGACTCAATAGTCTCCAATGCGAGGTTGACCCCGTCGCGCCAGGCAATCATGGCGATGGCGTCCTGCGCATAGCGCGGCACCGCACTGCCCGCGTAGCTGCAGCAACTCTCGATGCTGTCATAGCCGCGATCGCGGGCACACTGGGCCATCCACTCCCACGCCTTTCCGCGGATGAAGCGATGGAACTGCGCCGAGCCGGGTACGAACAGCGGCGGTACCGGCTCCGGCTCATTGCCTGCCGTACACCAGGCTTCATAGTCATTCCACAGACGGTGGCCACGTGGAATGAAGGCGCCGGTCTGCAGGCACTTGATGGTGTCGATCTCTTCGGTCAGTTGATACATGTCATAGCTCCGCGTCGGCGGTCCAATGGAAGGAGGAGCCCCAGTTGCCTGCGGCGGATTGGTAATTGACCTGTGCGCCGGACTGGCCGGCATATACGATGGATGTCACCGTGCCGATGCCGCCGCTTGCGCCGGATATGCGCCCTGCCTGCCCGTTCACATCGCTGTAGACCGTGTAGGCTGGGATGGCCCGCTTGGGCACGCGACACCGGATATGCGAGGTGCTGCCAACGCCGACACTGCGGTCGTAGAACTGGTTGTCGCGTCCGATGCCATCGGCCGTGCCAGGCGGCACATCCAGGTTGTAGCTCTTCTCGTAGTAGCGCTGGCACAGCTGCAGCTCGTGGGCCAGCGGGCGCAGGTCGAATGCCGTTGCCCTGTCGCCGCGCTCCAGCTGCATCATCGCAAGGCCGAACTCTCCGCTCTGACCGGAGATGACACCGCCATAGGCATCGGCGCACAGATCCACCACCAGCCACAGGAAATCGCTGTCGGCATTGCTGCCCAGCGTCTTCCCCTTCACCGATGGCAATCGCGCACTGAGCTGGAAATAGGTCCAGGACGCGGCGGTGACCGCTACGGTTCCCAGCGCTACGCTGACCGCGGCGGACGGCGAACCACCGGTGCCAAAGTGCTGGATGAGACGAACACCGATGCGTTTTCCTGGCGGGCCATAGGCGAAGCCGGAAACCACCACTTCGCCGTCGGACAGCGTGGCGACCCCTTCGACCTTCTGTGCGACATAGGCGCTGCTGCCTGCACTGACCTTGGAGACAACGCTGTTGAGGAAACGGCGCGATTCCGGCGCGGCACCGCCGGCAGGAAGATTGGCCCCGCGATTTGCGGTATGCGTGCAGCTCAGCGCTGCCACGGTCCAACGATCGGCCACATAGATCTCGCCGCCTTGGGTGGTGCCAGTGCTGGCCCGCTGCCAGAAATCGAAGTTGCCGTTGATCAGGCGGTTCCTGCCTGGAGCCGCGCTCTGCAAAGCGCTTTCCAGCGAATCCAGCGCGCCATACACTTCGGCGAAGTTGTCGTTGATCTTGGTAAACGCCGGGCGCTGGGTTTCGCCCCGCATTCCGTTCGGCTGAACGGAATCGAGGTCGATGATTTTTCTCGTCATTGCTGTCGTCCTGTTCCCTGCGGGCGCCCCATCAAAGCTCGGCGTCGGCCCACCAATGCCACCAGCCGCCCCAGCGGCCTGGATTGTTGGTCCAGCTGACTTCGTACCCGGAAGGCGAGGCGTAGTTGACCAGGCAGGGCACGCGGGAGACGTTGTCTTCCGCGATGTGTCCATCCTGCTGGATGTTGTCGGCCGAGATGATCATCACGTAGGGATGAGCGCGCTTTGCCGTCTGGAATCGCACGCTCTGGTAATGCGCCATTCCCGGTGAGTTGATCGAGAATGCCTCGCGCCCTTCGTTGTGCGCCGTGTTGGGTACGATGTCGAGGTTGTAGCTCTTCTCGTAGTAGCGCTGGCACAACGCCAGTTCCACACCTGGCGGCCGCCAGTCGAAGCGTGTCGCTGCGCGGCCCGATTCGACCTGGAACTGGGTAAAGCCGAACGAGCCGTTCTGTGCCACCAGCTCGCCCTTCTGACCAGCACCGCACAGGTCGAACACTACGTAGAGGTGGTCGTTGCCGTTGCTGCCGAGCACCTTTCCCCGGGTACTCGGCAACGTCACCGTGATGCTGTGACGTTTGGCGGTGGTGCCCAGTGTGAGCACACCGGCTTCCAGCACCACCTGCGGCGAGGGTGAGCCGCCGGTTCCGAAATCCTGGATGACACGCACGCCCACACTGCGACCGGGCGCATCAGAGTTCGCCCATACCGAGATCGTGATGTCTCCGCTTGCACTGCGGACACCCTCGATCTTCTGCCCCATCCAGGCGCCACTTCTGGCGATGGCCTCGGATACGGTGCAGACCAGAATCGACCGTGTATCTTCCGGAAATCCGGCCTGCCCGTCGTAGGCCACCCGCTGTACGTCGTGGTTGCAGACCAGCGCCGAGTTCGTGAAACGGTCGGCGAAGAACACTTCCGCGCCCAGCGTCCCCGACCCAGTGCCGACACGACCAGATGTACGGCGCTGCCAGAACTGCAGGGCACCATTGATGAGCAGATTCCTGCCTGGAACGCGCTCGGTGATGGCATTCCCCACGATCTGCGGGATTTTCGCCACCTCAGTCAACGCGTCGTAGACTTCGGCGAAGTTGTCGTTGATCTTGGTGAACGCCGGGCGCTGTGTTTCACCCCGCTTTCCGTTCGGTTGAACGGAATCGAGGTCGATGATCTTTCGTGGCATTTGTGCTGTTTCCTTGATGGTTTCGGTTGCGAAGGAACGCTCTCCAGCCCTCCCGCGGACCTCAGATTTCGGCATCCATGGTCAATCCAGTGCCCTCCGCTGCCGAATCTCCGCTCTGCAGGATGCCGGCCTGACCCGCTGCTGCAGTGTTCAGCGCACCGATGATGGTCATGCGGGTCGACGTAACTTCCGCCGCACTGAGCGCTGTCAGGCTGGTTGCACCGTCTCCCGTGAGCAGCCGCCATTGCGATGGGTTCGAGAAGGCGACCGCGGGTACCGACCGCATTCGCTGATTGAATCGGTAGGTGAGGTACACCGCGTTGTCGCCCCGGATCAGGCCCACGCCCGCGTTGAAGCGCGATCCACCGTCGAACGGCACGCCAGTGGCATCCACCTGGTAGTAGCGTTGGCACAGCCGCAGCTCTTCCCCCTTCGGCCTCCACTCGAACGGCGTCGCGAGCGGGCCCGCCTCCCACTGGAACTCTCCGAAGTACAGCTGGCCCTGTTGCGCGCCCAGTCCTGCGGTGCGGCTGGCGAACTGCGTGCCCGCCGTCACCCATATGCAGACCACGGCCGCACCGTCACCGGACAGTGCCTTCCCTGAGATGGAAGGCAGGGTCACCGTCCTGCGGATCCGGTTCAGGCCGGAGGCCAGCTCGACCACCTCCGGCGCGATTCCCAGCACAGGCGTGCTTCCCCCCGCGCCAAAGGTCTGGGCGAATTCAAGGGCGATCTTCCGCCCGGCGGCGCCGGCGTTGAACACCAGGAACGAAACGGTGCTCTCCACGCCCGCGAAGTTGCGGACGTCTTCCACGCGCTGCTCGAAGACAAAGAAGTGGTTTGTGCCATCCGTATTGCCACTCGAACTGACCGACAACGTGAAGGTGCTGAACGGGAAGTTGTTGTCGCCTGCCGCTGCGGGATTGCGCTTGAACACGGCGTCTTCGACGTTGCCCATCTGCAGGAACCATCGGTCGGCTGTGTAGTTCCCGGAGATGCCGAAGCTGCTGCCGCGCTGCCAGATGTCGAAATTGCCATTGATCAGGCGATTGCGCCGTGCCGGCGCGCGCATCATGGTATCGGCGAGCTGCCCGGGCAGGCCGTCGACTGCCTGGCCAACCTGCTGGAAGTTCTGGTTGATCTTGGTGAAGGCCGGCCGCTGGGTCTCCCCACGCTTTCCGTTGGGCTGGATGGTATCCAGGTCGATCCGTTGAAGATCCATGCTCATCCCTACGCGTGGAAGGTCTGCTCGAAGGTGGCGGTGATGGTCGATACCTGGCCGCCGAGATGGCTGTCGGTGTAGGAATCACACATGTACAGCCCCTGCCCCAGTGGCCCTTTCCACAGGAAGCTGCGGCCGGCATGACCATCCAGGAAGGTCACGATCTCGTTGATCGTTTTGCGGTTGCCGACGAACTGCAGCTGGTAACTGCGTGAAGTGGCGTTCAGGCCATCGGCAGCGGCCTGCGCATAGCCATCACCGAACTTCGCGCGCTTCACGGCGGCGGTGGTGGTTCCAGTACTCTGGCTGGTTGCCGGCCAGGTGAAGGTGTCGGTCATTGCATGGCACTCCTGCTGAGCACACCACCTGCCTTCAGGTCACGACTCTGCAGCTCGCGGTACTTGCGTTCCACGAACTGGCCAATCTCGTTGCCGAACTGCTGCAGCATGCTTTCGTTGGTGGTGACTTCCTTGCCACCGTTGTTGTCGATGCGGATGCTGACTCCCACTCCGCCACCACCGCCGCCACCGTGCGCGGCCACACCCAAGCGGCCGTCCGGCCCGCGCCGCAGCGGCATGATCGCTTCCGGTCCCGCTTCGCCGAACACGCCAGCGCCCTTGGCGAAGGCGAACAGCTGCGGGGTGTTGTAGATGCCACCGGAATAGGCAGAGAGACTGGGTGAGGCATAGACGCCTCCCAGGGCATGAGGCGTCATGTTGCCGCTGGTCAGCCAGCTGGTGTTGTTGCCGAAACCGGCGGCGAATCCCGTCGAGGGAGCTGCGCTGGCACCCCCGCCCATGCTTCCGGCGAAGGCACCTACCACACTGTTGATGATGCCCATCAGGGCCTGCTGCGCTGCGATTCGTGCCAGGTCCGCGATGATCGAATCGGCCAGGTCGCTGAAGTTGAGCTTGCCGGTAAGAACGAACTTGGTCAGAGCATCTTCAGCGCCTTTGAATGCCTTGCTGAACAGCTCCTGGGTCATGCCGGCGGTATTGGAGGCGGACTCGTTGTAGTCCTCAAAGGCACTGCGCGCGCCATTGCGCCAATCGCCCATCTTCTCCATCCGACGGCCCTGATGGTCCTGCTCATCCTTCAAGCGTCGATCCCGGCTTGAACGCAGCGCGTTCGACTGGTCGCGGAAGCTCTGACTGCCTTCGGGCGCGCCGCTATCGCGCAGCGCCTTCATCCCTTGATCGTACTCACGCTGGATGGCATTGACGCGGGCGAGCCGTGCAGTGGCTTCCTTGCCGTGACCGAAGCCCATGAGTTCCTGCTCGTTCGCGCTGCGACGCGCTTCTTCTGCGTCTCCCAGCGATCTGTTGAGCTTCTCCAGTTGGGCGGCAGCCGCAATCTCTTCCTTCTTCTGCGCAAGCGCCTGATCGCTGACTTCCAGGCTGGCACGTGCCGTTTTCAGACGTATGACGGCAGCCGTGTCACCTTTCTCCTCCGCATCCTTCAGCGCAATGGTAGCTTCGTCAAGAAGGCGCGTGCTTGCGGTCTTCTTGTCTATCCCCAACCGCTGGATATCGTTCTGGTCGATCTGCTTCTGGATGCGCTCGAACAGGGTGGGTTCGGCCGGCACAGATGGGAGACGTGGAACTGCGGCAAGGGACGGCCCGCGCGCGGGTGGGTCTGCCGATGGAGGGCTGGCAGGCAACGTCGCTTCGATCAGGATCGGCTTTATGTTCTGCTGTACTGCGCGCAGCGCTCCCTTGGCCTCTTCCAGCTCTTTCTTGGCACGAGCATATTCGGCAAGGCTGTAGCTTGAGCCCGTGGTCCCGCCCAGGGTGGTGTTGTGCCAGCGACGCAGGTTGGTTTCGGCATCTGCGATGTTCTTGCGCAGATCGTCGCCGCTGTCTGCCCGGAACGGCTCCTTCACCATGTCCCACAGCTCGGAGAAGACGGTCTTCGCCTTGCGCCACGCGCCTTCCATCAATGTGGCGCTTTGGATGACCTTGGGGGCCACCTCTCCGATCTTGCCTGCATACGCCTGCATCAGCAGGGCCGAGGCGTCGGCCTGGTTTCCCTGCGCGATAAGCGATTGGATCTGCTTTCGCTGTGCGTCGGTGAGCACATCGGTCTGCTGCTCCAGCTCCCTGAGTGCTGCAACCGGGTCCTGCCTGATCTTGACGAACGATGCGATGACCTCTTCCGCGCTGCTGACACCTGCGTCCTGCCACTGCAGCGCGGCCTGCGCGACCATCCGCAGTTCGTCCCCGGCGAACTGACCTGTCATGGCGACCTGGTTCAGTGCTTCGGAGGCTTCACTCATGGTGATGCCATCAATTCTGCTCATGGCCTGCGCATAGCCGGTCAGCTGCGGCACGTTGGCGCTGAGCCGATCGCCGACGATCAGCAGCGATCGCTCGAAGGATGCCGCCTCGTCACTGGCGGAGTTCCAGGCGACGGCTACGCCCCCCACGGCGGCAGCCAGTGCTGCCGCCGCCGCTGCCATGGGATTGGCCAGCGCGGGGAAACGGCCAACCAGCCCGGTAAGAACCTCGGCGGCATCGTCGTAGGCACCCTTCAACTCCGTCGCTTTGCCGATCTGGTCGGCAAATGTCGAGCCACCCCCATCGGCTCCAGCGGCTCCAGCGGCTCCAGCGGCTCCGCCGAATGTTGCGGCCGGGCTGCCCGACGCGCTGGCCGCCGCTTCGGCTTCATTGCGGTAGGCACGCAGTTCATCGCGCGCTGCGCGGATGGCGCGTTCGTTGCTGGCCATCTGACGGGTCATTTCGTTGATCAGTACTGCGCTGGCCTTGAGTACGGCATTGAGCATCTCCTGCTCCAGCCGCATGCTGTCCACCTGCGCGCTTTGCTGTAGCAGCATCTGCAGGCGTGCGCGTTCAGCCCTGTCCAGTTGCTGATACTGCTGCTGTGCGGAGGCGGTCATGTCGGCCAGGCTGCGCTTGGCAGCCTGCGTGGCGGCGCCGAGGTTGCTGTTGACCTCGATATCCACCCGCGCAACACCGAGCGGTGTCTCGCTCATAGGGGTTTCCTCAGGAAAAGGTGACCCCGCCGGCTGGCGGGGTCGGAGTGAGCCAACAGGTGGCTCATTGGCTGTGCATCTCGTCGAGGGCAGCCCGCTCTATCACGCGGATGCCTGCCATTACTTCTGCGTGCTTTTCGGCAGTAAGCCCTTCACGCTCGAGCTCCCGGTAGACCACGTTGTAGTCCAGACCCGTCGGGCCACCGGCGCCGGTGCGCCACTGGGTGGAGACCCGCGAGAAGATGTCGATGGGAAGTGCACATTCTGGCCATAGTTCGATCTGTGGCGGCTGGAAGTGCTTTGCCTTCAGGCCGAGCTGGTTCAGTTCGGCCTCGGTGGGGGCACGCCAGTACAGTGCCCCCACCGCCTCGATCAATTTCCCTTGCGTGCGACCTGCAGAGCCTGCACGTAGCCACCTACGATGGCGCCGTCCAAGCCGATCTGCTGCTGAAGTGCCAGTTCGACACCTGCCGTATCCAGCGCTACATCTGCATCCCACTCAGTGACGATGTCCAGGATTGCCTGGGCAGGCGTCACCTCGCCGGCCGCCAGGCGCTGCAGCAGGTCCGCGTACGCGGCCTGCTGCAGGTGACGGTAGGTCAGGTTGAGCTTCTGCTCGCGGCCATGGCCGGCAATGGTCAGGGTGCTCTTGAAGGTCTCAGGTGCCTTGACCTGGAACATCAGACGCCCTCCACCAGGATCGAGTCGGCCAGCGCGGTGAAGGTCGCGGTGGTGCCCATCGGGGTGTTGGCGGCCATGGTCGGGTCGCCGTTGTAGCTCAGGTAGCCGTACCAGTACAGCACGTCGCCGCCGACCAGCTTGGCCCGCAGGATCACCGGCTCGCCCTTGGCGTCAGCGTTCTTCAGTGCCGAATACCACGGCTTCTTCGGATCGTAGAACAGCGGCAGGGTGATGGTCTTGGCGTTCTTGAAGGTCGGCATCTGGACCTGGCGACCGGTCGGGTCTTCGAGCAGCGTGCCGCTCCAGTACTGCTGCTCGCCACCGGCGGTGGTCGGGTCGCCCTGCTGGTCCAGGTCGACGAAGGCGCCCGCCTTGCGCAGTACACCGGCACCGCTGGTGCCGGGGAACAGCACGGTATCGGTGGTGTCGATGCCCAGCAGCTCAACGCTGCCGGTGGCTTCAGCACCGGCGCGGGTGGCGCGGTTGTTCAGGGCCGGCCAGCCCGGCAGTTCAATGACCACCACATCGCCGGTGTCGACGCTGTTGGCGGCAACGCTGGCCAGCGCCGGCGCAGCCTTGGAGATCGCGCTGGTGGCGATCGCGGTGGAGACGACCGGTGCGAAGCCGAACTGGGTGCCCTTGGGAAGCTTGAGTGCCATGGTGTATTTCCTCTATGGATTGAAATGAAAAACCCGGCAAGCGCCGGGTCTGGGGTGTTGCATGGAACGGTGAAACTACGGGTTGGCGTACCACAGCCCGAATTCGAGTCGTGCGCCGTACTTCCTGATTGCCGGCTCATGGACGGCAATGGCGGCGCCGAACGATTCGGACTTCGGTAGACCTCCGCATACCTGATCCTCGATGTTGCGGATCAGGGTGTTGGCCTGGGCGCGGCTGTCTGCCCAGACGGTCAGCTGCACGCGAGCGTGCTTCTGTTCGGGAATGGAACCTTCGTTGAACCACACGGACTGTCCACCCATCTGCTGGTAGACGGCACACGGATAGATGACCGGTTCCGGCGGAAGGTCGGGATACAGCCGGCCCTGCAGCAGCGGGGCCAGCAGCGCGTGCAGCTGTGCTTCGTAACTCATCGCGGTGTCCTGGTTGGCGTCGCTCAGGCGATGCCTGAAGACTGTTCGGTGAACAGCACCGTGGTCTGGCGCCGGCTGAAGTCGGGCGCAACGCCGGTGATGTTGAAAACACGACCGTCATGCACGATGCGCATGCCGGCCTGGATGCCTGCCTGTCGTGCGGCTGCCAATCGGACATGGAAGCGCTGGCGCCGGATCGTTGCCGGCAGGCGGCTTTCCAGCGTCAGCCGCTGCACGCTGTCTGCGCGGTCGGCGATGATGGCGGCCCACAGTTCTGCCACCGGCTGCCAGGCGTCCAGCGGCTGCCCCCACGCATCGAGCTGGCCGTCCTGGCGCTCGATGCGGATGCGGCGATTGAAGTGGCCGGCGTTCATGGCGTTGCTGCCGATCGGTACGGATCAAGCAGCGCGGCCACGCCGAACGGCAGCTCCATTGCGATGGCAGCGGCGCCTGCCGGTGCATCGAACGTCTGCGCAGAGACGACCACGGCTTCGCGATGGGCGTACAGGTGGCCCAGCAACAGGCGCACCGCTGCACGGATGCTGTCGTTGACCGGCATGCCCTGCAGCAGGCGCGCACTGCGCGCGGTCGCCACGGCCAGGCGGCGATCGGCCACATCACGCATGGCCTTGGCCTTGGCCGCGTTGGTCTCGGCATTGGCGGCGGCAACCGCGGCTTCATGCCCGGTCACCGCCGCCGCCATGTCCTGCGGCAGCTGGTCCAGCGCCTGGTCCAGCGCGGCCTGATCGGCGTACAGCTCGCGGCCCAGATAGGCCGCGGCTGCGTCGCTGGCTGCGGCCAGCAGGTCACCCAGGATGGCGTCGTCAAAATCGCCGTCGATACGGCAGTGCGCGCGGCACTGCTCAAGGGTCAGCAGGGGCATCGAATCCTCCTTCGTTGATGGATGTGGAGTGCCCCGATCCTGCGCGCACGGCGGCGCCCCACGCGATCACCAGGACGGCGCGGGAAAGGCAGGATCGGGGCGGAAAACAGAACGGCTGCGACGGGGACGTCAGGGCCGGTGGCGGTGACCTCGCAGCGCGCGACGGCGCAAACGAAAGAAGCCCCCGGGGTCACCGGAGGCTTCTATGTCATCGTGGTACAAACGATACGCTTCGGGTGTGCACCCGTCAATCCGCAAACGGTTACCAGTCTGGTGACTTTTCCAGGCGCTGTGCGGGCGTGGTCATGGCGACGTGCCGCAGGCTGGATAGAATGGCAACGCGCTGCTTCCGCAGCCCATTTCCCGCTGGATTCCCGCATGCCTGCCAACACCGAACGCTTCTTCGATGCGCGTACCGAACAAGGCGTGCTGCGCCTGTCCATCGCAGGCTCATTGCTGCTGGCTGCCGCTGCGGTGGTATTTGGTCTTCTGGCCAATTCCTCGCTGATCATCTTCGATGGCATCTACGGCCTGATCGATGTGGTGATGACGTGGCTGTCACTGCTGGTCGCGCGTCTGATCGCACTGTCCACCAGCACCGACGCGCTGCAGTCGCGGCTCAACCAGCGCTTCACCATGGGCTTCTGGCACCTGGAGCCCATCGTGCTGGGGGTGAGCGGCACGCTGATGATCGGCGCGGCACTGTATGCGCTGGTCAATGCGGTGGATGCGCTGATGTCCGGCGGCCGCCACATCGCACTCGGCCCAGCCATCGCCTTCGCCGGGTTGTCGATCATCGGCGAAGGTGCGCTGGCCTGGTTCGTGCTGCGCGCCAACCGCCGCATCGGTTCGGAGTTCATCGCGCTGGACGCGAAGAACTGGGTGATCGCCGCCAGCATGTCGGCCTGCTACCTGCTGGCCTTCCTTGGCGGCGTACTGGTGCGCGGCACCTCGCTGGCCTGGGTCGGGCCGTACATCGACCCGGCCATCCTTGCCTTCGTCTGCGTGCTGGTGATGATCGCCCCGCTCGGGACGGTGCGCCGGGCGCTGGCCGGCATCCTGCTGGTCACCCCGCCGGAACTGCAGGCGCACGTGGACGCGGTGGCACGCGCGATCGTGGCCAAGCATGGCTTCGTCGAGCATCGCAGCTACGTCGCCCAGGTGGGGCGTGGCGAGCAGATCGAGTTGTTCTTCGTGGTACGCGAGGACGACCCGCCGCGGCCCCTGCTGGAATGGGACCAGCTGCGCGACGAGATCGGCGATGCGCTGGGCGAGGCCTCGCCGGACCGCTGGCTGACCATCATGTTCACCACCGACCGCGAGTGGACGATCTAGGCCAACAGGACGATCAATCAAGTTTTTCGTACGGACTGCAACCCAACGTACGCAGAAACCGGGCAAAGTAGGCTCCATAGC
>Ga0308161_1001874_pt1 | contig 23703 bp, 19 predicted proteins | sample PhyFR2_FD_201034 | JGI IMG/M metagenome (GOLD analysis project Ga0308161, IMG submission 201034) | Phyllosphere microbial communities from UC Gill Tract Community Farm, Albany, California, United States - DLSLF.R2 | ecosystem: Host-associated > Plants > Phyllosphere > Unclassified | place: USA...
ATTCAGATGGTGTGTGACGAGGTTGGAGGGAAGGCCCAGCGCCACCCCGATTTCGGTGGGGGAGAGGTCGCCCAGCGTGAGACGGTCGACGATCCGCAGACGAGATGGGTCACCCAGCGCGGCGTGCTTCGCGGCGCGCGCCTCCACCTGATCAGTTCTTTCAGTGTTCATTGTTTCAATCTTGACTGAACTACCCATGTCGGGTCAAGATAAGCCGACATGAACATTGTTACCCGCTCCCAGTCCGAGCCCGCGCGACCTCACATGCTGCGCCGAGCTGCTGCCGAGTTCCTTGGAACCGGCCTGCTCGTCACGATCGTTGTGGGTTCCGGCATCGCTGCGCAGCGCCTCTCGCCGGATGACGTCGGCCTCCAATTGCTGGAGAACAGCCTGACCACCGCGCTCGGTCTGACGGTCCTGATCCTCATGCTGGGCCCCGTGTCTGGTGCGCACTTCAACCCCGTGGTGTCGATCGCGGATTGGCTGCTCGGACGTCGCGCCGGGACGGGACTTCCGCTGCGCGACCTCGCCCCGTACGTGCTCGCGCAAGTTCTCGGCGGGATCGCCGGAACGTTCTTGGCGGGAGTGATGTTCGGCACCGCCCCCGCGCTCTCATCGAACGACCGCGCGACCGGTGGACACCTAGTCGGGGAGGTGGTCGCCACGGCGGGCCTCGTGCTGTTGATCTTCGCGCTCGCGCGCACGGGCAAAGGATCGACCACGGCGGCCGCGGTCGGCGCGTACATCGGCGCGGCGTACTGGTTCACAAGCTCGACGTCGTTCGCGAATCCCGCGGTGACGATCGCCCGCATGTTCACCGACACCTTCGCCGGCATCGCGCCCGCCTCTGTCGCGCCGTTCATCGCTGCACAGCTCGTCGGGGCCGCGATCGGCCTCGCTGTGCTGCTCGCCCTCTACCCGACCGCCGCCCGCACGGCCGGCGACGTCGTGGTCCCTCAACAACTCGAAAACCAGCCCTGAAAGGCACCCTCATGCATCTTGTAGCGATCGGCGGAAGCGACGCCGGAATCTCCACCGCCCTCCGGGCCCGCGAACTCGACCCATCCGTCGACGTCACTGTCGTCGTGGCCGACGCCTACCCGAACTTCTCGATCTGCGGCATCCCGTACTACTTCTCTCGCGAAGTACAGCCCTGGCAGTCGCTCGCCCACCGCACCCACGCGGACCTCGAAGCCACCGGCATGAACCTCCGTTTGGACACTCTCGCCACGGGTATCGACGTCAGCGGCCGCCGACTCACGGTACGCGACGCGAACGGCAGCGAATCAACAATCGCGTACGACGAGCTCATGGTCGGCACCGGAGCATCCCCGTCGACCGCCGGAATCGCGGGCCTTGACCAGCTCGGCTCCGACGACGGCGTGCACCTGTTGCACTCGATGGGCGACACGTTCGCTCTCGAGAAGTACCTCGACGAACATCAGCCTGCGACGGCAATCATCGTCGGAGCTGGCTACGTCGGCCTCGAAATGGCCGAAGCGCTCACCGTGCGGGGCCTCCAGGTCACCCAGCTGCAGCGCGGCCCCGAAGTCCTCTCCACCCTCGATCCCGAACTCGGTTCCCTCGTCCACGACGAACTCACTCGACACGGCGTCGACGTCCTCACCGGCACGCGCGTCGAAGCCGTCGCCCGTGACGGCGGCAGGATCACCGTCACCGGCACCCACGACGGTGAAGCGTTCTCCCGGACCGCTGACGTGGTGCTCGTCGTGGTCGGCGTGCGACCCAACACCAGCCTTCTCACCGCAGCCGGCGCAACCACGGGCGCGGGCGGCGCTGTCGTCGTCGACGAACAGATGCGTACCGGCCTGCCGAACGTCTGGGCCGCCGGCGACGGAGTGGTCACCCACCACCGCCTGCTCGGCGCCACATACCTTCCTCTCGGCACCACGGCGCACAAACAGGGACGTGTCGCGGGGGAGAACGCAATCGGGGGTGATACGCGGTTCGCTGGGAGCCTCGGCACGCAGGTCGTGAAGGTCTTCGACGTCGTAGCCGCACGCACAGGGCTCCGCGACCACGAAGCCACAGCGGCCGGCTTCGCTCCGCACAGTCACACCGCGATCGCGGATGACCATAAGCGGTACTACCCAGGCGCGACGCCCATCAGCATCCGCATCACCGGGGACACCGAGGATGGTCGTCTGCTCGGCGCGCAGCTCGTCGGCACCCGCGGTGCGGAAATCTCCAAGCGCGTCGACACCTATGCCACGTCCCTGCACCACGGCATGACCGTCGCTGCGATGAGTGACCTCGACCTCTCCTACACACCCCCGCTCGGCTCCCCATGGGATGCCGTGCAGATCGCAACGCAGGCATGGGACCGTGAGACGCGCCTGTCTGTATCAGCGGTGTGAGCGTGCGCCGATAACGATCGTTTGCGGCGGAGCGCCCGGGTTCACGGAGCAAGCGTGTGACACGCCGCGACTCGATCCGCCGGAACCCCCTGCCAAAGACGATCGTGCCGAAACATCGGCGGTGACGTTTTCGGCACGGCGCACGGACGAATCTCCTCTGTCTCGTAACCCCGACACGACGCGCCCTTCCGTGACAGTGCGCGACCGGGTGCCGCTGCGGCGCGGCATCCGCGCGTCAGACGATCTCGAGGCGGGCCACCGTCTCCTCCTCGTCGCAGGCGCCGCCGACCCACAGGCGGATCGTGCCGGGCTCGACGCACTTCACGCCGTCGAGCCCCGTGAACGCGAGCCGATCGATCGGCACCTCGAAGCGCACGACCGCCTCGGCCCCCGGCAGCAGCGCGACGCGGCGGAAGTCCAGCAGCTGGGCGACCGGACGCGCCACGCTCGCGACCTCGTCGTGCGCGTACAGCTGCACCACGTCCGTGGCCGCCACCGAGCCGGTGTTGCGCACCCGCACCGTGGCGTGCAGCGTCTCGCCGGCGGCGACCGATGCGGGGGCCGTGAGCCCCTCGTGCGCGAAGGTCGTGTAGCTCAGGCCGAACCCGAAGGGCCGCACGGGTGTCGGGTCGGCGCTGGTCACATCGGTGCGACCGCCCAGCACCGCGTGCAGGTAAGAGTACGGCTGCGCCCCCGCCGAGCGGGGAAGCGAGACCGGCAGTCGGCCCGACGGCACCACGCGCCCGCTCAGCAGAGCCGCGAGCGCCGGAGCGCCCTCCTCTCCGGGGAAGAACGTCTGCACGACGGCCGCCGGTCGCCGGGGCGCGGCGGCGGCAGCGGATGCCGGGGCGTTCGCCGGCGCCGGGGCGTTCACGGCCCCGAGCCCGACCATCATCCCCGTGGCACCGGTGCGCGCGGGCAGCGCCCAGTCGAGCACATACGGTCGGCCGGTCATGGCGATGAGGACCACCGGTGTGCCGGTCGCGACGATGCTCTCGACGAGCTCGCGCTGTATGCCGGGAAGTTCGAGATCGTCGACGTCGTTGCCCTCGCCGACCGTGCCGCGCCCGAACAGCCCGGCGCGATCGCCCACCACGACGATCGCCAGGTCGGCTGCGCGTGCGGCTTGCACCGCGTCGGGGATGCCGGAGCGGTCGGCGCCCTCGACGTCGCACCCGAGGGTCGTGGTGACCTCCGCGAGCGGGAACTCGTCGCGCACGGCGTCGGCGACCGTGGGCAGAGCGATGCCGGCGGGCGTCCCGGGGTGGTGCGCGAGCACGTGGTTGACGAACGAGTAGCACCCCATCAGCGCGTCGGCGCTGTCGGCGTTGGGGCCGATCACCGCGATGCGGGCGGGGGTGCTCCCCTCGAGCGGCAGCACGCCGTCATTGCTGAGCAGCACGACAGATTCCTCGGCCAGACGGCGCGCGAGTCCGCGATGCTCCGCCGGGTCGAGGTCGATGTCGGCGGGGGGCGAGGTGAAGTCGGCATCCAGCAGCCCCAGCTCCTCTTTCTGCGACAGCACCCGTGCGACCGCGCGGTCCAGGTGCGCCTCGGAGACTCGGCCGTCGCGCACCTGTGCGGCGAGGGTCAGGTAGGCGTCGGGAGAGGGGAGCTCGACATCGAGGCCCGCGGTGAGGGCGAGTCGCGCCGCCTCCGCCTTGTCGGCCGCGACTCGGTGCATGGTGCGCAGGAAGTCGACGGCGAAGTAGTCCGACACCACCACGCCGTCGAACCCCCACCGGCCGCGGAGGATCTCGGTGAGGTAATGGGCGTCGGCGGTGACCGGCACGCCGTCGATGTCGGCGTAGGAGTTCATCACGCTGCGCACCCCGCCTTCGCGGACGGCCATCTCGAACGGGGGGAGGAGCACGTCCTCGATCTCTCTCCGACCGGCGCTGACCGGGGCGTGGTTGCGTCCAGCGCGCGAGGCGGAATAGCCGACGAAGTGCTTGAGCGTCGCGTGCACTCCCTCGGACTGCAACCCCCGGACATACGCGGTGCCCACCCGTCCGACGAGCAGCGGATCCTCGGCGATGCACTCGTCGACCCGACCCCATCGCGGATCCCGGATCACGTCGAGCACCGGGGCGAGGCCCTGGTGCACCCCGAGTGTGCGCATCGAGGATCCGATCGCCCTGCCGACCTCCTCGACGAGGTCGGGATCGAAGGATGCGCCCCACGCCAACGGCGTGGGGAAGGTCGCCGCCTTCCACGCGGCGAGGCCGGTCAGGCACTCCTCGTGCACCAGGGCGGGGATGCCCAGCCTCGTCTCGGTCTGCAGTCGGCGCTGCTCCGCCCAGAGCCAGGCCGCCCGGTCTGCGGGGTCGACGGGGCGGGTGCCGTAGACCCTCGTCAGGTGGCCGATCCCGTGTGCAGTGGCTTCGTCGTACCGGGTCGAGCTCTTCTTCTCGCCCGCCATCGGGGCGACCACGTCGTCGCCCTGATCGACCCAGAAGCCGACCAGCTGCGCCTGCTTCTCGTCGAGCGTCATCTCGGCGAGCAGCGCGTCGACGCGGGGGGAGTGGCGTGCTTCGCCGGGGGACTGCGACATCGTGGTCTCTTTCTCGTTCTCTTCGTCGTCGGCGACCGCGCGCTCGACGGGATCAGCCCTTGACGGCACCGGTGAGCCCTCCGACGATGCGCCGCTCAAACAGGCTGAAGAAGATCAGCGCGGGGATCATCGACAGCGACGTGAAGGCGAGCACCTTCGCGGTGTCGACGGAGTACTGCGACGCGAACGACTGCACTCCGAGCGGCAGGGTGAAGGTCGCGGCGTCGTTGAGGATGAACAGCGGCAGCAGGTAGCCGTTCCAGCTGCCGATGAAGGCCAGGATGCCGGTCGTGATGACCCCCGGCAGCGACAGGGGCAGAACCATCCGCCAGAAGAAGCCGATGCGACTGCAGCCGTCGATGAACGCCGCCTCCTGGATCTCGTCGGGGATCGCTCGCAGGAACGGCACCAGGATGATGATCGTCGTGGGCAGAGCGAAGGCGATCTGGGGCAGGATCACCCCGCCGAGGGAGTTCATCAGCCCGAGGCTGCGCACCACGATGTACAGCGGGGTGATCGCCACGGTCAACGGGAACATCAGTCCGGCGGCGAAGAACGCGTAGAGCACTCCTCGGCCCGCGAACCGGTACCGGGCCAGCACATACGCCGCCATCAGGCCCAGCGCGACCACGCCGACGGTCGTCGCGAGCGCCACGATCGTGGAGTTCAGCACCTGGCGCCAGAAGACCCCGCCGGTGAGCACGTCGAGGTAGTTCCCGATGGCCCACGGCTGGGGCAGACCCGCAGGATCCGTGGTGATCTGCGCGTTCGTGCGGAACCCGCCGACGATGATGTAGGCGATCGGCGCGAGCATCAGGCCCACGGCGATCAGCGCCACGAAGTACACCGTGGGGTTCGCCCAGGGGAGGCGCGGCCTGGACGGGCGTCCCGGACGCTGGGTGACGAGCACCGAGGTGGCGGTCATCGGACGGACTCCTTCTCGAGTTCCGGCGCGGCCTGCGCGTCGGGGGTCGTGCGCGTGCGGGACCGACCCGACGCTCCGGTGAGCGCGCCGTCGGTGTCCTTGCGGAGCACCGCGCGCTGGTAGACGAGGGCGACGACGAGCGAGATCAGGAACAGCACCACGGCGACCGCGTTGCCGTAGCCGAAGTTGCCGGCGTTGCGTCCCTCCGAGACCATGTACGTCGCCATGGTGGAGGTGCCGGCGGTCGAGGCGATGTACTGCCCCCAGATGATGTACACGAGGTCGAACAGCTGCAGCGAGCCGATGATCGACAGGAACGCCCAGATGCGCAGCGTCGGGGCGAGCAGCGGCAGCGTGATCTGCCACTGGATCTGCCAGTAGGACGCACCGTCGATGGCCGCGGCCTCGTGCAGCTCCTCGGGGATGCCCTGGAGGCCTGCGAGGAAGAGGATGACGGCGAATCCGACGTACTTCCACGTGATGATCGCCATCAGGGTCCAGATCGCGATGTCGGGGTTCGAGAGCCAGTCCGCGGCGAGGAACCCCAGACCGATCTTCTCGAGCAGGGCGTTGAACGCGCCGTTCGTCTGCAGCATCAGGCTCCAGCCGGTGCCCACCACCACCTCGGAGATCACGTACGGGACGAAGATCAGCACCCGGATGAGCGACTGTCCGCGCATCCGCCGGTTCAGCAGCAGAGCCAGCGCGATGGCCGCAGGCCCCTGCAGCACCAGGGACAGGACGAGGATGAACCCGTTGTGCGCGAGCGCGTCGAGGAACAGCGGGTCCTGCACGATCGTGAGGTAGTTCTTCAGGCCGACGAAATCGGTCGGCGGCCCGTATCCCTGCCAGCTGAAGAAGCCGTAGAACGCGGCCATCAGCACGGGGAAGATCACGAACGCGAGGAAGACGACCAGGGCGGGCCCGGCCAGAAGGATCACTTCCAGCCGGGCTCCTGCCTCACGCCTTCGCCGCGGCATCCTGAACGGCCTTGACGATGTCTTCCGGGGTTCCCTGACCGGCGAGCATGGTGACGACGGCGACGTTCAGCGCGTTGCCGACGTTCTGTCCGTAGACGGTGTCGAGCCACTGGGTCGCGTAGGGGGCGGAGTTGTACGCCTCGAGGATGGACTGCAGGTAGGGCTCGGTGACGGCCTCCTGGGCGACGGTGTTGACCGGCGGTGCGTTGAACGCCTTGTAGTACGCCGTCTGCACATCGGAGGTGCCGAGGTAGTTGAGGAAGTCGACGCACGCGTCGGGCGCATCGACCGAGCAGGAGAAGCCGTCGACGCCGCCCATCATCGAGCCGGGCTCGCCCTCGCCGCCCTCGATCTCGGGGAACGGGAACCAGCTGAGATCGGCCAGCGGCTTCTCGTCGGGGGTCAGCGAGGCGATGACTCCGGGGTTCCATGCGCCCATAAGCTCCATCGCCGCCTGGTGGTTCGCGACCAGGCCGGCCGAGCTGCCTGCACCCTGCTGTGCAGGAGTGGTGAGGAATCCCGAGTTGAACGGCTCCGTGGCGGCGAAGGACTCCAGGTCCTCTCCGGCTCGGATCCAGCAGTCGTCGCTGAAGTCCATCTTGTCCGCGGCGGCGGCGAGGGTGTCGGAGCTGCACTCGCGCAGCGCCAGCCAGTAGTACCAGTGCGCCGCAGGCCACGCATCCTTCGCGCCGAGGGCGATCGGATCGATGCCTGCGGTCTTGAGGGCGGCGGTCGTCTTCTCCAGGTCGTCGAGCGTGGTCGGGTTCTCGGTGATGCCCGCCTCGTCGAACAGATCCTGGCTGTAGAAGAGACCACCGGGCAGCACGGCGACCGGCATGGCGTAGATTTTGCCGTCGAGGCTGTTGGCGGAGTAGGCGGCGTCCGGGATCTCCTCCGCGGCTGCACCCGTGATCTCGTCGGTGAGGTCCTTGAGCTGTCCGGCCTTCACCATCGCGGCCATCTTGCCGCCGCCGCGCTGCAGGAAGATGTCGGGGGCGTCGCCGGAGTTCAGCGCGGTCTGCAGCTTGCCGTCGAGGTCCTCGTTCTGCACGGACTGGATCTCGATCGAGACCCCGGGGTTGTCGGCCTCGAAGTCGGCGACCGTCTTCTCCCAGAACTCGACGCCGGGTCCGGTGGTCGAGTTGTGCCAGAGGGTCATGTTGGTGTCGACGCCGTCGCCGGTGCCGGACGCGTCTGCCGTGCAGCCCGAGAGGGCGAGCGCTCCCACGGCCAGGACGGTGACCGCGGAGGCGAGGGGGAGCCTTCTGCTGTTCATGTGATCGTTCTCCTCATCGAGAGTTGCGCACCGCGTCGCTGCGGGCGTCTGCGGACACTCGGGGGTGAGACCGCAGTGGGATGCAGTCTTCTGCCGTCCTGGAAGGGCGTCAAACGTTTTCGAAAACAGTTTCCATGCGGGAGCGCGCGGGGCTACAGTGGCGTCTCATGGGGGCTCGCACCACGATCCACGACGTCGCTCGGGCCGCCGGGGTGTCGGTGTCGACGGTGTCGAAAGCGGTGAACGGCCGATACGGCATCGCCGACGCCACCGTGCAGCGGGTCCTCGACGCGGTGAAGGCTCTGGGGTACGAATCGAGTCTCGTCGCGAGCAGCATGCGGGCGCGTCGCACCGGAGTCATCGGCGTGCTTCTGGCCGACTTCGAGCCGTTCAGCGCCGAGATCCTCAAGGGCGTCGGCACCGCCGTGCACGACACGGCCTTCGACCTGCTCGCCTACAGCGGGTCGCATCTCGGCGCGGGCGACGGCTGGGAGCGACGCTCGTTGAGCCGGCTCTCGGGCACGCTCATCGACGCCGCGATCCTCGTCACCCCGACCGTGGTCAGCGCGGGGACCGAGATCCCGGTGGTCGCGATCGACCCGCACACGGGGCGCGCCGATCTTCCGACAGTGGAATCCGACAGCTTCGGCGGCGCGCTCGCGGCGACCACCCATCTGATCGGTCTCGGCCATCGCCGCATCGGCTTCCTCGCCGGGCGGCCCGACCTGCGCTCGGCGGGACTGCGAGATGCCGGATACCGGCGGGCGCTGGCCGACGCCGGCATCGGCCTCGACCCGTCGCTCATCGGCATCGGCCGCTACGAACTGGACGCGACGAGGGAGTCCGCACGGGTGATGCTCAGCGCGACCGACCGCCCGACGGCGATCTTCGCGGCCAACGACCTGTCGGCGATCGCGGTGATCGACGTCGCCCACGAGCTCGGACTGCGCGTGCCCGCGGATCTGTCGGTGATCGGCTTCGACGACGTGCCCGAGGCCACCCGTCGTGCGCTTCCGCTGACCACGATCCAGCAGCCGATGCGCCGGCTGGGTGCGGTGGCGGCCGAGATGGTGTTCACGCTGCTGGCGGGTCAGGCGATCGACGAGATGAACGTCATCCTGCCGACGCGTCTCGTGGTGCGGGCGACGACGGCGCCGCCGTCGCGGTGACCTCGCGCACGCGCTGCCAGGCGGCATCGGCCAGCGCTGCGGACAGCCGGGTGAACTCCGCGACGCTCGCGCCGCCGGGCCAGTCCTCCGGCAGCATCGACGGCGGCAGGCCGGGGTCGAGATAGGGCAGCACCCGCCAGCTGTCGATCAGGCGCACGTACCCCGCGAAGGGGTCGTCGGGGAGCGCGGTGAGCGCGGAGCGGAAGGTGAGATGCTCGGCGCGCAGCGCGTCGAGATCCCACCAGGCCGCAGCGGCCTCGCGCGGCGTGCCCGCCATGACCGGACTGTGGGCCTGGAACAGCGTCACCCAGGGGTGCGCGTCGAGTTCGGCGACGATCTGCCAGGCCTCATCCTGCAGATGGCCGGGGCAGATCCAGAGAGCGGATGACACCACCCCCGCGCCGATCCAGTGCAGCCGACGGCGCAGCTGATGGCGCACGCCGCGGGCGCTCTCCGGGATCGAGAACGAGATGAGGCACCAGCTGTCGGCATCCGTCATCTCCCGCATCTCGAAGATGCGGCGGTCGCCCCGTTCCAGCATCGTCGTGGCCGCCGGGTTCAGCCGATACCCGACGGCGTGCCGCCGCTCGGCCAGCAGCAGGCCCTTCTGCTTGAGTCGGGTGATGCCGGTGCGGGCCTGCGCCGCAGGGATGCCGAGGTCGTCGGCGAGCACGATCAGATCGGCCGTCGACACCCAGCCGCCGAGCGGACGCAGGTACAGCCCGATCAGCGTGCGCAGCAGCGAGGCGGTGCTGCCGGGACGCGCATCGATGTCGTCGAGCACCGTCTCGTCGCGGAGCCGACGGTCGGGGTCAGCGCTCATGCGACTCCAGGGCATCGCGCACCGCGAGTACGCCGGTGACCGTCTCGACGTGCGAGGTGCTCAGCGGCGACAGCCCCAGGCGGATGCCGTCGGGAAAACGGAAGTCGGGGATGATGCCCTGCGCCCACAGCCGCTGCGTCACGGCGCGGAAGTCGGGGTGCCCGATCGTGACGTGCCCGCCGCGCAGGGCGGAATCCCGGGGGCTCAACAGGCGCACGCCGAGGGTGGCGAGAACCTCGTCATAGGCGCGGACGGCGAGGTCGGTCAGCGAGACGGACTTCTCACGGACGCGCTCGATCGTCGATTGCTCGATGAGGTCGAGCATCCCCTGCATGGCGAGCATCGACGTGATCGGCGGTGTGCCGCTGAGCAGCTGGCGGATGTCGCCCGCCGCCACGTACTCGGGGCCCATCGCGAAGATGTCCGCCGCGCTCCACCAGCCCTGGATCGGCTGCCGCAGCACGCCCTGATGGTCATGGCGCAGGTAGGCGAACGCGGGGGAGCCGGGGCCGCCGTTCAGGTACTTGTAGGTGCATCCGACCGCCATGTCGACGCCCCAGGCGTCGAGCTGCATCGGGATGACGCCCGCCGAGTGGCAGAGGTCCCACATCATCAGCGCGCCGACCCCGTGCACAGCGGCGGTGATGCCGGGCATGTCGGCGAGCGCCCCGGAGCGGTAGTCGACGTGGCTGAGCGACACGAGCGCCGTGCGCTCGGAGATCGTGTCGAGCACGTCGGCGATCTGCACTCCGTGCACGGGGTCGGGTTCGATCCACCGCACGGTCATCCCCGTCTCGGCCGCGACGCCGGCGGCCAGGAACCGGTCGGTGGGGAAGTTCCCCGCCTCGATCACGAGCTCGGTGCGGGTGGGGTCGGCGGTGGCGGCGGCCCGCATCAGCTTGTAGATCAGCACGCTGGTCGAGTCGGCGACGACGGTCTGGCCCGGTGCGGCGCCGAGGGTGGCGCCGCCGATCCGGTCGCCGAGCTCCATCGGCAGCGCCATCCACTGCTCGTCCCACGAGCGGATCAGCCGCGTGCCCCAGTCGTCGCGTGCGAACGCGGCGAGCTTCTCGGGGATGTCGCGCAACGGACGGCCGAGGGAGTTGCCGTCGAGGTACGCGTCGACCCCCGGGGCATCGGCGAACGCGTCGAGGTGCGCGCGCAGCGGGTCGGCGGCGTCGAGGGCTCGGGCTTGCTCGAGAAGCGCGGTGTCGATGCGGGCGGAATCGCGGGAGTCGGTCATGTCAGGCCTTCAGATCGGCGGGGGTGAGCGGGCGGGCGAGTATCGGATCGGCATCGACGCCGGGTAGGCGCAGCAGCACGGATTCGGGGTCGCGGGGGTCCTGCGGAGCGAGGGCGCGCAGCAGGTCATCGCCGTCGATGCCCGCGTCGCGGAGGGCATCGAGCTCGGCCGGGTTCAGCCCGACCGGTGTGGGGCCGTTGCCCATGTCGGTGCCGTAGAGCACCGTGCCGCCGGCGGCGTGGAAGCGTCGGACGTTGTCGGTCGCCGTGGCGAGCGCGTCGCCGTCATGGATCGAGAGCGTCGAGATCCAGGCGACGGATGCGGCCTGCGCCGCGATCTCGGAGTCGTCGAGATGTTCGGTGAACGGGGCGTGTGCGAGCCGGGTGGCGTCGAGGCGCGCCGCGCGCTGGGCCTCGCCGGCGCCCTGGGCATGGGCGACGACGGGCAGTCCGCGGGCGGAGGCGGCGTCGATGATCGCGCGGAACAGCTCGTCAGTGAAGACGGGGCCGGCTTCGGCGTTGCTCGCGACCTTGATGCAGGATGCTCCGGCATCCGCCATCTCGGCGACTGCCGCGTGCGCCGTCTCGGCGTCCGCGATCTCGCGGAATGATCCCGCAGGTGCCCAGTCGCGGTCCGACGGATACCCGCCGACCGGTGTGAGGAACGCACCCGCGAAGTCGATCGCGACGGGATGGGGGGCGCGTTTCGTCTCGCTCCGCTCGCTCAACGAGCGGGTGCTGTCGCCCTCCCGCTCGTCGATCGCGACGGGATGGGGGGCGCGTTTCGTCTCGCTCCGCTCGCTCAACGAGCGGGTGCTGTCGCCCTCCCGCTCGTCGATCGTGCTGGCGTCCGTGTCGTCGAGACCCCGCTCGTTGAGCGCGCGGGCGTCCGTGTCGTCGAGACCCCGCTCGTTGAGCGCGCTGGCGTCCGTGTCGTCGAGACCCCGCTCGTTGAGCGAGGGAGCGCCAGCGACCGAGACGAAACGCGCTGCGGCCAGTGCGGCGATGGCCGCCGGGTTCGCGCCGAGGTCGACCACGCGGCCGAGCGTCGAACTGCCGAGCAGGGTGTGGTCGACGAGCTGCAGGTGCACATGGTGGTCGGTGAATCCGCCGATGACCCCGCCATCGAGACGGGGTGTTCCCGGCGCGGGACGCTCGTCGCGCAGCAGCATCCGTCCGTCGATCAGCTCGACGAGGCCTTCGCGCCATCCTTCGCCGTCGAAGAAGGTCGCGGCGTTCATCAGCGGCCGATCTCGGTGCGTACGGTGTAGAGCTCGGGGAAGAACGTCAGATCGAGAGCGCGTTGCAGGAACCCCACGCCGCTCGAACCCCCGGTGCCGACCTTCATGCCGATCGTCCGGGCGACGGTCTTGAGGTGGCGGAAGCGCCAGAACTGGAAGTTGTCTTCGAGGTCGACGAGGTCTTCGCAGGCCTCGTAGAGGTCCCAGTGCTGCTGGTGGTTCTGATAGATCTCGCGGATCGCAGGCACGAGTTCGGGTGTCTCGCGGTAGGGGAGGCGCACGTCGCGATCGAGGATCTCGGCGGGGATCGGCAGCCCGCGTCGCGAGGCGTAGCGCAGGAACTCGTCGTAGAGCGTCGGAGCGTGCCACTCGGCGGTGAGCAGCGCGAGGTTGGCGGGGTGGTCGCTGAACACGCTCAGCATCTTCTCGTTCTTGTTGCCGAGCGCGAACTCGACGGCGCGGTACTGCACGGACTGGAAGCCCGAGGAGTTGCCGAGCGCGCCGCGGAACTGCGCGTACTCGGTCGGTGTGAGCGTCGCGAGAATCGCCCACTGCTGGGTCATGACGTCCTGGATGCGCTTGACGCGCGCGACGCGCTTCAGGGCCTCGCGCAGATCGTCGCTGGCGAGGAGCTCGCGGGCGGACGACAGCTCGTGCAGCAGCTGCTTGAGCCACAGCTCGGTGGTCTGGTGCTGGATGATGAACAGCAGTTCGTCGTGGTGCTCGGGCACGCTGACCGGGTTCTGCGCGGTGAGCAGCTGGTCGAGTGACAGGTACGACCCGTAGGTCATCCGGCCGGACAGATCTGTGACGATGCCGGCCTCGAGCTCGCGCTCGTTGTTCTCGGTGCTCATGGGTCGCTTCCTGTGGTGACGGACAGGACGAACATATAACAATCGTGGCGAGCGTCACAATCATGAAATATGGAAAGCCTTCCTCGACGGGTGGTCATCCGGTGGATACCGTCGGCGTATGGGCGACAGCATCGAGGCGCGGACTTTCACGCGCCAGGACCGTACGCAGTTCCGTGCCAAGGCCGAGCGGTGTCTCGAGGCCTTGGCGTCCATGCTGGCGGATGGCCGATTCTCGGCCGTGGATGCCCCCGACTCGCAGCTCGGTCTGGAGATCGAGCTGAACCTGGTCGACGAGCAGGGCGCACCGGCGCGGGGCAATGACGCGGTGCTCGACGCGATCTCCTCGCCGGCGTTCCAGACCGAGCTCGCGCGCTTCAACGTCGAGATCAATGTGGCACCGCGGCCGATCGGAGGCGCACATCTCCAGGAGCTCGAGACCGTGCTGCGCGGCTCGCTCGATGTCGCCGACAGTCGGGCGCAGTCGGCCGGGAGCAGCCTGGCCATGATCGGGATGCTTCCGACGCTCGACGAGACGCACTTCACCGAGCGCTGGTTCTCGGCAGACCCTCGATACAGCCTGCTCGGTCAGCAGATCCTCTCGGCGCGGGGCGAGGACATCGAGCTGCAGCTCGACGGCGTCGCGCTGGACGAGGAGCGACCGGCCGAACGGCTCTCGATGGTCTGCGACACGATCCTGCCCGAAGCCGCCTGCACCTCCGTGCAGCTGCATCTGCAGGTCGCCCCCGAGTCGTTCGCGGCCTACTGGAACGCGGCGCAGGCGATCGCCGGCGTGCAGGTGGCGCTCGCGGCGAACTCGCCGTTCTTCGCGGGCAAGGCGCTGTGGCACGAGACGCGGATCCCGATGTTCGAGCAGGCGACCGACACCAGGCCGCAGGAGCTGAAGAATCAGGGCGTGCGCCCCCGCGTCTGGTTCGGCGAGCGATGGGTGACATCGATCTTCGACCTCTTCGAGGAGAATTCGCGGTACTTCCCGGCACTGCTGCCGGTGTGTGCGGAGGAGGATCCCCTCGAGGCGCTGGCCGAGGGGCGTGCGCCGGAGCTCGCCGAGCTGCGCATGCACAACGGCACCGTGTATCGCTGGAACCGCCCGGTCTACGACGTCGAGAGCGGGACCGCACATCTGCGTCTCGAGAACAGGGTGCTGCCGGCGGGGCCGAGCGTCGTCGACGTGGTGGCGGACGCCGCGTTCTACTACGGCCTCGTGCGCAGCATGGCCGAGGCGGACCGTCCGATCTGGACGCAGATGACCTTCGACGCCGCGGCCGAGAACCTGCAGGCCGCGGCGCGCGGCGGCATCGACTCGCGGCTGTACTGGCCGGAGGTCGGCGGGATCAGCCCGAGAGAGCTGGTGCTGCGACGGCTGCTGCCCGCGGCGGCCGAGGGGCTGGATGCCTACGGCGTCGACCCCGAGGTGCGGGACCGGTATCTCGGCATCATCGAGCAGCGATGCCTCACCGGTCGCAACGGCGCCGTCTGGCAGCGGCAGAACGTCGCGGCTCGCGAGCGCGCCGGCGCGTCACGGCGCGACGCGCTGCACGGCATGCTCGCGGACTACCGGGAGCGCGCGCAGGCCGGCGAACCGGTGCACACCTGGACGCACTGACGCCCGCGTTCGCGAGTGCCAGAGCGTCACAGCCTCGGCGTCCGCGGCGGAGGCGTGCGCCGCGCGCCGGGTGCTCCGATCGCCTCGAACGCCGCAGCGAGACGCAGTAACGCGGAGTCGTCGTAGGCGCGCCCTGCGAAGGTGAGGCCGATCGGCATGCCGATGTCGCGCATGAGGCCCATGGGCACCGTGACGGTCGGGATGCCGAGGTGGCGCACGGTGAGGTTGCCGTTGGCGATCCACGTGCCATTGCGCCAGCCGAGGTCGGCGGAGGCATCGTTCACGTCCATGTCCGCGGGGCCCACGTCGGCGACGGCCGGGAAGACGACGACCTCGAGCTCGTGCTCGTCCATCCACTCCTCGAGGTCGACGCGACGGGTCTCTTCCAGCCCGCGCAGTCCGTCGGGGAGCTCGGCCATGTCCTCGAATCCGACGCCCGGATTCGCACGCACCCAGCCCGGGTACTCGGCGATGTCGTCATCGAACCCGGTGTAGCGGTCGGGGAGTGCTCCGTCGGGATGCGGGAAGATCGATGCGCCGTCGACCTGCGCGAGCGTGTGCAGCTGCGGGTCGCCGTTCGCCTGCAGGAAGTCCTCCCATCCCCACGCCGACAGGTCGACGATCTCGCGCCGCAGGTAGGCCGGCGACACGAGTCCGCGCGTCGCGATGGTGGGGGCGCCCGGTCGGTCGCCCTCGTAGTTCGACACCACGGGGAAGTCGACCTCGACCACCGTCGCTCCGGCGGCCTCGAGGTCGCGGCGAGCCGCCTCCCAGCGCTCGATCACCGAGGCGCGGGTCTCGATGCGTTGCCCCGTGGGGCCGCCGATGCCGGGCGCGTCGGCGGTGCCGGCGTCCGGATCCGCGTTGATGTACATGCGCGGGATGCCGATGCGCGCGCCGCGGAGGGCAGCCGTCGCGTCGGCCGACAGCGCCGGATACGACTCGGGGCGCACCTCGGACGACACGGGCAGGGTCACCCACGGCTGCGCGCGCCAGAAGTCGCCGCGCACCTCGGCATCGTCGGCGACGATCACGTCGAGCACCTCGAGCAGGTCGGCCATGGTGCGCGCATGCGGCACGACGACGTCCATGGTCGGCACGAGCGGCCAGTTGCCGCGGGTGGAGATCACGCCGCGGGAGGGCGTATAGGCGCAGAGGGCGTTGTTCGTGGCGGGACCACGACCACTCGACCAGGTCTCCTCACCGAGACCGAAAGCCCCGAAGCTCGCCGCCGTCGCGGTGCCCGACCCGTTCGACGACCCCGATGCGAAGGGTGCGGTGAGGAACTCGGGGTTGTACGGACTCTCGGCGCGGCCGTAGACACCGCGCTGCATGCCGCCGTTCGCCATCGGGGGCATGTTGGTCAGCCCCAGGCAGACGGCCCCGCCCGCACGCAGTCGCTCGATCGTGAACGCGTCGCGCTGGGCGACCAGCTCGGCGAAGGCGGGGCTTCCGGCGGCGGCCGTGAGTCCGCGTACCAGGTAGCTGTCCTTCGCGGTGTAGGGGATGCCGTCGAGCGGCCCGAGCACCGCTCCGCGCGCACGCCGGGCATCGGACGCCTCGGCCTCGGCGCGTGCGTCGGGATTCGCGACCACGACCGCGTTCAGCGCCGTCACGGTATCGGGCCCGTCATAGGCCGCGATGCGCGCCAGGTACGCGTCGACGAGGTCGACGGCGGTGGCCTCGCCGGTCTCGAGCGCTCGCCGCAGATCGGCGATGGAGGCCTCGACGACATCGATCATGAGGCACCGCCGATGCGCGGCTGCTGCTGGGTGATGCAGTGGATGCCGCCGCCTCGGTCGAACAGGGGGCGCGCGTCGACGGTGACGACACGTCGCCCGGGGTAGGCGTCGGCGAGGATCTCCCTGGCTGCCGCATCGGCCGTCGCGTCGCCGAAGCCGCAGGCGACCACGCCGTCGTTCGTCACCAGGTGATTGACGTAGCTCCAGTCGACCGGGCCCTCGTCGTCGCGCAGGGTCGACGGTGCCGGGAGGTCGATGATCTCGAACGCGCGGCCGGCGGCATCCGTCTGCTGTGCGAGATGCGCGCGCAGCTCGCGGGACACGGCATGATCGGGGTGGTCGGGGTTCTGCTGGTCGTGCAGCAGCAGTCGGCCCGGGGAGGCGATCGTGGCGACGATGTCGACGTGCCCGTTCGTGCCGAAGTCGTCGTAGTCGCGGGTGAGTCCGCGAGGCAGCCACACGGCCGTCGTCGCGCCGATCGTGCGAGCCATCTCGGCCTCGACGCGCTGCCGGTCGGCGAAGGGGTTGCGTCGAGGGTCGAGCTGCACCGTCTCGGTGAGCAGCACGGTGCCCTCGCCGTCGACATGGATGCCCCCGCCCTCGTTGACCAGGGTCGAGCTCACCAGCTCGGCACCGACCGCACCCGCGACGATGCGCGCGTGCTGTGCCGCCTTCTGCCAGCGCGCCCAGGCGGGGGCGCCCCAGCCGTTGAAGATCCAGTCGACCGCGCCGAGCACGCCCGGACGTTCGTCGTCGACCACGAAGGTGGGGCCGGAGTCCCGCATCCAGAACTCGTCGACCGGCGCCTCGACGATGTCGACGGCGCTGCTCAGCATGCGCCGGGCGCGGGAGACCTGGGCCGGATCGACGATCATCGTGACGGGTTCGAACTCGGCCACCGCGTGCGCGACCTCGGTCCAGGTCGCGTAGCCCTCGTCGCGTTCGGACGCCGTCTCGCCCAGGGTCGGCCCCTCGGCGGGGAACGCCATCCAGGTGCGGTCGTGCGGTGCCGTCTCTGCGGGCATGTGCCAGGCCATGATTCGTCTCCCTCGCTGCTGATCCCTCTCTCGAGGCTGCGGAGCCGTGATCGCTATTGAACACGTGATCAACGAGTGATACGGTAGCCCGTGATGAAGACCACGTCAAGAGCCCCCGCACCTCGCCGGCTCCCTCCCGAGCAGCGCGAGCGCTCGATCCTCGACGGTGCCGTCTCGCTCGCCGGCGAGAGCGGACTCGAGGCGCTCACGGTGCGCGCCGTCGCCGCCAGGGTCGGGGTCACGCCTGCGCTCGTGGCCCACTACCGCCCGGTCATGGAGTCCTTCGTCGCCGAGGTCTTCACGACGATCGTCTCGGCCGAGCGCGACGAGGTCATCGCCTCATACGACGACGGCGTCGACCTGCGCACCAACCTGCTGCGGCTCATCGAGACGCTGCTCGACGACTCCCGCGACGACGTCGCCATGGTGTGGGTGCAGTCGTGGGCGCTCGGCGCCCGCAACGAGGCGCTCGGTGCGCGGGTGCGCGCCGAGATGGACCTCTGGCACAGCGCGCTCGAAGACCTGATCGCCCGCGCCGCCGCCGAGGCCGCCGACATCACGGTCGACCCCGCCTCCTCCGCGTGGATGCTGCTGGCCATGGTCGACGGAATGAGCGCGCACTCGCTGGTGCACTGGGCGCCTCGTGACCGCACCGATCTCGCCCGCCGCACTCTGGCCGCCGTGCTCGACGCCCCGTCCACGTCCACACCCACATCCACACCCACACCCACATCCACGACCTCCGCACCGACATCGCCCGCACGAACCCACAGTTAGGGACAGCTCATGGGAGCAGAACGCATGCACGCGGCCTCGGCCGAATCGACGGCGATCGTCGACGCCGTGCTCGACTACTCGCGACGACGGATGCTCGCGGCCGACGTGCCGCTCGACAAACCGCAGTCCCCGGCCGAGCTCAACCGGCTGGTCGGCACCACCATCACCGACGGCGGTCTCGGATCGCAGCGAGCCCTCAGCGTGTTCGAGCACATCCTCGCGCCCGCGTGCCTGACGACGAGCCACCCGTCGTACCTGTCGTTCATCCCCACCGCGCCGACGATCGCCTCGATCGCGTTCGACCTGGTGGTCTCGGCATCCGGCCTCTACGGAGGCAGCTGGCTCGAGGGCGCGGGCGCCGTGCATGCCGAGAACGAGGTGCTGTCGTTCCTCGCCTCCGAGTTCGGGCTGCCCGACACGGCCGGCGGCGTCTTCGTGCAGGGCGGCACGATCGGCAACCTGTCGGCGCTGGTCGCGGCACGGGAGGCCGCGAAGGCCGCACGGCGCGACGCGGGCAAGGAGCTGCCGCGTCGGTGGAAGATCGTCTGCAGTGTCGAGGCGCACTCCTCGAACAAGTCGGCTGCGAAGGTCATGGACGCCGATGTGGTGCTCGTGCCCGCCGGCCCCGACGGCGTGCTGCGAGCGGATGCCGTGCGCGAGGCGCTGCGCGAGCACGGCGACGAGATCTGCGCGGTGGTGGCGACCGGCGGATCGACCAACTTCGGCATCGTCGACGACATCGCCGGCATCGCCGCACTCAAGGACGAGTTCGACTTCTGGCTGCACATCGATGGGGCCTACGGGCTCACCGCGATGCTGGCTCCCGAGGCTCGGGGCGTCTTCGCCGGTGTCGAGCGCGCCGACTCGGTGATCGTCGATCCGCACAAGTGGCTGTTCGCGCCGTTCGACTGCTGTGCGCTGATCTACCGCGATCCCGACGCCGGGCGCCGCGCGCACACGCAGCATGCCGAATACCTCGACACCCTCACGGATGCGGGGGACTTCAGCCCGTCCGACTACTCGATCCAGCTGACGCGCCGCCCGCGCGGACTGCCGCTCTGGTTCTCTCTCGCGACCTACGGCGTCACCGCCTACCGCGAGGCCGTGAGCGCGACGCTCGCTCTCACCCAGCGCATCGCCGCCGAGATCGCCGAGCGTCCCGAACTGCGTCTCGTGCGCGATCCGCAGCTGTCGGTCGTCGTGTTCGAGCGTGAGGGATGGGAGCGCGCCGACTACGACCGCTGGTCCGACGAGCTGCTCGACTCGCAGCGCGCGTTCGTGGTGCCGAGTTCGCACGGCGGACGTCCGAACACCCGCTTCGCGATCCTCAATCCGCTCACGACGTTCGACGACCTGGTGGGCATCCTCGACACCATGAAGTGAGACGGCCGCGCCCGATCTGCGGACCCTGCCCCGAACAGCGGAGGGACCTCCTCAGTTCGGCCGTCACGCGGGACAACATCCGCAGATCGGGTCACCGCGCCGCGCTCAGCGGGTGGTGTGCGCGTTCAGGAAGTCGATGGTCTTCTGCAGGGCGGTCTGCGCATCCGGCAGGTCGAGATGGAACTGGTACTCGTGGGGGAGCTTCGGCTCGTGCGGGGCGGGCCAGAACAGGGTCGTCACGTCCACCCCGAGTTCGTCCAGGCGCTTCGCCATAGGGATCGACTGCAGCCACGTGAGTCCGTCTCCGTTTCCTCCCGAGATATACGTCGTCGGGAAGTCGGCCGTGACCCAGTCGATCGTCGACATGGTGGACCCCGTCGAATCCTCGGCCCAGGTCTTCGTGCCCGAGTACGCCCACATCGACGTCTTGAGCCCCCAGCCGGCGATGCCGTCGAGCCGGGCGAGGGCGGCGAGGTCGTAGACGCCGCAGTTCAGCACGGTCGCCACCACCTGATCCTTCGTGAGCGCGGGGGTGATGTCGAGGATCTCGGCGTAGTCGGGGCTCGTCATGAGCGTCGCCATCTGGCTGGCGAGCTGGCCGCCGGCCGAGTCTCCCGCGAGCACGATCTGGTTCGGATCGACGCCCAGGTCGTCGGCGTGCTCGTCGATGTAGGCGAGCGCGTCGTTGATCTGGTGCACCGCGAGGGGATACACGCCTTCCGGTCCGATCGTGTAGTTGACGGCGATGGTCGTGTATCCCTCGCCGGCAAGGATGCGCAGGTACGGATCGACGTTCTCCTTCTCTCCGGAGATCCACGCGCCGCCGTGGATCCAGACCACGGTGGGCAGGGGGCCGGAGGCGGATGCCGGGGTGAAGACGTCCATCGTGGTGTCGGCGCCGTCATCGGCGTAGGCGACATCGAGCTGCTCGGTGAGCTTCGTGTCAGGCACATGCCTGTCCATCTCGGCAGCGGTCTCGTCGCCGCCCTTCGTGAAGACGGCCCGGATCAGCATGGCGGACGGCCAGGGCGTGATCGCGCCGACGGTGGCGATCACCGCGGTGACGGCCACCAGGAGTCCGACGGCGATCTTCGTCCGGCGCCACGGGCGGCGGGCCTTCTTCGGGTGCTCGGACTCTTCGGCGTGCGCGCTGCTGTTCACTGGAACCCCTCCCTGGACATCAGTGTGCCAGTACTTCTTCCAGTGCACTCCAAGGTTCAGAGTGCAATATTGCACTCTATGAACGACAGTGCAGGTTCGTTGCGAGATCTTCGCAAGCGCGAGACCATCCGCTCTTTGACCGACATCGCGCGACGGCTCACGGTCGATCACGGATTCTCGGGGTTCACGGTCGAGGACGTATGTGCCGAGGCGGGGATCTCCCGCCGCACGTTCTTCAACTACTTCGAGAGCAAGGAGAACGCGGTCTTCGGCTTCACCGAGATCGATCCGCGCCTGCTCGAACTGGAGGAGGAGTTCGTGACGATGGAGGGCGATCTGCTCGACGACTTCGTGGCGATCATGCTCCGCAGGTGGGCCCTGCTCGACCCGCTGTCGGATGCGCCGGCGCTGATGTCGGTCATCGAGAACGAACCACGCCTGCTGCGAGGTGCCTTCGAGCGCCTGGCCGAGAACGAGCGCCGCGATGTCGCGCTCATCGTCCGCCGTGAGGGGGAGAGCGAGATGCTGCGCGCCGAGGTCGTCGTGCACATGACCGGCGCGCTCGTGCGCATGGCCGTGGATCAGCTCCTCCACCACCATTCCACCGAGTCCATCGAAGACCTCGTCCTTCGACGGCTCGACGTCGCTCGTGCCGCGTTCGCGACAGCGCCGGCCCCCGCATCCGCCTCTCTCCCCGCATCCGCCCCGAACTCTGCACCGACTTCCGCCGCGAAAGAAGACTGATGTCCGCCACCACCACCAAGGACGCGCCGTTCCTGCTCACCAAGCGCCGCATCTGGATCATCTTCAGCGCCCTCATCGCCGGGATGCTGCTGTCCAGCCTCGACCAGACGATCGTCTCGACCGCCATGCCGACCATCGTCGGCGAGCTCGGCGGCGTCGATCACCAGGTCTGGATCACCACCGCCTACCTGCTCGCCACCACGATCGTGATGCCGATCTACGGCAAGTTCGGCGACGTCCTCGGGCGCCGCACCCTGTTCCTCGTCGCGATCGCCCTCTTCACGCTCGCCTCCGTCGGCTGCGCCTTCGCCGGCGACTTCTGGATGTTCGTGGTCTTCCGCGCACTGCAGGGGCTCGGCGGCGGCGGACTGATGATCCTCTCGCAGGCGATCATCGCCGACATCGTGCCCGCCAATGAGCGCGGCAAGTACATGGGGCCGCTCGGTGCCGTCTTCGGTCTCTCGGCAGTCGCCGGTCCGCTTCTCGGCGGATTCTTCGTCGACCACCTGACGTGGCAGTGGGCGTTCTACATCAACATCCCCGTCGGCATCGCCGCGTTCATCATCGCGCTCGTGGCCCTGAAGCTGCCGAGCAAGAAGGCCCAGAAGCCGATCGACATCTTCGGCGTGATCTTCCTCTCGATCGCCACGACCTGCCTCATCTTCTTCACCGACTTCGGCGGCGACAAGGAGTTCGGCTGGTCGTCGGTGGCCACGTGGGCGTGGGGCGCAGGATTGCTCGTCGCGGCGACCGCATTCGTGATCACCGAGTCGCGCGTGCAGGATCCGATCATCCCGCTGAGCCTGTTCCGCAATCCGATCTTCATCAACGCCACCGCCATCGGGCTCGTGCTCGGCATCGGGATGTTCGCTGCGATCGGGTTCGTGCCGACTTTCCTGCAGATGTCGTCCGGCACCTCGGCGGCCGAGTCCGGCCTGCTGATGATCCCGATGATGGTGGGTCTGATCGGCACCTCGATCTTCTCGGGAATCGCGATCTCGAAGACCGGGAAGTACAAGATCTACCCCATCATCGGCACGATCCTCACCGGCATCGCCATGGTCTCGATGACCACGCTGTCGGCGCAGACCCCCATCTGGCTGATCTGCGTCTTCCTGTTCGTGTTCGGCGCCGGGCTCGGCCTGATCATGCAGGTGGTCGTGCTGGTCGTGCAGAACGCGGTGCCCTCGAACGAGATCGGCACCGCGACGAGCACGAACAACTACTTCCGCGAGGTCGGTGCATCACTCGGCACCGCCGTGTTCGGCACGCTCTTCACGACGCGTCTGACCGAGAACCTCGTCGGGGTCTTCGCCGGCGCCGGAGCCTCCACCGACGACGCAGCCCAGTCGGCGGCGACGATCGACCCGGCCACCCTCAACGCGCTCCCGGATGAGGTGCGAGACGGCATCGTGACCGCGTATGCCGATGCTCTGGCGCCGGTGTTCTGGTACCTCGTGCCGTTCATCGTACTGGCGCTCGTACTCTCGCTTTTCCTGAAGCAGATCCCGCTCTCCGACCAGGCGGGTCTCGTGGCCCGTGGCGAGGCGATCTCGGGTGAAGAGGCGGAGCGGCTCGAGGCCGAGCAGCGGTTCGGGGCGGGCGCCGATGTGATGGTGACGACCAAACGACCGAAGACGGCGACCGCAGACACCGACGACAGCGGCGACGACGAGCGGACGGATCGCTGACGGCATCCGCCGACGCTGATGGAGTCGGCCTCGTTCACTTCGGTGGGCGAGGCCGATCGCCGTTCATCCGGCCAGCCCCGCGAGGAGTCGCCGCAGGCCGTA
>Ga0308161_1001877_pt1 | contig 23690 bp, 24 predicted proteins | sample PhyFR2_FD_201034 | JGI IMG/M metagenome (GOLD analysis project Ga0308161, IMG submission 201034) | Phyllosphere microbial communities from UC Gill Tract Community Farm, Albany, California, United States - DLSLF.R2 | ecosystem: Host-associated > Plants > Phyllosphere > Unclassified | place: USA...
GTACTGGATTATTTTTGGCTATATATCAGCCGCTCTAGGTGGTCTTTTAGGAATTATAATCGGTTATATGCTGTTCAGTTCGAAAAAAAGTTTGCCAAATGGCGAACGGGTGTTTTCTTATTCGGATCATGACAGAAAGCAAGGGACAAACATATTCTATATCGGACTATTTGTATTTACAATCACCTTTCTCATCAGAATTCTCTGGGGATAGACATCGTGAAATTAAATCATTCAACCTTTTTTAAAAGAACTGCAGAATTATTGTCTAAGTTTTAAATATTAAAAAAAATACCGATATTTAAGACCACTTCTTTATTCTTTAATTATTTTTTGTAAGCCTACAAATAAATTGCCTTTATGAATAGTTTAAAGACCAACGCCACCCATTTCCGATATAAAAAGCATCCGGGAGATTTATTTAGAAACACTTCTGTTCAATTTTTGCCTCACCCCTATAAAAACCAAGAAGACTTTTGGGTATGGTTTCACCCCTCTTACCATCACAGTGAAGATATTTCAGATTTAGGTGACTTGTACAAACAGCTTCATGAAACTCCCTGCCAAGACAATGGTCCTTTGAGTTCAAAAAATGAGTTATGCTACAGTGGAGTAGCGAAAGAACGTCTCTTTGAAGAAATAAAATCCTTGGAACAAAAGATTTATCAAGATTGTTTTGAAAACTTTTATTTGCTGATTATTGAAGGTCAGATCGAATTAATTGACAGCCATCAGGTTGAAAGTAAATAATCTAGCTCTTAATCTGTAACTTTGAGCTGCTATGCGTTATATAACTTGTGCAATTATAAGAGAGGAGGATAAGGTACTCATTTGTCAGCGTCCGGCATCGGTAACGAATGCCCTAAAGTGGGAATTTCCTGGTCGCATCACCGGACCCCACCAACCAACGAAAGCAAATTTGTCTCTCAAAATTATGGAAGAGCTTAATATAGATATTCTTGTCGGAAGGCCCCTACAGATTACGCAACAAGGCCATACAAGTCCGGAAATTTGTCTCTATCCTGTTCTATGCACCTTATCTTCTGGCGAAGTTGCCTTGCTAAAATATGTTCAAGCAATATGGATCTCCCCTGCAGAACTATTGCATTTTGATTGGGTCGATGAAGATCGATCTATTGTAGAAGAGTACATCACTTATGTTAAAAATTCAACTCCCCAATCAGCCATCAAGGAAGCATTTTTAGAAATCCTAATCGGGCTAGCCAGTTTTATACTCGTCAAGATGTTTTTCAATTTATATATCGGATTATTGATAACTTTTGTTCTCCTCACGATTACTGGGGTTTATAGTTATTACACCCGAAAACATATAAAGGATCTAACTCATAGAAATCCTGATCGTAGGCTATAGCCCGATCTGATTAACTTCAACCTTTCATAAAGATTCTCATAAAACTTCCCTACATTTATAAAAACTAAGCGATCCGTCAATTTATTTTAGCCATTTGAGGACTTGACCAGATGAAAGATTTCCCACAAATAGAAACAGAACGACTTATTCTCAATGCAATTACCACTTCTGATATTCCACAGATTGTTGAATATCTTCAGGATAAAGTATATTCGGACTTTACATCAAATATCCCTTATCCATACCGAAAGGAAGATGCTGAATACTGGCTCAAACTAGCCGAAGAAGCATTTGTCAATCGTAAGGGATTCACTTTTGCTATCCGAAATAAAGATAAAAAACTAATTGGGGCGATTGGCCTTCATGATGAAGGCTCGGATAAGGCCGAGTTGGGATACTGGATTGCTATTTCTTACTGGAATAAAGGTTATGTCACTGAAGCAGCAAAAGCAATCATTGACTTTGGATTTAAAGAATTAAACTTTAATAAAATCTTTGCGACCTACTTTCCACATAATCCAGCCTCTGGAAAAGTCATGGAAAAAATAGGCATGGAAAAAGAAGCGCTATTGAAACAGCATTTAAAAAAAGATGGTAAATATTATGATATTCCATTATATTCTATTTTCAGGAGTGAATATATTTAATATTTCAATGCTTTACCTTTATCCTAATCGATAGAATTCCCTAAGCAGATGCCACTATCGCTGTTTTTAAAAAAACAGAAAGCTATTTTTCGTAAGAAAATTGACTAAATTTAAGCAACCGATAATCATAAAGGATAAAACATGAAAATATTTGCATTCGCAGGGAGTAATTCTTCCACATCGATTAACAAACAATTGGTCAAATTTGTACTCAAAAGCTTCGAGGGCCACGAGATTAATTTGATCGACCTGAATGACTATGACATGCCAGTTTTTTCTGTAGACCTGGAAAAAAATGGGTTTCCACAGGAAGCACAGCTTTTCTTGGATAATATAGCTGCTAGTGACGTAATTATTTGCTCCCTGGCTGAGAATAACCGCTCCTACAGCGTTGCATTTAAAAATGTATTCGACTGGGCATCTAGGATCAATGTGAAAGTCTTCCAAGATAAACCTATGTTGCTCATGACTACCTCACCAGGGGGCTATGGCGGCGGGAATGTGATGGCCGAAGCCCAAAAGTTCTTCCCGCAGTTTGGAGCTATCATTAAAGAAACATTTTCGCTCCCAAAATTTTACGAAAATTTTGATCAGAATAATGGTGTAATCAGTCCTGAACACTTGGACACACTTAAGGAAAAAATTGCTGGATTTAAGGAACAGGTTTCCGCCTAATGAAGCCAAGATAGATTCCTTTTCATTTATTGATCCATAACATAAGAAGGGGCAAATTGCCCCTTCTTATGTTATTTAAGTAACTCTTCAAGTTTCTCCATTAACTTAATTCCTTTTAAATTGATCCCAACGATCTTACCTTCAGGAGAGATCAGATAATTTTGCGGGATAGCCTGAATTCCGTACAATTGAGCGGCTTGATTTTGCCAGCCATTCAGGTCCGACACCTGAGGCCAGGTTAATCCATCTTGTTCAATTGCTTTCATCCAGTTATCTTTCTTCCCGGGTTTATCTAGTGAAACACCCAGTATCTCAAATCTTGATCCCTTAAACTTTTGATAAGCTTTAACCAAATTAGGATTCTCAGCACGACAGGGTCCACACCATGATGCCCAAAAATCCAATAGCAGGTATTTACCTTTAAAATCTGAGAGTTTTAACTCTTTACCTTCAGGAGTTACTTGTGCAAAGTCTAAAGCTGGCTGTCCAATTCCTAGCTTTTTTGCCAGTTGAATATCTGTTTCTAATTTTTTCCCGATTGCTGTCTGTCTTAATCTTGATGACAAATTGAAAAATAAAGGTTCAGTGGTAACCACATTGTCATCGTAGCCGGCAACTTCCTGCAAGGCCAATAAACTGAAGTAATTGTCTGGATTATTGACTATAAAATTTCGTTGCGCCTTCTTACGCTCTGTTTCGATCTTGTCTATTTCTAGCCCAATTTGGTTGAGTGCATTTTCATCACGATTTTTTGCTTGATACAGATCAGCTCTTTTAGATTGCTGAACCATGAGCTTCTTCTCATAGGAGCTTAGATAATCTTGATACTGCTTATAGGCTACCTGCAGTTTCCCGCCTTGTACCAGGGAAGATTCAAAAGGACTTTTTATATCGATTTGCGTTTTAGCCTCTATGGGATCCACATAAAATGTAAGACGCTCCATAGGTTTTCCTTTGCGGTTAAAGAAGGAAGCTCCATCTTGGGAATAAAACAACATGACTTGTGTCGGTTCAATTATTTCGCCTTTGTAGATAACTTCATTGGAAACAAGATTGATTGAATCAATTGTTAATTTCCTGTCCACAATATAACGTACAAATATTTTAGATTTTGCCGGGAACTGTTTTCCCTTGATTGTTAATTGAAAACGATGTCCTTGAGCCAATACTGTACCTAGACAGCTTAAGGCCAAGAATATTGATGTAACTATTTTCTTCATGTTGGTCATTACAGTGCTTTAGCGCGCGCTACAAGGGCATCGGCTAGTTTAATAATTTTTGAAGTCTCCAATTCAGCCAAGCCTCTCGCGGCTTCTGCCGCTTGAACAGCTTCTTTCTTTTTCTTCAATGCAATACATATATCTGCCAAAGTCCCCTGATTGGAATAACTTGCAGGATTCAATACTGCGGCCTGTTTGGCCAATACATAGCATTGCTTTAGGATCACTGGATTTGCAACATTTTCTTTCGCATTGGCATTGCGACGGGCAATAAAACTCAGCCGTTCGTCTTCATTCTTTAACAGCCCCTTTCTCAATTCATTGGTCAGGACAACAAACTCCTTATCTGTACCATGGGCAGCAGTCCATTCGACCTTATACAGCGCAGCTTCAATTTTTTGCTCCGGATCTTTTAATCCCTCAAAATAGGCTACTCCAGCATTAAATTCATCTACTTTATTGTCCCTGATATAGCCATACATTGCATATCGCAGCAGCTGTGTCTCTTTTTTTGCAAAATCTACCGGCACCGCTATGTTTTTAAAATAAGATTTGTTTGATTCAAAAAATTTACCGTAGCGATCATCGAGACTTTGCGCCATCATTTTTATAGTTTCCCATCCATTTGGGCTCCTTAAAAATTCATCAGTAGCCACACTATCCAATGCCTTTTTTGCGACATTCGCTGCTTGACTATCGGTCTGTTCCATGACCTTAATGTAACGTATCAGGAAATTCGACTCCCGCATTCCCAAATCATACGATTTGCGTAAATTGGGGATCTGAAAATCGGGATCATTCGCTTGCTGAGCCTGTTTCAGGAAAATATCAGCCTCCATACGGGACTGCGTTCTATAGATCAATGTCCCCTGTCCATCTAAAAACAAATAAGTTGGGAAGCTCCTGATTTGATATAATTTAGCAATATCTACTCCCTCTCCGATCTCACAATCAAACTTCGTATTAATAAATGTACTATTAAAATAAGCGGCTACTTCAGGCTGCGAAAACACATTCCCTTCCATCCATTTACAAGGGGCGCACCAGGACGTAAATCCATCTAGGAAAATAAGCTTATTTTCTTGCTTAGCCAATTCCTTTGCCTGACCAAAAGTGATCTTCTGAAACTGTATATGTTCTTGGGCGAGCAATAGCATTGACTGCGCAAAAACAATTGCTGTAAGTAATATTTTTTTCATTTTTTTTTCATTATTGTCCTCCTCAATTTCTATTGTTATAAAAATTGAGGAGGGCAAGGTCTATAAAGAGTTCTGTTATCGTTCGTACTGTGGAATTCCGGGATTCAAAGACAGTACCTTTGGCGGAACCGGAAGTATCAGCCGCAAATCCGTTGATTCCATTTCGAAAACTTTCCCCGCCAATGGATGTTGAATTGACTTTTTAAAGTTGTCTGCTATGGCAAGTCGCTTCAGATCGATTAACCTATCTGATGCCATAAACGGCATTTCACGGCGTCTTTCATCGATTACTGTCTGTAAAACAATTTTTGGATCGGCGGAAGTTATGGATTTGTTATTTTCTATCCGACTATTTCTTAAGGTATTCAAATAATTTAGCGCCTCTGTAGTATTGCCTGTTCGAACAGCTGCTTCTGCAGCAATCAAAAATAATTCGGGCGTATTAAATCCTGTACTAAATTCAACATAAGGCGCAAATAATACCCGACCCGGGAATTTAACGAGATTAGGTCCAAATGAAGCTTGATCCCGGCAGAAAAATAATTGATAACGTTTATCAGTTGCACCTGCAGGCAAGTCTTTGGCATACGTTTCAATCAGTTCTTTTGAAGCATAAAATTCGGCATTTGGACTACCTAACGAACTAGTCCCCAATCGAGACCACACCGCTTCCATATTGGTTCTGGAGTCGGGAAACTGCACTGAATTATCTGTTTTTAAACAAACACGTCCCCAAGTCGTCTTATCCTTATTGGTATATAGGCTGTAATCGATAAGTGTTTTGTTCAAATCAAGTGCTCGTTTTGCATTCTCAAGAGCTTCTTTATATTTTCCCTGATAGAGATAAACACGGCTTAAAAAAGAGAATCCGACCGAACGTACAGCTTGGAATCTATTTGACTGCACCGTACTTAAGTTTGGTAAAGCGTCATTGAGATCGCTAAGCACCTGATCGTAGATCGCCTGAACAGATACGCGTTCGTATTTTTGATTGATATCTTCTTTAAGTACCAAGGGTACTCCCAGATCTTTCGTGGCACTTGCCGGATTATAGTGAGCCGCGTATATATTAACCAGACTGAGGTATTCAAACGCCCGGCCGACCTTAGCCTCGGCCCATATTCTTTTCTTCTCAGCATCAGTACCTTCAGTTGCTGTCAATACATTATTAATAACAACATTGTAAGTAAATATATGGCTGTAAGCTGATTCCCAATACGGATCGTACTGGCCGTCTTCAAATATTGCACCATGAGCAAAGCTGTAAAGTTGTTTTTTTACATAGTCGTAGTAATCATAGCTTGCTGCCGATTGTACATCCTGAGGGTCTCCAGACTGTAAATTATCTGCTAAATAATTTGGATAAACTGCGGAAGCCCTAACCAAAGATTGATCGTTTAGAAGCAATTTGTAGTCATTCAGATTTTCTGGAATTGTAAACCCCTTTGGCTTTATATCCAGATATTTATTACAGCTATTCAATGTCAATAAACCGAATAGTAATCCTATATATATTTTTCTCATTGCATTTTCTTATTAAAATCCTACAGATACACCTAAATTGTATATTGCTGGTGCTTGAATACCTCTATTTGGACTTGTCACTGTACTATATCCAACCCAAACTTCAGGATCAAGATTATCCTTGTTCGCTACCCAACGCCATGCATTCAGTACTTGTGCCGTCAGTCGTACATAGGAAAGTTTAGTCGGCGCAATCCATTGTGCAGGAAGGTTATAGGATAATGAGATATCTCTCAGTTTAATGTAATCAGCCTTCTGAACAAATTTATGTGCGGCATTGAAAATATCAGAAATATTGCCTGAGGCAGCCGTGATAAACGCAGGAGCAATGTCAGGATTATTTTCATCCCCAGGGTTTTTCCAGTAATTTAACCACAGTTTGTCGAAGTTGCTATTGTAATTAAGCTCCGCATATTTACTGAGGAATTCGGGATGCACTCCCCGCATCACGTGACCTCCATTGAAAATAAACATAAAGGAAAGCGTCAGATCTTTATATCTAAATCCATTTCTAAAGGAAACATTATAAGGCGGTATTGCTGTCCCCTCATAGATTAAATCGTCGACCGTCAATTTTTGAGTCGTTTCCACCAGACTGCCATCAGCCTTTCGTGCCAATGGTCTACCTTTGTCATTTAATCCCGCATAGTCTATACTATACAAACTACCCATCGGGATTCCAACGCGATTTTGAGGAGCATAATAGTAATAGTACGGTGTATTCTGCTCAACATACAGATTGGTAATCTTATTTTTGTTGTAGCTAAAATTTATTGTGCTGTTCCAGCTAAAGTTTTCACGTTGAATTACCTTACCGTTCAATCCCAACTCGATCCCCCTATTCTGCATATCACCATAATTAAGCAGAACCATATCCCACCCCAATGTTGGATCTAAAGGTGTATTCCCCAATAAGTCCGAAGTTTTCTTATTGTAGATATCGACTGTAGTTAGCAACCTGTCTCTAAATAGCGAGAAGTCAAAGCCAACATTGAATACTTTTGTCCGCTCCCAACGCAACAATGGATTGGGCGGAGAATCTATGTAGGCCTGCATTTCACCGTTAAAGTAGTTTAGATTATTGTTCACACGAGAAATCAAATATGGTCCATTATCTTTTGGCACATTTCCATTTACCCCATAAGTAGCACGTATCGACCAACGATCTAAAGGTTCCCAATTTATTTTTGGCAAATGATACAAAGCCCCTATTGACCAAAGCGGTTTGTATTGATTTTTGATATTTGTGCCAAACAAATTGGATTGATCCATCCGGATACTTCCGCTTAAGGTCAACTTGCGATCATAGGTATACGATCCATTAGCATAAAAGGAAATGAATCGATCCACTAAATCTTTAAACCCGGTCTCTTTTTTTAAAATGGAGTAGCTATTAAAAAGCGCTTGTGTGTTTTGAATTTGTATACCGAAAAGCTCTTCATTGATTCCCTTGTATACTAAACTATTTTCATCGTAACCGTATTTATAGATATTTGTATATCGATTATTAATCTGTCTTCGCTCAGCTCCAGCAATCGCTACGATTTCATGTTTGTCCTGACTATTGTGCTGGTAATTAAATTGACCACGCAATGTATAGCTATTGACATCGTTACGCTGTTCGGCAAACTGTCCTCCTTGCGGCACATTGCGTTTGATTAATCCATCTTTTCCGATTTGTGTCGCGTCATTGATCATCCCAACAACCGATTGGGCATTTTTTCTATTCAATGTGCCATTATACCCTTCCGTCCGTTCACTTTGATAGGACAGATCGAAGTCTAGCCCCTTGATAATCTTAAAATTGGCAGCAAAATTTAAGTTAAGGTATTTATTATAGAACTTTTCGTGGATCGCTGCTACATGCTTTAAAGGAATATAGGTCTCATCTTCTAGCCCCAAGGCATTCAAACGATCAATCTCAAATTGAGATTTTGAATTATACCATTGAGCCGGAGAGCCATCTTCATTTTCAAGTAGATAATAGGATGCCTTGCCACCGATATAATTATCGTAGAAATTAAAGCCGATATCACCCTCTCTATTTTGATTCTTTCCTAGGACATTTGCTCGTAAACTAAACCAGTCAGTAAACTTAAAATTATTTTTCAGGCTGAATCCCAGTTCCTTATTTGTCGCCCGTCCCTTATTGTAATCTCCTGGCTGCGTATAATTGAGAGAATAATGATATGTATAACGATCGGATCCGCCCGAAACAGCGAGGTTATGTTGCTGATCGAATCGGGTCGTATTCAGAAATTTATCCATTTGGGTGAAGCGGTCACGGTTTCGATATACATCAAGGCGCTTCTCCATCTCTTCTTCCGAAATCACTCCACCTTTGCGATCGTACAAAATTCGATAAACATCGTTCATCGATTTTCTCGGATCGATGGCCGCATAATCTCCTGAACGATAGTTAAACATTTCTTTTTGAAAGTTGACCAGTTCTGCACTGCTCATCTGATTGAGGTAGCTACGGCTTGGAAGCCCCCTAAAGGAAAGTGTATTGCTGTAATCAATTTTTGTTTTGCCTGCGGTGCCTATTTTTGTCGCAATAACAATAACGCCGTTAGAAGAACGTACGCCATAAATAGAGGCTGCCTGCGCATCTTTCAAAACGGTTATGGAAGCAATATCATTGGGATTGATTGCCGTTAGGTCTCCTTCAAAAGGCATACCGTCAACAACAATCAAGGGTGCAGCCTGTGCGTTGATTGTGGAGCGTCCACGGACCTCAATAGCCAGGTTATTTTTACTATTCTGCGGACTTGAGGTGTTTCGTACTAAATTTAATCCGGGCAACAGTCCATCAATTCGGTCCAATAAATTAGGCTGGAGCCGCCCCTCCATGTCTTTAGCCGTCACCTGAGCAATTGAACCCGCCGCTCTTTCTTTGCTTATTTTTTGGTATCCCGTATTGACCGTAATGTTCACCTCCTGCAATTGCTCGTCCAAGGCTCGTAAACTAATCGTCCCCAAATCGGACTTAGCTGCAATCGTAAGCGGAGCAAATCCAACCATTGTAATGTCCAAAAAGCTATTCGAACTAACGCCATTAATTTCAAAATGACCGTTTTGATCCGTAACGGTTCCTTTTGGAATTCCTTTTACACGAATCGTTGCCCCTTGAAGCGGCCGGTTGGTGTAGTCAACAATAAAACCTTTTACAGTCATTTGCTGATAGGACATCAATTGCTGAGCGCTGGACAGCTGTGTCTGATTTGATTTTTCACGTATGACAATAATCTTCCCTTTGATCTCAAAATCTAGATTTAAGTCATCCAATAACTTTTCAAGCGTGCTTCCTAAAGGCTCTTTGCTAACCGTTAAGTTAACCTTAGTATCTGGATCGATGGTTTTCGCAGCCCATAGATAAGAGTAGCCTGTCTGCTTATTGATCTTTGAAAAAACCGTTCTTAGTGATACTGATTTTTCATGTATCGATATATTCTGTCCATAATTTTTAGCCCCAACATGAAGCAAATAACAAGACATCATGATGGTCGTAAGCGATATGCGCATAATGTTTCCCCTCCATTGCGGCCTACTCCAGATATCTGGGCGATCGCTGTTTTTCATTTGTTGCATTTGGCCGTTTAGGGCACGACCAAGTTGTGCATAATTTTTATACATTTGTTTTAGGTTAAGAATTAAAATTCTGTTTCAGTTAGAATTGCTTGATCAGAAGCCCTAGATGTTGCAAGCGTTTAGGGTTTCGTCTTTTCATTTAGGTTGTTTTTTCTACATAAATGGTCTTTCCTTTAAATTTAAATCTAATTTTCCCCGTACTCTCCAGTACGTTGATGATATCTTTCAAGCTGCTGTTACGAGACAACATGGCTTCAAATTTTTCCGATTTTACCCGGTTATCGAGATAAACAACCTCAACGTTATACCAAGCTGCCAATTCATCCATAACCACAGCCAGAGGCTCTGCGTTAAATACAAAATACCCATCCTTCAATGCATTTCTCAGGTCAGGATCAGTTGTCCGCCGTTCGATCTGACCGACTTTTATATAGGTTTCTTCCCCTGGCAGCAATATTATTTGCCGTTCGCCCTGCCGAACCCTAACTTTACCTTCATATAGCGTGGTTTTAAAGTCTTCTAGGTTTTTGGTTGATTTTACATAAAAATGTGTTCCCAATACCGATACATGGATTTTCCCTGCCTGTACAACAAAAGGTTTCAGTTTTGGAACTTCACCTGTCAATGGCAAATATTTCTTGGCAACTTCAAAATAAGCCTCTCCCACCAAACGAACCTCCCGCAGACTATCTACTTCATAATAATCCAGCTGTGTTTGGGCATTCATCCACACTTTGGTTCCGTCGGGCAGTAAAATAGTCATTTTGCCACCTCTGGGAGTAGCAGCAAATAGACTATCCGCTTGGCTTATTGTAGGGTGAATAGACTTCCCTAATGATAATAGCGTATCTCCCGGAACCATCAAAATTGATTTTCCATTTCCGAGACGAACCTTACCCGTCATTCGGGCGGGCTGAATATCTTTATTCGGCGTCTGCTGATACCCTGTATCCGAAAGATTATGTACAAAAAATAACACCAATAAACCAACCAGTGCTGCCGCGATACCGTAGGTCCAGATTCGGTTGAAAACAGGCTTCGTAGCTGTGCTGCTTAAATAATCTTGTTCAAAAATCTCAAAAGACTTCTCCCAATCGTAGTTTGAAATTCCTTTCAGGTCTTTTAAAAGCTGGTTTTTATCGTCAAGAAGATCACATAGCCCCTTATTGGCCACTGTTTCGGACTTCCAGAAGTCTAGCTGCTTTTTTTCGTCATCGCGCAGATCTTCCAGCTTGGACTTACTCAGTAAATAAATGATATGTTGGGGTACTTGCTCCATATTGCTCTATATACTTAAAACAATATTCTGATTTCGTTTCTCTAAAGAAATGGTAGATATTTTTATAAAAAACTATATATCAGATCTATAAAGTTTTCTAATAATATAGTAAGAGCAAAAGTAGGCAAAAAAACTGGTCAGGTTTAAGTCTTTGTCTCAAAAGTTCGATTCCCCTTTTCTTTTGGTTGTAAATCGTACTAGTAGCTAGCCCCAACGAGACCGCTGCTTCCTGTGGGCTGAGATCTTCGACAACGAGCTTGCGCATCACCTGTTTACATTGCTCGGGTAAGGTATCAATGGCTTCATGAATGGTTCGAAGCGTTTCCATATAGATCATCTGGTGGCTGATGGGCAAATCAACCAGATCAAGCTGTGCCGTATAAGAATTCGTTTTTTGTTGATTTCTGCTGTGTTGCTGCATCTTGTTTAAAGCGGCATTCCTACAGCTTGTGTAGAGAAAACATCGAATCGATTCAAAATGATCAAAATCAATCCGTCGCTCCCAGAGCTTTAAAAATACATCCTGAACTATTTCTTCGATGGTACCTTTATCAAGGCTCATCTTTTCTAAAAAATAGCACATTGGACTATAGAATGTTTTGTATAAAAATTGTAAACCATCCCTTCTGCCCTCACGAAAAGATTTTAAAAAATCCTGCTTGCTAAATTCTTGGTTTACCTTGTTTTTCACAATTCAATATTACTTAAATTTTAAATAAATATGAAAATTTCATTTATTGTGATCAACAATTCCGAGCTGGCAAGCAATAAAAAACTTACAGGCCAAACCTCTTAAGACGATACTATTCCATTCGACAGCGATTAGCATAAATGCTAAGCAAGGTTTATGTATTTAGATTATAATTTCTACGCGATCAATTCCGGTAACTCCGGCTCTTCGTAAAAGGATTCGTTCCATTTTGCCAACTGGCACATAATGGGAATTAAGGCTTTACCTTTTTCAGTCAAAGAATATTCGACACGTGGTGGCAGTTCCTTATATTCTTCTCTAAGAATAACACCATCCTCTTCCAATTCTTTTAATGAGCTGGTCAAAACCTTACGGGAAATATTTTCTATCAGCGCATCGAGCTGACCAAATCTAGCTTTCCGATCACGCAGTGTATAAATAATGACAGGTTTCCACCTCGTACCTAAAATTGCCATCGAGCGCTGCATCGCACAGGAACAGCTTTTAAATTCAGTCCTTTTCATTTGATATTTCGGGAATAGTTACACAAAGGTAACTAGTTTATACTAATAATAGTTACAAATATACACTATTTAAAATATCTTTGTGAAGATTTACAATTTAAAACAAGAAAAATGAGCATACAAACACTTTTTAATCCCTTTGAATATAAAAATTTAAGACTGAAAAACCGCTTTGTCATGGCACCAATGACAAGAGCGTTTTCTGCGGACGGAATTCCCGACAGTGCTGTGGCTGGTTATTATGAGCGGCGTGCTGCTGGTGATGTCGGCTTAATCTTAACAGAGGGTACAGTGATCGAAAGGCCTTCTTCAAAAAATTTAAAAGACATTCCCAATTTCTATGGCGATAAGGCACTAGCTGGCTGGAAAAATATCGTCGATGCTGTGCACGAAAAAGGCGGAAAAATAGCCCCTCAAATATGGCATGTCGGTTATACGCCAATGCAATGGACGCCACCTGCAGCATTTGAGAGTCCGGATACGATGACATTGGCTGATATAGAAGCCACAATACAGGCATACGCTGATGCGGCCAAGTCGGCGAAAGATCTGGGCTTTGATGCTTTTGAAATCCATGGTGCCCACGGTTATTTGATCGACCAGTTTTTTTGGGAGGGTATGAATCACCGCACTGACGAATTTGGAGGCAAAACGATTAAGGAGCGTTCTAAATTCGCTGTTGAAGTCGTTAAAGCCATGCGAAAAGCTGTAGGACCGGATTTTGTGATTATCCTAAGATTATCACAATGGAAACAACAGGACTATACGGCCAAGCTTGCTCCTACCCCTGCAGCAATGGAAGATTGGATCCTACCATTGACAGATGCGGGTGTCGACATTTTTCATGGAAGCCAACGCCGTTATTGGGAAGCAGAGTTTGAAGGCAGTGATTTAAATTTCGCCGGCTGGCTCAAAAAGATCTCCGGGCAACCCACAATCACGGTTGGATCTGTAGGGCTTGATAAAGACTTTGGCGAAGTATTTACAAACTCCGAATTCAAATCTTCACCTGCTTCGCTGGACGAATTGGTCCGTCGGTATGAACGTGGCGATTTTGACCTTGTCGCCGTGGGAAGAGCGATCCTGCAGGACCCGAACTGGGTAAAGAAAGTACAGGCCGAAAAATACAACGAACTGTCCACTTTTGAAGCTAAAAGCTTAGCGAGCCTGTCGTAACAGGAGAGCAATAACCGCTGCACTAAAATTACATTACTCCATAATATAAAATAGGGGCAAAAATTGATTTTTAATCATTATTTTGCCCCTATTCATTTATAGTGATAATCCAGCAGCTGTCTCCGTAAATGTATCCAGACTTGATTCAATGAAAATAACCGATACCAAAATATATATCATAAGCGGATTAGGTGTAGACCAACGGGTATTCAGCAAGATAAACTTTGGTTCGCTTGACATCGAATATCTGGATTGGATTACACCGAATCCCCATGAACCACTGGCCATTTATGCAAAAAGATTATCGTCAAAAATCACCGTAAAACAGCCCATTCTTATCGGGCTTTCTTTTGGTGGAATGATAGCAATTGAAATTGCTAAAGTTATCCCTGTAAAAAAAATTATTCTGCTTGCTTCGGCTAAAGGAAATCATGAATTCCCCCTGAGATACCGGTTAGCAAGCTGGCTTAGAATCAATCAGCTGGTACCGAATAGCTTCCTTAAGTGGCATAATTTTCTATCGGATTATTTTTTTGGTGTCAGCAGCAAAGAAGATTCTCTATTACTAAAGCAGATCTTAAACGATACCGATCCCGTCTTTATGGCCTGGGCAATACATCAGATTCCACAATGGAAAAACACTTCAGTTCCGGACAATTTAATTCATGTACATGGGAGTAGAGATCATATTATTCCTATCAAGAATGTAAAATCCAACTTTGTGATTAAAGGTGCCGGACATTTTATGACGGTCACCCATGCCAAGGAAGTTGAAAAGCTTTTACGGGAAATGCTATTCTAAATCTCTACTTACTGGATATTTATTGAGATCACCTTACCTAAAACTTCTGGCATTTAAAATTCAAGTGGATCCAAAATTCAAGTGGATTCAAATCGGAATCATTCATTCCATATAAGGGTAGCTATAAAGAAGTGTTATTAAAAGCAAGACAATACAGCGATAAAAACTTGATAAAGCTTCTCCTTATTAAAACAATACTAGCAGAAAGACAGTTATTTTATAAAAGCGTCGGCCCGCTATAAAGCTTATAACATACCGCTTTGTAACACTAATGGAATAAAAACAGGTAAATTAATACAAGAACATGCGAAAAAGGCTCTTATTTAGTTTTCTATTCTTTCACATCTTTTTTTTAAACATGATGGCCCAAGTCAGTAATTCAACAAGCCCACAACTAGAGGTAGCAGTAGATTTAGGTCCATACCGTCCCATTGGCGTGAGCGTTACATCCAGCAACCGGCTATTTGTTTCCTTCCCAAAACAAACTAAGAATTTTCAGTATGCACTAACTGAAATCATCGACGGAAAACCTGTTCCTTATCCGGATAGTGAATGGAATAAAACAGGCATAGAGAATTCCCGCTTTGTTAATGTACAGGATATATTTGTAGATGCCCAGGACAATCTTTGGGTATTAGATTCCAAACCTTCATCTGCCGGATCAATTTTTGGCAATAATGAAAAACCAGCCCAAGGGCAGTTCAAATTGTTGAAAATCGACACAAAGAAGGATCAGATTGAACGTATTTACAGTTTCGACGACCTTGATAAAACCAAATCGGGTCTAAATGATATGCGCATTGACGGAAAGAAAAATTTAGCCTATCTCTCTGATCCAGGCCAAGCGGCCATCATTGTTCTAGATCTTAAAACCGGAAAGAGCAGGAAAGCATTGGCTGGAAGCCGATTTACACTGGCTGATCCTGGAGTGATATTAAGCTACGACAGTAATGATATGCGCAATGAAAACGGGAAACCTTTTTCTTCCAACGTGAATGGCATTGCATTGAGTCACGACTTTAAATATCTATACTTCAAACCGATCAATCAAACCCATTTATACTGTATCGCAACAAAATTTTTGGCTGATTCCACATTAACGAAACAAGAATTGGAGGCAAAAGTCGAAGACAAAGGAGAGGTTGGCATCACACATGGCTTACTGGCAGATATAAACGGAAATATTTACCTAACTTCATCCATCGACTATAGTATCAAATATTTAAGTCCTGATGGAAAACTACATACCATAGTCCGTGACCCTCGAATATTATGGCCTGATTCCATGGGGATCGGCGAAGATGGATATCTTTATTTTTCTTGTGCACAACTTTTTAAGGATCCACAATGGAATAAGGGAATCGACAAGGTAGAATTGCCATATTATATCTTCAAAGTCAAGCTGCCTAAGTCAGAAAGTAAGTTTCATAAAAAATAAAGCAATTAAGAATACAACACGCTACAGGATTGCTATTTTTTTACCGATGTTATATTCTATGCAGCGTTAAATCGAAAGGTGTATCCGCTGCAGCTATCCATACTCTTATGCGGTCTCTGCCCATGAAGTTAAACACATCAGGTCCCAACACAATTGATCATCAGCACGCAAGACCGTACTACAATTGAGAAAAATAAAGAAAGGCACCGCAAAATCGGCTATTGTAATCATCTCACCAAATAGTTTCACCTCTTCTCCACCGGAAAGCTAACGTCTTAAAATTCAATCAGCTGCTAACAATAAAAATAACATGTAGCGAAAAACCGCTTAAAGGATAAGTTCCATCTACCAGAATCAACGATCGCTCATCAAAAGAATAAAATTTTTAGCAATAATTTTTAAATACTAATATTATTAGTATATTTGATTATCAGTTTTAGACGACGCTTTTATGGAACAAATCACAGCTTATGACAATAAGGAGTTACACGTTGGCGACATCGTTCGCTTTCATACCCCCTATCCCGATGAAGACCCGAATACGATTTTCATTGTACTGTGGTCATACTACGATCCAGAAGGAAAGTCATCGAGAGCTGAAGTCGTTAAATTCGACCAGCGTTCCAAACAGAATCCGGTCATTCAGAAGTGGTTTATACGGGATCTCGAAAGGGTCCCCGAAGTAAGCCCGGAATTACTGAAACAGATTGAGCTATTTATGAAAAGTAAACTAGGCAACGCTATTATCAGCAAGCTAGTCATCTAATAGATTTTACAAATCAGATTTAAAGAAATACATGGAAAACAAATTCAAAGAGAAAAGAGCAGCAATATCCAATTCCATTTGGTCCGACTGGCGCGAGCAGCTTAGAGAAAGTGAATTAGCAGGCTTACAACAAAGGCTTGAAAAACTAGAAAAAGAAATGCTGCTTGATTGGCTACAATGGAATAATCCAAAAGGAAACTATACAGATCGCAAATGCATTGAAAATGGAGTACAGCAGATCTCTAAAATGAAGGCTGTCGAATATATATACAAAGAAATCTTGCGTATCCATATGAAAAGAAAATATAATGCTTTTTCGAACACGCATGCACAACTTATGTTCAACAACTAAAATTTGAAATTATGGAATCTTTTATCAAACAGATCATCGATCATCAGCTGCCAAAAATTCTAGCAATGGAATCGCATCAAAATGATTGGCGTTATCAGCTTTTAGGCTTAAAAGATAAGATGCTTTTCGATCAATTAAAGCTGATGACTAGACAAGAATTACTCGGTTGGCTTCAATGGTACGATAAGGCTGGAACTTTCTCCGATCATGACTGCATCCGGAGAGGTATCCCTTTATTGACGAAGTTTCAGGCATTGGCAGCAGCATACCAGCGAATTATGCGTGAGCATGAGGGCTGGGATGGTTATATGGGAACTGAATATATCCGTAATCGGATTCTTTAAAGAGAAAATAGTTTTAAAGAGATGATGCTTTGCTCGCTGTGATATATTCCGTTAATGTATTCAGGTTAGCAAGTGCCGATCCAATGGTATTATTAAAATAAACATACACCACTTTTTCCTCTGCGATCCAACTATTTATATAGGTACTATATTCCTTCAGCACACTGTCTGAATAGCTTCCCCGATAGTCACCATCCGGCCCATGGAGACGCATATAGATAATTTTAGTATCGGCATATTGAAGACGCATACCACGAGTATCCTTATCATGGACAACCACATGCATTCCATATGATTTTAAAAGAATAAAAGTTTCTTCCCTATACCAAGTGTCGTTTCTAAATTCTATACATACCTTCCAGGCCTTACTTCTCTGATCCTGACTGATACAGTCCAATAGTTCAGTAAGCCTTCCAATGGAAGTAAATTTAAATGATGGCGGTAATTGTATAAGCAAACATCCTTTCTTTTGACCGACGCCATCAATAACGGATAGAAATCTAACGACATCCTGTGGATCAAACCTGAGTTCCTTTTCATGCGTAATTCCTTTCCAAAGCTTAAAAGTAAATCGAAAATCATCAGTCGTTTCCTCGGACCATCTTTTAACAGTTTCTTCCCGGGGAATTTTATAAAAAGAACTGTTTACCTCCAAAGAATTAAATAATAAGCTGTATACGGTCAGCCGACTCTTACCCGCTAACTGCTCAGGATAAAAACTTCTATTCTTGTAAGGTAAAAGAATACCACTTGTTCCCAAAAAATAAGATTGTTCCATATCCTTATAACAATTGAGCCGCATATAATGGTTCATTTTTTTCTCACAAAGGGTTTATGGTTTTATATAATAAGGAATTGAATTGCATATAAAAAACAATTTATCTAAGTTTGGGTAACGAGTAATAGAACAACAGTTCATTACAGGATGAGTGATGAAGCACAACATTTCAATGAAAAAAAAATCTTATCTAATTAGTTTCATGTTTCTAGCGATTTTAAGTGGCTGTACTGAAAATAAGCGCAATAACACAAATACGACTTCAAGCTCCCAATCCGGACAGCCCGAAGAAAATCCTACATTTACCTTTGACAGTATCAAACAGAGCTATGCACTTGGAGAGGATCTAGTTTTAAAGATAAACAATGAGAAGACGCCAAAATTAGACTCTGTCGTCTATTACATCAATGATAAAAAAATTGGACAGGTAAACGGCAATGAGCCTTTCAAATATCCGTTACAACAGGAGAAATTTGGCAAACAGATTATTAAAGCTGTCGTGTTCAGTGATGGAAAACAAGAGGAAAATACAGTAAGCATAGATTTATTCGCTTCCACCCCTCCCCGTTTGCTTCAGTATAGCATTGTAAATATTTATCCGCATGATATTAAAGCTTTTACACAAGGTTTGGAGTTTTATGGCGACAACTTAATCGAAAGCACCGGAAATGGAATTGGCCCAAGCGGAAATAAAGGTAAATCGAGTGTTCGCATGACGAACCCTAAAACCGGTGAGCCCATCAAGAAAATTGAATTGGATGATTCAATTTTTGGCGAAGGCGCCACTGTTCTCAATGGGCAATTGTATCAATTGACCTATAAAAACAATGTAGCCTATGTATACGATATAAATACCCTATCGGTTATTAAGACACTACCTTACTTTCAGCCAATGGAAGGCTGGGGATTGACTTCCGACGGCAAAAATTTATATATGTCCAACGGTTCGGATTATATCTATACACTCAATCCACATGACTTCTCAAAATTAGACTATATTCGTGCGGCGACGAACACAGCTATGGTCGATCAGATCAATGAAATGGAATGGGTAAAGGGAAAAATATATGCAAATTTCTTTATGGAAGATGTTATTGGACGGATCGACCCTAAAACAGGCACCGTAGAGGCATTGGTGGATCTTTCCAAATTACGTGAAAAAGTAACGCAACATGTCGATTTAGATGTACTCAATGGTATCGCCTACAATCGAAAATCGAACACCTTTTTTGTGACCGGCAAAAACTGGGATAAAATGTTTGAGATAAAGCTGATCGAATAGCTTTATCTCAAATGAAAAAATTATGTTATTATCGAATCATTCGCATATGATTTCTCGCGTTAGGGCAGCTCTTTCATTTTGTTAAAACCTTCGCTTACAAACGGTACCGTTTGCGGTGCAAATAACTGCGTTATAAACGGCGTTGTCTGCGCATATTTAGCGACTAAAAATTCCAGACGCTGTGCTGAAGCCAATTCGGGCAACGTATAATAGATACTCTTTTCGCCTTCTTTACCCTCCATCTGCACATATCTCCCCCTAGTCACTTTCAGGTGATTAGTTTGTTCAAAATCGTACAAAAAAGAGTCGTCCTTATCTACCATATCCCATTTTGGATCACGTGGACAGCAAACAGATCCATAACTTTCCTTCCTGTAAACTGTCAGCATATTTTTAGACGAAGCGGGTTGAACGAAATCGAAGCCCGGATTATCGTCACCAGAACGACGAATACTATCAACCCTAACCACACCACCCTCTCTTTTTATCGAATAATAAAAATTGGTCGTCGCAGGTTCTATACACATACCTTTCTTTGATGCTTCTTTAGCAATCTCATCATAAAATTTCCAGTCTGGGACGATCAGCACAAAATGCTGAAGATCGGGATAAAACTCATTTGATTTCTTAAATAATTCTACCGGAATTCTAGCACTCAAAAAGAAGACATAGGTGGAATCTGGAACAATCCGCAATGGAAGATCTATTAAGTAACTGTCGTTTTTTTTAACCACTAAATTATCGTCAATCATAACAACCTGACCATAGTTTTCGCGATACCAATCTGGCTTTACGGTATCCACCAATGCAATAGGCGTTGATGGCTGCTGTGCTGTTATTTTACTCTTACAGGACAATGCCGTCATCGGCAAAATAACCAACAAATACCACTTATATTTTAGCTTTAACATCTCTATAAAATCAAAATATACTTTAATTAATTTCTTGTTTCCTTATCACCTTTTATTCCAGCCAGATGCAAGAAGGCCATTTGATGCGCAAAACACTCATCGGCTAAGGCCGCAAGTCGCGCTTTTTCATCCGTAATCTCCCTTAGCAGACTTTTCCTAGCTCCTTTTTTCTGTTCATCAATATATTTAATCAACAAAACACCATATCCATCAGCGATCTGTGTCATATACGCAACCGTAGCCACATGAAAACCCTCCGCAGTTTTAGCGGGTCTCAACTGTGCAGCTTCGCATTTTATCCCCTTGATATAACTGCTCAAAGCACGTGCCTCATTCAATTTCATTTCATAGGAAGATTCGGATTTATCGACATCATATTCCCCATCCAACAACTTCCCATAGCTCTCTTCCAATTTTTCCGTACAGCTCTGGAAAAGATTTCCCATTTTTTCGTTATATCCCGATTCGAAATTACCCCTACAGGAACATACGGTAAATATCGTAACGACTAGTGCTAAAATTCTCATTTCTTAATTTTTCCGCAAATAACATATTTTTAATATTGCCCTCCCATTGCTTTTAATATTCGCGGTCTTTATTTTAAGATTCGTCGTTACCCCTGCAATTTCCTCAACTCAACATATCCCTCTTTTAATGAGACATTGTTGGCACCTTCATTTTCTTCCTGCATGCCTATATGCCACTTTATAAAACGCTCTAATCTGCGAAAATTCCGTTTCTCGTCTGAATACCCAAAAAGATTATTCAGAATCAAATCGTTTCGGCTGATAATTAATTTCTATAAAAAGCAAAATATGATTTCAATTTCCCGTTTATTCTCTCAGTTTTCAAAGCTATTTCGTAATTTTTATAAAATAAATCTCATATTTCACAGAATTTACATATCATTTGAAGCTCAACACTTTGTTTCTTAAAAAGAATTACGGAAATTAGAGAATATAAACCAAAGAAATCATGAATAATAGACCATTAAACGGAATGACTATTGAAGAGCTTCAAACCAACAGGAAAACTGCGCTTGTAGTTACCTGGATGTTAACCATCATGCTCTTTATTTTATTAGGAATGGGGATTTACACTTCGGTTACCAAAGGGTTTAGTGCACTAATGGCCATTCCTTTTGCTTTATCCCCAATTGCGATTCTCAATTTCAAAAGAATAAAAGATATTAATGAAGAACTCAAAGTAAGAGGGGCGCAATAAAGTCGTTATGAAACAGCTTACGTTATTTATACTGTTTATATTCGTTTCCAATACAGTGTTTGGTCAGGAGATCAGTAAATCAACGACACAGACAATAACGCAATCGGGAATAGGTCTTGGATCAGTAATTGCCGTCGTCACTTCGTGGGACCGTAATAAATCGATACTTTGGGCTTTAATTCACGGAATACTTGGCTGGCTATATGTCATTTATTTTGCGTTCACCCGAAGTGAATAAAGATTTACCATCAAACACAGCAGCTCCATGCTTACTTCCAATATAGATTTTGTCATTGAAGAAATCAAAGAATCCAGTGACATCTTAATTACGCAACTCGTAGACCTGACTTTTAACATTGTCCAAGGAGGTGCCTCTATAGGTTTTATGGACGATATGACCGTTGAACAGGCAAGCAAATTCTGGACCGAAGTCCTGGATAAGGTTAAACAGCAGAAAACTGTATTAATTGTTGCCAAAAATAGCGTAACAAATCAGATCACCGGAACAGTTCAATTGCAAACTGATCTTCCTTCCAATCAAGTACATCGTGCAGATGTTGCCAAAATGCTGGTTCATTCTGACTTTCGGAGAATGGGCATTGCACAGAAATTGCTTCAGCAAATTGAAAAGATAGCCATTGATTTAAATAAAACACTTATGGTGCTCGATACGGTAACTGATAGCCCTGCATATCTCATGTACCAAAAATGTGGCTGGACTATTGTCGGTGATATTCCAAATTACGCTCTTCTTCCCAATGGTTTGCCGTGTAGCACAACCTACTTTTACAAAAGCCTGAATAATCCAGCCGAGAAAACAAGCAGCCCCCAAATTCATTAAATATTCATCTGGAGGCTGCGCTTAAAAAGATCTATCTAAATAGAAATGAGGCTACTTATTTTTGTACCACACCGGTCCTGGTTTCTCGCCCATTTCAAACACTAATGTCGCACCTGACATAATCTGTTCATGTGTAATATAACTTGTTTCAAGAGGTTTACCATCAAGAGTAACCGATTGGATATAAATATTGGATCTGCTCACCTGGTTTGCCTTAACCGTAAATTTCTTTCCATTGGACAGTTTCAATTCGGCTTTTTCAAACAAAGGTGTGCCGATCTCATATTTCCCACTGATAGGATCTACGGGGTAAAAACCCAACGAGCTGAATACATACCAAGCTGACATTTGTCCGCAATCATCATTTCCACTCAATCCAGCAGGTGTATTTAAATAAAGTTTATTCATAACCTCTGCTGCATATTGCTGTGTTTTCCAAGGTTGTTCAACAGCATTAAATAAATAGAGTGCATGGTGGCTTGGTTCATTACCATGGGCATATTGACCAATCATTCCTGTGCTAAAAATTGGAAGTTTACTGGTATCCGAAGGATGAAATGTGAACATGCTATCCAACTTCCGAGCGAAGCGTTCTTGCCCACCAACAAGCTTAATCAATCCGGAAATATCATGCTGTACCGACCAGAAATATTGCCAAGCATTACTCTCACAGATATGCGCACTATACTCTTCGGGATCAAATGGGGTAATAAATTTACCTCTACTATCCCGGGGCTGCATAAATGAAGTCGACGGATTATAAACATTTTTGTAGTTCTGCGCTCTTGCAAAAAATGTTCCTGCAATCTCTTTCTTGCCCATCTTATTCGCCATCATGGCGATACAATGATCATCGTATGCATATTCAAGTGTTCTCGATAGCGACCAGTTTTCAGCATTATATTCATCCTTGACATCATAGGGTACATAGCCTAATTTTTTATACAGACCTATGCCTCTATAATTGTCGATATTAGCTGTCGCAACACAGGCTTCTAATGCTTTTGCAGCATCAAAATCACCGATTCCTTTTAAATATGCATCTACAATGACA
>Ga0308161_1001883_pt1 | contig 23639 bp, 29 predicted proteins | sample PhyFR2_FD_201034 | JGI IMG/M metagenome (GOLD analysis project Ga0308161, IMG submission 201034) | Phyllosphere microbial communities from UC Gill Tract Community Farm, Albany, California, United States - DLSLF.R2 | ecosystem: Host-associated > Plants > Phyllosphere > Unclassified | place: USA...
AGTTTAAAGATGGGCGCGAATGGAAAGAGCCAGTGGACACCGCCGTTGTTTCCCGGTTGCGCGATAAGGCGATCGTCAAACTCATCCCTGCGTGGGAATCACAGATTAAGCCGGGCAACTTCGACACGGACACTATGTCGGAAACCTACGGCGAGCCGGTGAATTATCAGTTCAACGAGCAGCCAGTTGGCGATGATGGTACTTACGGGCCAGTGCGCAGCGTTACCGTCCATCCTGACCGCATCATCATCCTGTGCGAAGGTTCGGAAGATGAAAACATGCTTTCCGGCGTGCCATTCTTGCGTGCTGGCTATAACAAGCTACTGGACCTCGAAAAGATCTCCGGCGGTAGCGCAGAAGGTTTTCTGAAGAACGCCAGCCGCCAACTGGGTATCAGCTTTGATGCTCAGACAGATATGGCAGCGATCGTCCAGATGGCGAAAGAAGCCGGTTACCAAAACCTCGGCGAAGCAATGAACGACAAGATGATGAAGCTAAATCGCGGTACTGATTCGGCTCTAGTCACACAGTCAGGCACCACATCAGTGCTGTCAGTTGCCGCTGCCGACCCTGCACCAAGCTGGACGGTCACGGCGAATGAGTTCTCCTCATCAATTCAATGCCCGTTCACCATTCTCTTTGGACAGCAAACCGGACGCCTGGCATCTGATGAGGATAAAGCTGACTGGGCTAAGCGCTGCAACGGTCGCCGCTGGGGGTTCCAGACGGCAGTAGTTCAAATGCTGTTGGAGCGGTTCTGGAATCTAGGTGTTATTGATTCTCCGGCATCAGGTGAAGTATCTCTGGCATGGTCTGACCTGCTCGCACCAAGTGAGAAAGAGAAGATCGCCAACATGCAGGCGATGGCCGCAGTAGCCAAAGACACTCAGCAGGCATTCGGCACCCCGGCCGTTGACGAAAATGAGGTGCGGTCAGTTGGCGAACTTGAGCCACGCAAAGCGCCAGTCACGCCTGACCCAAACAAAAAATTAACCGATAAGGACCCGCTGACAGATGACGACGACAGCGCCAACCCGAATCGGGACACCAATCGTACCGCACAATAAAACTGACCCCACGCAATCTGCCCGCCAGGTTGGCCGCATGTACCGTGACATCGAGTCGCGCTATCTGGACATCAAGCGCAACCTTAAGCTGCTATTCGACCAGAGACTAACCGGGCGGGTACGTGAGGCTAATAGTGAGCGCGGTTTCATCCTCTGCAATAACGAAGATGGACCCGCAACGCTGCATCAGGTTAACGCAGGCACCTACATCTACGACATGACGGCGGCGCAACTTGCCGACCTGTTAGAGCGGGTACAAGTTATTCTTGATGACTATCTTCTAGAAGGTGGCTCTCAAAACCTGTGGGCTTTCGCATACGTATCGGACGAGTACCAACGTGGCACACTCAACGCATTCACCAATCTCTCTGTGCAATCACCTGTTTACGCATCACAGACCACGTTAAGCGCCTTGCTGTCATCATCGGCCTACCAGAACCAAATAGCCGCAGCATATGTGAGTACGTACAGCGATTGGGTAGGTGTAAGCGACAAGAATCGCGCCGACCTCGCCAACGTAATCTCAGAAGCTATTGGGCGCGGTGTTAATCCCAAGGAAACAGCCAAAATCATCAGCAAACGGCTCGACGTCTCGATGTCAGATGCGAAGAATATCGCGCAGACTGAACAGGTAGGTGCTTTAAGAGAAGCGCAGTGGAGTCAGACCACATGGGCAAAGGAAAGACTAGGCCTAAACACTGGCCTGCTGCATCTTTCAGCACTAAAGCCAACTACTCGAAAAACTCACGCATTTTGGCATGGCAAGGTCAGGGCTGTAGAAGAGGTTAGAGAGTGGTACAGCATCAACGGCAATAAGCACCATTGCTACTGCTCTCAGATACCGGCCATCCTGAATGATAAGGGAGAGATTATTAATGTGGGGCTGAGTGATAGGCTGTCCGATGAAAGAAAAGATTGGCAGAAGTCAACTTGACCAACTTGCAAATAAAAGGAGAGAGTGCAATATGGGTACTCCTAATTTCCGATATAACAAGGAGTAAGTTGTGATTGAAAATAAACTACCAAAGCTTCCTGAAGGGGCTCGTTATGGCGCAGAAGTTGCTTATTCATTTGCAGAAAAGAAAGAATTTCATGCCCCAGATGGGTTTGCTATCAAGAGTATGGACTTTGAAGCCAAAGTAGCAATATGTGTGCCAATTCAGGTTTATGTGCCCGAATTAGATACTTGGGTTGTAATTAAATCCGCTGATTAGTTGCCAGCATGAAAAAATAAGGTCGCCTAGGCGGCCTTTTTTATTGCCTGCAAATTACCCATGAGGAAGCAGCATGAAACGCAATCGCGTTAACGTGCTGTCCGTCGTCAACTCTGCATCAAACATCACCACCGAAATCATCAACGGCAGGCCACACATTGTGGTCCGAGGCGTCACGCCTATCGTTGACGACATCGTGATGAACGGCAAGTTGTATACGGCAGCAGAAATCGCAAAGGGCTATAAAACCCTTGAGCGCACACCAATGCCGTTAGGGCATCCAAAAGTTGATGGTAAGCACGTATCAGCCCGCGACGTTCAGGCGGTAAATGAATATCACGTAGGTGCATGGCTGCAGGATGTTGAGCATAAGGACGGCAAAGTCTCTGGCGACATGTATGTTGACCGCCGCTATGCCGAATCAACCGAGAAAGGCCAGCGGCTTGTCAACCGTCTTGATGACATGGCAGCGCGTAAAAATGTTGAGCCAATCCACATTTCAACAGGGCTTCTTTACTCCGGCATCGCCGCTAATGGCGAGTCGAAGGGCAAGAAGTACCGCGAAATCGTCACCAACATGATGTTTGACCACGTGGCCAACCTGCTCGATGAACCGGGCGCCGGCACACCAGAGGAGGGCGTGGGCATCTTCGTCAACTCCGATGGCTCCGAGCAGGAGCTGGAAGTGGTGAATCTGGCTGAAGCCGAGACGCCCGATCCTGATTTACCGCAAGACCCCACCCTTAAAACACTTTTCAACCAGCTAAAGGCGTTTTTCAGCGCCAACAGCAATTCCGTCATAGAGGAAGCAAACCCGATGAAAGAACTCATCACCAATGCGCTGAAAGCAAAAGGCATCGACGTTGAAGGTAAGTCCGATGCTGAGCTGATGGACGCTTACAACCAGATGGCAACTGATGACGCTAAAGCGAAATCTGAAGCCGATGAAAAGGCCAAGAAAGAGAAAGAAGAGGCGGATAAGAAAGCCAAAGAGACTGCAACTAACAGCGAGCATGCCCCGGCTTGGTTCAAGCCGTTTGCCGACAAACTGACCACCATTGAAAGCGGCCTGGCGGTTAATGCCGACAAAGAAAAGGGCGAAAAGCGCAATGCCGTGAAAGCGAAGTTTGGTTTAGACGATATGGCCGTCAATGCTCTCGATGGCGCAGCGCTAGATGGCCTGTATGCACAGTGCCAGACCACTACCGGCCTCAACGGTTCTTTCCGTCAGGTCAACTCAGATAAATCCCTAAGCGAAATGCCGGAGTAAATGATGGCTAAAGATGGAAAGCATGTAATTCACGCCGGTGGCGTATTCCCTAACCCTCTGCTCAACCGTGAAGGTGCGGCGGCGGCGGCAACTAAACCGGGCACTATCGGCTTCTTTGATGCGGGCAAGTTTACTGCCTCTGTAGCTGGTAATGAGCAGGCCATTCTGTATGTCGCTAACTACGACTATCTTCGCTGCCTGACTGTTGATGACAGCATTCCGGTCGGTGAGCTGGTCGTTGGCATTCAGCCACTGCAGGGCATGTTCCTGAACGTGCGCGCCGCTGCCGGCACCTATAAAAAAGGGCAGCCTCTGTCGATCGTGAATGGTCAGGTCAAGGCGCAAGCCGGTGATGAGTCAATTCGTTGCTATGTCGAAGAAGACAAAGCCTATACCGCCGCTGCAGGTGACCTGCTGCGCGTTGTGATCAAGTAAGGAGCACCTGAATGTTTGTATTTTCCCGTTCCCTGGGTGAACGCACTGGAAACCTCGAGGTTAACCAGTCTCAGTTTGCCGAACTGCAAATGGCGCGTAATGCGGGTGCTCAGGCTGCTGCCGATTTCCTCGGTCGCGTGCGTGGCATTCGTGAAGATGCTGGCCGTCTGGATGCCGTCAATGCTGTTGACGATATCCGCCGCCTGTATCGCGCTTTCGATACCACCGTTCTGGCTCAGTTCGAGCCAACCACTCAGTTCACCCTGCTGAATGACCTGATGCCGCTGTCTCGCTCAGTGCGCATTGAACAGTCTCGCTACGATTACGCACGTACCGGTGGCCGTGGCTGGGCGCACACATCTATGTCCGGTCAGATTGGCGCGGCGCTGGATGCGAAGAGCTACACCTTTGACGGCACCATGGTTCCGGTGCATGACTCAGGATTCAAGTTCACCTGGCGTGACCCAATCTTCAACAGTCCATCAGCACTGCAGTCTCAGGCTGATGCGCAAAGCGGCTCTGTTGAAGACGTGCAGCGTCAATTCGTTGACTACATGTTCAACGGCTTCCGCGATCCAGAAGGCAATTACGTTAAGTTTGACGGTCTAACCTGGAAAGGCCTGAAGGCAGACGAGCGCGTTGCTCAGGTAACTCTGACCTTTAACTTCGCAACCAGCACCGATCCGGTAGCGCTGCGCACCAATGCGATCGCCCTGCGTGATGTGGTTCGCGTGACCAACAGCCAGTACGCCCCGCAGACGTGGTACGTGTCGGCAGAGATCACGTCAAACCTTGAGCGTTACTTCGATGTGAACGCAACCCGTACCGTAATGGAAGAGCTCCTGAAGCTGTCTGGTATCGCGGCCATCAAAGAAGATGCGCAGCTGTCAGGTAATGAAATCCTGATTGTGCCACTGACTGCAGGTGTCATTGCTCCAATCGTCGGACAGGCTATCGGCACCGTCGCCGACCCGCGCCCGCATTACAACAGCGATTACATCTGGCGCACATGGGGTGCGATGGGCCTGATGGTTAAGCAAGACATCAACAACAAGTACTCCGTCATTCACGCTTCGAGCTAAGGAAAAAACATGGCACTCGTAAAGGTATTGGTTTCAAACCTCTTTGCCGGTGCCGGCTTCCAGAAACTGGAGGCCGGTCAGGTTTATGACGTAGAGGATTCGGTCGCTGAAAAGTGGCTCGCACAGGGTAAGGCGGAGAAAACCAACGAGAAGAAAGGCGAGAAGTTGACCTTCGAAGTGGCAACTCCATCTGCACCTGCTAGCACTGACACGTCTGTGTTGCAATCGAAGCTGAATGACGCGCTGGAGCAGCTTAAAACAGCTCATGATGCAGCCGAAGCAAAAGACAAAGAGTATGCCGACGCGCTGGAGCAGCTGAAAACAGCTCATGCTACTGAGCTTGCTGCCGCAAATGACCGTGCAGATAAAGCTGAAGCATCGCTGACAGCCGCAACCAAAAAGGATAAGTAACCATGGCAGTGCAGATAACGGCGGCGCAGGTTAAACAGCAGTTATCTGCGCTGGGCTACTCCGTCCCGGACTTCATGATTGATGCCTACCTGTGCAAGTTAGGCAGTATCAGCATGTGCCTGGAGGCGGCTGGCTACGATGAATGCGATCTGATGCTGATTCAGGTGTACGCCGTGACGTTGATGGCTATCACCGCATACAGCCAGCGCATCAAATCACAGTCAGCGCCTTCAGGGGCGTCCCGGTCATTCGATTACAGCGGTGATGTGAAGACTATGCGCAACACTCTCGCCGCGCTGGATACGTCTGGATGCACTGAAGTGTTACCGATTGATGTTGGTACCAGCGTGGGCTTCTTCGACGTCGTAGGTGGCTGCTGATGGCTACGGTATGCGCTAATCAGCGCCTTCCTAAGCCATTTATCCGCGTATGGGTGAAAACGGATAGCGGGAAGGAGACGACTGCTTACGTCAATGCAGCCGGAGAGTGGCGGATTAACTGCCCTCGCATCGCTGCTGAAAAGCCCACTGTAATCAACTGGAGGGAGTGACATGTCAGAGGTGGCTCGGTGGTCTTATACCGGCAAGGCAACGTTCTGGAAGCGGCTTGAGGGAACTAATGAGTATGGGGACCCTCTCGGATACGACGCTCCAGTTGTTATTGACTGCGGTTATCAGGGCGGGCTTAGCAAGCGCTTAGGTAATCTCGGTGCTGAGCGCGTGGTGAAAACCACTTTCTGGAGTGAGTTTGCTGAGGCTGATGTCGGTGACTACATCATGATTGGAATTACTGACGAGGCCGATCCTCTTACCGCAGGCGCTGATGAAATCATGCAATCGGTTCGCTTCGAGGATACCTTCGACCGTCTTTTCGATGACTGGGCCATCATCACAGGAGCATAGCTATGGGAGTAAAAGTCCGCGGCATCCGACAGGCTCAGCAGAATCTCAACGCACTGATTGGCGACATCCAGGGCAGGAAGGCTGTAAGGGCCATTCAGAGCGCATTAATCATCGGTTCTTCCCGCGCTGCATTGTATACGCCTATAGACACATCCACGCTCATCAACAGCCAGTTCCGGGAGGTGAGCATTAACGGGACGCGCGTAGTAGGCCGGGTTGGCTACACAGCGAATTATGCGGTTTATGTTCACGATCCGAATGTTCCTCAGACATTCCGCCGGGCATCGGCTCAGAAAGAGTTCCTGACCAAAGGATTTGAAGATGAGCGTGACGCAATCACAGCGGTCATTGCTAAGGAGATGGCACTTTGAACCCTCCAATGCATACCAGGGTAAAGAACTACCTTAGCGATGCAGGACTCACCGACGGCTTTCAGGTGCAACTACTGATGTGGAATGACACCGGCAGTCTGTCCGATCGCTTCATGGTTTTCAGGCCCAATGGCGGCTCAGCCATACGTAATCAGCTTGGTGGTGAATATTACGTGCTGCTCGATGTAATCGGTGCCAAAGGCGGAAACGGCGCGGTAGATGAGCGAGTACAGGCCATCATTGATTACGTCCAGCAAAACCCTATGACTGACGCCTGTGTCGGTTATCTCCAGAACCTCGGCGGCATCCCTTCGCCAGTTCCAACAGCCGAAGGCCGCCTGGTCTATCGGCTCCAGTTTGTTGCCACTTTCGGCAGCTAGATAAACGTCAAAGAGGAATTACCCATGGCAGATTGCCAGAACAGCAACGAACGTTTGTTCGGTGGCGCCGTTGTGCTCGAAGTGGCTGACGGCTGCCCCGATCAGGTGCCGCAGGAGTCGGAGTGGAAAGCGCTGGCCGCAGGCACATCAAAGGGCTTTGACTTCAGCCCGAATACGGTAACCAGCGATGCGGATGACGGCGGCGGTTATGTCGAAAGCATTATCACAAACTCCGATTTCACCATCAGCTTTGAGGGTGAAGTGCGTAAGAAAGGAAAGCTGGATCAGTACGGCGTCGGCCGCTTCATTAAGTATTTCGCAGCCGAGCTGAAAGCACGACGTCAGCCTGGTCTTTGGGTACGCATGGAATACGGCGAAGTGACCTTTCAGGGCTACATGGTCATCACCGCCCTTAGCTCTGACGGTGGCACGAATGACATTGTGACATTCACTACTGAGTTCAAAGTTGGTGACGCCAGCACGATTCAGGTTATAGACACTGATGAGCCTGTACCGGCTACCGGAGTTACAGTGGCCCCGGCCACTACCTCAGTCGTAGTTGGTGCAACTCGCCAGCTGACCGGCACCGTGTTGCCAGCAGATGCAACTGACAAGTCCGGCACATGGACAACATCAGATGCAACGAAAGCAACCGTCAGCAGCACCGGCTTGGTTACTGGTGTTGCCGCCGGTACCGCGACGATCACCTTCAAGTCGAACGATGGTGACTTCACCGGCACCACAGCTGTAACGGTTACTGCTTCGTAACCATTCCAAAGGGCTGTCTCCAGCCCTTGATAATGATTATGGAGGTTTAATGACGCCCTGGAAGGAAATAGGCGAGTGCCTGATTAGCTATGGTGCAGAGGAGTATTTCTTTCGACCATCTTTCACGGCGATGTCGCGCATCGGAACGCCGGAAGAAATCGTAGAGGCGTTTTATGCGCTTCACAACGATGAAGCTACTCCGAGGTTAAAGGCACTGGCTGATAACTATCAGGCCATCCCTGAGCACCAACGGCGGTTCTATGCCGCATACAGCGGTAGCGATATTGTGCCAGCCTTTGCGCTCAAGTGGCTGCTGTCTTCAGCATGCTCAAAAGCTGCGATATCAGCCGCAATGATTGTGCTGGACGCCTGTTGTGATCGGGATGTGACTTCGCTAACCGGCGAGCTTGTACCAAGTAAGACTGGGCGTCGCGCATTCATGTATCGCCCCGGTGCCATGCCTATTAGTGACATGGTGCTGATTGCTCAATCCCTCATCCAGCATGGCATCATCGGCAAGGCTAAGGTCAGAAAACTGCAGCGCCATGAGGGAAGCGGTACTTCATCTGAGTTCAATGCATTTGAGTACATCAGCGCGGCCCGCACCCATCTTGGCATGAGCAGGGAGGAGGCTGAGCAGCTAACGATGACAGAGTTCCAGATGATGCTGGCGGATAAGTATCCGCAGCAGAAGGGCTTTACGAAAGAAGAGTATGATAATGTGGCTAATGACTACCTAGCGAGGAAGGCAAGGAAGGGGTCGAGATTACACTCTGGTTAGCCCTTGGTAATCACATGTAATTTATTGCTTATAAAATCCAATTGCTCAAAAAAGAGTAAGGGCTTAAACTGACGTTATCGTCAAGCGTAAACTCATGGAGAAAGTATGACTTCATTCACCATAGTAAAACCCGAACAGCATAGAGTTTTGGCTGAGATGGATCTGTGGGCGAAAAGTATGCGTACTTCAGTACCCAGAGTAAATGATTTTACTTTAGAGAAGTCACAGGATATCTCTCGCTCAATGGCACAACGAGTGATTAACCACTCATCCTGTGATGGCGACTTGGAGCTAGCCTAGATTTGGGGATTAACAAGTTAGTCTTCAATGGAAAGGTCTACTTATCTCCTCAATATGCAGAGGAGATGAGGTTAAGGCAATCAAATGGCGATCAGTCATTATTCGATCTCAAAGAAGTTTTCAAGATCTACTGGGCTACAGGATTTCATCCGGATTTTGGCCAAGACTCCCATTTTGCCAAACCGCAAGAAATCAGAAGTCTTGGTATTAGAAAGTCTCATGTACGGCAAGATAGCTATTCTGTAGGATTTGGATGGACGTCTACTAAGGAGGCTTGGGATCTCTGGTCTTTAGGAACATCAAAAGTCAAGCCTGCGAGCAACTCCTATTTGATATACTCAGTGACTGAAAATCGTGATGCTATCATTACTACCTTCTTAGATGATGGCGCGCATGGGAAATGTGATCAGACAGAATACATGGAAGGCGTTATAAGTCTTACATATACGCTTTTTCAAAAGCTGAAGCAGAAACCTATGCCTATTCAAGAGCATCAATTTCTTTTCGATGACAAATGGCTTATTGGCCCAGCCAATGAAGATGAAGCATCGTAAACCCACCATTCGGTGGGTTTTTTGTTTCAGCTTTCGCCAATCCTGATAGATGATCAGTGCTTATGGTTTTGCACCACATTGCATCCAAGCCATGCTAGGATTTATCCCACTGATACCAATGGGAATAGAGATGTGAAATTAGTTATAGCCGCTGTTGGCTTAATGGCGTGCTTTGTGGCACACGCTAACTTAGAAGGTGCCGCTGACAATCTCAGCCGCTGCGTTACCACATATGCAGAAAGCCAACTCAAAACCACCAAGTCAGCAAGCAGCATCGCGGATGAAGCTTTTGAAAAATGTACCGCTGAACTCTCTGAGTACCATGATTCAATTGGTCCAGATAAAGCGCAGTGGTCTGGTTTAAGTGCTCAACAAAAAGAAGCCATTTCGAAAATCAGGGACCAGACAACTTCAAAAGTTCGCGAGAGCTTATCCTCGCAGATCGTCACCTTCATCACTGAATCGCGCAAACGCTCTTAACCCGCTGAACTGCGGGTTTCTTGCTTTGCTTTGCGACGCATCCCGGCTAGGATTTATCCCATCTTTTACTTTGGGGATAGGGATATGACAGAGGGTGAGTGGATTGATGGGCTGCGACATCTAAGCGATGAAAAGATAGTCCAGCTCCATTTCGGCTTGCAGGACAAGATCAAGAAGCATTACAAATTGCGAGCCGAAGGTAGCAATCTGAAAAAGGCAATAGAGCTGTGCAAGCAACAAATAGCCTTAGCACCCCTAACTTCTGATGCTATGAAAAGACAGCATGAAGCAAATTGGGAGGAAGTGAACGCCATCAAAAGAAAGAATGGCATAGCAACACACACATGGCCATTTGAACTCCCCGCACATCATGGGTACCGGCAGTACGCAATTATCCTTCGAAAGCAAAAGGATTTTGATACACTTGAGCTAATTGAATCTAAGCGCAAATCAGAGGGATGGGCTGGCTGATGGGAGAAATGATAGTTTTTGTTTTAGGGTTAATTTTATATCTTTTACCTGGGATAATCGCTAGTGGTAGAGGCCATAAAAATTCAACGGCAATATGGGTCTTAACGGTAGTGCTGGGGTGGACTGCGCTTGGGTGGATTGTAGCATTGGTGTGGTCTTTTACTAATTCAGCGGAAGAACCAAGCCACCGATTGGCAGAATCCACTCAAACAGAAACAAAGAAATGCCCTTACTGTGCAGAAGATATAAAAAAAGAAGCAATAGTATGCAGATTCTGCGGTCATGATATTACCTGACACGACTAAAGATAAATAAAAAAAGATACCCGCCGCCGTGCGGGTTTTTTTATGCTTGGAGATAGTGATGGCAGGAGATAAGCAGCTAGGAAATATTGTCTATGAAGTTGAGTTAGAAGTCGCAAAGCTGATTGAGGCTCAACGAGAAGTTAATTCACGCTTAGACAAAATGAGCGGTTCAGCAGATAAGGCAGGCGGCAGCCTTGATAGACTGGAGAAGAAAACCGATAGCCTGGGCGGTGGATTTACTAGCCTTGCATCGGCAGTAAAGGCTTACATTACTGTCCAGGCTGCCATGAAAATTGTGGAGACCGCTCAGCAGTTTGAACTGCTTGCAACACGCGTGGCGATGGCTTCTAAAAATGCTGCTGAGGGTGAAGCAAACTTTCGGGCTTTGCTGGCAATCTCTGCTCGCAATGGTTCTGACCTCAAAGAGACGGTGAATCTTTTTACCCAGATGAGCGCCACGCTGAAGAGTGTTGGCGCAACATCAGGAGATGTACAAAGGCTTGTCAGCACACTTCAAAAGATAGGGACAATTGGCGGATCTTCTCAGGAGGAGATGAACAACGCCTTACGCCAATTCATGCAGTCTATGGCCTCCGGACGTGTTCAGGCAGAAGAATTTAACTCCATTATTGAGCAAATGCCGGAGTTAGGCCGGCAGATTGCAGATGGGATGGGAATTCCTTTTGACCAGCTTCGCCAGCAGATGCTTGCAGGGAAATTGGATATTGGGTCGGTGCTTGAGGCGATATACAGGCAGACTGATGATGTTAACAAAAAGTTCGAAGATATGCCGAGGACGGTAGCTCAGGCTAGCAATGCTTTAGTGAATAGTCTGGGCATGGCAGCTGCTCAAGTCGACCAGAAAATTGGCGCAACAAAGTACTTCGCTAAATTACTCGATGGCGCGGCGCTAACGATTAATCTTGTTACTGGTAATGCATCAGCGATAGATCAAATCGACCAGAAAATTATTAAGAATACAGATAATCTTAAAGTTGCTGAAAATTCCCTTAACTTAGCAAGGAAGTCAGGGGTAAAAGATGCGGTCGACTTAGCCCAAGCCACAGTAGATCGACTGAAAGGCGAACAAAGAATTCTCAATCTTTCTAAGCAAACTGCCAAAGAGGTTCAGTCTGTAACATCAGGTCAATCAGCAGGGCAGGATACCCCTGATTACATTAAGAATCTGGCGGCAAGGTCAGCAACAAATTCAGCGCAGGCGATCATCAGTGCCGGGCAGTCAGAGGTAGAGAAGTTACAAACGCAACGCAATCAGTTAAAAGCCAATTACGAAAAAAAACTGGTCGATAAACAGACCTATGCGAAAGCAGATGCTGTCTTAAGCCAGAAGATATCCGATGCGCAAGATAAGGCTAACAAACCGGCAAGTAGTGCTGCCAAAAAGTTGGCGAATGAACAACAATCCGTTGCTGATAGATTGGAGGCTTTACGTCAAAAATCAGAGTTAACAGCGTCCTCTACGAGCGAGCTCTCAAGGGAGCAGGCAATACTTCAAGCGCAACAATCACTCGGTAAAGCAGCCACAGAAGATCAGATTCGTTTAGCAGGCGAATATGCCGCTAAGACGTATGACTCCGCTAAGGCTGTTAGAAATTTGGCACAGTCCGAGCAAGGTCGGAAATTTGCCAATCAAGAGATTGCCGCCTCTCAGGTTATGCCGGATGCAATTTCGGGTGCAGTAGAAAACCCCACGGCTCAGATTGACCTGCAGGAGCAGCAGAAGCTTGAGGCTCTAGCCAAGTATCAGGCACTGGATGTGCAGAACGCGCAACTCTACGAAGATGCGAAAACAGCTATTCAGCGTCAGGCTGCCAATGCTCGTCAGCAGATAGCCGAAAACGAAGCCAATATGCAGTCTCAGGCAATCTCATCCATTATCGGTTCTGTTTCGCAGGGCTTTGACGGACTGGCTAACTTAGCCGCAGGGGCGGCTGGAAAGAGCAGCGGCGCTTATCAGGCCATGTTTGCATTAAGTAAAGGCTTTGCCGTCGCTCAGGCAGCATTAAACCTTCAACTAGCTATATCTCAGGCCCTCGCTGATCCAACAGCCCTAACAACTTCACAGAAGTTCGCAAACTATGCAGCTATTGCTGCAGCTGGCGGTTCTCTACTCTCAAGTATTGGAAGCATATCAATGAGCGGCGCTCGTGAGCACGGCGGGCCCGTCAATGCCAGCAGCATGTATCGGGTAGGTGAAGGCGGTAAGCCTGAAATCTTCAAAGCCAGCAATGGCAGCCAGTACATGATCCCCGGCGACAATGGATCGGTAATCAGCAACCGGGATATTAGCGGTGGAGGCGGTGCCGGTGGTGGGCTTGTGATGAATTTCAACTTCGACATTCAAACCACTGGCGGCGTTGACGAAGCCACGCAGAAGCAAATGGCGCAAATGATGCAGACCGTCGCCCTTCGCACTATCAAAGACCAGCAGCGGCCTTCAGGTTTGCTCAGTAAAGGTAGATAACCCATGCCAGAAACTTTCACATGGAGCCCTCAAAAGGGCTTCACGGGCGACCGTACGCCTGATGTAGCCGTAGTAAAGCTGGGCGATGGTTATGAGCAGCGGCAGGTTAAGGGTATCAACCCGTTAATGGGACGGTACCAGCTGACTTTCGTTGGCTTCGACGATGCCAAATGCTCACGACCTAACGCGGCTAAAGCCGCCGATGCGTTCCTGAAAGCAAGGATGGCTGTTGAAGCGTTCTACTGGACGCCATCGGATACCGGCGTGCAGAGTCTCTATGTGTGCCGGTCATGGTCACTGAAGAAGACAGGCAATCAGCATGAGCTGACCGCCACGTTTGAGCAGGTGCCGAGATGAGAGATATACCAGCAGAACTGATCATCGAAAGCACTGATTCCGGCGTTGGCGCGATGCTCGACCTGTTCGAAGTGGATCTGCAATCATTCGGCGGCGATGTCATCCGCTTCCATGCAGGCACGAACGGCTATTACGGTGACGTCATCTGGCAGGGCCGACAGTACTCAGCTTATCCGATCGCGGTTGAAGGTTTTGAAACCAAGTCAGAGGGAACCTATTCTCGCCCGACGATGAAGGTGGCGAACATCACCGGCCTTATCACTGGCATCAACCACGATTTCGATGATGCGCTTGGTGCTGTGGTGACGCGTCGGCAGGTATTGGTAAAACACCTAGACGCGGTGAACTTCCCGAACGGAAATGCAGATGCAGATCCGACTATGGAAGCTGTATCTCGTTACGTCATCGAGGAGATGGTTGAAGAGACATTCGAGACCGTGACCTATAACCTGGCGACACCGGTTGACTGCGATAACGCCATTATACCGGCTCGAACCATTCTGGCTGATGTCTGCCAGTGGGTTTACCGCGGCGATGGCTGTGGCTATTCAGGTGGGCCGGTTGCTGATGAGAAAGATAATCCTACCTCGGACATGTCACGGGATAAGTGCTCAAAGCACCTTACCGGTTGCCGGATGCGATTCCCTAAACCTGAACCGCTTCCCTATGGTGGCTATCCCGGCTCTTCAAAGGTGTCCTGATGATTGAAGATGAATGCCTGGCGTATGCGGCTTTATCCCGTGATGAAGTATGTGGACTAATTATTGATGGCGATTGGTTCATGCGCTGTGATAACCAGCACCCGGACCCGGGGCGAAACTTTCGCATAAGCGATACAGACTGGATGAGAGCGGAAGCAGCGGGAGAAATCACCGCCGTTTTTCATTCCCATCCTGAGCCAAAACTCGTTCTTTCGGCTGCCGACAGGGTGGCGCAGATATCAACCGGGATTGAGTGGTGGCTGGCAAGCGCTGGCAGGCTTAGAAAGTTCAGGCCGGTACCTCATTTGCTGAGCCGCCGGTTCGAACATGGCGTGATGGATTGCTACACCCTTTTTCGGGACGCCTACCACCTGTGCGGCATCGACCTGCCAGACTTCGAGCGCACTAATGGATGGTGGGTTAGGGGCGAAAACCTCTACCTGATGAACATGGCTGCCAACGGATTTTACAAAGTTACTCCGGCCGACATTCTGCCGGGTGATGTGATCATTCGGCGCGCGTTCCCTGAGTCGGACCCTTGCCACGCAATGCTCTGGCTTGGAGATAACACAGTGCTTCATCACGAACTAGCCGGGCGCCTCAGCCGCCGAGAGCCCTACCGGCAATCCTATGTAAGCCTGACGCACTCTATATGGAGGCATGAACTATGCTCATCTTTAGATTTGCGGGGAATCTCCGACGACATTTCCGCCAAATCACTCTGAACGTCGATACACCCTCGCAAGGCCTGCGCCTTCTCCTTGCTCAATGCCCCGAATTCAAACGCGATTTCTATAAAACCCGTCTGCGGCTTCGCATCGATGGCGGTGACGTGTCACAGGATAACCTCGAATTCCACATGAACAGGCACCTGAAAGACGGCGCAACAGTCCTCTTCGTGCCGATTGTTGAAGGGGCAATCAGCGCCGTAGCTGCAGTGTGGATCATGGTGGCCGTTACGGTCGCCTCGGTTGCTTACTCGCTCTATATGTCCTCACACATGAAGACGCGGAGTGCAGCAGACCAGGACACAAACTCCATTACCAACAACTCATTCACCAGTGCTGAGAACCGAATCGGGCAGGGCAGGCCGGTTCCGCTACTGATTGGCGAAATGGTGGTTGGCAGCAACGTTATCTCTCTCGGTATTGATACCAGCAACAATCAGGACTGGGATATTTCCATCAGTTAAGGTGAAAGCATGAGCTCAGGCGGCGGTGGCGGAAGCACTCCCAAACTTATCGATGACAACCTCAAATCAAAGCAGTATCTCAAAGTCCTAGATCTCATTTCAGAAGGTCCGATTTACGGACCGGTAGACCAGAACCACCTTTCCTCATTCATGCTGAATAAAACGCCCGTCACTGATGCAGGCGGTAACGTTACGATTAACGGCGTCAGCGTTGCATGGCGACCGGGCTCTTCAAATCAGTCACCGATCACTGGCTTTGACGCGATTGAAGCGACCACGGTCGTCAATACAGACGCAACCCAGAGCACCCCTCTGGTGCGCACGGTAACCGATACTGATGTGACCAGGGTGCGAATGAACATCGGCGTAACTGGTCTGGTTGAGCAGGATACCAAGGGTAATCAGCACGAAACTGCGGTCACCATGGTCATTGAGACGCGCAATGGTACGTCCGGCTCATGGAATATTCAGAAGACCGTCACCATCAGCGGAAAAATCTCAGGCGAGTACCTTGAGGCGCATATCATTGATGCCCCACTACAGAAGCCATTTGATATCCGTCTGCGTCGCGTCACTCCTGACAGCTCAAGCGACCTGCTTACCAATGGCACTATCTGGAACAGCTTTACTGAAATCACTGACGACCGCCTTTCATATCCTTATGCGGCTGTGGCAGGCGCAGTGATTGACCGAGACCAGTACACCGACACTCCTACCCGCACCTATCATCTGCGAGGCCTCATTGTCGATGTGCCAGATAACTATGACCCGATCGCCAGAACATACACTGGCATCTGGACTGGTGGGTTTAAATCCGCATGGACCAATAACCCCGCCTGGCTTTTTCGCGCCTTAGTGAAAAATACGCGCTATGGCCTGGCGCGCCGGGCAGGCTACATCGATGTTGATGATGGCAGCCTTTATATCCTGTCTCAGTTCTGCGATCAGCTTGTCGATGATGGCTATGGCGGCAAAGAACCACGCTTCACCCTGAATGCTTACATCACTGAGCAATCCAGCGCCCGCGACATTCTCGACAAGATTGCAGGCATGTTCCGCGGCATTGCGCTGTGGGACGGCATGCGATTCTCAATCATGCTGGACAACCCGCAGGACCCTGTTGCAGCAGTAACCAATGCCAGCGTTGTGGACGGATTGTTTACTTACAGCTCTATGAAGCGATCAGAGCGCTTTAACGCTGTAGTCGTGTCATGGACTGACCCAAACAATGGATGGGAACAGGTCAAAGAATACGTCTCTGATGACCAGATGATTGACCGGTACGGCTACAACGAAACGACGCTCGAGGCCTTCGGATGCACCTCCCGCGGGCAGGCTTTCCGCGCCGGTAAATGGCTGCTTGAAACCTGCAAGCGGGAAACAAAGAAAGTCACCTTCAAGATGGCGCGCGACGCTATCGCTTTCATGCCAGGCGATGTCATTGAGGTCATGGATAATGATTACGCTGCAACAAGACTTGGCGGCCGCATCATTTCTCACAGCGGCGCCGTGATAACAGTGGATGCCGATGTTTCATCTCTGGCCGGTGGCGGCGACACGATGTCGCTTATGGGCTCGAATGGTAAGTTCACACGCTATCAGATCGCCTCAGTTTCAGGGCGCATTATTACTCTGCGAACTGCGCCGAACTGGGTTAAAGACGGAACAATATTCGTCATTTCTACGGGTGACGTTGCTACTCGCCTGTTCCGCGTGATGGGGATATCTGAAGACGAAAACAACTCTGTCTACAGCATTTCAGCAACGCTATTCGACCCTAACAAGCAAGCGATCGTGGATGATGGCGCGGTATTCGAAACGCCTAACGATACCCTCAATGGATATCGTGTCCCGAACATCGAAAACCTTCGGATCATCAACGTAAATAGCGAGACTATTCAGGTCACTGCAACCTGGCAGACGGCGACGCTGACCAAGAAGATCGTGTTCGAACTTTACGTTTATAACGCAGACGGGAAGGTTGTTGCTCAGTACGAAACAGACCAGTTCCGCTATGACTTCTATGGTCTGGATGCGGGAATTTACTCGTTGGGTGTCCGTGGTCGCAATGAGAATGGCATGAAGGGCGCTGAAACTCAGGTCAGCCTGGTAATTGGCGCTCCATCAGCCCCTTCTTTCATTCAGTGGAATCCGGGCATCTTCTCAGCTGACATCGTGCCGGTAATGAGTGTCAGCGCAACAACTGATACGACATTTGAATTCTGGTACACAGGAGAAGTGCCAGCCACTTCAATCGGGGCTGTTGAAACCGAAGCTCAATTCCTTGGCCGGGCTTCGCAGTGGACGCTGCATGGCCTTAAGGCTGACCATACTTACCATATGTACGTCAGGACCAAAAACGCATTTGGCGTCTCGCCTTTCGTTCAGGTGTCGGGTCAGGCGTCATCAGATATCCCGGGAATGCTTGAGTATATCGATGAAGCCATCAGGAATTCAGATGCGTTTGAAAACCTGTCTGGCCAGATTGATAACAACATCGAAGGGATGCTGCAAAACGCGCTAAACAGCGATGCATCTGTTGATCACCAGTTCCGCCAGTTTGGCGAGGTCAGAGCTGACATCATCACTATCCGAACAACTGTAGCTGACGTATCAATGGCTATGGCTCAACTTGAGACACAGGTTCAGGCTCAGTACGGTGAGTTAAGTGCTGCGGTGAATGAGAAGTTGACAGCAACCGTTACTGATAACGGCGTGGCTAAAGCGTTGTACACCTTGCGCGTCGGCATTAATCGAGGCGGTCAGTATTACGGTGCTGGCATGGCTATTGGCATTGAGCCTTCAGGCGGAGCATATAAGTCTACCCTGGCATTCAATGCTGACCAGTTTGGTATTTATACCGGTAGCGACCCGGGGAATTACCAGATGGCGTTTGCTGCGGTAAACGGTCAGATATTTATCAACGACGCGTTTATCAACTATGCCTCGATTACGCTTGCCAAGGTTGGATCATGGTATTCGTCAAATTACGTCGCCGGTCAGACAGGGACGATCATGCGCTCCGATGGTTCGTTTGAGCTTAACGGACCAGTCTCAGGTCAGGGTAAGTTTGTGCTGGATAACAGAGGGGCCGCCTGGTACAACGCAAGCGGTCAGTTGGTGTGCTCGATGGGGGTTCAGAGGTAATGGCAGGATTTCAGGCTTTTATTAACGGAACCTCTTTTGATGCTGTAAACGCCATGTCATACAATTTTATTGCTGACGTGGCGTCAGTGTCAGGATCTGGCAGCAAAAGCTATAGCTTGCCGGGGTTTTCAATAAGCGCAGCGATAATTGGCGGAAGAACCTCTGCGGGAGCCACAAATATTGATTACACAGTTTCTGTATCGGGACAGACGGTATCATGGGCCGGGGTAGATATCGTTTCTAAGCTAATCGTAACAGCTACACCTACTACTACATTAAGCTATGCCGGATTCGTATATAACGATTATTCGGTCAACCCTCCGATATTCAAGCTTGCACCGACATTCACGCCCTTTAACCTCGTGCAGGTTATCGACCTTACTCCTGCTTTTAGTCAGGTAGTGCAAACAAACGTTCCAGTCAGCATTCCCCTTATAGCCTTTCACAGGAGTCTGGCGGCATCTGGTTTCAATCATGTGTGGTGGACGGAAGTAAACCAGAACGGATACTGGGCGTTGCAGTTCAGGCCGAACTTTGGCTACCAGATGACAGCTACCCGAATATATGTTTTCGCCAAAATGATGGTGAACGTGCCATCAGGCGGGTTCTTCATGTACAACAATGGCCAAATGGTATGGCACAGCAATTGCCTCCCGCTTCAGATGCAGACTGGTTCAATCACTAACGCGGGGCAGCCGGTGGCATCTACCAGCGGTGTTTCGGTAGTGGTCAGCCAGCCTTTTGACCCAGCATTCCCGAACACAGGTATCACGCTCTATAACTGCTATAGCGGGGGTGTAAATAGCTCTGGTCAGTATGAGGCTAGTGGAGGAGATCTGTATTCATCCTCTAACTATCAGGTTCCACAGGGAAGGCCGCCGAGTTACTCATGCGGCCCACCCGGATTCATATTCTGCAACGCCTATGACTCTTACTACAGGCAGGCGCTAGGGGTTTAAACGATCGCATGCTGCTGTGTTGGTAAACTGGGACTTGTCTGTCCATGTATGAAAAGGCTTGCCAGCAAGATACTTGCCGTCCTCAATTTTAAACACTGCAATATCGTACTTTTGTTTATAAATTACAGCTTCGTTATAGCAAATTGGCGGCGAACTTGAGACGCAAGCTGTAAGAGACATTGCAACACAAATGATAGTCATTACCTTTTTCATTTAAATATCCTTTTCTGATTATGTGCTGATTTTAGATCATGCACGGTTTGTGTGATTAAGTGAATTAACAAGATGGTTGGCTTTATTTTTCTTAATTGAGATAACTGGAAACCATTCCAAATAACACCCGGCTTCGCGCCGGGTTTTTTATTGCCCGGAGAAAGCTATGCCAGCAGGCACTATTGCACTAACTAATAACTCAACCGCAGTTACCGGCTCAGGTACTAACTTCTCTTCAGAGCTAAAAGCCAATGACTTTATTGTCACTGTTGTGGGCGGCGTGACATACACGCAGGGCGTGCAGTCAGTTAACTCAGCGACCGGCGTTACACTGACTACGGCATACAATGGGCCGACAACTTCAGGGTTGTCATGGACGGCGGTTCCTAATGCGGCGCTGGTTGGAATTACAGCTCAAGTAGCCTCGGATGTCGCAAGAGCAATACGCGGCCTCAATCTGGATAAGGCTAACTGGCAAAAGATTTTTAGTAATGACCAGTCGGTAACAGTTAACCTTCCAGATCTGAATGCATTTACCGGCCCAAGCTGGGGTTACATGGCTACACAGTTCGGCGGCAAGGCTGATTTATCGGGCGCAACATTTAGTGGCGATATTAACCTGCAGAAATGGCTTTATGTAGATGGTCAGTCAAATTTTAATGGGGGTTCGGTATTAAAAGGAAAGTCTGTTATTGACGGGGAAATGTCATTTAGCACGACTTACAATGCAGGTCTATTTAGAAATAACGCCGGGCTTAAATCTCTTGCTATACAGGACAAAATAGACCGTTCAGATTTAGATGCTGAACTTTTTAGAAATCTATTTGCCGCTGGTGCCACACCTGCGAATGCAGGGGGGGCGGGCGTATGGACTTTTAATAATACCGCATTTGGTTGGGAACAATACGGCACCTGTTTACAGGTAAGCAACAGGACTGACACCAGTGGCGCAGCAGGTCAGGGTACATGGCATCATTACTTAGCCTTTGGAGCAGGAGGTGAGCTAATTTATGCTAAAAACGTTAATGGTTCCTATTCCTCATACAAAATGTATTCAACCAAAAATACTACAACCAATTCAAGCGGTGCGTTAGTTCCAGCCTCGCCCATCGTTCGCATTGTTAATGACAGGGACTCTTCAAGCCGCAGTGACATTCTCGGGGTAGATAATGCTGAATATACATGGTCAACGAAGCGTGGACTTTATAACGAAGAGTCTAAAGGATGTACGGTATCACGCACCGATGTAGGGACGTATTTAATTAAAGGAGCTGTTGCCTTAGCCAAAGACCTGTGGTCTGTTATGGATTGTGGTAATGGGCAGGGACGTATCATTGCGCTTGCAGATGCAGAAGAAACCCCTGAGGGAATTGTGGTCCGCTGCTACAAGCAAAAGTACACGCTATCCGATGATGGCGATTTGACCATCGAGAAAGGCACTCTCATTGATATTCCGAACGACACATGGATTGATGTTCGCTTGGAAATGCCAGCTGATTCCGATTACAACCTTCGGCAGCAGGATATAGCAGCTCAAATGAACACGCAGCAATCAGACACATCAGGTTCTTAAAAAAGCCCCGGCGACGGGGCAGACATGTACCGCGCCCATCTCAGCAGGCTGCGGGGTGGGTGATTTGAGATTAGTCACTACCCACCGGCATCGCCAACTAAAAACCCTTTCATCTCAAGCCCTTTACAATTATGTGAGCCGCTCCGGCTTGATCAAATCTACCGATTAATATTACTGTTTATCCATACAGTATGTATCAGAGGAGGATTTATCATGGCGAGAGAGAGTGACATACACGCGGCGTTCACTGGAGCGATAACGAAGGACGGCCGGGGCAGGCAGGTTGTAACCACTGCGGCATTCCAGAAGCGACTGGATGACCTGAACCACGTGTGGACGCTACAGGAGTGCAACCGGTGGATTCGGCGTTACCAGAACTTCTTCTTCGAGCTCGTTACCGAGGAAAGCGAGAATAAGACCTGGTCGTTACGCAACATGGGATACGTGAGGTAGCTATGGGATTTCCATCACCAGCGTCCGATTATATCGAGCGCCGCATCGACCTGAACGATGTACTGATGCCTCACCGAAACAACATGATCCTGATTGAGACTCCTGATGGGTTCGTGCTGGCGGACAAATCTCTGAAGCCCGCGCCGGGCGACAAAATCGCATTCCAGATAGGCGAGTTCCCGCAACTGGGAAGATTGTTCAGTACAGGGATTATCACCTCAGACGGTGAGACGATCGACGGAGAGGGTATGGAAGGCGTCATTGTGCTGGGGAAAGTGACGGCCGAAGTAGTGTCCGTATATGAACCGCTCCGGCCAATCATCTAACAGTCAAACCTCTTTACCATCCAGCCAGTCCGCCCAGTATTGCATCATCTCTATGCGATTGTTGAGGTACTGGGCGTGGTTATAGATTCCTCGCGTTCCCTGTGAGTTCACGTGCGCCAGCTGCGCCTCGATTGCATCGCTGTTCCAGTGCATTTCATTCATTACGGTGCTGAACTGGTGCCGGAATCCGTGTCCACTGGTCTGCCCCTCATATCCGATTCGCCGTATCACGCCGAGCACAGTATTCTCACTGATTGGCTTCTTCTGGTCCGTGCGTCCGGGGAAGCACAATGCATACTGGCCAGTGACTTTCTTCAGGAAGGTGAGCAACTCCACCACCTGGCTGGACATTGGCACTATGTGAATGCGGCGCCCCTTCATTACTTCGGCATCAATCGTGATGAGCCTGGTCTCAAAGTCGACGTTCGCCCATGCCATCGAGCGCAGCTCTTTAGTGCGCAGGGCGGTGTAATGAAGAACCTGCGCTGCTATCTTAGCAATCACGCTGCCACCATACCCCTCAAGCGCTTTGTGGAACTCACGGATGCGGTTAATGGGCAGGAAAGGGTAGTTCTCTTTTCTGTACCCACGCAGGGCGTCCACAAGGTCCGGGGCCGGATTATATTTTGCCCGCCCGGTTACGATTGCATACCGGAAAACCTCGCCACACCTCCTCCTTGCCTTATCCGCTCTCTCCATGGCGCCACGCTCTTCGAACAGGCGGATAACCTTCAGCAGCACCATCGGCTCAACTTCTTCCATCTTCATATGACCAATGATTGGCAGGATGTCGTCAGTGAACATCCTGTGCAGCTCATCAGCGTAGCCAGGCGACCAGACCTTAGATTTGTGGGCATACCACTCTTTGAAGATGTCGCCGAAGGTATCAGCATCCGCTTCCTTCTCTTTCTTCTTCATTGACTGCTTTTGCTCGGCAGGGTCGACGCCGGCCAGGAGTTTCATCTTTGCTTCAGACTGCCGGGCGCGCGCTTCAGTGAGGGATATCTCCGGATAGGGGCCGATGACGAGCGTCTTCTCCTTCCCGTCAAACCGGTACCGCAGGCGCCACACCTTTTTCCCGGTCGGTGGAATGAACAGGAACAGGCCTGCAGAATCCGCCAGGCGATATGACTTTTCTTTAGGGCGTGCAGCATCAATCTGCTTGACGGTCAGCATGTGGGCATAATTCCGGGCATAGTTTTTGGTGTGCCCACAATATGCCCGCAAAAAGTCGGCGTAGTCAATTCATGTCGGTTCGCGTCGGTTGTATATGTTTTGCTGTGAAGTGCTATTCTGAAGGGGTTTTGTTCGTGTCGGTGCGGGCGGGTTCGTGGTGATGTGGTGTCCCCTGCAGGAATCGAACCTGCAACTAGCCCTTAGGAGGGGCTCGTTATATCCATTTAACTAAGAGGACAGCGGCGCGCAGTATAACGCAAACAGGC
>Ga0308161_1001885_pt1 | contig 23634 bp, 23 predicted proteins | sample PhyFR2_FD_201034 | JGI IMG/M metagenome (GOLD analysis project Ga0308161, IMG submission 201034) | Phyllosphere microbial communities from UC Gill Tract Community Farm, Albany, California, United States - DLSLF.R2 | ecosystem: Host-associated > Plants > Phyllosphere > Unclassified | place: USA...
GGTTCGTCGGCGTCGCGCTGGTGCTCATGAGCACCATGTGGCGCACGTGGGAGAAGGTCGTCGCGATCGTCGCGCCGCTACTGATGCTCGCGCTCACGCTGGTGGGATCCATTCCCGCCTGGATCTGGGTCGACGACGTGCTCGAGCCCACCTTCGGCGTTCACACCTTCATCGTCCTGACGGTCGGCGTAGTGATTCCCGCATCCGGCCTCTGGCTGCTCTGGCGGATGCGCGGCCGAGCAAAGCAGCTGCCCCTCGCCCGAACCGTCTCACGTGGCGTGAGAGAGGAAGAATCATGATCACCGACACCGCTGGCTACCTCGCCCGACTTGACGCCGCTCTGCGGGATGTTCCCCACGGCATCGCCGCGGAGATCCGTGCCGGGATCACGGAGGAGCTCTCGACTCTGGACCCGGATGCTGCCGAGGCGCGCATCGCCCAGCTGGGGGATCCTGCCGTGATCGCCCGTGAGGCGATGGATGCGGGCGGGTACGCGCCGCCTGTCGCTCCGCCGGCCGCCCCGGCAGCCGTGCCGCCGGCGTCCGTCCCTGCGACCCGCACGCGTGGCTTCGCCATCGCGGCGGCGCTCACGCTGAGCTTCGGCGGCTTCGTCCTTCCCTTCGTCGGCTGGATCGTCGGGGCGGTCCTCGTCGCCATGAGCTCGATGTGGCGCAGCTGGGAGAAGGTGGTGGCGATCGTCGTTCCCTTGGTGCTGGGAGGCTTCTCCGTGCTGTCGAGCTTGACGATGTGGACCACGACCGGTGAGGCATCGGGCGGGAGCATGAGCGGTGACGGTGTCCCTCCCGAAGTCTCCAGCCCGCTGCTGCCGACGTGGTACGACGTGATCTGGTCCGGCTTCTGGGTGCTCGGACTGCTGGTCATCCCCCTGTCCGGACTCTGGCTGCTCTGGCGGATGCGCGGCCGATCGGCATCCTGACCACGACTCCGAGTGCGTCAGTCGGCGGCGGCGCCCGTTCCCGGAGAGCTGCCCGAGGCGGCCTCGGCCGTGGGGGTCCGCTGCCCGCCGGTGATGGTTCGCAGCAGGTCGTCCTGCACGGCAGTGAGGGCCATGTGCGCGGCGCCGGCGAGCACCGGCTCGTCGACGAGCTCGGAGAGCAGCACGGGCGGCCGGGCGACGACGGTCGAGTGCAGGTGCCGCTCGACCAGGCTGCGGAGCCGCTCGCCGCCTGCGACGGAGATGTCGCCCGCCAGCACGAACGCGTCCGGGTCGACGATGGCGACCACGGCCGACAGGCCGAGCGCGAGACGGCGTGCGACCTCGTCGAGCGCGGCCTCGGCGTCGGGGCCGTCCGAGGACGCCGCGCTGCGCATGGCGTCCGCGGGTGCTGCGGCATCGAACCCGCGCTCCGCGAGCACCCGCCCCAGTGCCGGGGCGCCGGCGAGGGCCTGCATGCCGCTGGCGCCGTGCTCGTTCTCGTCGGGCGGCACAGGAGTGCCGGGCAGGGGCAGGTCGGAGATCTCTCCCGCGCCGCCGGTGCGTCCGCGGAGCATCCTGCCGCCGAACATCAATCCCAGGCCGATGCCATCCGAGACCCACAGCTCGGCGAAACTGTCGTGGTCCACCGCCGCACCGCGGGCGTGCTCGGCGATGGTCACGAGATTGACGTCGTTCTCGATGTCGACGGTCGTGCCGATGGCGTCCTGCAGCGTGGATGTGAGTGCGGCACCCTGCCAGCCGGGCAGATGGGCGGCGAACCGCAACCGGTCGCAGGTGGGATCGATCGCCCCCTGGATCCCGACCACGACGCGCTGCAGCCCGGCCGGTTCCACGTCCGTGCCATCGCACGCACCCTGCAGCACGGCGAGCACCTGGGCGCCTGGATCGGGCGTCGCCTGATCGGATGTCGGGAGCACGTTCTCGCCGACCCTCGTGCCCGTGAGATCCACGACGACGGCCGCGATCCGCTCCGGCGTCACGTCCACGGCCGCCGCGTGGGCGACCCCGCCGTCGACGCTGAACAGCTCTGCGGCCCGGCCGATGCCGCCGTCGCGGTTCCCGATGCTCTTGATGAGGCCGCTCTCGCGCAACTGCGCGAGGAGGTGAGATGCGGTGGGCTTCGACACAGCCAGTGCTGAGGCGATCTCCGGCCTGCTCAGCGGGCCCCGGTCCAGCAGGAGCCGGAATGCCGCACGAGCGTTGATCGCGCGGACGACGCTGGTTCCGATCGGTCGAGTGGCCACGGTGTCCTTCTGAGGATGAGATCGATTGCACCCGGAGTCGTGGGAGCGGTTACACGGATGCTATCCGTCGGCAGACGGAACCCCTGGTCTGGAAAACGGTTGCCATCGGTATCCGTGTCGGGTATAACTCATCGTAAAGGTGTTTTCCAAACTACGAGCGATACCGGAGGAATCATGCGTCAACGGAGACCACTGATCGCGCTGCTTGCGGCCGCGGTCATCATCCCCCTCAGCGGACTGGCGGTGGGCGCTGCTCAGGCGGATGACCTGAGCACGCTGCGCGATCCCGTGAAGAGGGAGATCGCGCAGGAGATCATCACGTCGGCGGAGAACTCAGTGCTGGACTGGTACAACCGGTACGGGTACATCGAGGACATCGGTGACGGTCGCGGGTACACCGGGGGGATCATCGGGTTCACGTCGGGCACGAGCGACATGCTCGAACTGGTCGAGCGATACACCGCCAAGTATCCGAGCAATCCCCTCGCCAAGTACCTGCCCGCGCTGCGTTCCGTGGACGGCAGCGATTCGCATGCCGGTCTGGGCAGCGCGTTCGTGGCCGCGTGGGAGGCGGAGGGTGATGTTCCCGCATTCCAGCGGGCGCAGCGGGACCTGACGCGGGAGTGGTACTTCGAGCCTTCCGTCGACCTGGCGCTGGAGGACGGGTTGAACGCTCTGGGTCAGTTCGCGTATTACGACGCGGCGGTGGTGCATGGCTTCGACGGGATGGAGGACATCCGTGCTGCGGCGAAGGGGGACGCGTCCACGCCTGCGGAGGGTGGGAACGAGTCGACGTATCTGAACAAGTTCCTGGATGAGCGCGTGGTGGAGATGAAGAAGGAGGAGGCGCATGAGGACGTCTCCCGGATCGAGAACGCGCAGCGGGTGTGGCTCAAGGCCGGGAACCTGGATCTGGACACGCCGTTGAGCTGGTCAGTGTACGGCGATCCGTTCTCGATCCCCACGGATCCGACGCCGCGCTGGCCGCTCAACGAGATCGGCGACGGCACCGGGACGACGCCCACGCCGACCCCGACTCCGACGTCCGGAGTGCCGGGGACGGTGACGCTGATCTCGAAGAACCGGCCGACCGCGACGTCCTCGACGGAGGGTGCCGGCTTCGAGGGCGCGAAGGCTGTCGACGCGGACGCGACATCCCGATGGGCGAGCGAGGAGGGCGTGGATCCGCAGTGGATCCGCGTGGACCTGGGAACGGGTGCGACGGTGTCGAAGGTGGTCCTGAAGTGGGAAGCCGCCTACGCGACCAAGTACCGCGTCGAGATCTCCCCGGACGGGACATCGTGGTCCACCCTCGCCACTGAATCCGCAGGCAACGGAGGCACCGACGAGTTCACGAACCTGACGGGCACCGGCCGCTACCTGCGTGTCTACGGCACTGCCCGTGGCACCAGTTACGGATACTCGCTGTACGACCTCTCCGTGTTCGGCACCGCGGGAACCGACGGCGGCGACCCGGGCGGCAACCCCGGCTCCGGCGCGTTCACGGTCGCAGCCGCCGGTGACATCGCCGGCCAGTGCTCCACGCCCGATGAGGACACGTGCGCGCACTTCCTCACCGCCGACCTGGCGCAGTCCATGGACCCCGAGTTCTACATCACGCTCGGCGACAACCAGTACGACGACGGTCACCTGTCCGACTTCCAGAACTACTACTCCAAGTCCTGGGGCGTCTTCAAGGACAAGACCCACCCGGTTCCGGGGAACCACGAGAAGTACGACAACGACTACGACGAGGACACCGACCGCGGAGACGAGCAGGCCTATCGCCAGTACTTCGGCGCCCAGGCCACGCCCCAGGGCAAGAGCTGGTACAGCTACGACCAGGGCAACTGGCACTTCATAGCGCTGAACTCGAACCTCTTCTACGACGACGAGCAGATGGACTGGCTCGACGCCGATCTCGCCGCCAACACCAAGCCGTGCACGGTGGCCTACTTCCACGACCCGCTGTTCACGTCGGGGGAGCACGGCAACCAGTTGAGCAGCAAGCCGGTGTGGACCAAGCTCGAGGCGGCGGGCACCGAGCTCGTGCTGAACGGGCACGACCATCACTACGAGCGCTTCGCACCGCAGACGTCGGCGGGTGCCACGTCCGACACGGGCATCGTCGAGATCATCGCGGGCCTCGGTGGCGTGAACCTCCGCGACATCGAGGACACGCCCCAGAAGAACAGCCTCTTCCGGTACAACTCCGACTACGGCGTTCTGAAGCTGAACCTGACGGACGACTCGTTCACGACCCAGTTCGTCACGATCGACGGCCAGGTGCAGGACACCAGCCCGACGTACAGCTGCCACTGACGACATGTATCTCGCCGGCAGCAAAGCGCGGCAGGACGAAGGAGGCTCGGCGGTCCACCTCACGGTGGGCCGCCGAGCCGCCGGAGTCGGAAGCACCGCGGTCGCCCTCGGAACGGTGAGCCTGCTCACCGATCTCTCCTCCGAGATGGTGACGGCGGTCCTGCCGCTGTACCTCGTCGTCGGACTGGGCATGAGCCCACTCCAGTTCGGCTTCCTCGACGGCCTCTACAACGGGGTCACCGCGTTCGTGCGGCTCCTGGGCGGGCACGTCGCCGACAGATGGTCGCGACACAAGCTCGTCGCGGGCATCGGCTACGGCCTGTCCGCCGTGTGCAAGCCCTTCCTGCTCCTGGCGGGCGCCAACACGACCGCGCTGTCCGCCACGCTCGCCGTGGACCGGATAGGCAAGGGCATCCGCACCGCCCCGCGTGACGCGCTGATCTCGCTGTCGGTCGACGACGCCCACCAGGGCCGTGCATTCGGCGTGCACCGGGCCATGGACACCGCCGGCGCGCTGGCAGGTCCCCTCGCGGCCTTCCTGCTGCTCTGGCTGGTCGCCGACGCGTTCGACGCGGTGTTCATGGTCAGCTTCTGCGTCGCGACGCTGGGCGTGCTGGTGCTCATCGCTTTCGTCCCGGGCCGCTCGTCGATGCCGATCGGCAGCGTGCGACCCACACTGCGGCAGACGGTCGGCATCCTCGCCGAACCGCGCTACCGTCGGCTGCTGATCGCGGCCACCCTGCTCGGCATGGTCACGATAGGCGACGGGTTCCTTTATCTCGGTCTGCAGGACCGCATGAAGCTGGACACGGTGTTCTTCCCGCTGCTTCCGCTCGGCAGCGCCGCCGTCTACCTGGTGCTCGCGGTGCCTTTCGGACGGCTGGCCGACCGCATCGGACGGCGTCTGCCATTCCTGCTCGGGAACCTGGCGCTGCTGGGCGCCTACTCGACCATGCTGCTGCCGATCGACGGTCCCCTGCTCCTGGTGCTGACACTCGGGATGCTCGGGCTGTTCTACGCCGCGACGGACGGGGTGCTGATGGCGCTGGCGGGGCCGGGCATCCCGCGGGACCGCAGGGCCGGAGGGCTCGCCCTGCTGCAGACCGGGCAGGCCGTCGGACGTCTGCTCGCGGCTGTGCTGTTCGGTGCGGCGTGGACACTGTGGGGCCTCGGCGCGGCGTTCTCGGCCGCATCCGTCGCCCTGCTGGCCGTCGTCATCGTCGCGAAGGTGCTCATCCGCCCCGACCACGGTGCGGACGAGGGCGTCGTCCCGTCATCGGATGCCGGGAGCAGGGCGTGATGGTCGCGGGACGTTCCGCAGTGCGGAGCAGGATGCTGATGGTGGCGGGGGCGGCACTCGTGCTCGCCGCCATCGGCGTCGGCTACACCGCCTATGCCATGAACAGGCCGTCCGCAGGCAGCGCGCCTGTCGCCGGAGACGCGACGCCCGCGGAGCATCCGGGTCTGTACGTGCGGGATGCCGGGGGCTCGATCGTGGTGCAGTCATCCGATGCGAAGGCCGGGAAGGGCGGTGAGGCGCCGGACCGCATCGGAACGGGGCTGAACTGCGCCCGCTTCTACGCGGAGGGCGGCACCGCGGTGTGCCTGACCACGCGTCTCGGCGTCAAGCCCATGACCAGCGCGATCATCCTGGACGACCACCTCGAGCAGCAGCAGCGCTTCGAGTTCGGCGGTGTGCCCAGCAGGGCGCGCGTGTCGGGGGAGGGGCGCTTCGTGTCGTGGACGGTGTTCGTGACCGGGGACGAGTACGCCACGACCGACTTCTCGACCAGGACCGGCTTCTACGACCTCGAGCAGGACTTCCTGGTGAAGTCGGTGGAGGACCTCGGCCTGTACATCGACGGCCGGCTCCGGTCACCGGAGGACGTCAACTACTGGGGCCTCACCTTCGCCGACGACCAGAACACCTTCTACGTGACGGTGTCCACCGGCGGGGAGACCTATCTCGCCCAGGGCGACCTGGCGTCGTGGACCGCGCACACGCTGCGGAAGAACGTCGAGTGCCCGTCGCTCTCGCCCGACGGCACTCGCATCGCCTTCAAGAAGAGGGTCGACCCCGGCGTCGAGTCGCCCTGGCGACTGTACGTGCTGGACCTGGCGACCATGAAGGAGACGGCTGTGGCCGAGGGCCGCAGCGTCGACGATCAGGCGGCCTGGCTCGATGACGACACACTGGCATACGCCGTCGACGACGGGGTCTGGTCCGTGCCCTCCGACGGCACGGGCGCGCCGAGCCTTCTCGCCCCGGGGGCGTCGTCGCCGGCGATGGTGCGACCCTGATCGGCGTTGCGTTCGCCCGTCGACGATCGCCGGGCGTACCGTGACCCCATGACCGCACGCGTGGGGGGAAGGAGCCTGGCGATCAGCTGGATCGTCGGGCTCCTCTGCGCGGCGACGGTGGCGGGTCTGCTGTGGCTCGCCCTGGGAGCGGGACCGGGGCTGCTGTTCATCCTCGAGCAGATGGTCGGCGGCGGCTGACGTCCCGCCGGAGGCGAAGCACCGACACGTCGGCACGCCTCCGAGGCGCGCGTTTGCGCGCGCGTTACCCTCGCTGTGCACCTTATCCAGGAGAGGCGAGGCCATGAGCGACCCCGAGGTTCCCCAGAACGACAAGCCGAACGACATCGACGACGTCGTCGGAAGCGCCAACGAGGGTCTCGACGCTGCCGCCGCGGCCCGCGCCGAAACCCCCGCTGACTCCGCCGAGCCGCACTCCGACGCCGACATGGACGCGTTCGCCGCCGCCGAGCGCGACTACCCCGGCACGTTCGGGGCAGCCGACTCCGCCGAGTCGCGGCCCGCCGCGGAGCAGACCGCGGATGCCGATGAGGCAGCCGCGGAAGACGTGGCGCCCGCCGAGGAGGACGCGAAGCCTGCCGCCGTAGGACGGGACTACTCGTACTCCTCCGGTTCGGACACCGGTGAGGTCGCCACCTCGCACGTGAGCGACACCCCGACCGTCGCGGACACCGCCTACGGTGCGGGGGCCGCCGCCGCGGCATCCGCAGCCGAGACCCACGTCCTGCCCGCCGAGCCGGTCGCCCCGCCCGCAGCCCCGCAGCCGATCTTCGTCCAGGCTCCGGAACCGCCTCGGGAGCTGGGCAACCGCGGCGCCGCAGGCGGCATCGGCCTGATCGCGGCCGTCGTCTTCGCCATCCTGTACCTCGGTGCGATCCTGGGCCTCGGCGCCCTCGCGGGCGACGTCACCGGTGAGAACATCGCGACGGCCGCACTCGAGCCGCTGACCACGTGGGCCTTCTGGGTTCCGGTGGTCGTCTTCTGGCTGGCGTTCTGGCTGCTCGGCGCCTTCGTCAACCGCGCCCGCTGGGGCAAGTGGGTCATCCTGGGCCTGCTCGTGGCCGCAGCCACCTACGGCGGCCACATCCTCGGCCAGCTTTTCCAGGCTCCGTTCTGGAGCATCGCGCCCAGCAAGTCGGCAGAGCTGGTCAACGAGCAGCTGCTCGCGCCGCTCGCGATCGCCGCCTTCCTGTTCGCTCGCGAGCTCACCATCTGGTTCGGCGCATGGGTCGCCCGCAGCGGCGCCAAGAAGAAGGCGCTGAACGCGGAGGCGCAGGCCGAGTACGAGCGCACCCTCGAGGCAGGCCCCAGCGCGCTGCGCTGAACCGCCCTCCACCGTCGCGCACGCGCGTAAGGTGGCGCCATGACCACCACCGGAGACCCCCACGGCACACCGCCGCAGGGGGTCTCCGCGTCTCTGTCGCTGGTGATCGGCTTCGTCTCGTTCGCGGCGCTGTGCATCCTGGGTCTGGGGATGCTGAGCTTCTTCGCAGACATCGACATCCTCGCGGTGCCGGGGCTGGACTGTTGGCCGGGCATCGTCGGCATGCTCGGTGCGATCGGCGCCTTCTCCTGGATGCTGTGGCCGACGCTGTCCCGCGGGCGGGCATCGTTCCTCGCGGTGCCCTCCGTGGCGCTGGTCACCGCGGTCGCGCATCTCGTGCTCGTGTGGCTCAGCGCGCTGCTGAGCGGGGCGGGCACGGACTCCGCGCTCGAGGCCGTCGTGCAGCTGATCTCGCGCGGCTCGAGCGCCGTGCTGCTGGGAGCGGCCCTCATCGCCGCCTGGATCGCAATCGCCCTGCGCCGCACGAAGGCCGCCGCTCCGCACTGGCCGTGGGAGCGCACCGACGAGGAATGAGGCGTGACGAAGGCCTCACCGCGCGAGGCACCGGAACTCGGGATGCCGGATCCGCCGTCGGACGGCGACGGATGACACGCCCGGATGCCGCGCCGCGAAGCGCTCCGGGCCGTACCCTGTAACCGTGGAGCGGTCACTGGAAACCCAGGTGGGCCAGGCAGTCGACGCCTGGCTGCGCTGGGTGCCGCGCTGGGAGCCCGCCACGCATCGCGGGCGGGTCGCTCCGTGCCGCCGCTGCCTGGGGTCGCCGATCCTCTCCGCCGCCGGGATCGGCGGGAACGTCCCGCACGGGGTGCAGCACGGTCTGTCCACCCGCATCAAGGCGATCGTCGATCACGCCGTCGCGGAGTACACGGCGCGCAACCTGCCGATGCTGCAGGCCGAGCTCGATCATCAGGCCGCCCGCAACCGCTCGCGCACGTACCGTCCCGCCGAGGGCCTGGACCCCGAGTACGAGGGGATGCCACTGGACCCCGACCCGGTGCCGGGGGCGCCGTTCCTGTTCACCGTGGCCGGTCTCGCCGACGAGGCGTCCGCGGAACTGCCGCCCCTGCCTCCGCTCAGCGATGAGGCGAAAGCCGCTCTGCGCCAGGAGGTCGCGCTCGCCGACGAGTACGCGAACATGATCGGCCGGGAGATCTGCGGCATCCTGCTGCGGCACCGGCTGAGCGTGCAGGCGGCGATCTCACAGTACGTCGAGCCGCAGATCGAGGCGATGCTGGCCGAGCTCAGCGAGGCGCTGGACTCGCCCTTCGATCCCGACACCCCGTAGCGACCCGTCGCCACCCGCCCAGCGACGTGCGGCCGCGCGGATGCTGGGAATCACCCGCACCCGCTTGAGTTCCTATGCATCCGCTGGCTATCGTTTTTCGATAGATAGTTGCTGTCTTTCGATAGGAGCACCATGCAGCCCGTCGCCACACTCCTGCTCAGGGCGATGATCGCCGTGCTGATCGCACTGCTGGTCTTCGTGCAGGTGGTCATGATCCCCGGCGTCGCCGACGAGACCGCGCGCCGCAACCCCGGCCTCGCGTATCTCGAGGTCCCGGGGATCATCGGAGCAGTGCTGTTCCTCGCCCTGGTCCAGATCGTCCTGGTCTGCGTGTTCGCCCTGCTGTCGCTGGTGCGCGCCGACCGCATCTTCAGCCCGCACTCCTTCCGCTGGGTCGACATCATCATCGGCACGATGCTGGCGGCCGCCGCCCTTCTCGTCGCCTCGTTCATCGTGCTGGCGAAGGACGGCGCTGTGAACCCCAGCATCCTGGTCCTCGCGGTGTTCGGCGTGGTGGTCAGCCTCTCGCTGGCGCTGCTGGTCAGCGTGATGCGCGGCCTGCTGCGCAAGGCGCTGCAGCTCGAGCAGGATCTGTCCGAGGTGGTCTGATGCCCATCGTGATCGACATCGACGTGATGCTCGCCCGTCGCAAGATGAGCGTGCAGGAGTTCGCCGATGCCATCGGCATCACCCCGGCGAACGTGGCGGTGCTGAAGAACGGGCGGGCCAAGGCCGTGCGCTTCACCACGCTGGACGCGATCTGCCGGGTGCTGGAGTGCCAGCCCGGCGACATTCTGAGATACGAGCCGAGGGGGCGCTCATGAAGTGGTCGGATGCCGCGATAGAGCGGTTGAACGATGCGCGGCTCTGCCCGCTGTGCGAGATGTCGCATCTCGTGCAGGGGCGCTGCGCGTACTGCGGGGCCGATCTGAGCGGGCCGCAGGGCGTCGCGCTCTGGAATGCGTCGACGGTGGCGGCGGAATCGCTGCGTGCTCGGGAGGCGCTGCTCGCGACCGTTCCGAGGCTGGTGCCGGTGCCGACCGCGGTCGGTGTCATCGCGCCCCCGATGGCCGAGGCCGGACCTCCCGCGGTGGTGCAGACCGGGCCGCCGGCTGCCGCGCAGGCCGGACCCGTCCCGGGCGCCGTCGGTGCGCAGCCCCTGCGTCCGTCGCCGCCCGCGACCGACGGTGCGAGCCTGCAGTCGGTGCTCGCCACCGCCGGGGCGGGACTGTTCGCGGTCGCCGCGATCGTGTTCACCTTCTTCAACCCCGAGCTGGCCGACCGCGCGGTGCGCAGCTGGATCATCGCGGGTGTGACGCTGGCGTTCCTGGGCGGCGCGTGGCTGCTGGCACGGCGTCGGCTTCAGTCCTCCGCTGAGGCGGTCGGAGGACTCGGCCTGGTGTTCGTCGGCCTCGACGTGCAGGCCGTCGCCGGCTCGTTCCCGGGCGCTGGCTCGGCATGGACCTCCGCCGCGATCGCGACGGCAGCGGCGGGCCTTCTGATGCTCGCCGCCGCGCTGCGCGCCCGCATCCGCATCTGGCTGTGGACCTCGCTGCTCGGGCTCGCCGCGGCCCCCGCCATGCTCGGCTTCGCCGCGCAGACGGGCGTCGGCGCGGCACTGTGGCTGGCGGCCTCCGCCTTCGCCGCGACCGGTCTGATGGCCCTGCTGCCGCGGTTCGCGCCCCGGTTCCCGGTGCGCGAAGAAGGACCGGATGCCGACGGCGAGACGCCTTCGACCGCGGAGCCGGTGCTCATGGGCTCCGGCCCCGCCGAGCGAGCCGCGGCCTCGGAGCGACCGGATGCCGTGGCGGATGCCGCCACCGGGCTCGCATCTCGCCGCCCGCTCGCAGCCGAGCTCGCCGCCCTCACGGCACTGCAGGTGCTTGTCACGATCCTCGCGATCGGACGCGTCGTCCTCACCGGTGCCACCGCCCTGTCGATCGCCGCGGTGCTCGCGGTGCTCGCCGTGCACGCCGTGCTGGCGACGACCCGCACGATCCCCAGGACCTGGGCGTTCGCCGCCGGCGTGCTGATCACGGGCGCAGGGGCCTTCGCGGCATCCGGACTCCTGCAGTCCGCATCGATCGACTACTCGTGGTTCATCGCCTTCCCGCCCGCCGGCGCCGTGATCGCGCTGATCCTGTGCGCGCTGGTACCGCTGCCGCAGCGCACCTCGCGCATCCCGATGGCCGTCGGCGCCGGCCTGGCCGCGGGCGTGACCAGCGCTCCGGCGGTGATCACCGGCGGGTTTGTCGGAACCACGCTGCTGCGCTTCGCCGTCGCGGACACCGCCGGCGGGGGTTCCGCCCCGGTCGTCGGATCAGGAACCTGGGCGATGCTCCTCTCCCTCGCTCTCATCGCGGCGGGCTTCGGGGCCTTCGCGCTGTGCACGCGCGTCCGCCCGGACATCCGCCCGCTGCGCTCCGCGGCGCTGGTCGTGACGGTGCTGTACTCGACCGCGGCGGTGCTGTGCCTGGCCGCCTCGCACGTGCTGCCGCTTCCGATCGGGATCGCCGCCGTGCTGATCGCGGCCGCCGGCACCGCCCTCGTCCTCGCCCGCATCAGGCCCGCCACCGCGGCAGCCGGTGCGGTGGCCGAGACCACGGCCGACATCGCGCCGGGCGTCGCCGCTCGGAAGGCGCCCGCATGGACGTCGTTGCGGGTGCTCCTGGTCATCGCCGTGCACCTCGCGCTGGCGGTGGCGGTTCTGCTGTCCTGGCAGGAGCGGGCCCTCGTGCCGTACGCGGGCATCGCGACCCTCATCGTGCTCGCCGCAGCCGCGCTGACCGTCCCCGAGGCGGCCCGCTTCCTGCACGTGGGCATCGGCTACGCCTACGCCCTGGTCCTGGTCGGGACGGCGCTGTCGCTGGCCGGGGTCGGTGGCGTCGCGCTGCTGAGTCTGACCGCGTCCGCAGGACTTCTCGGGGCCGTCGTGGCCACGTTCCTCCCTGTCGTGCACGCGCGGAACTGGCAGACCGTGCTGGTCGTCGCCACCGTGCCCTTCGCGCTGGGCGTCGCCCAGGTGGTGTTCGAGCGCAGCGGCTGGACCGCGCTGTCGACCGGGCTGATGTTCGTGCTCGCGCTCGCCCTGCTGCTGACGCGTCGCGAGGGCCTGACGGTGGTGATCCGCACGGTCGCCGCGGGGCTGCTGGTGCCGACGCTCGCGGTCGTCATCCTGTGCCTGGGCGCGCAGCTGCTGGTGCGGAGCGGATCGCCGGTCGTGCTGCCGATCATCGCCGCGGTCATCGCGCTGGTGCTGCCCTCGGGTCGCATGATCCGCGATGGGCTCGTCGCGCGTGGGCGCATCGCCGCCACGGCCGATGCGGCCCGGGTCGCGATCGAGGCGTCCGCGCTGCTCACCGGTGCGATCGCCGTGCTGCTGGCGCTGGTCCGCGAGGCGGCCGGCTTCGGCACCGCCTGCCTGGTGCTGATCCTGCTCGGTGTCGGAGCGGCGCTCACTTCCCTCCTCGCAGGACGCCGGTACGGATGGTGGGTCGCCGGCGTCGCGTTCACGGGCGCGCTCTGGTCGCTGTGGGCGCTGAACGGCGTGCAGCTCGCTGAGGCCTACCTGCTCCCGCCCGCGCTCGCCGCGGCGCTGATCGCTGTGCTGCTCGCGCTGCGCGGGACCCGAGCCGTCCCGTTGTTCGCCGCAGGTCTCGCCGGAGCGATCATCCCCGTGCTGGTGCTGCTGATCGCGGCCCGCGGCACGGACGAGGTGCCCTGGCGTGCGCATGCGCTGCTCGCCTCGGCGTGGGTGCTGCTCGCACTCGCCGCGCTCGTGAGCAGGGCGGCGGGTCCGCGGACGCGGAGGCTGCGCCCGCTGCGGCCGACCGCGATCCTGCTGGCATCCGTCGCCGCGCTCGGCGGCACCGCGCAGGCGGTGCGCCGGGGGAGCGGCCTGGACCGGTCGCCGGTGCTGGGCGGGGATGCCGGCCTCTTCCTGCTCTGCGTGGGGTCGAGCGCCCTGGCCGCACTCGCGCTGCTCGTCGCCGCACGGATGCTGCGCTCCGCCGCATCCGACGCCCCCGCGGCGCTGGCGGCCGCTCGCTGGCTCACCGTGCCCGGAGCGCTCGCCTTCGGCATCGGCGTGTGGCCTGCGATCGCGGAGGACTGGTTCGTGATCTGGGGGATGTGGACGCTCATGCTCGGCTGGCTGGCACTGATGGTGCTGACCGCACGCCGCTCCTCGACGACACTCCCGCCGGTGTGGGTGCTGTTCGGCCTCGCCTTCATCACAGCCGTCGTCGCCTGGAGTCCCCGCGAGCTGCGCGTGGAGACGTTCTCGCTGCCCCTCGGCCTGTTCCTGCTCGCCGCCGGCGCCCTCGGCCTGCGCCCCGCGGGCGGAGCGAGGGGAGCGGATGCCGTCGGAGCGGACCGAAAGCGCGACGTTCCCGGCCTGGACGCCTGGCCGCACGGCTGGCGGGGCTCCTGGCCGCTGCTCGCGCCGGGCCTGATCGTGATGATGTCGGCATCCGTCGTGTCCACCTTCACCGATCCGCTCACCTGGCGGGCGATCCTCGTGATGGTGCTCGCGCTCGCCGCGATCCTGGCCGGGGCCGCGCGTCGACTGGCCGCGCCGTTCGTGATCGGCCTGATCGTGCTGCCGGTCGAGAACGTGTTCGTGTTCGCGGTGCAGCTCGGGCGGGGGATCGAGTCCATGCCGTGGTGGATCACGCTGGCGACCATCGGCGCGGTGCTGCTGATCATCGCCGTCGCGGGGGAGCGGCGCGAGGGCGCCGACCGCAGTGTGGTCGCGCGGATGCGGGATCTGCGATGAGATCTCGGCAGACCGGCGTGGCGTCCGCTGTCATTTGACCGCCGGGGTTACGCCGCATTACACTTGATCGGGTGTGCGCACGGCTGTGCGCGCACGCTGGGCGCCGGCACCGCCGGTTCGCCCCCACGGCATACCCATCACACCAAAAGCAGGACGGTTCCGTCCTGCCGGTGGGTCATGATGTGAAACCCATCATGCTGTCACCGTGCAGCACTATTAGGAGAGAACGTGCCAACGATTCAGCAGTTGGTTCGCAAGGGACGTACGCCCAAGGTCTCGAAGACCAAGGCGCCCGCCCTGAAGTCGAACCCGCAGCAGGCCGGCGTGTGCACCCGTGTGTACACCACCACCCCGAAGAAGCCGAACTCGGCGATGCGCAAGGTCGCTCGTGTGAAGCTCCGCAACGGCACCGAGGTGACCGCCTACATCCCCGGTGAGGGTCACAACCTGCAGGAGCACTCGCTGGTGCTCGTGCGCGGTGGCCGTGTGAAGGACCTCCCCGGTGTCCGCTACAAGATCGTCCGTGGCGCCCTGGACACCCAGGCTGTCAAGAACCGTAAGCAGGCTCGTTCCCGCTACGGCGCGAAGAAGGGTTGAGTTAGATGCCTCGTAAGGGACCCGCTCCCAAGCGCCCGGTCGTCAACGACCCGGTCTACGGTGCTCCGATCGTCACCTCGCTGGTGAACAAGATCCTCGTCGACGGCAAGAAGTCGCTCGCCGAGTCGATCGTCTACGGCGCCCTCCGCGGCGTCGAGGCGAAGAACGGCCAGGACGCCGTCGCCACCCTCAAGAAGGCGCTCGACAACGTGCGCCCCACCCTCGAGGTCCGCAGCCGTCGCGTCGGCGGCTCGACCTACCAGGTGCCCGTCGAGGTCAAGCCGCACCGTGCGAACACCCTCGCGCTGCGCTGGCTGGTCAGCTACGCGAAGGGTCGTCGTGAGAAGACGATGACCGAGCGCCTGCAGAACGAGATCCTGGACGCGTCGAACGGTCTGGGTGCCGCGGTCAAGCGCCGCGAGGACACCCACAAGATGGCCGAGTCGAACCGCGCCTTCGCCCACTACCGCTGGTAACGGGCTGAGCGGATGCCGCAGGACCTGCGGCATCCGCTCCCACCAACTGTTCGTTCCTGAACCATCCCGGAGGAACCCCCGTGGCACAAGAAGTGCTCACCGACCTGAGCAAGGTCCGCAACATCGGCATCATGGCGCACATCGATGCCGGCAAGACCACCACCACCGAGCGCATCCTGTTCTACACGGGTGTCAACCACAAGCTCGGCGAGACCCACGACGGCGCCTCGACGACCGACTGGATGGAGCAGGAGAAGGAGCGCGGCATCACGATCACGTCTGCCGCCGTGACCTGCTTCTGGAACAAGAACCAGATCAACATCATCGACACCCCCGGCCACGTGGACTTCACGGTCGAGGTGGAGCGCTCGCTCCGCGTGCTCGACGGTGCTGTCGCCGTCTTCGACGGCAAGGAGGGCGTCGAGCCCCAGTCCGAGACGGTGTGGCGTCAGGCCGACAAGTACAACGTGCCCCGCATCTGCTTCGTCAACAAGATGGACAAGCTGGGCGCCGACTTCTACTACACCGTCGACACCATCGTGAACCGCCTGGGTGCCAAGCCGCTCGTGCTGCAGCTCCCGATCGGTGCCGAGAACGACTTCGTCGGTGTCATCGACCTGATCGAGATGCGCGCACTGGTGTGGCCCGGCGATGCCAAGGGTGACGTGACCATGGGCGCGTCGTACGAGATCCAGGAGATCCCGGCCGACCTCCAGGCCAAGGCCGAGGAGTACCGTCAGCAGCTGCTCGAGACCGTCGCCGAGACCGACGACGCGCTGCTCGAGAAGTTCTTCGGCGGCGAGGAGCTCACGGTCGCCGAGATCAAGGGCGCCATCCGCAAGCTGGTCGTCGCGAACGAGATCTACCCCGTGCTGTGCGGTTCGGCGTTCAAGAACCGCGGTGTGCAGCCGATGCTGGACGCCGTCGTCGACTTCCTGCCGAACCCGCTCGACGTGGGCGCCATCGAGGCGCACGACCCGAAGGACGAGGAGAAGGTCATCGAGCGTCACCCCGACGCCAACGACCCGTTCTCCGCGCTCGCCTTCAAGGTCGCCGTGCACCCGTTCTTCGGTCGTCTGACCTACGTGCGCGTGTACTCGGGCCACCTGGACTCCGGCTCCGCGGTCGTCAACTCGACCAAGGGCAAGAAGGAGCGCATCGGAAAGATCTTCCAGATGCACGCCAACAAGGAGAACCCGGTCGACTCGCTGACCGCCGGCAACATCTACGCCGTCATCGGCCTGAAGGACACCACCACCGGTGACACCCTCGCCGACCCGGCCGCCCCGGTCGTCCTCGAGTCGATGACGTTCCCGGAGCCCGTGATCGAGGTCGCCATCGAGCCGAAGACCAAGGCCGACCAGGAGAAGCTGGGCACCGCGATCCAGAAGCTGGCCGAGGAGGACCCGACCTTCCGCACCGAGCTGAACCCCGAGACCGGTCAGACGACCATCAAGGGCATGGGCGAGCTGCACCTCGACATCCTCGTGGACCGCATGAAGCGCGAGTTCAAGGTCGAGGCCAACGTCGGCAAGCCGCAGGTGGCGTACCGCGAGACGATCAAGAAGGCCGTCGAGAAGCACGACTACACGCACAAGAAGCAGACCGGTGGTTCGGGTCAGTTCGCGAAGATCCAGTTCACGATCGAGCCCCTCGAGGTCACGGCCGACAAGACCTACGAGTTCTCCAACGAGGTCACCGGTGGTCGCATCCCGCGCGAGTACATCGAGCCGACCAACCAGGGCTTCCAGGACGCCATGAACACCGGTGTGCTCGCCGGCTACCCCATGGTCGGCGTGAAGGCCCGCCTGATCGACGGCGCATCGCACGATGTCGACTCCTCGGAGATGGCGTTCAAGATCGCCGGCTCGATGGGCTTCAAGGAGGCCGTCCGCAAGGCGAACCCCGTGCTGCTCGAGCCGCTGATGGCCGTCGAGGTCCGTACTCCCGAGGAGTACATGGGCGACGTCATCGGCGACCTGAACTCGCGTCGTGGCCAGATCCAGTCGATGGAGGACGCCCAGGGCGTCAAGGTCGTGCGTGCGTCGGTCCCGCTGTCCGAGATGTTCGGCTACATCGGCGACCTGCGCTCGAAGACCTCGGGCCGTGCCGTGTACTCGATGGAGTTCGACAGCTACGCCGAGGTTCCTCGCGCCGTCGCTGACGAGATCATCCAGAAGACCAAGGGCGAGTAAGCCCTTGTCCGGGATGCCGTGCGAACGGCATCCCGGGCTCCCTACAACTTCACATTCCCTCTCTACTAAACTGAGAAACCTAACCCGTAGGGAGCCGGTCACAATCCAGTGCCCGGCCGTCTCTACACGAACGTCCTGAGGAGGACCCAGTGGCCAAGGCCAAGTTCGAGCGCACCAAGCCGCACGTCAACATCGGAACGATCGGTCACGTCGACCACGGCAAGACCACGCTGTCTGCCGCGATCTCGAAGGTGCTCGCCGACACCTACCCGTCGGAGACCAACGTCCAGCGTGACTTCGCCTCGATCGACTCGGCTCCCGAGGAGCGTCAGCGCGGTATCACGATCAACATCTCGCACATCGAGTACGAGACCCCGAAGCGCCACTACGCGCACGTTGACGCCCCCGGCCACGCCGACTACGTCAAGAACATGATCACCGGTGCTGCCCAGATGGACGGCGCGATCCTCGTGGTCGCCGCCACCGACGGCCCGATGGCTCAGACCCGCGAGCACGTGCTGCTCGCCAAGCAGGTCGGCGTGCCGTACCTGCTCGTCGCCCTGAACAAGAGCGACATGGTCGACGACGAGGAGATCCTGGAGCTCGTCGAGCTCGAGGTCCGCGAGCTGCTCTCGTCGCAGGGCTTCGACGGTGACAACGCTCCCGTCGTGCAGGTCTCGGCGCTGAAGGCGCTCGAGGGCGACGAGAAGTGGGTCAAGGCGATCCTCGAGCTCATGCAGGCCGTCGACGACAGCGTGCCGGACCCGGAGCGCGACCGTGACAAGCCGTTCCTGATGCCGATCGAGGACGTCTTCACGATCACCGGTCGTGGCACCGTCGTCACGGGCCGCGCCGAGCGTGGCACCCTGGCCATCAACTCCGAGGTCGAGATCGTCGGCATCCGCCCGACGCAGAAGACCACGGTCACCGGTATCGAGATGTTCCACAAGCAGCTCGACGAGGCATGGGCCGGCGAGAACTGCGGTCTGCTGCTCCGCGGCACCAAGCGCGAGGACGTCGAGCGCGGTCAGGTCGTCGTGAAGCCGGGCTCGATCACCCCGCACACCAACTTCGAGGGCACCGCCTACATCCTCTCGAAGGACGAGGGTGGCCGTCACAACCCCTTCTACACGAACTACCGTCCGCAGTTCTACTTCCGCACCACGGACGTCACCGGCGTCATCACGCTGCCCGAGGGCACCGAGATGGTCATGCCCGGCGACACCACCGACATGTCGGTCGAGCTGATCCAGCCGATCGCCATGGAAGAGGGCCTCGGCTTCGCGATCCGTGAGGGTGGCCGCACCGTCGGCGCCGGCACGGTGACGAAGATCAACGCGTAATTCCGCTTCTCAAGCGACCTCAGGGGTCGGGCCTTCGGGCCCGGCCCCTTTCGTCTTCCCCACGGGTCCGCCGCCGACGCGCCGGGACGATCTCGGCTCTTGTCGGAGCCGCGTGCATCGCGTAGAACTGTACGTGGCGCAGAGAACTGCGTGAAGCGACAGGGGGAGGAACCCATGGGCATCGAGGATCTCGTCAACCAGGGCAAGGAACTGTTCGAGCAGAACAAGGAGAAGGTCGAGGAGCTGCTGCACAGCGAGCAGGCCGAGGGCATCAGCGACAAGGTCCTCGACGGAGCGGCTGAACTCGCCAAGAAGGTCGCCCCGGGTGCCGCCGAGCAGATCGACGGCGTCCGCGACAACGTCGACGGAGCCGTCGGCAACGAGTAGTCTCACGGCGCATTCCGCGCAACGGCGGTCCCTCCACTGCGGAGGGACCGCCGTTCCGCTGTCGGGACCGGGTCAGAGCACGTTCGCTCCCGGTCCGAAATAGAGCGGCTGTGAGTTCTCGGCCGCCACCGTCCCGTCTGAGAGGCGGAGCGTCATCCGGAACGGGAAGTTCAGACCGGAGTCGATCGTCGGCGAGTCCGTCTCGTTCGTCAGGCGGCACTCCAGCTCGAAGTCATAGCTGAAGGTGCCCGCGGAGATGTCCAGGGGCAGTGCGGTCGTGAAGGATGTGCGCGGGAAGCCGGCCGGCGTTCCGGCGCCGTCCTCGGCGTAGACGATCGACCGGGCGGACGACGGGATGACGACGCCGGCGAAGGAGTACACCGCCACTCCTCGCGCGATACCGGAGGCGAGCGTGTAGTCCGGGAGGTCGCAGGCGAGCGTCAGCGTCGCGCCCGAATCGGCCAGCGTGCTTCCGGCGCGGTTCCAGATCGTCACGCCGATCGGGAGGGTCGTGGTCGCCTCCGGCTGCACCGACGTGCCGTCGAGTGTCTGCAACGGCAGCATGGCGGTGCTCGAGCGGGTCGCGAAGATCTCCAACGACCCCACCGTGGATGCCGCAGCCAGCGGTGCCGCGGTGGCGGCGGCTATCACGGGGACGGACCAGAAGCCGGCTCGTATCAGCGTGCGTCGGGGGATCGCCGCAGCGTCCCTGGTGTGCGTCCCGAGCGAGTCGTCCATCTGCGCATCCGTTCCGATTCTGCGTGCGTGCTCCGAGGGGTTCGGGACGTACCTTACTCTCCACTGATATATCGCGTGGGTGTTATCGCATTCCGCGTCTGCACGCCATAGACTGTGAGCGCCGCCTGGGGATCTGTGCGGCGAAGGATGCCGTGGGGGCACAGCATCCGAATGACTGGGGATTCATCATGGGGAACGCCGTGCCGCGCACGTGGGTCGACCACGGATGCATCGCCATGTCTGCGCGACCGTCCGGTCGCGCACCTGAGCGAGGCGACCGGCATCCCTTCTCGTCGGCACCTCTCGCCCGGTGCGTCCCCTCCCACCGGGCCTCCCATAGCGCTGGGCGGAGCATGGGGATGCTCCGCCCAGCGTCTTGAGCCGCACCTCGCGAACGCGCGGAAACACGCGGAATCGGAGCGCGACACGCCCGGGTTTGCAGTAGGCGAATCGGTCATGGCAGAATAGACAGGTTCCACATTCCTGCGCTCTACGCGATGCGCGGGATCACTGCCACGAAAGTGCATAGGCGGCGCGCTCATCACGAGCATGCGCAGGGTTCTAGGCCGCGGGCAGCAGAACACACAATCCGACACCTCCTCACGGGGTCCTGGTGTGCCTGCATGGCAGGAAGTCGGATGCCGCGCGTTCCGGCGCGCGGAATGACAGCAGAACAGTGGTGCGCAGAGAGGTTCTTCGGAGCCGATCGAGTGCCGAGGCGTGAACAGCGCCGAGGTGCGTCCAATGCCCCAGGGTCACCCGACCCCGGTCGGTAAGACGCTTATAGAGAGAGAGCAGACAATGGCGGGACAGAAGATCCGCATTCGCCTGAAGTCGTATGACCACGAGGTCATCGACACGTCGGCCCGCAAGATCGTCGACACCGTGACCCGTGCGGGCGCGACTGTCGTCGGCCCGGTGCCGCTTCCCACGGAGAAGAACGTGATCGCCGTGATCCGTTCCCCCCACAAGTACAAGGACAGCCGCGAGCACTTCGAGATGCGCACCCACAAGCGTCTGATCGACATCGTCGACCCGACGCCCAAGGCTGTCGACTCGCTGATGCGTCTCGACCTTCCGGCCGATGTCAACATCGAGATCAAGCTCTGAGGTTCGACATGGCTGACATCAACGCAAAGATCTCCAAGGGCATGCTCGGCACCAAGCTCGGCATGACCCAGGTGTGGAACGAGAACGGCAAGCTCGTTCCCGTCACCGTCATCGAGCTGGCCCCGAACGTGGTCACCCAGATCCGCACCCCCGAGAAGGACGGCTACAACGCCGTTCAGATCGCCTACGGTCAGATCGACCCCCGCAAGGTCAACAAGCCGCTCACCGCTCACTTCGAGGCCGCCGGCGTCACGCCGCGTCGCCACGTCACCGAGATCCGCACCGCGGATGCCGCTGACTACGCGCTCGGCCAGGAGCTGACCGTGGACGGCACCTTCGAGGCCGGCCAGCTGGTCGACGTCGTGGGCACCAGCAAGGGCAAGGGCACCGCGGGTGTCATGAAGCGCCACAACTTCAAGGGCGTCTCGGCATCGCACGGTGCGCACCGCAACCACCGCAAGCCCGGCTCGATCGGCGCCTCGTCGACCCCGAGCCGCGTGTTCAAGGGCATGCGCATGGCCGGCCGTATGGGTGGCGAGCGCGTGACCGTCCTCAACCTCACGGTGCACGCCGTCGACGTCGAGAAGGGTCTGCTGCTCGTCAAGGGCGCCGTCCCCGGCGCACGTGGTCGCATCGTCTTCGTCCGCAACGCAGTGAAGGGTGCCTGATCATGGCTGACTCGACTCTCGCGCTCGACGTCATCGCAGTCGACGGCAAGAAGGCCGGCTCCATCGAGCTGCCCGCCGCCATCTTCGACGTCAAGACCAACGTCCCGCTGATCCACCAGGTCGTCGTCGCGCAGCTCGCTGCCGCACGCCAGGGCACCCACTCGACCAAGCGTCGCGGTGAGGTCTCCGGTGCAGGCCGCAAGCCCTTCAAGCAGAAGGGCACGGGTAACGCCCGCCAGGGCTCCATCCGCGCGCCGCACATGACCGGTGGTGGCATCGTCCACGGCCCGAAGCCGCGCGACTACTCGCAGCGCACCCCCAAGAAGATGATCGCCGCCGCCCTGCTGGGCGCGCTCAGCGACCGCTTCCGCGGTGAGCGCCTCCACGCTGTCGAGGCCTTCGTCGCCGACGCCACGCCTTCGACCAAGACCGCTGCGGGCCTGCTCGCCGCCGTCGCCGGTCCGAAGAACGTGCTCGTCGTCATCGAGCGCAGCGACGAGCTGACCGTGAAGAGCGTCCGGAACCTTCCGAACGTGCACGTGCTCAGCTTCGACCAGCTGAACGCCTACGACGTGGTCGTCTCCGACGACATCGTCTTCACCAAGGCCGCCCTCGAGGCCTTCATCGCCTCGAAGACCGGCGCAACCGAGGAGGTCTCGGCATGACTGAGCAGAACATCCTCGCAACGGCCCTGAACAAGGACCCGCGCGACATCATCCTGGGCCCGGTCGTCTCCGAGAAGAGCTACGGTCTGATCGACGAGGGCAAGTACACCTTCCTGGTGGACCCCCGCGCCTCGAAGACCGAGATCAAGCTCGCCATCGAGAAGATCTTCGGCGTCAAGGTGGCTTCGGTCAACACGATCAACCGCGTCGGCAAGGCCCGCCGCACCCGTTTCGGCACCGGTAAGCGCAAGGACACCAAGCGCGCCATCGTCGCGCTGAAGTCGGGTTCCATCGACATCTTCACGGCAGTCGGCTGACCGGGGGATAAGGACAGATAATGGCTATTCGCAAGTACAAGCCCACGACCCCGGGTCGCCGCGGTTCGTCGGTGGCCGACTTCGCCGAGATCACCCGATCGACGCCGGAGAAGTCGCTGCTGCGTCCGCTCTCGAAGACCGGTGGTCGCAACAACCAGGGCCGCATCACGACCCGTCACATCGGTGGTGGCCACAAGCGCCAGTACCGCGTCATCGACTTCCGTCGCAATGACAAGGACGGCATCGACGCCAAGGTCGCTCACATCGAGTACGACCCCAACCGCACCGCGCGCATCGCGCTGCTGCACTACTTCGACGGCGAGAAGCGCTACATCCTCGCGCCGAACAAGCTGAAGCAGGGCGACGTCGTCGAGTCCGGTGCCGGCGCCGACATCAAGCCCGGCAACAACCTGCCGCTGAAGAACATCCCCACCGGTACGGTGATCCACGCGATCGAGCTGCGTCCCGGCGGCGGTGCGAAGATGGCACGTTCGGCCGGCGCCTCGGTGCGTCTGGTCGCGAAGGACGGCCCCTACGCTCAGCTGCGTCTGCCCTCGGGCGAGATCCGCAACGTCGATGCGCGCTGCCGCGCGACCATCGGCGAGGTCGGCAACGCCGAGCAGTCGAACATCAACTGGGGCAAGGCCGGCCGCAAGCGCTGGAAGGGCGTCCGCCCGACCGTCCGCGGTGTCGCGATGAACCCGGTCGACCACCCGCACGGTGGTGGTGAGGGCAAGACGTCCGGTGGACGTCACCCCGTCTCCCCGTGGGGCCAGGCTGAGGGTCGTACCCGTCACGCCAACAAGGAATCCGACAAGTACATCGTGCGTCGCCGTAACGCCGGCAAGAAGCGCAAGTAGGAGTAGAGGAAGATGCCACGCAGTCTTA
>Ga0308161_1001887_pt1 | contig 23624 bp, 27 predicted proteins | sample PhyFR2_FD_201034 | JGI IMG/M metagenome (GOLD analysis project Ga0308161, IMG submission 201034) | Phyllosphere microbial communities from UC Gill Tract Community Farm, Albany, California, United States - DLSLF.R2 | ecosystem: Host-associated > Plants > Phyllosphere > Unclassified | place: USA...
CAATTTCAGCCTGGGAGAGAATGCTATCGCCCATTGATTCACCTCAAAATGAAGGCAGTAAACAGCACATCGTTTACAGCCTGCGGAGGTTGACCTTTTACCAGCGGGGGTGTCAGCGCCTGTTTGACTTGTTCAACAAGCGCCTGCTTTCCTTGCTCTGTCGCCAGCGCCGTAGCGCTCTGACGCGAGAGCAGCAGCAGCAAACGGCTGCGCACCTCAGGCAGATAGTCGTTCATCCGACGCCGGGTATCCTCATCGGCCAGACGCAGGGTAAAGCCTACGTAAAGCACGCGGTCGGGATCGTTGTCGGGATTGACCAGGTTAACCGTAAATGTATCAAGTGCAAAAAAGACCGGAGCGGGAGGCGGTTCAACTTTCGCCACCTCAGGCTTATCGCCCTCATGTTTATTCATCATTCGCCAGACTGCATAGCCTGCCACGCTGCAAGCGGCCAGCGTCAAAATGAGCAGCACTGGTATTAAGAGTTTACGTTTGCTGCCTTTTTTTGCTTTCGCGTTATCAGACATGGTGCAGTTACTTCCTGTGAATTATGGGCAAGCCTCTCGGCTCACGAGACAGATTATCCGCGTCTTAAGTCAAACCAATGGGTAGAAAAGACGCGGGTTTTACGCTTACCTTCAGCGTTTGCCGCTGTCAGGCGAAAGTGTCGACGGCGCTGTTGCCGCTAACGCGAGCCTGAAGGGCGGCGGGAACGGCGATCGGCGTAATGTCGGTGTCACTGTCCTGGGTGAGGGAGAAGCGGCCATGTTGTCCATCGCGGCGCGCCTCCTGCTGCTGCTGGAATTGCTGGCCCTGCGCGGAACTGTCACTGCTCACCTGACTCTCGCCCAGGTTGATACCGCTCTCTGCCAGCGCGCTGCGCAGCTGCGGTATCGCGGCTTCCAGTGCTGCTCTGACGTGGCTATGGCTGGAAACCAGATTAATTTGTGCCTGGTCGTTATCCAGTTTCAGGCTGATCTGGATAGCGCCAAGGTCTTCCGGATGTAAACGCAACTCCGCGTTCTGCTGGCCGTTGCGACTGAACATCACAATCTGCTGACTCAGCGCCTGCTGCCACTCGTCGCTGCCCAGCTGTGAGTTCAGCATCGGCGTTGACGGTGTGCTGGTGGTCGCGGAGGCGGTCACCGGCGCGGGCAGGCTGCTGGCGGTGGCGATTGGCGTAGCGTTGACCGCGTTATCGCTGGCGCTGGCTTTAATCGCAGCCTGATCATCCTGCTTAACCATGTTGCTCAGCGCCTGCTGGAAACTGCTGTCGAGCGTCAGGCCGCTGCTGGTCGCACTCTGCGCCGCGTTGTTACTCTGGCTGGCGGCAGTGGTGACGGCAGGTTTGCTCTGTACGTCGCTTCTGGCATCAGACTTTTCATCTTCGCCCGGTGTGTGGCTCTGCTGCGCGCTGTTCAGCAGTTGCATCAGCGAGCTCTGGCTTTTCCGGCCGGTATCGGTCTGGGCGATCATCTCGCCCGCTTCACTGCTGACCGGGGTCGACGTGGTGGCTGTAACAGCCGCTACACCCGGTAACATGGCGAACAGTGCCTGCATATTCTGCATATCGCTGGCGCTTAAGGGTGCAACGTCCGGCTTGTCTTTATCATCGGCTGATTTTGACCCACCTTTAATATTTTCCGGCTTAAACAGAGCGGTCAGCGCAGCAGGATTTTCCAGTGCTGCCATCAGGGCATTCAGCGGGGCTTTCGGGCGGGCGTCATCGGCAGTTTCTGCTTTGACGTCAGCGGATTGCGCCGCTTTTCCCTGCTGTTTAGCCAGGCCGAGTAACTGGTTTCCCAGTGCGGTCAGAAAGTCCTGCGGCAGGGCATCGGCACCCGCAGCAAGGTCAGTTGAGACTGAGGGTTCTGCGTCGGTTTTTACCGTCGCTTTCATAGCAATGTTTGGCAGCGTAATCATTCACCTCTCCTCGATGCGGCCCGTTGGGCAAATTCGTCCATCCGTTTCTGATCGAGACGGTTTTCCTGTCGTAATGCATTTTCCGCTGCGCGCGTAATCAGCGTCTGATAGGCGTTCAGCCGTTGCTGTTTGTCACGCCAGTTGATCAGCGCCTGTTCCAGCCGCTGATTCCAGTTATTAAGCTGGTTGCGGTGCTGCTCAATCGCTTTTTCCAGCGTCTGAATAAACTGGTGATAGTTGGTCCAGCGGGTGCTGGCGATACCCGACGACATGTCATCGTTGAGCTTGTTGCGATATTCGTCCTGATAATCGAGCAGCATCGTCAGCTGCTCGTTAGCGGCATGCTGGCCGCGACGCATATCGCCTAAATAGATGGCAGCGCGTTCGAGATCCTGCTCCGCTAAGTCGCGCAGCGTATCGATGGCATTTGCAGTTTTCATTGCCGTTACCTCGCGTTAATTCGTGTGACTAGCCAAACAGCGCATGCAGATGCAGGCTGGCGTCGTCGTAATCACTGCGCTCAAAGATGCCCTGTTGCAGGAAGGCTTCCATCTGCGGATAGAGCGTGATCGCTTTATCAAGCATCGGATCACTGCCCGCGGCATAAGCACCGACGCTGACCAGATCGCGGTTACGCTGGAAGCTGGAGAGCAACTGCTTAAACTGGCGCACCCGCGCATAGTGGTTCTCATCGATCAGCGAGGTCATCGCACGGCTGATCGAGGCTTCTATATCAATGGCCGGATAGTGACCCGCTTCGCCCAGCCGACGCGACAGCACAATGTGGCCGTCGAGAATGGCGCGCGCGGAGTCGGCGATCGGGTCCTGCTGATCGTCGCCTTCGGTCAGGACGGTATAGAAGGCGGTGATCGAGCCGCCGCCGTCGATGCCGTTACCGGCACGCTCAACCAGCGCAGGCAGTTTGGCGAATACGGAAGGCGGATAGCCTTTGGTGGCCGGCGGCTCACCAATCGCCAGCGCGATCTCACGCTGCGCCATAGCGTAGCGGGTCAGGGAATCCATAATCAGCAACACATGCTGGCCGCGGTCGCGAAAATCTTCTGCGATACGCGTGGCGTAAGCGGCACCCTGCATACGCAGCAGCGGCGAAACGTCGGCCGGGGCGGCGATCACCACCGAACGGGCGCGGCCTTCAGCGCCGAGAATGTTCTCGATAAAATCTTTTACTTCGCGGCCACGTTCGCCAATCAGACCGACGACGATGACGTCCGCTTTGGTGTAACGCGCCATCATGCCAAGCAGCACGCTTTTACCCACGCCCGAACCGGCGAACAGGCCCATACGCTGCCCGCGACCGACCGTCAGCAGGGCGTTGATCGCCCGCACGCCGGTATCCAGCACGTCGGTGATCGGCGTACGCTGCAGCGGGTTAAACGGCGGAGTGTTCAGCGGCGCGCGATAGCCGGTATCCGGAGACGGCAGGCCGTCCAGCGGACGCCCGCTGCCATCGAGTACGCGGCCCAGCAGTTCCGGCCCCAGCATCATCTGTTTGCCCGCCTGCGGGTTCTCTCCGTTCTGGCGCGCATAGACCCGCGCACCCGGTAAAATGCCGTCCACTTCTTCCAGTGGCATCATCAGCAGCTTCTGACCGTTGAATCCCACCACTTCGCTTTCGATTTCACTGATGGTTTTGCCATCGTTGCGTTCGATTACGCAGGTCGCACCCAGCGGCAGCTGTAAGCCGGTCGCTTCCAGCACCAGGCCGGTGGCGCGGGTCAGGCGGCCATAACGGCGCACCGGCTGCACCTGGGCGATGCGTTTCTCAAAGGCGTCGAGCGAGCCGAGCCAGCGATTCAGACGAGTGGTCATTACAGTTCTCCCGGTGCGGCAAGACGACAGAGTTCCTGCCAGCGCGTCGCGACGCTGGCATCCAGGTCGCCATCTTCTGCGCTGAGTTTACAGCCGCCAGGATGCAGGGTGCTGTCAGCGATCAGCCGCCAGCCGTGCAGATCCAGCGTCGGACCCAGGGTCTGCTCAATGCGTTGTAAGTCATCCGGGTGAACGCGCAGTTGCGGTTTGCCGCTGAACATCGGTTCCTGCTGCAGTAAACCCTGAATCTGACGCAGCAGGGCGGTGCCATCCACCGTGGTCGCCTGACCAATCACCGAACGTGCCGCTTCCAGCGCCAGCTGCATCAGACGAGCCGCAATCACGCTATCCAGCGATTCCAGCGTGTTCTGGAACTCGGTTACCAGCTGCTGCATACGCGCCTGAAGTGGCGCCTGCTGCTGCTGGGCATCGGCCAGACCCTGCTGAAAACCGGCGTCGTAACCGGCTTTCTGGCCTTCAGTCACACCCTGCTGATAGCCTTCGTTGTAACCCTGGCCCTGTGCCTCTTTGCGCATCTGCTGCTGCAGGCGTTCGAGCTGCTGTTGCTGCTCATCAACGCCATCTTCAGCTTCGTAAATTTCTGGCTGCAGCTCCGGTTCAGCAGGCTCATCGAAACGGCCTAAATCCGTGGGCTGCCACAGCTGCCAGGGGCGCGCAGAAAATGCATCAGACATAAGTTTCCTCGCCACCACCAATCACCATCTCGCCTGACTCGGCGAGGCGGCGTACCACCAGCAGGATCGCTTTCTGTTCGTTTTCCACTGCGGACATACGCACCGGGCCGCGGTTGGCCAGATCGTCGCGCAGGATATCGGCCGCACGGGCTGACATGTTTTTGAGGAATTTCTCGCGCAGTGGCTGTTCGGCACCTTTCAGTGCAACCAGCAACTGCTCGGACTCCACTTCCTGCAACAGACGCTGGATGCTGCGGTCGTCCACTGCCACCAGGTTTTCGAACAGGAACATCTCGTCGATAATTTTCTGCGCCAGTTCGCCATCGAAGTCGCGTACGGCTTCGATAACCGCCTCTTCCTGCTGCGTTTTCATCAGGTTGATGATCTCGGCTGCGGTTCTCACGCCGCCCATCTTCGCACGCTTGAGGTTGGTGCCATCCAGCAGGCCGTTCAGCACTTCGGTCAGTTCGGCCAGCGCGGCTGGCTGGACACCACCGAACGTGGCGATACGCAGCATCACGTCGTGACGCAGACGTTCGTCGAACAGCGCCACAATATCGGCGGCCTGGGCACGCTTGAGGTGGACCAGGATGGTGGCGATGATCTGTGGATGCTCGTCGCGAATAAGGTCGGCAGCAGCCTGCGGCTCCATAAAGTTGAGCGTTTCCATGCCGCTGGTGGTTTCGCGCGTTTCGAGAATGTCCTCCAGCAGGCTGGAGGCGCGCTCTTCGCCCAGCGCACGGGTCAGCACCGAACGCAGGTATTCGTTGGAGTTCAGGCTCAGCGCCGCGAACTGCTCAGCATCCGCTTCGAACTCACGCAGCACTTCAGTCAGTTGCTTATGTGACACCTGACGCATGTTGGCCATCGCGCCGCTCAGGTGCTGGACCTCACGCTGGTTCAGGTGTTTGAAAACTTCCGCGGCGCGCTCTTCGCCAATAGTCATCATCAGGATGGCGCTTTTTTCGGTTCCGGTCAGACTCATAGCTCTTTACTCATCCATTCGCGAATTACCAGCGCTACAACGCGCGGATCGTTTTCTGACATGTCGCGGATGCGTTGACTCATCACTTCTGCGCTCATGCGGTTGTTAGACTTACGTTCCTGATCCAGCTCATCTTTGCTGAGCTGCACATTAAAGGCTTCTTCTTCCGGCTGCTCAGTCGCTCGGGCAGCAACGGCTTCCGCGGCGGCTTTCTCTGCGGCCTGCTTGCGAACCAGATGCGGACGAACCAGTTTGCGGTAGAGGATGAAAGCGACCAGGGCAATCAACAGCCACTTACCGGCGTTCATCAGCTGATCAAAGAACGACTGCTGTTGCCAGAAGGGCAGATCGGTGGTCACCGGTTCAGTGGTGTTGAACTGCGAGTTCACCACGTTGATGCTGTCGCCACGGTTCTGGGAGTAGCCCATCGCTTCGCGGGTCAGATCTTCAATCTGCTTCAGCTGCTGTTCGTTCAGCGCAACCGCTTTGCCTTTATCATCTGCACGGAAGTTCACCACGACCGCAACCGACAGACGCTGTACGTCGCCAACGTTGACCTTGGTATGACGAATGGTGCGATCCAGCTCGTAGTTCACCGTGTCGTCACGACGCGAGTTGGTCGGTCCGGCACTGGCCGCTGCGGTGCTGGTGGTCTGGTTAGCGTTATTCGCCGCGTTGTTCTGACCGTTAGCATTCTGACCATTGGCGTTCTGGCCATTGGCGGCATTGTTGTTCGGCGTCGTCACCGGCGCAGTGTTAGCTGGCGCAGGCTGGTTAGAGAGCGCGCCCGGCACGCCGCCCGGATAAGGGCTGCCTGACTGGTCGCTGGTGCTGGTCTGACGCGAACGAATCGCTGAGTTCGACGGGTTAGCGTTAGGCTGATATTTCTCGTCGGTCTGCTCGGCGGTGTCGAAGTTAATCTGCGCGGTAACCTGCGCATGCACATTGCCCTGACCGAGAATCGGATTCAGGATCGCTTCGATACGTTGCTGGTAGCGTGCTTCAACTTCAGAGGCATACTTGAGCTGTGCATCATTCAGGTCGCGACCGGCGGAATCAGAGCGGGTCAGCAGGCGACCGGTCTGATCGACCACGGTGACGTTGCCCGGCGGTAAACCGGCGACGCTGCTTGAGACCATGTGGGCGATGGCCTGAATCTGGCCTTCATCCAGCGCACGGCCAGGCTGCAGGGTTAAGGTGACAGAAGCGGATGGCGCTTTCTGCTCACGCACAAATAAGGTTGGTTTTGGCATCGCCAGATGAACACGGGCGCTTTTAACCGGGCCGAGTGATTCGATGGTACGAGCCAGTTCGCCTTCCAGCGCGCGCTGGTAGTTAACCTGCTCGCTGAACTGGCTGATACCGAACTTCTCTTTATCCAGCAGCTCAAAACCCACCGAGCCGCCTTTCGGCAGACCCTGCTGAGCCAGACGCAGACGCAGCTCATGCACGTTCGCTTCCGGCACCATCAGCGCGCCGCCATTTTCGGCGAAGCGATAAGGGATGTTCATCTGCGTCAGCTGCGTGACGATGGCACCGCCATCTTCATCTGTAAGGTTGTTATAAAGGACGCTATAGCTGGGCTGCTTCGCCCAGAGCACCATCGCGATCACTATCGCCACAACGGCGGCGGCAGCGACGATTAAAGGAATACGCGGATTTGCGCGCAGGCGAGCGAGCAGGTCACCGAAGCCTTTCTTTTCTTGTTCTGTTGTGGCGGCTGTACTCGCATTCATGACCGATTCCTGCCTGACGTAATTGACCGGGTAAGTTGAGATGGCAAAACAGACTCCCTGACCTGCGTAGATAAAATTTCCACTTCAATGCCAGGCATTATTAGGTGATAAGGAAAATTCGATGGCTGGATAAGGTAGGTTTTTTGCTGTCATTTAGCGGCTTTGTCTCATTGACAACGTGCTAACTTTTCCCCACAGAAAAAATATCATCCTCCTTTATAAGGTATCGTTCATGTCCATTCAGGCAATTGACGGCGTACTGCAGCAGCTTCAGGCGACCTCACTGCAGGCCAGCAACCGCAGCAGTGAAGCCCCTAATCAGATCGATTTCGGTGCAACTATGAAAGCGGCGCTGGATAAGATCAGCGAGACGCAGACCACCGCCCGCACCCAGGCGCAGGATTTTGAGATGGGTAAACCCGGTATCGCGCTTAATGATGTGATGGTCGATCTGCAGAAATCATCAATCTCAATGCAGATGGGTATTCAGGTCAGGAACAAGCTGGTGTCGGCGTATAGCGAAATTATGAATATGCAGGTTTAGGCAGGTAACTGTCTGAAGCTGTTCAGTTCTGTCATGCCGCCACTTTCGTGGAGCACGTATGCAGAACAGGATCGCTCACTAGAGTTTCGATGAGTGATGGCTGGTCGCTATTGTTCTCTGACGTTCAGGCGCTATGAATCCGATACACCATCTGCGCATCGGAGTGACCCATTTGCGATGCAACGTAGTTCGGGGTCGCGCCTGCTGAAAGAGCCCGGCAGGCGAACGTATGACGGGACTGATATGCTTTTCGGTGACGGCGGCCTGCACGCCTGAGTGCGCCGGTCCATATCTGCCCGAGTAACTCTGCTGAGTAATATGCGCCCGACCGGCCGTTGACAGCGTCCACGCTGGGATTAAACACGGAGGTTTTCTGTACCTCAATTCGCTCGCCATGCTCCGTGGTATGAAAGGTGAATGAGGTCTGAGAATACAATCTTGTCAGCTCTCGCTGGCACGCAGGATATCGACCGCTGCATCCATCAGGCATATGGCACGGTTTCCCGCTTCTGTCTTCGGCGGCGTGAACACACCCTGTGGCGTGAGGTTACGGCTGACAGTCAGTTTCTTCGCTTCAAGGTCAATGTCCTCCCATGCCAGGGCGCACATCTTTCCATGACGTGATTCCGTCAGAATGGCAAGAGACCACATGTTTGCTGTCTGTCGCGTTGAGCATGCCGTGATGAGGCGAGGGTACTCTTCCCGCGTGATCGGGTCAGGCCGTTTATTGGATTTTTTGGGCGGTTTTATTCCCGTCTTGGGATTTCCCTCTATATAACCGTTACCGTGAGCAAAGGCGAAAATGGCTTTCAGGTCTGCCATGCTGGAGTTAACCGTGGCCGCCGTCCTCCCTTTCTTTTCTATATTCATCTTCCTGCCCGTGAAGTAGCTGCCACTGAGAAGGTCGATGCGCAGGTTGAGCAGGTCCTTCTGCATGACTGACCTGATGTCCTTTCCGTTGCCCATGATATCCAGCGCCACCCTGACGCGTCGTTCTGTCGTAATGTAAGAGTTACTCAAAGCCAAAAAGTTAGAGATGATGTATGTCCGAGACGGATTTGAGGCTGATTTCTGCGCTCAAAAGGCGTGCCGCAGGCTGCTTTATTCACGTATGAGCATGGCTATTACAGCCCTGGCTGATGGTGAGTGGGTTAGCGTAGGTGACATGGTTCAGGTTCCTCGTATACGACAACAGCTGTTGCCGGATGCATGAATACCGACGTGAATGTCCTGGCAGGAGAGGCGTTGTTCCTTAAGCTTACGCTTTCTTTAGGGGACGGAACCATCTCAGCATCGCGGACAGAATTTGCTGCGCATTATATAGTGGTGCTGGTTAAAATGGGGCCGAAAGGCCCCGGTTTTAAGAAACAAGTTTTTTGAGTACGGGGACTTTATAAAAAGCCAGGTAAAAAGCTATGCAAAACAAGTAGCTTCCTGTAATTGAAATGGAAATTGCCAGAGCTAAATTAATTTTAAGGTCAACCAAATACTGCAAAATTATCCATGTTGGTATTAAATGCAGCAAAAAAACGCAAAAGCTGCTTTTGCTTAACAATGTAAATGTTTTAGGTGCAACGTTAAAGATTGAATCACCATATTTATTAAGAATGCAAAATGCCGGAATGCTACAGGCGAAGATAAATATGGACGAATACCATCCTATTCCATCTCCATTCATTTTGTTCAGGTTCTTAAGGTATCCCTGAGTATACAGAGATAAGCTGAGCATAATTATAACGGAAAGGAATAAAATTGTTGCATTGAATTTTAAATTCATTCTATGGCTTATAAAGTACCCTGTTACAACATAAGAAACAAAACCATTAACAGGATCGACATTTAGAGGCGCTGAAAATAACCTATAAGAAAAAAGCGTATCAGATGAGGTTGGTAAATAGAAAAAAAGAACACTTAAAATGATAAATATAAGGATTTCATTATTACTCATCACGTTAAGCATTTTTGATAAGAACGGCATGGCTAAATACATGGCAGTAATGCTATATAAAAACCATAGTTGGTATGCAGAGCCTGTATCTCCATGAGAGAGTTTATTCATTGTTGAACTAAAGTTGAACGGTTGATTGTTTATCAAAGAGTGAGAGGCGTTAATAAGCAACGTATAAAAAATTATAAGCATGCAAAATTGTGGTATTCTTTTTAAATAAAAATCCATAATCTTAACATCTTTTAATCTGGGTATTAGTAATGAGCCGGTTATCATAAAGAAAAGTGGTACGCCTAGCCTGCCAATCAAATGAAAAAATTGCGAAGTATACCATTGAGTATCATTTTCTAAACCTGATTTATATACACCGTCATCAACATTGTGAATAATCAAAACCATCAGTATCGCTATGAATCTGGTAACTTCAAGCCATCCAATACGTTTATCCATTTAAGATTGACCACCCATTAAAATGTGTAAATTAAATGTAGCATTTTAGATCAGGTTAAGATAACAATTTGCGATAAAATTCAAGGCTTCGCTTGCCACAAGCGAAGCCTGATATGCTTTTTAATCACTCGATATTTCTATCGAATCGCACGCAGAGTTAAGATGTTTAGACACGATCAACTTACTTTCAATGTCTTTAAAATCAGCAACTTGAATCACACCTGACTTACCATTATCCACATGAATCGTTTTTGTTTGATGGCCGGGTGCTGAGATGCTTACATCAACTCCATCAGCATTTTGACAGCTAGTATTGACAGACTTAACATTCAATCGGTTAACTCCGCGGAGATTCCAGGAAAAAATAGTTGGTGTGTTTTCCCCCGGGTGAGCCCCCACCTTACCATCATAAGATATGCTATAGCTTCCCCACTGATCTCCAGCCTCAACCTGAGTGGAAAGATATGTGAAAGGAAGACCTTTATTTATAACTCCATTCCATTGAGGATAGCTTTTGAAAAGCAACGTAAAGAATTGGTCTACTTCTTCAGGCTTATATGGGCGTACTCTTTCGTAAATAACAGCATTCACGCCATTAGCTAAAATGTAGTTTTTGTTTAGCTTTACCATGGCGTTGCCAATGCTTTTGCCATTAAGTATTTGCTCTACTGGAACCGTAATGACCTGTTGACCCGAGGATTTCAAATGAATTTGCGGAGGTGAGGTAACGACGAAGTAATCAGACATTAATGAATCAATTCTCATCCCGTCTCGCAAATCAACCTGAGATGCATAAGAAAGGCTCTTCGATAAAGATAATCCTGAGATGGTATTCAGCATGTCATCATTGAGAACGCCATTAGAAGCAAATACTGTAACTTTCTTTCCATTTTCAGTCAGCTTGCTCAGGTCATTAACCAAATTAAGATAATTGTCATAATTATCAATTAATAAAGGATAGGACTTTGTCGGAAGCAGTTTCTTACACCAGTCAGGATAAAAACGAGTTGTGTGATTTACTGATACCCCAAATATGTATCCATGCATTCCCAGGAATAATGCGATGAATAGATATGCGCCTCTTTTTTTTCTTATTTTGCTCATAATGAATTTTATGCCCAGGGTGCATATAATCAGAATCCAAAGAGAAAAAGGCAAGCAGTGCTGAACACCTGGGGCTTGAGTCTTGGTAAAAAGGAAAAAGCTGAAGACTAAGTTAAATAAAGAAAAGTATATCAATCCTTTTTCTTTTTTATCTTTGCAGTAAAATGCAGAGATTAATCCTAGCGCAAAAAAAGGTATTAAGTAAACACCTATTCCTTTAGCAAGTGTACTTATCGCTGTTCCTATCGACGCCTGGTATGCCTGATAAATATTTGCATAATCCGTATGTAAAATACGCTCAAATAGTTCATGTTGAAAATACAATACAAAGCCACATGAAAGCAGGCCGGAAATAGTAAAGTTAGCTAGTAAATTAAATATTTTCTTTTTTTCTAATTTTAACCCATTGAAAATATAGTAATTGAATAAAGGAATGCTGAAGTATAGTGAAACAACCGTAAAAGCATACCATCTCCTGAACAGGAAAGGCCCCCAAAGAATTAACCCAAGTAACACAGGCATTGCTAATGTAACTTTGCTAGAAAAGTTTACTTTTGCTGAGAGTATTACAGCCGCCAAAACAAATATTAACCCAGAAATGTCTGGGTAGCCTTTTAAAGATGGAGCCCAAAATGGAACAAAAAATAATGGGATAAATAAAGTTGTCAGATGCCATAATAAATTGTCTGTGCGGTTTTTTTCTGTGAAATTAATGCATAGAATATGAAACAGGTATATGACTGGGACAAGATATAACAAGTTAAGCAATTCAATGAAGAGTAGCCTGGAAGAGAGAGTTATGTCACTGAGTAGTGCAGGGATTACTATTGGCAAAATATTGTAATCATCGCTCATTACAGAAAGCGCAACGTTATTTAATGCATCATTTGGTTTATCTTTCAGCAATGCAACAAAGTTTTCCCATGAGCGCCAATAGCCATTGAAATCCCAAAAGTAAATATTTTGCTCATGCCTTATGAAATATAAGGTTTGTAGAGCAACAAATATAGGAATCAAAATCCAGGCGCTTAAAATAACCCCTCTTTTAATCATTTTTAACTCCCGCTTTTTCGTCAACAAAATACTTGGGTCTGTTTTTAGATTCCATATATATTTTACCTATGTATTCACCAATTACACCTAGCGAAAGCATTTGAACACCGCCTAAAAAGAATATTGCTATCGTGACCGATGCCCATCCTTCAACTGTGTTTCCATTGAATTTCTGGATTAGGGCATAAATAGCTGAGATTACGGAGATGCCACTGATGAAAAAACCAAGAGCAGTAATGATTCTTAGGGGGGTAATCGTTAGCGAAGTAATTCCATCGAGTGCTAACCCAAGCATTTTCTTTAATGGATATTTTGATTCACCGGCTTCTCTTGCTGAGCGTGAATAGTAAACCTCAGAAGAAGAAAAACCAACTAATGGAACCAAACCACGCAAATATAGGCTTTGCTCCTTATATGATGTTAAAGCTTTTTTAGCTCTTCTGCTTAACAACCTAAAGTCAGCATGATGAGGGATCTGTTCAACTCCCATCCACTTCATTAACCCATAGAAAAGTGTTGCCGTTTTTCTTTTAAAGAAGGTATCAGAAGTTCGATCATCTCTAACACCATAAACTATATCGCTTCCATTTAAATAGTTTAAGACCATTGTTTCAATTACTGATGTGTCGTCTTGAAGATCTGCGTCAATGCTAATGCTTATATCACTTTCACACTCATTCAGTCCGGCAAGAAGTGCAACCTGATGGCCTTTATTTCTGGATAATTTCAGGCCTCTTACTTTAGATGAAGTCTTTGCTGAATTACTTATCAGCTTCCATGTGTTATCTTTGCTTCCATCATCTACAAATAAAACATGACTGTCATTGTCAATTAAATCTCCATCGATAAGCTTTTGCAGAATTGAATTAATCTCCAATAAGCATTTCTCAAAAACCTCCTCTTCATTATAGCATGGTACAATGATCGTTAGTGATGGCGTAGGTCTTTTGAATTTTTCAATCGATATATGATCGGTTCTATCCTTGACGGCCGTTTCAATTCCGAAATATTTCATTTCATAACCCACAATTTATTAATTAAAAAACCAGCGGATGTATATACAAACATCCCCACTAACTGAGATACGTATTCCTTTTGAGGAAATACTGTTAGAAATATCTTGATTGCTATTAAGTTGAAAATCCAACAAGCTAAACATGCAACTAAAAATTTAGCAAAGCGATTAGCAGCCATCGGCGTTGAAAACGTAAAAATTGAATTGGCTAAAAAACTGAATATTATACCAGCTAAATATCCTGATATATTCGCAGCATATAGGCCTACATCAAAGTGCATTAGCGTAAAAATAATGACTGCTGTAACGGCCGTGTTCGCTAAGCCAACCATGGCGTACCTAATAATCTGGCTTCTAAAAAAAAGACTAGACATTCCTGCAACCTTTAGAAAATTTTATGAATTTTACCATTCTTAGCTAATATGACAAGAAATTTGGTTTAGAAAGTATAGCTTTTTGACCTGGCTAATCTGCTTATGAGTTTGATTTACAATGTAGAAGATTTTTAGTGATGAACAGATGGAGACAACGCGCCCTCATGTATTTAAAAAACTGAACGATAGCCGCTAGCTAAAACGGCACTCTCCTTTACTGTGTCTATATACAGTGAATTTCAGGGCAACGCTATGCTACGCGATGATGAAATCATCGCAAATTTATAAATCTGTGAGCCGCTCCGCCTTGTTCAGGAGTACTGATCGATACTACTGTTTATCCACACAGTGCTTCTCAGAAGGGAATTTATCATGGCGAGCGAGGGCGACATACGCGCGGCGTCTGGAGCGATAACTCAGGACAGCAGGGGGCGGAAGATTGTCACTACTGCAGTATTTCAGGCCAGGCTGGATGACCTGAATCACGTCTGGACGCTGCAGGAGCGCAACCGGTAGATACGCTACTACCAGAATTTCTTCTTCGAACAGGTCACGGAGTAAAGCGAGAATAAGACCTGGGCGTTACGAAATATGGGATACGTGAGGTAACGATGGGATTTCGATTACCTGCCATGGATTACAAAGAGCGTCGCCTCGACCTGAATGAAATCCTGATGCCTCACCGCAACAACTTGATGCTGATTGAGACCCCGGACGGGTTCGTTCTGGTAGGCCGCTCACTGAAGCCAGCCCGTGCAGGCTGCAAGTAGTAGCATCTATTTTTTGTGGCTGGAAACCCAATTGTATCTGAACTTGTTTTCAATGAATCTATAACTCAACTCTGCAAGTAAAAAACTTCCAAAGAGAAAGAGAACTACGTGTGCAACAGACTCAAGCCAGGTAGTACTCTTTACACCATACAAGAAAAACCTTCCCACTAAGACTAACACTATGAAGTGAGTAAGATAAAGCGAGTATGACCGCGATCCGATATAATCGCAAATGGTCCTAATGAATACACCACGAGCAAAGAAATTTACGTTCAAGCTTGCCAATAGCACAAAAATTCCAGATAACAGTGCGGTCAATCCGGTTTGATAAAATACTAAAGGGTTCGGATTGGTGAAAAATGCAAGAAAAAATGTTAAGGATATGAAGGTTAGCACTGCAACCCATGTGCGGTTGGGGATATAGTCTCTAATAAAATAATTGATATTTTTATGGCTCAAAACTGCAATTATAACACCTAGCGCAATAGCATCAGTTCTGACGGGCCACGCGAGAGGAGTTTGACTATTTAAAGTCCTCGGGATAAAAAATTGAATCAGGAAAACCGTAAGCATGAAAAAACACAATTTTTTGTTATTCATTGAGAAGAGTATTAGCGGCAATAAGAGATAAAACTGATTTTCTAGTGAAAGGCTCCAGTAAATGCCTAGATTCCCACAAGTACCTTCTTGCCTGCAAATGGGGAAATAGATGTTTTGAGTCTGAGTGATAGAGAAAAATGCTGACTTAAGCATATCAGATGGAGTAAGGAAGGCATGATATTTTTCAAGAGCAAAAGAAAGAATTATTGAAACTATAATCCAGAACATAGCTGCAGGCATGAGCCTCCATATTCTTTTTATGTAGAATTGTCTTGCTTCGCATTTAAAACTGTCAAAATCTAATTCATTTAGTTTTTTATCCAATAAGCCTTTTGTAATAAGAAATCCAGAAACACAAAAAAACAAATCAACCCCACTGCCAAATTTACTTACACTTATCACTTTAAAGTAAAAGGAGTCTGGTGCCAGAATGCCCGGAATGTGAGCAAGTATGACGAATACAATAGCAAGTGTTCTAAGAACTTCAATATCGTGATTTTTTTTATCCATAATTAAATATGTCTCTTGCCAAAATAAGGCTTTTTAAAGCTTCGTTAATCGGCTTAATGTTGAGAAAGTACATCATAATATGAGTCGATGATATCACCAGTTGCATAGATGTCACAGCTCGCTACTATGAAAATCTAGCGAAAATACTGGCATAAGAAACCGGCGACCTGGCAATGACTTAGCTTCTCCTGTTTGAACAGGTGGCGAGGCGGGTAAGGTAAGGGCAGGTCAGCAAGATTGGGGAGGGCCAGGCGGCAGGCACAAAAAAGCCCGCTCAGTGGCGAGCTCTTAGCGTTTAGGAATTAACTTTAGTATCTGCCGAAGTTCATTACCAGCTTTCCAGATATCGTCATGAGTGTCGCCATCCCACTCAGGCGTTATCGCTCTCTCTGCCTGAAAATACCGCAATCTGATGTGTATCTCTGCAATTTCATCCCGCCTGCATTTGGCGGCGATTCGCTGAAGCCCCTTAAAGGGCGTTGGCTCCCAGGGCTTCAGATTCAATCGTTCTTGCTTGAACAGTAGTGTTAGTTTTTTTCTCATAAGTTAAGTATATATAGGCCTGCTCAGTGGCGGGCTATTCGTGTAGCGGGCATGAAAAACCCGGCTCGGTCGCCGGATTAAAAGGTTAAGCAACACTTCTCAGCTTTAAGCCATCATCCTAGTCCATAAGGTATGCTGTGAAAGCATCCTTATGGCGAACATAGCTCGCCTTGCTCTAAGCAAGTTCGCTAAGCACACCATCATCGCCAGACCTGGGAACGCCAATCATTGCATGCCATTTACCTAAATCATATGCACATCCAGCGCATTTATAACGTCCGTTCTGGCCCTGGTTCTCAGGAATAACCTCAAACATCTGATTCCGGCGATGAGCCTTGCTGCAAATCTACTTCATATAACACCTTAAAAAATAAGGCGCCGGATTCTTTACACGGGATCTTACTTGAGATAGTCGCTTCTGCAAGATCTCAGGAAAACATTCAAGCATTGACTGTTTTTATTGGCCCTTAGCTGTTGACGCAGCCAGGGGCCTTCCCTTATGTGCAAATCGCTTTTTAACCGCACAACATCGGAATAATTTTCTGGCAGCATAAAAACCTCAATAAAAATAATTGATTAGCTGCTGTTTTTTTCCTATATTTTTATTAGGTAGTGTTAACCCACCTCAAGTCCACCGCAAACTAAATCTCATTTCCTACCAATGGCTTTAAAATTCTCTTGAGCACAGAGCCTGGATCGATCCTGTCAATCGGCATTGCTGTTTATTTTTACAGTATTTATCATGGCGAGAGAGTGACATACACGCAGCGTTCGTGGGCGCGATAACAAAGAATAGCAGTGGGCGGCAGATGGTAACCACTGCGGCATTCCGGAAGCGGCTGGATGACGTGAATCACGTCTGGACGCTGCATGAGTGCAATCGGTGGATCCGCCACTACCAGAACTTCCTCTTCGAGCTGGTAACAGATGAAAGCGAGAATAAGTACGGTCATTACGCAACATGGGATACGTGAGGTAGATATCGAATTCCTTGATGGGCTCTGTTGAGCGTCGCCGCGACCTGAACGACATTCTGATGCCTCACCGCAACAACATCCTGCTGGTTGAGACGCCTGAGGGGGGGCAGACAAATCATTGAAGCCAGTTAACGGTGATACGGTTGCTTTCCAGCTCGGTGAATTCCCTCAGCCGGGGAACACCTTATGCTGTTAGCACGCATTGACAGAATTAAACATCATGGGCAGGTCACTCTTTCTGACCTGCCCGGATACCCCTTATAAGGCGTCTTAAAAATGTGCCTTTTGGCCAGTCTAAAATTTGATGGGTACGCCAACACTCCACTCTTCAGAACCAAAATCTGGTGACTCTCCCCGGCGGGCACGAATTTTTTCATTCTTAGTCGCTTTATGCGTATCAATACGGCCTGGAGGTTTGCCGGGTAAGTTGCTGCAACCAAAACCGGTACAAACACTGAGCTTATCCGGAGGTGAATCCGGATTATATGAAGTATCGCTGCTACAGGCTAATAAGGTAAACGATATACCCGTGGTTATAAGAATCTTTATTGAATTATTAAGCAACGAGATAGCGTTTCGAAACATTAAAATACTCCTCTCCATGGCGAAATCACCAATGAAATTATTGAGCAATTTTTTTCTTAAAATCTTGTTGATGATCATGGTTGCTAACTGGAGGTGTGTGACCGCTTTCACATATTATTGAAAAGGAAGGTTAAAGCAGTTTGCGATATCAAATAAAAATGAATCAGATCCGCCTTCGAATATTTAACGGGGGAACATCGCAAAGCTCATCGACAGATCATCGCTCTTTCCGGCAAGTAAAGTAATGAAAATTTTAGCCCTGGCAGAAACTTACTGAAGAAATAAGGTATGCGGAAACCTGAAAAAATCCCAGGCAACACAATTTATGGCTATACATCGGGTCGTTTTTTAACAGCGGAACATGTTCCTGTCGTCTGATAAAGGATCTATGAGAGAGGGATGCCTGAAGATTTTTTTAATGATGACAAAGTTGTTGTAGCGCCACCCAATCAGACCGGAATCAAATAAGTAAATTATTAGTAAACCTATAGCAGCATTATTTTGGTCTTAGCCTGGCGCGGCCTCACAGACAAAAGTAGAGGCATGGGTAAGTAATCAGGTGATGCAAGAGGCCGATATTCATCAGGCGCCTTGAATCAATTACCCTCCTGTTTCCTGGTATGCGGCATAGTGTTGGGGTTCGTTACTATGTTGCGTGTGTTGCAGAATGTGAGCACTGAGATGCTCAGGTGTTATAAGCACGTGTGGTAAACATGCTCGCCCTCGTGTCTCAATGGCGGCACGATAAAGTGCTCGTCATCAAAATCGCTTCCTGACAGTCTATTCTCTTCGTCATGCGACTTCAGGTGCTTTATTTCAGGTAGTTCCATGCCCCCAGCCTTCTTAGGCGAGGTGTAAAAGTAGTGCAGAGAGAGTGGCTTGCAGCAACGTTCGCAGACTGGTACCCCAGCTTAGGCTCGCAGAACACCGACGATCGTTGCATCGGATATAGGCTTCTTCATGATGGTGCAGTCGTTTTGCTAATGAAGGCCTTTCTTACGTCGCAATGTATTAATCAACGGTGAGCAGGCCATCACTGGTTATACTCATCATCATTCCGGGACACAAAGGAGGGTATTTTATCTCCGGCCGGCCACGGTTCTGTCACCTCTCAGCCACCAGCAGGACGTCAGCATAATGAGTCATAAATTGGTATGGATAGCTTGCTTCATGTTTGTTTCATCCCCAGCCTTTGCTGCCACGCAGTGCGGGCCATTCTATCTTAAACCTGACAAGAGCGGCTGGTTCTCAGTGAATGGAGAACGCGCAAAAACGCAGAAAGTCACCTTTGCGAAAGAGAAGGGCGATTACGACAACGCGACGGTCAAACTGCTGGTGAAAAACAGCAAAGCGCCAGGGATGGTGGATATGGAGCTGACGAATCGTAAGGGTAAAGGGTTATTAAGAGCGGAAATCGTCCGCACCAGCCAGAGTCAGATCCGCATACGAGGTGCCTATGATTGCGAGCCGGCTAAATAGGCTGTTATCCGACTAGCCACTCGTGGGTATCTCATAGCCCGGAAGCGGGCCTGATAAAAGCCTTTGAGAGAAGAGTGCAAAAGGGTGTCAGGCAAGCACTGCTACTCTGGCTGGCCTGACAACGTATGCCGCCTCCTCATCATCCATCCTGCATTACCCCCATGCCGCCGCTGTATTTAACGTGATGTTTTGCACCGCGCAACCATAGCTGAAACTGCTGCGCTGATATCTGATGCTTTTGGATCATAGTAAAATGTCGCAGTGGTCTGATGATGGCTGAATTTTGCAATTTCAACCCAGGCCACGGTTTCATAATCCTGCTCAAGGTTATATCGCTTCGTACCATCCGGCAAAGGTTCATTTTGCTCCAGATAGAGTCTATGCTCCTGTGCCGCTACGTTAAGGCAGGATTCAACCTGAAAAGGATGACCGTCGAAATAAGCGGTTTTTGTTGTCGGGTGTAATCCAACCCGTCCCATATCTACGCACCCACCCACAGACTTATGCTCAGGGCAATAATGATCTTCTTCATTAACTAAACCATCATGGTTATTTTGTTGACCAATAATATCCGGATATTGATCGTGTGGCTCATTTTAATCAAAAATCTGCGGTTAATATTGCTAGCGTTACGGACTACATGTAACATTCTGCGCAACGCATTATGATGCAAGCAACGAGCATAAAAAAGGTAGCCCGCATCCGATGACGTATGCTGCCTGCTGGTGTTCACCGTTGTCAGGTGTACGTTGAGTCATTATGACGCTATACCCGTTGCTTCATCCTATTCTTAGTCTGTTTGAAGGTGGACGCCCGAAAATCATTTGCCTGCAACGTTTTATTGTTAGTCCGCTTATTATAAACATGGAAAGTTTAACGCAGTACATTACACACCCATCAGGTTCATTAAAAATCGGCTTCAGCAAAAGACGTGACATCTCTGTTGCGTTACGCATGCTGAGGTGTCCTGCTGAAAATCTTATCTACTTAAGTGCCTCTGAATACTATGATTTATGACTGTTTTTTATACTACGATGAAGATATCCTGCTTGAGATGCGCCTGAACACGCTTGAGCATGTTGTTGATCGGTTTGTCATTGTGGAATCGCGCTACACCTTTACCGGTAAACGTCGGGAAAAGCTTCATTTTGATATTGAGAAGTTCGATCGTTTCCGCGATAAAATTATATATATTGTTAATGATATTGCGCCCAGCTTTTATCAGGAAGCCTTTAAATCGAATAGTTCTCTGGTTAATGCGGGTGAGACAGATCCCTGGGAAAATGAAGCCACTGCACGTAATCAGATTATGCAAGGGCTGGCCGGCGCGCAGGATGATGATATAGTTATTGTGTCAGACGTCGATGAAATTCCCCGACCCGAGGCGATCAAAGCATTCAGCCATCAACATCTTTGCACGACGCTGCATCAGCAATATTTCAATTTTAAATTTAATGTCCGGGTTTTAAATGACGACGGCACACCGCGCTGTGCTACCCTGGCAAAAATGGTGACCTGTAAAACGCTGCGAGACTTTTTCAGGGGGCAACCGGAATTGCTTCGCAATGTTAAGCGTCGTGGTACACCGATACGCGAGAACTGGTTGCGCTGGAAGTGGCTAAATTTCCGGACAAAAACCATTAAGGACGCAGGATGGCATTTCTCCTGGGTAATGAGCGATGAGCGCATCAGTGAAAAAATGTCTTCGATTTCTCATACCGAACGTAACTGTCCCGAATTTAACAATCCGGATCATATACGGCGCTGCGTTGAGAACAATATTGATATCTGGAACCGTCCGCGAAGGATGGAGATAGTGCCGGTGACATCCGAACATTTTCCAGCCTGGCTGGTTGAAAATCAGCACCAGCTTGCCGATCTCATTAAATCTTAACGCTGACCAGCGCGCCCAGCGGGCGCGCCTCTCGCACATCAGCTTGCCTTGTAAGGATCTTTTTTGTCATCCTGGCTGTCATCATTTTTGCGCGGCACTTCGCCATGATCTTTCGGCGCATCAGTGGCAGGATGATCATCTTCCTCGTAAGCATTACCAGCGTTTGGCGCGGCTTCCGGCAGGCTTTTGCTGACATCACCTTCTTTCTTACGTTCTTCATTCGTATTGTGTTTAAACATAACTCACTCCTTTTATTCCAGTCTCTTAAGTTTAGACCAGCACTGACATCCCGCATGCGCAGCGGATTAAAGAAGAAAAAAAAGCCCGCCAGAGGCGGGCCAATCGGAGTTTCTCTCATACTGAACACGTCATTTTTCGATGTTTGGGTGTGTACAGCAGGATCATGCTAACCGGGAATCCCTGATGCAGTAATGGACAAACCTGTCATGTCGCTTGCGGAAGGTCACATTCCTGTCGATAAATACGTCGATAAATAAATTCGATTGAACTGATTAATAAAAGGCATATAGTGACCTGCGTTACCAGGAGATAGAAATTATGTTAAGAGACTATTTAAAGATTGAAGCTGAAGATCAGTTAATCGAGCAACGCTCGCTGAGCCTGAAAAATCGGGGTCAGGAAGAAGTTACCGAATGGATTATTGTAAATAGCCAGGGTGTTAAAAAAGGCGGCGTAACCCTGTTCGATAAACTCAGTACCCGCCGCTCATGGCCCGTCAATTACCGCATTATGCAGACCGATCTGCAGGGCAAAGTCGTGGTGGATCAACTGACCGATGCCCTGTAATTGTCCGGCTATAATCTTAGCCACTGTTGTACGATGAAAAGTGAACCCGCGCCCGGCGGGTTTTTTATGGCTGGCGGTATCGTCGCAGTTCCACCAGCGTACCAATCAGCTCCAGGCTGTCCCGGCTGGAATGCAGCTCAGGAAAGTTGATATTGACCGGTGCCAGTTCAAACTGCATGACGCCATTTTCACTGCCGCGCTGACGCCAGGTGCGTAGCAGCACGACCTGGTGCTGCAATGCCAGCACGCAGTCTCCGGGCTGAGGTGACTGCGTGGGATCGATGATCACCACATCATTCCGCAAAATCGCAGGTGTCATCGCCTGTTCTTCCACCCGGAAGGCAAAGCTTTGCTGCGAAAGCGCCATGTCATTGTGCATCAGCAGTTCATGCCGGACAGAACCGGACTCGCTCAGCCATTGCGACACGTCGCGCTGTGCAAGCAGTGGGATCTGGTGCAGACCACTCCAGGCGCTTTCGCTGAAAACAGGACCATCCCCATCTATCAGAAAAGCCGGTGCGCAGCCCAGCGCTTCAGCGAGTCGCAGCAGGTTCTCACCGCGCGGCAGCGTCTCCTCTTTTTCCCATTGCGAAATTGCTACATGGGACACTTTTACCTGTTGCGCCAATTGCTTCTGCGTTAACTGCAGCGATTTACGTCGGAGTCGGATGCGGTCACCCAGCGTTTCGTTTTTCATAAGCTTGACTTTTTGGTTGAGAGTGACTTAAGTATACTTAAGCCTGGTATTTAAGCAATCTTAAATTTCATGCGGGGGACGTGGCTAAGCAGCACGCAGTAAGTTCCAGAGACCTTACCGTACAAAGGGGTGTGGCATGGAAAGTAGTCTGATTACCAGTATGGGTGCGTTAGTTCTGGGTGGGGGGGCAGCAGCACTGTTCTGGAAACCGTTATTGGCGGGAATAGCGTCAATCGTAACCAGTAATCGAGCCGGCGGCGAAATTATTACCAGCTACAAAGAGCAGGTGGTGTTGCTGAAAGAGAGCAACCTGCTGATACGGGAGGAGAACGATGAATTACGCGAACGGCACGACAGGAATCTGCGGCGTATCTCGACACTCGAAACGGATCTTCGGTTAATCAAGAATGCGGTAGGGATTTTACTGGCAATGACCGAAACCGATCAGAACGATAAATTTCGTAATGAGATTGATCGGCTTATCTCAACTCTGGAGGATCGCAGTGATGGCCACGATTAATAGCACTAAGGCACCTATGTCTTACCGGCGCAAAGTTATCCTCGGCTGCGTATTGCTGAGCTGTTCGATGATTTGCATCCTGATGACGATCATTTTTCTCTACGTCAGTAACACCGCAAACAAGCGGGTCGAGGAGATTCGGGCGGATTATCGCTTAATTGCGGCGCGGCGTGATGACAGAGTGGAGTTGCTGACCGATCAGGTTGCAGTAATACAGCACAAGCTGGATGCAATACCGGATCGCATAGCCGACAAAACGGTCATCAAAGTCAAAGAGGTCGTCACTGAGAGTGAGGTACCAGCAGGGAAAGCCGGTCAGAAACCATAACTTCCGATTATTCTTAATGCGGCTTCGCTATTATCGACTAGTTTTAAATCTCCGGGCAACATTTTGTACCTGAATGCAGGCCCGCTGATTGGCCGGTTGATGAACCGCTAAGCCTACTCACTTTGGATAGATGACCAGAAGGAAATTTAGCATGAGCGATTCAACAGAAACCAAGACCAAAACTGAATATCTGCGTGACGTGACTTCTCAGCTAAAAGAGATGCGTCACTATGCTCAGACCAACACCGAAACCCTTT
>Ga0308161_1001888_pt1 | contig 23624 bp, 19 predicted proteins | sample PhyFR2_FD_201034 | JGI IMG/M metagenome (GOLD analysis project Ga0308161, IMG submission 201034) | Phyllosphere microbial communities from UC Gill Tract Community Farm, Albany, California, United States - DLSLF.R2 | ecosystem: Host-associated > Plants > Phyllosphere > Unclassified | place: USA...
TCGGTGTTGCATGAGCCAAAGTGATGATTGGTTCATATCCCGGATAGATAGGTGCAGGTAAAAGCACTTTGTCACCTGGTTCTAATGTTGCCAATAAGGAAGCCGAGATGGCCTCTGTCGCCCCAATCGTGACTAATACTTCTGATTGATGATCATAATCCAATTGGTATTTTGTTTTGAGGAATAGACTGGCAGCTTCCCGCACGTCGGCAAGTCCCGCCATACCAGAGTAGTGACTGAAATTTTGTTCGATCGCTGTCATCCCAGATTGTTTGACGTGTTCTGGTGTATTGAAATCAGGCTCTCCCAACGTCAATTTTAAGATATCTGGAATCGATGAAACCCGTTCGTCGAATGTACGAATCAAAGATACCGCGATTTTGTAAACTTCTTGATTAAATCGTTGACTGACATCTGCCATAAATGGTCACTCCTTTAGTGTAAGCAATAGTTTCGCTATTGTTGTTAATCCTACCACAAAATCGAAACAAACTTAAGATAAAACGCAAATTAAATTAAAAACCAATTTCGTTTGATTATAAACCAACATTACTATATAATGTCTATAAATACACAAACAAGAAGGGGTTAACTATGGAAAACAGCATTGTAGATAAATTAAACGACTATCAACACGGCTTTAGTCAAACAGAAACTGCTTATCACTGCCTCTATTGCACGGCCGCTTTCAACAAAGAAGAAATCTATCCCCATGGTGGTCACTTTTTTACTGCCTACAATCGAATCAAAACCCATATAGCAGATACACATGGCGGCCCCATCGCTGGCCTTTTGGCGCAATCCAAAGAACAAACCGGTCTATCCGAAAGCCAACAAGAGATTTTACAACTCTTTGCTGAAGGCTTGAAAGACGCTGTCATCGCCCAACGTTTAGGAATTTCAACCTCAACCGTTAGAAATCATCGGTTTAAATTAAAAGAAAAACAACGACAGGCGCTGGTTTTTTTAAGTATTATGTCCTTGTTGCAAGACACGCCCGAAGACACGCCTCATAAAGGGGCCACAATGATTGATGATCGGTATGCGATCACAGCTGATGAACGCAAAAAAATTATTGCAACCTACTTTGATGAAGCTGGATTTATCAAGCAATTCCCTAGTAAAGAAAAGCGGAAATTGGTCGTCTTGGGTGTACTTGCAGAGCGCTTTGATTCAGGAAAAAACTACTCAGAAGCCGCTGTCAATGATATCTTGAAACAAGCAATCAGCGATTATGTCACCGTTCGACGCTATTTGATTGAATATGGGTTCATGAAGCGAACAAATGACGGAAAAACCTATTGGCGTACCTAAAAAAACAGCCATCCTCTTATACATGAGGAAGGCTGTTTTTCGTGATGTCATTTGTTTCGTGCACTCATTTGTATCACCAATTATTTTTCTTTCAAGAAAATTTTCTTGATGATCAATTTATCAAACAATTGGGTTTGGTTGTCTTGTTCACCAATCACTTCTGCAGTGATTGCTTTACCATCTTGCTTTTTTCTAAGTTGATAGATGATTTTCCCAGATTCTTTCAGTTCACTGATCATATCAACGACACCGCCAAAACCTGTTTTTCGCGTGATAAATCCTAAAGCAACCATCCGCTCATCTAAGTTCTTAGCGGAAATGCTGGCCCCCGTGATCAAGGCTTGACGCATGATATGCAGAAATTCTTCCAATCCTTCAACTGCCGGCTCTTCGATTTCTTCTACTATCGGTCTGGCCCGCAACGCATGTAATTCTTGTAATAACTTTTCGTATTGCTCTTGTGTCAGCATGACCCCCGCCACTTTTTCACGATTGAATACATAGACGGCTGTCCCGGCTTCTCGCGCTTGATTAAATACATCCATCGGAGATTTTTTTACTTCAGTGATCGAAGTAGTGGGAACATCCAGCTTCTTCAGTTCCATAATCAACGTCCTCCCTGTTCTCAACGCATTCATTATAGCATAAAGTATCTCAGAGGCTATACAAGATTTTGGTTGCAAAAGTAAAAGCCGCGTTGATTGTCCGTTGTTGGCTGTTATCTCTCATGTGCTTCTTTTTTGATTGACAGGGTCATGGCATTGAGCGCGACAATGATCGTACTTAACGACATGAGGATCGCCCCCACTGCTGGATTCAATAAAATACCTAAAGGCGCTAAGACCCCCGCAGCCAATGGGATTGCTACGATATTATACCCAGCTCCCCACCAGAGGTTTTGGATCATTTTGCGACGGGTTTGTTTGGCCAATGACAAAAAGTGCAAAACATCATTGGGATTGCTATTGGTCAAAATGACATCTGCTGAATCGATGGCCACATCTGTTCCTGCCCCAATGGCAATGCCGATCGTTGCCCTGGCTAAACTTGGCGCATCATTGATACCGTCGCCAACCATTACCACACGTTTGCCTTGTGCCACGTAAGATTTGACCAGTTGTTCTTTGTCTTCTGGCAACAGTGCAGCGTGAACCTCATCGATCCCTAAGTAGGCTGCCACAGCCTCAGCTGCTTCTTGATTGTCGCCAGTTGCCATGATTGGTGTGATTTGCATCTCTTTCAACGCCCGAATAAAATCAATGGCTTCTTCTTTGACCTGATCCCCCAAGGCGATAACGCCTGCGATTGCGCCTTGATGAACAAGAAAACTAATCGTATTGCCTTGTTCTTTGAAGGATTTGATTTTGTCCTCTGGCACAGTCAGTCCCAATTGTGTCAATCCTTTTTGATTGACGATCTTCCATGTTTCTTGATCGATCACACCGGACAAACCGATGCCGGCCTCGGTTTGGATATCCGTTGCTGCTTTGGGTGAAATGTTTTCTGCAGCAGCTTTTGCTAAAATACCTTCTGCAATTGGATGATTGGCCGTTTTTTCCAACCCTGCAAAATAGGCAAGTACATCATTCTTTGTCATTGTCCCCATCGATAAAACATCTGTGACCGCAAAAACGCCTTGTGTCAAAGTACCTGTTTTATCTAGGATCAATGCATCGATCTCATGGGCATTTTCCAATGCTTGCCGGTTTCTCAGCAAGAGGCCATTCTTGGCAGCAATCGACGTCGAACGCGCGATCACTAATGGAACCGCCAATCCTAATGCATGAGGACAAGCGATGACAAAGACGGTCACCATTCGGTCAAAGGCAGTGGGCAGATCTGAGAGATAGAGCCAAACGATAAACGTGCCAATTCCTGCGATCAACGCAACATAAAACAACCATTTGGCGACTGTGTCCGATAACGTTTCTAATGACGACTTATCCGCTTGGGCATTCCGTACCAATTCCATCACTTTTGCCAAATAGCCACTTTCTCCCGTACCCGTTACTTGGATCACGATCGATCCATTGCCATTGACAGAACCACCTATCACAGATTGTCCGCTTTTTTTTGTGACGCGCTTAGACTCTCCGGTAACGGCAGACTCATCAATCGTTGTTTCCCCTTCAATCACTTGCCCATCGGTAGGCACCTTGTCACCAGCGCGTACGATCAGATGATCGCCTTCGACTACTTGATCCAATGGAACACGTTCTTCCCCATGATCATTTTTGCGCGTGACCTCTTTGGGCAGCAGGGCGGCCAATTGCTCAACCGCATTGCCAGCGTTCATCACTGCATTCATTTCGATCCAATGGCCTAATAACATGATGACGATCAATGTAGCCAGTTCCCAGAAAAAGTCCATCACATGCCCACCGCTTAAGAAATGATTGGCAACGAAGGCATATAAACTATAAAAATAGGCAACACTGATCCCCATAGCAACCAATGTCATCATCGCTGGACTCTTTTGCTTCAACTCCATTTTGGCGCCACTTAAAAAAGGCGCACCGCCATAAAAAAACAATATCGTCGCTAAGATCAGGACCAGCCAGTCTGAACCTGGAAACGTAAATTGAAAAGGCAGATCGACCCCCACCATTGGTGATAGAAATATGATTGGTATGGCGAGAACCAATGAGAGCCAAAACTTTTGTTTAAAATTCCCCATATGCATACTATGATCCATGCCACTCATGTCATGATGATCGTGAGTGGTCATCTGCATATGATCCATATGATCGTGATCTTCATGATTGTGATCCTTATGTTCGTGATTCATCTGTTCGTGATCCATCTTATGATGATCCGTCATGGTATGATTATCTGAACGATCTTTTCCCATCCTTACATCCTCCTATCCTCAGCTTTCTTTGTGAAAGCTATGCCCGAAACTGACCAGCATAGCCGGCATCTGTCACTGCTTTGATCAGCATGTCATCCGTCACTTGGGTTTCATCATATTTCACTTTGCTTTGTGCTTTCTTCAAATCAACTTTGGCTTTTTTGACACCTGGTACGTCACTCAAAGCTTGCTCGACTTTGGCAGCACAATGGGCACAATTCATCCCGTTGATCGTCATGATTTTTTTCATCTTTATTCCCCTTTTCTGTTTAGTTATCTTGGTTAATGCCCATGGACCTTACACTGACACTGACCAGGAATACAATTACAATCGATCGTAGCAACTGGCTGTTTTGCAGCCAGTGCTTCTTGCAGCATGGCGATATCCGCTGCAGTCAATTCGGCTTCCATGATCATTTCGGCGATCGTTTGGCCAATTTTTTTGGCGCAAATATGAGAAAATAAATTCTCTGTTGCACTGCGAACAGTCGCCTCTTCTGAAACCAATGGTGTATAAATAAATTTCTTCCCTTGAGATTCCGGCTGTAAGATTCCTTTTTTGACCAAACGCCCTAAAAGCGTTTTGACGGTTGCTGTTTTCCAATTTTTGTTTGCACTGAGCAAATCAGTGATTTCTTTGGCAGTCGATTGGCCCATAGTCCAAATCACGCGCATCACTTCCCACTCGGAATCGCTGATTTTGATAGGTTCCTTGATTGTTTCCATTGTTGACACCTCACTTTTATAAACCCGATAACCAAAGTTTACAACTGTAATCGTAATTTGTCAAAAAAAGATGCTTCATTCATCAAGAATAAAGCACTCTTTATTGTTCTCTCTTTAAAAATGGACACGATACGTCGTGACGGAGTGGAACGGGGTATCAGGACGCAAGCTGATATCGCCAAATTGACTATATTTTTCCGTACCTGGAACACCTTGTGTTTCGATCGCCATTGCGCCATGGTTCGCCATTGGACCGGTTTTCATTGCTGCTCCGACTTCGCCAGTTCCAGTCGTATAAATCACGACTGCGGGACGGTCTGTTGTCACGGTTAAGCGCACTTTCTGATCTGGGCTTGTCACTTGCAGATCCCAGGCTTGATCATGATCAAGTAAAAATGGATCATCTAATAACGTATCCCCAATCTCACGTTCGTTCGTAAAATCAAATTTGGTTCCTGTGACCGCGGTTTTTTCTCCAGTTGTCGTAACATCCTCATTGGTTTCTGCGACATGTTGGGCATTGATCTGGACCAAATGTCCATCAATGGCTTGCTGGGTATCCCCTGTCAAGTTGAAATAGCCGTGGTTGGTCGGGTTGAATAGTGTTGCTTGATCCGTGACAGCATCGTAAGCAATGGATAGTTCGTGGTCATTTGATAACGTATAGGTCACTTGATAGCGAACATTACCCGGAAATCCCCCCGTCCCATCCGTACGGTTCGTCGTAAAAATCACCCCTGCACTATTTGCCTCTTCGAAGGTTTCAGCAAGCCAAGTATCCGTATCTAGGCCTTTGAAACCACCATGCAGCGTATTGCCATCATCATTGTCTTCTGTTTCGTATTCTGTACCATCGATCACGAAACGGGTACCAGCGATCCGTCCCGCGACAGGTCCGATCGTTGCACCATAATAGCGGGCATCGATATGTCCTTGGATCGAGTCATACCCCGCTACAATATCTCTTCCTTCTTCGATTGGAATGACCCAATCTAATAAGCGAGCACCTTCAGGACTTACCCTAACAATGGTACCGCTCTCATTCGTCAACTCATAAATCTTTCCCATTGTATCTGAAGTCAGTTGTTTGACACTTGTCATTTGCATATTCCTTCTTTCCTTTACATTTTGATAGCCACCTTCAGTATAGACTTTCATGACACTCCGCGTCAAATATGCACAAAAAAAAAAACAAGCAGTACCTGCTCGTTTCATTTTTTGTGCTTTGGTTGATAGTGTTTGCGCTTCATTCGTTCATCTTTGATTTGCGCAGCATCTTCAATGCGTTCTTTTTCTGACTTTCTTTCGGTCCGTTTCTCCGAATGATCCTTCAGTATCTCCTGACGATACCGACGATTGCCTAAAAATTTCAATGCATGCATCAAAGGCTGTCGGTTTTCTCCCACCAAACCAATCAATTCAATAAATAATTCAATCCCAAAGCCAGTACTGATGATCAGCAATATGATCGCCGTGTTGCTGGCATAATTCATCAGCAATGCAATAAATGAAAAGACCAATGCCAGTGCATAGATCGTCAAAACGGTTCCTCGGTGCGTAAATCCTAACGAGAGCAGCCGATGATGCAAATGCATTTTGTCGGCAGATGAGATTTTTTGTTTATTGAACTTGCGGCGGATCATGGCATACACTGTATCCGTGATTGGTACACCAAGAATCAGCATTGGTGTCACAACAGTGATGAACGTGGCATTTTTTAACCCTTGCAATGACAATACTGAAATCATAAAGCCCAGAAACAAAGCCCCTGTATCTCCTAAGAAAATCGTTGCGGGATAAAAATTGTATGGGAAGAAACCGACGATCGCAGCAATCAGTGTAAATATCACCATAGGTACCTCTACCGAATTCGGCAAGAAGAAATAACTGATGATCCCTATCGTGGTCAAACTGATGATCGACACCCCACTAGCCAACCCATCCAATCCATCGATCAAATTGACTGCATTGGTGATCGCCAAAATCCAAAGAATCGTCATTGGCAGACCCAGCCAGCCCAAATCAAATACGCCAATATATGGAATCGATATCGTGCTGATCTTGATATCGGCCACAAAATAAATGACGAGTGCGGCAATCGTCAAGCCCATCACTTTCTGCAACGGACTCAATTCAAAGATATCATCCATTAACCCTGTCAAGACCACGATCGCAGCCCCCAGAAGCATTGGCCATACATAATCGAATGGAAGCATTTCTCGAAATTCCCATAATAAAGCAAAAGAAAAAGCAAGGAAAATACTCAATCCGCCTGCTGTTGGCATGGTCTTGGTATTGATCCGCCGATCGCCTGGTCGATCTACCGCGCCGATTTTAAATGAAACCAATTTGATGATTGGCGTGAGGATCAATGAGATGATCATCGTGATAAACAAACGTACCACAAATTTAAAGGCAAAATCCATCTTGTTTACTCGCTTTCCATTATTTCTCTTTATTTGTGAAGGTATCTTCTATTTTAGATGATATCCGTTCTACGGGGTCTTTTCGTGTTCTGATTTCCTGTCCGGTCACATATTCCTCTACCACAGCATTGATGATACCGCCTAAGATGACGATCGTCGCAGCAAGATTCAGCCAGATCATCAGCACAATGAAACTCCCGATAATTTGGTACCCGCTGATTTTGGCGGTGAAATAACGTGCATACAAACCAAAAACTTGTGACAACAGCATCCAGCCAACCGTGGAAAAGATGGCACCTGGAAGCGTGGAGCGCAGTTTTACCTTGGCATTGGGTACGAGCCAATAAATCATCATCATAATGAACAGTAGGGCGAAAATCGTCAGCGGCCATTTCAAGGTTTGAAACGTACTAATGATATTATCTGGAAACTGGAAAATCGGCTGCAGCAAATCTAAGATCATCTTCCCTAGGCCAAAGACCATCGTTACACCGACGATTGCGATCATAAACAACAACAATATGACAAAGGATACGGCGCGTACAACAATGAAATTAGCGCGCTGATCGACACCAAAAGCTTTATTCATCGCAATCTGCAGGGCATTGATACTTTGACTGGCAGACCATAATGCAGCCAATACCGAGATAGACAACAAGCCCCCAGAACTAGTGGTCAATAAGTTTTCGATAGCCGGGCCGATAAAATCATAGATTTCACTCGGAAACAATTCCTGGACATAGGGTAAAACGGTATTCGGATCGATGGATAAAAATGGCAGTAAATTGCCCACTGCGATCAGCAAAGGAAACAGTGAAAACAATAAATAGTAGGCGACAACTACTGATGTTGTGCCCATTTCTGATTCCGTGATTCTCACCTGTGTTGTTTCGATAAATCGCATCAGTTTCTGATTGTCTTTGACTTTATCTACGATTTTCATGTTGTCCATCCTCCGCCAGCGGTCATCTGCCTTTTTGTCATTTTTTGTATCTTTGTATGCGCGTCCTTCATTCGTTAATACGTACCTTCTTCTCCTTGAGAAGTTAAAATCTTGGGACCTTCTTTTGTGATTGCCAAACTATGTTCATATTGACAGCTCAATCCGCCATCTAACGTATAGGCAGTCCAACCATTCGGGTCCATTTTCATCTTCCATGTACCTGTATTGATCATCGGTTCGATCGTGATGACCATCCCTTCTTTCAAACGCAAGCCTTTGCCTGCTTCGCCATAATGCGGAATCATTGGACTTTCATGGATCGTTGGTCCAATGCCGTGTCCGACAAAGTCACGGACTACACCGTAGCCTTCTTTTTCGGCATAAGTTTGAATCGCATGACCAATGTCACCAATACGGTTGCCAACTTGTGCTTGTTCGATACCCAAGTATAAGGCTTTTTTCGTCACGGCCATCAAACGGTCGATCTCTGGCGTCGATTCTCCGACCACATAGCTCCAACAAGAATCAGAGATTGCTCCTTTTAAATCGATACACATATCTACTTTGATCAAGTCGCCATTTTTCAATGGCTTTTTCCGAGGAAACCCGTGGCAGATCTCATTGTTGATGCTGCAGCAAGTTGCATATTTGTAATCTTCAAAACCAATTTGAGCAGCGATTCCGCCATGACTTTCAATGTAGTTTCGGACAAACACCTCAATATCCCAGCTGGTGATACCCGGTTGAATAAAGTCCCGCAATTGTTTGTGCACGTCGGCCAATAAAGCACCGGACGCAGCCATACTATCGATTTCTCTGGCTGATTTTAATGTAATCATGTTCTCGTCTCCCTCAATTAAATTCCTCTTATTTTAACACAGAAAGACACCGTTGGACAAAATTCACCGCCATTATAAAGAGTTTTTCAAGATTTGTTTTCAATTTCCCGTGATTTTGCTATAATCTAATAGAGTTTTCCCGAGAGAACAGTAGAAAGATTGGAGGAAATAAGCCAATGACTTTAGCAAAAATCGTTTATGCGAGTATGACCGGCAACACAGAAGAAATCGCCGATATCGTCTCAGAAGCATTAGAAGATGCAGGTCTAGAAGTAGAAATGAACGAATGCACCCAAGTGGATGCCGAAGACTTTGAAGATGCCGATATTTGCATCGTCGCTACTTATACCTATGGGGATGGCGAATTGCCGGACGAAATCGTTGATTTTTATGAGGATCTGCAAGAATTGGACTTAAGCGGAAAAATTTTTGGTGTTTGCGGATCTGGTGACACGTTTTATGATGACTTTTGTCAATCAGTGGATGATTTTGAAGCTGCATTCAGCAAGACTGGTGCAACCAAAGCTGCGGATAGCGTCAAAGTCGATTTAGCTGCTGAAGAAGATGATATTCAGCATTTAGAAGCCTTTGCCAAAAAAATCGTTGCGGCGATTGGATAACAGACAAAACGCCTCTTTCAAAAGAAAGAGACGTTTTTTTTAATGATACGTAATATCGATCGGTGTTTCTCTAATGAGAATATTGTCCACCGTTTCAGTCATTAATTTTGCGATTTGGTCTTCAGTTGGGTGAATGATGCCAGAAGACATTAAAGCAGCTAATCCAGTCGCAACGATCCAAACACCTGTATGCAGCGACTGCAATTCCACAGTCGACAACTCACTAAATTTGGCATCTTTTTTCACAGATTTGACAAACAAATCAAATGAAAATTGCTGCATTGAATCTCCTCCACCGTATTCTTCTAAATACAAAGCACGGTATAGGCGTTTTTCTTTATTCGCAAAACCGATATAATTCAATGTCAAATCAACAATGATATCTCCACGACGTTCAATTGGAAATACCTCCGTCGCTAAGTAGTCAAAAATTTGACTGATCAGTGCACTCTTTAAATCTTCCATATTCTTAAACTCTAAATAAATCGGTTGGGTTGAACACTTCATTTTCGCTGCGATATTGCGTGCGGTAAAACGGGTGAATCCTTCGGTCGCGACAACTTCATAGGCAGCTTTTAAAATCTGGTCTCTAGTGATCGTTTTCTTTCTTGCCATAATTTTTTAATCTCCTTAATCCTGCTATACATCGCTTTCAGAAAAACCTTTTTCTTATTGTATCATGTTTTTTTAAGTTTGCAAAACAACTTTTAAAATATACTTGTTCAATGTTTCAAGGAAAAAGACTATATTTTGCCTGTTTTTTTGCAATCAATTTGGTTTGTGAAGAAAAAAAATAAGTGCTATCATAAAGTGAGTTATAAAAAGAAGAAAATGGAGGAATTTTAATGGTTTTACCAAATTTTAATCAAAACTTAGAAAAATATGCCCAGCTGATCACTGAAGTTGGTGTAAATGTCCAAGCAGGACACACGATCGTGATCCAAATCGCTGTTGACCAAGCACCTTTGGCTCGTTTATTGACGACCAAAGCTTACGAATTAGGCGCTGCTGAAGTCATCGTACAGTGGACAGATGATGTTGTCCAAAAAGAATTTTTAAGCCATGCGGCAGATGACCGACTTTCAAACATCCCTCAATACAAAATTGACCAGACAATTGATTGGGTCGAAAAAGGAGCGAGCCGGATCAGCGTTGTTTCCGCCAATCCAGATGCGCTTGCGGGTGTTGATTCAGACCGTGTTGCGTTATTCCAAGCAGCCTCAGGCAAAGCAATGATGAATTTGCGTCAAGCAACCCAAGCCAACAAAGTCAGTTGGACTGTCGTTGCAGCAGCTGGTGCTGATTGGGCTCAAAAAGTCTTTCCAGATGTTGCTGCCGATGAAGCCCAAGACAAACTATGGGATCAAATCTTCAAAACGACACGCATTTATGAAGAAGATCCAGTTGCCGCTTGGAAAAAACATGATGAAACGTTACAAGTCAAAGCCGAAGCGCTGAATAAGGAACAATTTTCAGCGTTGCACTATACTGCACCAGGCACTGACTTAACAATTGGCTTACCGAAAAATCATCTTTGGGAAGGCGCTGGCAGCTACAATGCCCGCAATGAGAAATTCATGGCCAACATGCCGACTGAAGAAGTCTTCACAGCCCCTGATGCCCGTCGGATCGATGGCTATATTTCAAGTACCAAACCATTGAGCTATGCTGGAACGATCATTTCTGGCATGAAATTTACCTTCAAAGATGGCAAGGTCGTTGATTTTTCTGCAGAACAAGGAGAAGAAGTCCTTGGCAAATTGTTAGCGATCGATGAAGGTGCCAAAAGCTTAGGCGAAGTGGCATTGGTTCCTGATCCATCCCCTATCTCTCAATCAGGCATTATTTTCTTCAACACCCTATTTGATGAGAATGCATCAAATCATTTGGCGTTAGGATCAGCTTATGCCTTCAGTTTACAAGGCGGCACCGAGATGTCAGAAGACGAATTAGCTGCTGCAGGGTTGAACAGAAGCCAAACCCATGTTGACTTTATGGTTGGTTCTGATCAAATGTCCATCGATGGCATCAAAGAAGACGGTTCCACCGTTCCAGTATTCCGCAATGGTGACTGGGCATAATGCAGTTTTTTTCGGAGGCGCATCCTGCGCTTCCGTTTTTTACATAGAATATTTATTCAGCATCAGATTTTACAATAGTCATAGGCTATTTTTTTTGCTAAAATCAATGTTGATAGTCTTTGATCAGAGAGGATGATACGATGACACCAAATCGAGAAGATTATTTAAAGCTGATACTAGAGCTTGGTGGTGACCAAAAAAAAATCAATAACAAACAAATCGTGTCAGGATTAGCGGTTTCCGCAGCCTCCGTTAGTGAAATGATCTCTAAGCTACTAAAGGAAGGCTTGGTCGAACACTCTCCTTATCAGGGCGTTCAATTAACCAATACCGGACTTGCAACTGCCAGTGCATTGATCCGCAAACATCGCTTGTGGGAAGTGTTTCTCGTTGAGCACTTGCATTATTCGTGGAATGAAGTGCACGATGATGCCGAGGTTTTAGAGCACGTGACTTCTGAGACCCTCGCCTCACGCTTGGAAACCTACCTCGACAATCCCCGTTTTTGTCCTCATGGCGGCATGATTCCTGAACAAGGTCAGATGATTCATGAAGGAGAAAAAAATACCATGAGCAGCTTCCCTGTCGGCACGAAGATCCGGATTGCGCGCGTTCTTGATGAGCGGGAATTATTGGATTATCTTGTAGCGATTGATCTGAATATCCATGAAGAATATCAAATCATCGATGCGGCGGCTTATGAAGGACCCATCACGATCAAAAATGACGCAAAAGAAATCGCGGTCAGCTACAAAGCGGCTAGTACGATTTTTGTCGATAAACTGTAAGGAGTGAACAGAATGGAAAAAAAGGTACTTTTTACAATCTTTGGCGGAACTGGTGATTTGGCCCAGCGCAAGCTCTACCCTTCCTTGTTTCGGTTATACAAGAAAGGTGATTTAAAAGAAGACTTTGCCGTGATTGGCACAGCACGTCGTCCTTGGTCTGACGAACATTATCGAGAAGTGATTTTAGATACGATCAAAGATTTGATCGAAGACCAGGAACAAGCTGAAACATTTGCTTCACACTTTTATTACCAATCCCATGATGTCACCGATACAAGTCATTACGATTCCCTAAAAAATTTAGCTGATACATTAAATAAACAGTATCATTTAGAAGGCAATCAACTGTTTTACTTGGCGATGTCCCCTGATTTTTTTGGAACGATCGTTTCTCATCTGAAATCACAAGGCATGTTAGACACGGATGGTTATCATCGTGTGATCATCGAAAAACCATTTGGCAGTGACTATGAAACAGCCAAAGAACTTAATGATGCGATCAACACCGTATTTTCAGAACAAGAAATCTATCGTATCGACCATTATTTAGGCAAAGAAATGATCCAAAATATCTCTGCGATCCGTTTTGCGAACAATATTTTTGCTTCGATGTGGAACAACCGGTATATCGACAATGTACAAATCAATATCGCAGAAAACTTAGGCGTCGAAGAACGCGGTGGGTATTATGATAAAAGCGGTGCCTTGAAAGATATGGTCCAAAACCATATTTTACAAATCCTTTCATTACTTGCAATGGAGCCGCCAGTCGCCTTCTCAGAAAAAGAACTGCGGACTGAAAAAATCAAAGCCCTGAATGCCATCCGTATCTATTCCGAAGAAGAAGTCAAAACGCACTTTGTTCGCGGACAATATGCCAAAGGAAAGCTAGAAGACACATCATTTGCTGGGTATCGTGAAGAAGGCAACGTGGATGAGGCGTCAGCGACAGAAACATTTGTAGCTGGCAAGTTCTTGATCGACAACTTCCGCTGGTCTGGTGTTCCATTCTATGTCCGGACAGGCAAACGCTTGACTGAAAAAGGAACCCGGATCAATATTGTTTTCAAACAAGTCCCAGTCAATGTCTTCAAACAAGACTTGAACGAAGCAAATACCAACGAGAACCTGGCACCAAATGTCTTAACGATTTACATCCAACCAACAGAAGGTTTTTCATTGTCGCTAAACGGCAAAGAAATCGGTCAAGGATTTGACACGGTCCCTGTAAAATTAGATTACCGCAATAGTGCAGAGATCGTTGAAAATACCCCCGAAGCTTATGAAAAGTTGCTGCTGGATGCGCTGAATGGCGACGGCACCAACTTTACCCATTGGGACGAAGTCGCACAATCATGGCGTATCGTTGATGTCATCCGTCACGCTTGGGATCAAGAAACACCTGACTTCCCTAACTATGCAGCTGGAACCATGGGACCGCAAGCAGCGTATGATCTATTGGCTGCTGATGGTTTTGAATGGATTTGGCGCCCAGATGAATGGTATCGTGAACGAAATCTATTATCAGACAATTAAACAAACGACCAATTGGATGGTTCAAAAAACACCCAATTGGTCGTTTTTATTTTGCTGATTTTTTGTATAATTGAAAGAAAAAGCGGATCACGGAGGACCTTTATGCATCAAGTATTAACGATTGCCGGTTTGGATAGCTTAGCTGGCGGCGGCGCAACCGCAGATATTAAAACATTTGAAGAATTCAACGTTTTCGGTCATGTTTTATTGACGTCTGTAGTTGCGATCGATCAACCGATCCTATTTCACGATTTACCATTGTCTGTGATCCAGGCGCAACTTGACTCTTTAAAAAAAGCCGTTGATTTTTCTGCCATCAAAATTGGCTTGATCCATCAAGTACCTGCGATTGATTTAGTAAAGGAATTTATAACTGAGATCGACAGTCCTGTCATTTTAGATCCGGTACTTGCCTTCAAAGAAGGAGATACACAATTTAATCAAGCGTATCAAGAAGGTTTGATTCAATTGTTTCCGTATAGTACTTTAGTCACACCAAACTTGGCAGAAGCCGAGCATTTCGCTGCTATGCCGATCCATACAGTTGCTGATATGAAATTGGCAGCCGAAAAAATCAGTCATCTTGGTGCGAAGCAGGTGCTGATCAAAGGCGGCAGCCGAATCCCAGGTGCTTTCGCTTATGATGTCTTGTACCAACAAGGAACGTTTACTTTATTGGAAGCACCAAAAAGTACCGCACAAACAACAAATGGCGCCGGCTGTACCTTATCTGCAGCTATTGCCGCGTTATGTGGACAAGGCATCCCTCTAGAAGAAGCTGTTCACACAGCCAAAGCCTTTGTCTTGGCGGGTATCGACGCAGGGATCTCTTTAAACAATCAAGAAGGCATTGTGAATCAACTGGCCTATTTCAGAAAGGAGTATACACAATGAACGTCAAACAACTGACACGAATTGCTATGCTGACCGCTTTGACCACTGCCTTGTCATTGGTCTTCATCATTCCCGTTCCCCAAACGAAAGGTTTTGTCACATTATGCGAAACCGGCATCTATACCGCAGCGTTGTTGTTTGGACCAGCTGCCGGTACATTCGTCGGTGGTTTGAGCGGTGGCCTGATTGATCTATTGTCGGGTTATCCCGAATGGGCGGTTTTTTCAATTTTGATCCATGGATTTCAAGGTTGGTTGGTGGGACGCTTGGCCCATCGCCCTGTGTTAGCAGTCACGCTGGGTAGCCTCATCATGATTCTAGGGTATGCGGCTGCCACGATCCTGTTATTTGGTTTAGGTGCTGGTCTTGCATCGATCCCTAGTAATTTGATCCAAACGATTTTCGGCAGTATCGTTGCATTGCCTTTGGTACAAGCATTACGCCGCACCAACAAATTTCCTTTGAATGAGAGATGATCATACATGATAGCCACAGATGAATTACGCAAAGCATTACAAACAATCGTCAATGAGGTGCTTTCAGCAGCCAATGTCAAAGAAAATGAGCTCTTCGTGTTGGGCTGCTCCACTAGCGAAGTCGTTGGGGGCATGATTGGCAAAAATTCGAGTCAGGAAACCGGCGTTGTGATTGTTGAAACAATTCTGGATATCCTTAGACCTAAAGGCATTCGATTGGCTGTCCAGGGGTGTGAACATCTCAACCGCGCACTCGTCGTCGAACAATCGACTGCAGACCGTTATCAATTGGAAGAAGTGGCAGTCGTTCCTGCCTTGCATGCTGGTGGGGCCTGTTCGGTTGCAGCCTTCCAATTATTTGATGCTCCAGTTGAAGTGGAACACATCGTTGCCAAAGCAGGGATTGACATTGGCGATACTGCCATCGGTATGCATATCAAGCACGTACAGATACCCATTCGACCTAGCATTCAAACCTTAGGCGGTGCCCATGTGACCGCTTTAGGGTCACGGCCGAAATTTATCGGCGGGCCTCGCGCCACTTACCTTGATCCACTGCAAAAATAATCAACAAAATAAAAACGGCAGCACATCAACCAAAATTGTGTGCTGCCGTTTTGTGTTGTCTAGCATTTATTGATAGACCAATGTACGTAATGCTTGATCGACTTTCTCTGCAGCCAGTCTGCCTTCGCGAATGGCCCAAATCACTAAGCTAGGTCCACGCTTCGCATCCCCTGCAACTAAAATCCGTTCATTGTTCGTGGTATAGTCGTCATAAACTTCTTTGACACCAAAGGCATCCAATAATGTGGTTTCAGGACCTAAGAAGCCCATCGCCAATAAAACCAAATCCGCTTTGATCACTTCTTTTGTTCCAGCGATCGGTTGAAAACGATCATCCACAGAAACTGTTTCTAAAGCAATCAGTTGACCTCTTTCGGCCCCAATAAACGCAGTTGTCGAAACCCCATGATAGGTCACCTGGCTTTGGAAAACCTCAGCCGCTTCTTCTTGACCATAACCAGTACGCGCCGTCAGCGGATATTCTGGCCATGGATTTGTCGCTGCGCGCTGTAAAGGCGGCTGTGGTGTGATTTCCAATTGCCGAACAGATGCCGCGCCTTGGCGTACTGCCGTCCCGATACAATCATTCCCCGTATCACCACCACCAATGACAACAACGTGTTTGCCAGTCAATTTTTTGCTGGTCGCTTCTTTTCCATGTTTCAACACATCTTTTGTTGCTTCAGTTAAGTAGTCAACTGCAAACTGGACACCTGTCAATGCGCGGCCAGGGATCGTCAAATCACGAGGGACACTTGCGCCTGTCGATAAAATGATACGGTCATATTGCGCAGCTAACTCATCCGCTGAAATATCTCGGCCAATCTCTGTATTGCCAATAAAACGAACACCTAAGTCTGCCATCAAATCAATACGTCGCTGAACGACATCCTTATCCAATTTCATGTTTGGGATACCATACATCAACAAACCGCCAAAGCGATCACTCCGCTCATACACTGTGACTTGATGCCCCAATTGATTCAATCGCCACGCTGCGGACAAGCCGGCAGGGCCGCTCCCTACGATGGCGACTTTGAATCCGGTCGACGCTTGAGGCATACCAGAGGCTTTGACCCAATCATTTTCAAAAGCAGTATCAATAATGAAACGTTCATTGTCATGGATCGTTACACCTGAACCATTCAATGCTTCCGTACAGCCCTTCTCACAAGGCGCAGGACAAACCCGGCCGGTCATTTCAGGTAATGGATTGGTTCGGGCCAATCGCTCGAAGGCGGCCTGTGTTCGGCCTTGATAAACCAAATCATTCCACTCAGGAATCAAGTTGTCATTTGGACAACCAGATACGGTCCGCTGACCGCCAAAGAATGAACCAGTATGACAAAATGGAATCCCACAGTTCATACAACGGGCGGCCTGTTCTTGACGTTCTTCTTCCGGTAAAGGAGTTTGTAATTCCTCCCAATCAGTGATGCGCTCAGAAACTGGGCGTGTCGGGTTCTCAACTCTTGCATGTTTTAAAAATCCAAATGGATCTGCCATAATTACTCACGCGCCTTTCCTGGAATCGTTAATTGGGTACCTACAACAGACTCGAAGGCTTTTTCTAATAAAGCATCCCCTGCAAATCCTTGTGCGGCAAATTCTTCTGTTGCTTCAACCATATGATGATATTCGGTTGGATAAACTTTGACAAAATCATTTTTGGCTTGGGCCCAATCTTGTAAAATCTCGGCAGCTTTTAAAGAGTCAGTATAAGCAAAATGTTGTTCGATCATTTCTTTTAATTGCTGATCATTGCCGCTTTCATCGATCCGATACAAATCGACCATTTCCATATTGCACTTCGCAGCAAAGTCATGGTTTGGATCATAGACATAAGCGACCCCACCAGACATCCCAGCACCGAAATTACGACCGGTCTTGCCTAGGATGACCACAACACCGCCAGTCATATACTCGCATCCATGATCACCGACACCTTCTACAACAACTTTCGCGCCACTATTCCTTACGCAAAAGCGCTCACCGGCTGTACCACGGAAGTATCCTTCCCCTTGATTAGCGCCAAAACAAGCAACGTTCCCGACGATTGGCGAGTGTTCGACATCATAGGCAGCATCTTCTGGCGGCACAATGATCAAACGGGCACCACTTAATCCTTTGGCTACATAATCATTGGCTTCTCCTACCAATTTCAGTTCAATGCCTTGTGTAGCAAACGCCCCAAAACTTTGCCCGGCAATGCCATGATAGGTATACTGCAATAGTCCCGGCGTCACCTGATCATTGCCAAATCGCTCAGCGATCCAGCCACCTAAGCGGGCACCCACCGACCGTTGGACATTATTGATAGGTTGATGCATCGCCATCGGTTGATCCTGTTCGATCGCTGCTTGCGCAAAGGAATCTAATTCAGGCCATTGACGTTTTTCTAAGAATGGATCAGTTACTTTCCGCTCAATCGGGATCGTTGAGCCAATCATTCTAGAAAAGTCGAGGGATTTGGCTTTTCCTTTTGCCACAAACCGTGGTGTCAATACTTCTGCATGGCCGACCATTTCATCAATTGTTCTAAAGCCTAGTTCTGCCATCGTTTCTCGCAAATCCTCAGCTAAAAAGTGCATCGTATTGATGATATGCTCTGGCTTACCGGCAAAGAATTTGCGCAGTGCCGGATTTTGTGTGGCAATCCCCACCGGACAGGTGTTCAAACTGCAGACCCGCATCATCACACAGCCAATTGCTACCAAAGCCAATGAAGCAAAGCTATACTCTTCAGCACCAAGCAATGCGGCTATCGCTATGTCACGACCGGTCATTAACTTGCCATCTGTTTCTAAAGTCATACGTTGGCGTAGATTGTTCATAGCCAATGTTTGATGGGCCTCAGCGATGCCCATCTCCCATGGCAGCCCTGCATCACGAATCGAATTTCGTGGGGAAGCGCCAGTTCCGCCGTCATATCCAGAAATCACGACAACATCTGCACCTGCTTTGACAACCCCCGTTGCAATCGTGCCAACACCCGTACTAGAAACCAATTTGACATTGATACGGGCATATGGATTGATGGCTTTCAGATCATAGATCAGTTGCGCCAAATCTTCGATCGAATAAATATCGTGGTGAGGGGGCGGAGAAATCAATCGCACGCCTGGTGTTGACCCGCGAATTTCTGCTACCCAAGGGAAGACTTTGTTACCTGGTAGTTGACCGCCTTCACCCGGTTTGGCTCCTTGGGCCATTTTGATTTGCAATTCATCCGCACTCATCAAGTACGCCGCATTGACGCCAAAACGTCCCGAAGCGACCTGCTTGATCCGACTGTTGTAATTGATACCATTGACTGGTTTGAATCGATTGCGGTTTTCGCCGCCTTCCCCACTATTTGATTTCGCCCCTATGGCGTTCATACCTTCCGCGATACAACGATGGGCTTCTTCGCTTAAAGAACCATACGACATCGCCCCTACTTTGAAACGCTTAACGATCGTTTCCACCGGTTCTACCTCAGCAAGAGGAATACTCGGCCGATTTTTATCAAATGTCCACATAGCGCGTAATGTCGTTGGATGTGCGACAGCATCTTGGTCCATCTCAGCTGCATAGTCTTTGTACAAGCTGTAATCGCCTGTTCGTACCGCTTTCTGGAAACCATAGATCGTTTTCGGATTAAACAGATGATGTTCGCCATCTGCTTTATATTGGAAACTACCGCCGGATTCAAGATAATCTGTTTGTTTGCTGCCGTATGCTGCTTCATAACGATTCATGTATTCTTCTTCGATTTGTTGTAATGACAAGCCGCCGATCCTTGTTGCTGTGCCAGCAAAATACTCTTTGATCACAGCTTCAGAAATACCGACTGCCTCAAAAAGCTGGGCCCCATGATAACCAGCGATCGTTGAGATCCCCATTCGCGACATTATTTTGATAATGCCTTTCTCACAGGCTTTTCGATACTTCTCGATGTTATCTTGCAACGCCACGTGTACCAACGTTTGATATGCGCCATAGGGATGGATCCCGCTGGCACCATAGCCGATCAACATCGCATAGTGATGCACTTCGCAGACTTCTGCTGTATCCACCACGATTGATGCCAACGAGCGTTTACCTTTCTTCACAAGGTAATTATGCAGACCTGAAACAGCCAATAAAATCGGAATCGCCATTTTGCCTTTTTGCGGTTGCATCTCTGGTGAATCACCACGATCACTTAATAGAATGATCGTTGCTCCTTGATCGATCTTTGTTTCAATTTCCTTGAACAAATTTTCTAACGCAGCTTGCAGTCCACCGCTTTGTTCATTTTCAAGTGAATAGAGAATCGATTGTACCATCGTTTTTTGACCCGCTTGATCTAAGTCTTTGATCTTCAAATAATCTGCTGTCGTCAGCACAGGACTGCTGATTTTCAATTTATTGCAATTGATTTGACTATCTTTGGCGACATCCCCATCTCGACCCAGAAACAATTCTGTGCCAATCACCAGTTGTTCTCTAATGGCATCGATTGGCGGATTGGTCACTTGCGCAAATTGCTGTTTAAAATAAGTAAACAACGATTGCGGTTTTTCGCTCAAGATGGCCAATGGTGAATCAAATCCCATTGAGATGACAGGTTCTTCCCCATTTTCGGCCATTGGCATGATCAACGTGCGGATGATTTCATCTGTGTAGCCATTCAGTTTCCAAAGCTGCTGCATGTCAGCAACTTGGGGATCTGCATCCGTGTTCGTCATCAAGTCATTAGGCGTCAATAAATGGTTTTGGAGCCATTCTCGATAAGGATAAGCTTTTGCATAATGATCTTTGATTTCTTGGTTGCGCAAAATCTTTCCGTTGACAGTATCCACCAAAAACATATTTGCTGGGCCTAATACCCCTTTTTCAATCACTTCAGCTGCTGGCAAGTCAACGACACCAGACTCAGAAGCTACGATCACAAACCCAGATGTTGTGATCGAATAACGTGACGGACGCAAACCATTTCGATCAAGGGCTGCGCCTACCATATCTCCATCGGTAAAACATAGAGCGGCTGGTCCATCCCATGGTGCCATGAAGCTTGCATTGTATTCATTGAAGGCTGTCAACTCTGGGGATAAGCCTGCTTCATCAGACCATGCTTCTGGCACCATCATCAACAGCGCTTGTGGAATATCTCTACCTTGTCGATATAAATACTCCATGCAATTTTCTAATTTGGCAGAATCGGAATTTTCTTCATCATAGACCTCGATCTGGTGTCCGTGCATCCAATTTTCTGCGCCACGCAAGGTATTGATTTCACCATTATGGGCTAAAAAGCGAAATGGTTGTGCGCGATTCCAACTTGGAAAGGTATTGGTAGAAAAACGTGAATGAGTCAGTGCGATACTTGATGTCATTTCTGGATGCTGCAAGTCTTTGAAAAACAAGCCTACTTGATAGGCATGAAGCATCCCCTTATAGACAATCGTTTTACTTGATAAACTACAGATCGAACATTCCTCTGCTGGATAAGTCTTTTCCAATTTACGACGCAATCGATATAATTGATCTTCAAAAGGACGTCCAGGTGCAGCATCAACCGGTTTTTCGATAAACAGTTGCAGAAAAGATGGCATGACTTTTTGCGCACCTGGTCCGCATTGATAATAATCATAAGGGACATCTCTCTGCCAAATAACATGAAAACCCCAGCTTTCGATATCCTTGATGATTTCGTCTTGCATTTGAACCGCCCGCAATTTATCTGCTGGCAAAAACAGCATGCCCACTGCATAGTGTCCTTTTTGCGGCAATTGAATAGCGGCACGTTTGGCTTCTTCTTGAAAGAAAGGATCTGGCATGGCCATCAAAATTCCTGCCCCATCGCCTGTATCCGGTTCTGCTCCAGTACCACCACGATGATTCATTCGTTCAAGCATCGTCAATGCATTTTGAATCAACTCTCTAGAATACACGCCATCCTTTTGGGCAATGAAACCCATCCCGCAGGCATCTTTCTCAAATTGCGGGTCATACATTGAGGGTGTTACGTTCTTACTATTTTTCAAATCATTCATCGAATCACACTTCCTTGGAATATTCTGAATTTTCCGATTTTTCAACAGGTTAAATCTTCTTTTTTTGCTTAGGTCACTTTTGTCGCAGGATTGATTGATATAGGAAAAAATATTTCTTTATTTTATCATTTAGCCGAACCCTCTAAAACCTTATATTCAAATGTAAGGTTAAGGTTTTTACATTATACAACATTATTCTCGTTATTTATAAGTTTTAAATGAGAATCGTTTTCATCTAAATCATTGGTGGAAGGTGTCATGATTACGTGATTAAGACGCACATCCTGATTTGATTTGATAAGAAAAAATCCTTTTTTCATCCTTTACAGCACAAAAAAACAGGTAATCATAGGATGAATTACCTGTTTCATGTCATGTCTATTCGGTTATTTCTCGAATCCTTCAGCAACTGCTTCTGGATAATTTTCTTCGACGATTTCAGCACAGTGTCCGCATAACGTTGGTAAATGATCATGGCTGCCGACATCTTTTCTCATTTGGCGGCATCGCTCACAGACTTCACCCTCAGCTTTTTCGACAAGAATTGCAACATCTTCAAATACATATGCATCTTCTGGCACTGCCGTTCCTGCCTCAGCAACTTCAAAGAAGTCAGGCGAGATGATCAGCAATTGCGGAATATCTGAATCAATTGCTTTCAATAAGGTAGCTACAGGTTCCGAAGGATACACAGTGACCTTCGCTTCAAAAGACTTACCGATCAGTTTTGCATTCCGGGCTTCTTCCAAAGCTTTTAATACGTTGTCGCGGAAATCTAAGAAGGCAGACCATTGATCCAATAGCTCAGCTTGGTTGGCAAAAACTTGATAACCAGGAAGCTCTGCCAATTGGACATAGTCATCTTCTTCTTTCAAATAAGACCAGATTTCTTCTGCCGTATGTGGAATGATTGGCGTCAATAGTTTGGTCAATGCTACGGCTGTTTGATAAAAAACAGTTTGCATGGCACGACGTTGGAAATCGTTTTGGCCTTCGATATAGACAACATCTTTGGCAAAATCTAAATAGAAGGAAGACATATCAGCTGTTAAGAAATTGATAACCGTTCGATAGATATGCAAAAAGTTGTATTTGTCATAGCCGTCTTCACGAATTGTTTTAATGGTTTGATGCAAACGAACCATCATGTATTGGTCGACTGAACGTAGATCTTCAAAAGCTACAGTATCTTTTGCTGGATCAAAATCATTGGTATTGGCCAATAAGAAACGCATCGTGTTACGGATTTTCCGATACACTTCAGATACTTGGTTCAAAATGTCCATAGACACACGTACATCTGATTCATAGTCAACACTGCTGACCCATAGACGTAAGATATCCGCACCCATTTGTTTGATTACTTTCTCAGGAGCAATCGTATTTCCTAAAGACTTACTCATCTTGCGGCCTTCTCCATCTAAAGTAAAGCCTTGAGATAAAACAGCTTTATAAGGAGCCACTTCATTGATTGCAACACTTGTTGTAATGCTTGAATTGAACCAACCGCGGTATTGGTCTGAACCTTCCAAATACATATCCG
>Ga0308161_1001895_pt1 | contig 23546 bp, 25 predicted proteins | sample PhyFR2_FD_201034 | JGI IMG/M metagenome (GOLD analysis project Ga0308161, IMG submission 201034) | Phyllosphere microbial communities from UC Gill Tract Community Farm, Albany, California, United States - DLSLF.R2 | ecosystem: Host-associated > Plants > Phyllosphere > Unclassified | place: USA...
TGGTCGGCGACGCGGACGGCGCGCGTGCGCGCGGCGGACGGCACCGCGGCGGCGTGGACGAGCGCTTCGGGGCCACCCTGGAGGCGCTGGGCACGATCGCACGTGAGGGTGCGTCCGTCAGCGCCTCCGTGATCGACACCTCGACGGGCCGCGCGCTGCTGGCGGTCGACGACACGCTCGTGCTGCCGGCGGCGAGCCTGGGCCGCGTGCTGCTGCTCATCGAGACCGCGGTGCAGCTCGAGGACGGCCGCCTGCACGGCGACCGGTTGCAGCGCATGGCCAGGGACACCGCGACCGGCGCCGGTCTGTGGCAGTTCCTGCAGGAGCCGACGATGCAGGTCCCGGACCTGGCGACCCTCGTCGGTGCGACGGCGGACTCGTGGGCGATGAACGCGCTGCTGTCCACCGTCGGCATCGACGCCGTCCGTCGTCGTGCCGAGGCGCTGGGCATCGAGCGGACCGCCCTGATCGACCGGGTCCGCGACCGCCGCGGACCGGACGACGCCCCGGACGCCTCGGTGGCCCCGACGGGTGAGCTGAGCTGGCTGATGCGGGGGCTCGCGCTCGGCGAGGTCGTCGACGAGGCGGTCTCGAACCGGGTGCTCGGGTGGCTGTCCCTCGCGAGCGACCTGTCACTCGTCGCGGGCTCCTTCGGACTCGACCCGCTGGCGCACCGCGCGCTCGACCACGGGCTGCAGGCGGTCGTGGTGACCGGTTCGTCGACCGGTGTCCGGGCGGAGGCGGGCATCCTCCGCGGGCCGGGGTCGTCGGTGAGCTACGCCGTCGCGGTCACGTTCGACGACGCCTCGCTGCAGCGGCGCCTCGCGGTGGTCGAGGCCCTGCGGACGATGGGCACCGAGGTGCTCGAGGCCGTGCACGCCCCGTCGTACCGCTGACGCGCTCCTCCGGGACCACGCGGCGCGGGCCCGGTGCGCCCACGCGGCGTCGCCCGGCGCGACCCCGTGACGCAGCGATCCGTCCGGCCGCCGGGGCCACTCGGGTCAGTCGGTCGCCTGCCCCTCGGGCACGAGCCCCTGCACCTGCAGCAGGGCCGCCGACGCCGACGCGCACGCCGTGTACCCGCTGGCCGGCACGAACAGCGACGCCGTCGACCCGGGCGGGTACACGCGGAACCCGTCTGCGGCGGTCGGCGTGCACTCCGACGGCGGGTAGTCCTGCGCGTTCGCGATCTTCAGCGGCGCCACGGCCGTCTGCCCGGGCTGCAGGGTGACCGTGGGGTGCGCCGAGGACCGGTCCTGTCCTGCGGCGGCACCGATCTGGGCGCCGTCGCCGTCCCCGACGAAGGAGACGCCCGGCCAGCCCTGCAGGGTGCACGCCGCGGAGCCGGTGTTCCGCAGGGTCAGGTGGATGATCGTGCTGCCCGCGGCCCCGCCGCTGCCCGCCGCGGTCCCGCCGGCGAGCGACGCAGTCGTGCACCGACCGTCCCCGGCGGCGCTGCCCCCGCCCGCCCCGCTCGCGGGCGTCGCGGCTGCGGAGCCCGCGTTCGCCGTGGGGACGGCGGACGACGGGTCACCCGAGGCCCTGGGGCTGCTCGACGGGCTGACCGTGCCGACCGGCGGCGTGGTGTCGGCCGAGCACCCGGCCAGACCGACGACGGCGAGCAGCCCCACGGCTGCGAGGGCGGTGTGCTGGACGATCCCGTGACGCATGGCCCCACGCAACACCCGCCCCGGGGGACACGTCTCGGTGAGCGTCCAGCCGCGCCGAGGATGCTCGCGGGGAACACCAGCCAGCACCACGAGCGACGGAGGTCGGACATGGCAGGCAAGCACGAGCAGGCACGCGGCGACGAGGGCCGGGCGGACGGGGTCGAGACCCACGCCGGCGCCTACACGGACAGCGTCATCCCGGGCGACGAGCACGTCACCTCGACGGAGCCCGCCGGCGAGTTCGTCTCGAGCGACATCCCCGGCGACGACCGTCCCGAGGGTGCGGGCGGCGCCGACGCGGGCGAGTACGTCGAGTCGGACATCCCCGGCGAGGCCGAGCCGACGCCGTCGGGCGAGACCGGCCACTACGTCGACAAGGACCAGTAGCAGCCGGACTCCTCGGACCGAGGAGTTCAGTCCACCAGGCCGGCGGCGACCAGCCGGCGGAGCGTCTCGACGCCCGCCGGCGGGCACCGGTCCGCGTCCGCCGAGGTGACCCACTCCACCTCGTCGACCTCTGCGGAGGCGACGGGCGAGGCGGAGTCGGTCGCGCCTCCGGGCCGGACCAGGAAGAGCGCCATCGCGACCATCGTGCCGGGCGCCTGCCCGTGCGCGGGTTCGGTGACGGTGCCGAACGGCTCGACGTCGGACGGCTCCAGGCGCAGGCCGGTCTCCTCGTGGGCCTCGCGCAGCGCGGCCTGCACGTCGCTCTCGTGCGGCTCCGCCTTGCCGCCGGGCAGGTAGAGCACGTCGCGCGCCCGCGCGCGCACCATGAGCACGCGTCGGTCGCGGACCAGCAGCACCGCGCTCACGCGCAGCGTGGGCGGACCGGCCTGGAGGCTCAGCTCGCGTCCGCCTCGTCGTTACGGTCCGACGCGGCCCGCTCGGGCGCGGTGCGCTCCGCGAGCGGCACGACGGGGGACGGCACCCCCGCCTCGGGCTCGGGGCGCACACCGTAGAGGGCGTCGAGCGCGCCGACGAACTCCTCGCCGCGTCCGGCGCGGCCGAGCTCTCGGGCGCGGACCGAGGGGCGGTGCAGCAGGACGCCGACGAGGTGCCGGAGCGCGCGCTCGGTCTGCTCGAGCGACTCCGGGTCGGTGTCCCGGCGCTTCGCCCGCTCGATCTCGTCGTCGAGGATGTCGAACACGTGCTTGCGGAAGGCCACGAGCGCGGGGGTGGTCGACTGTTCCAGGGCTTGGGCGCGGAAGCGGGACACGGCGTCGTCGACCATCGCGCGGGCCTCGGACTCGGCGTTCAGCTCGGCGATCGGCGCGTGGATGCTGATCGTCTCGAGGTCGAGGAGCTCGACGCCGTCGACGGCCGCGGCGTCGGGGTCGACGTTGCGGGGGAGCCCGAGGTCGATGACGATGCGGCGCACGCCGTCGTCGAGGTCGGCGGGTTCGACGACCGGGACCTCGCTGGACGTGCACGTGATGACGACGTCGCTCGCGGCGATCGCCTGGCGCAGGTCGGTCGCGGCGACGAGGTCGTGCTTCGCGGCGAACCACGGCGCGCGGCCCGACGGCGAGAAGACCTGGATGTGCACGGCGCCGCGGTCGCGCAGGGCGGCGATGGTCGTGGCGGCGTAGCTGCCGGTGCCGACGAGCAGCACCCGGGTGCGCGCCCAGTCGGTGATCCGGGACGAGGCGAGCTCGAGGCCGAGGCGCACGAGCGAGCGCCCGGCGGCACCGATGCGGGTGCGGGTCTTGACGCCCCGGGACGTGTGCGCGGCCTCCTGGAAGAGCCGCTCGAGCTCCGAGGTGGTGGTGCCGTTCGCGCGAGCGTCCTCGAGCGCGCGCCGGACCTGGCCGGAGATCTCGGTCTCGCCGACGACGACCGACTCGAGGCCGCTCGACACCGCGAACAGGTGCTGCACGAGGTCCTTGCCCCCGAGCACCTGGACGGAGCCCGCGACCTCGGCGGGCACGAGGTCGCTGGCGGTGGCGACGGCGTCGACGGTGGCCGACACGGCGGAGTCGCGGTCGTCCCCCGCGATGTCGAGGTAGGCCTCGAAGCGGTTGCAGGTGGCGAGGACGACGGCCCCGTCGAGCACGTCGGAGTCCGTCACGAGACGGCTCGCGGCGGTCGGTGCGCCGATGCTCAGTCGCTCCAGGAGGTCGAAGCTGGCGTTGCGGTGCGACGCCGTGAGACAGATGAGCACGTCTTCCATCGTAACCCGCGATCGCTCCACGGGCTGTTCGCTGACCGCGTGCTCATGGACACCCTCGCCTCCGATGGGAGAATCGTCCGGTGACCGACGCGCCGACCTCCGCCCTGCCCGACACCCACCCGCTCGTGACCGGTCGGACCGCGCAGTCGCCGCTCGTCCGGGCGCTGCGGGGGGACCGGCCGGAGACGCTGCCGGTGTGGTTCATGCGCCAGGCCGGTCGGTCGCTGCCGGAGTACCGCGACCTGCGCGTCGGCACCGCGATGCTCGACGCGTGCCTCGACCCGGCGCTGGCCTCCGAGATCACGCTCCAGCCGGTCCGGCGGCACGGGGTCGACGCGGGCATCTTCTTCAGCGACATCGTCGTGCCGATCAAGCTCGCAGGCGTCGACGTCGAGATCGTCCCCGGCCGCGGTCCGGTGCTCGGCTCCCCGATCCGCACGGCCGCCGACGTGGCCGCCCTCGCACCGCTCGAGCCGGACGCCCTCGCGCCGATCACCGAGGCCGTGCAGCGCACCGTCGAACAGCTCGGCGACACCCCGCTGATCGGCTTCGCGGGCGCGCCCTTCACCCTCGCCGCCTACCTCGTCGAGGGCGGCCCGTCGAAGGACCACATCCGCGCCCGCACGCTCATGCACGCCGACCCGGAGACCTGGGCCCGCCTGCTCGACTGGGCCGCCGGCGTCTCCGGGGCCTTCCTCCGCGCGCAGGTCACCGCCGGCGCCTCGGCCGCGCAGCTGTTCGACTCGTGGGTCGGGTCGCTCTCGCGCGCCGACTACGTCGCGTCGGTCGCCCCGCACTCGGCGACGGCCCTCGGGCACGTTGCCGACCTCGGCGTCCCGCGCATCCACTTCGGCGTCGGCAGCGGCGAGGTCCTGCACGAGATGACCACGCTCGGCGACCCGTCCGACACGGTCGCGGTGGACGCCGTCGGGGTCGACTGGCGCATCCCGCTCGACGACGCCGTCCGCCGCGTCGGCCCGGGCGTCACCCTGCAGGGCAACATCGACCCGGCGATGCTGTCGGCACCGTGGGCGGTGCTCGAGGCCCACGTGCGCGACGTCGTGCGCCGCGGCGGGGCGGCACGAGCGCACGTCGTCAACCTCGGGCACGGTGTGCCCCCGGAGACCGACCCGACCGTGCTCACGCGCGTCGTCGAGTTGCTGCACTCCCTCGGTGACGGCACGGGGCTGGACGACGGCACGGGGCTCGGCACCACGGAGGGGGCCGCAGCGTGACCGACGTCGTGGTGGTCGGCGGCGGGGTCGCCGGCCTCGTGGTCGCGAGGGACCTCGCGAAGGGCGGCGCGCACGTGGTGCTCGTCGAGGCCGGGGACCGGCTCGGCGGGATGCTCCGCCGGCACACCGTCGCGGGGCTCGACCTCGACATGGGCGCGGAGTCGTTCGCGACCCGGACCGACGCCGTCGCGCGGCTCGCGACGGAGCTCGGCCTCGGGAACGACGTCGTGTCGCCGGACCCGCGCGGTGCGTGGCTGATGACCCGCGACGGCCGGACCGCCCCGATCCCGCAGACCGGGTTCCTCGGCATCCCCGGCACCCCGATGGCCGCCGACGTGCTCGCCGTGGTCGGCCAGCGCGGGGGGCTGCGTGCCCAGATGGACGCGCTCCTGCCCTCGCCGGTCGGTGCGAAGGCGTCCTCGCTCGGCGAGCTCGTGCGCCGGCGGATGGGCGACCGCGTGCTCGACGACCTGGTCGTGCCCGTGGCCGGCGGGGTCTACTCGACGCACCCGGACCAGCTCGACCCCGACCGTGTCGCCCCCGGGCTCCGGTCCGCCCTGCAACGCGAAGGGTCGCTCGCCCGCGCCGTCCTCGCCATGCGGGCCAAGGCGACGGCGGGTTCGGCCGTGCAGGGCATCCGCGGCGGCATCGTCCGCCTGGTCGACGAGCTCGTGGCCGACACCGAGACGTACGGCATCGAGGTCCGTCTGCACACCCGGGCGGTCGCCGTCGAGCGGAACGCCGTCGAGGTGGTCGGGCCCGACGGCACCCGCGAGCGCCTCCCCGCGCAGCACGTGCTGTCCTCGACCGCCGACCCCGCGCGCACGGCCGCGCCGGACCGCACCGGGATCGAACTCGTCACGCTCGTGGTCGACCAGCCCGAGCTCGACGCCGGACCGCGCGGCACCGGGATGCTCGTCCACCCCGAGGCCCGCGACGTCGCCGCCAAGGCCCTCACCCACGCGACCGTGAAGTGGCCGTGGCTGGCCGAGGCCGCCGCCGGGCGCCACGTGCTCCGACTCAGCTACGCGACCGCTCCGGAGACCGCACCCGGTGCCCGTGGCGAGGAGACGGCGGGCGGGACCGGCGCGCCCGAGCCGGGGACGAGCCTCCCGGTCGACCCCACGGACGCGACCGGCACCCGCGCCACCCGCGACGCCACCGCCCTGCTCGGCGTGCCCGTCACGCCGGACCGCGTGCTCGGCGCAGCGCGCGTCCGCTGGTACGGACCGGACCTCACCGCGGCGGGCCTCGCCGAGGGGGTCGTCGGCATCGGCGAGACGACCTCCGGCCGCGGGCTCGCGGGCATCGTGCAGGCGGCCCGGGCGTCGGCTGCGCGCCTCCTGGATTCCTGAGCGGACCGGAGACCGGCCGAGGGCTACTGTGGTGGGACGCCGGACGTATTCCGATCGGCGCATGACACCGCACACCGAAACCTCGGAGGAACCGCACATGCGAGGCAAGCTCCTTTTCGTCGCCGGCGCCGCACTCGGGTACGTCCTGGGATCGCGAGCCGGACGGGCGCGGTACGAGCAGATCAAGACCGTCAGCGGCAAGGTCTGGAACAGCGACGGAGTCCAGAAGGGCGTGCACGTCGCCGAGGACTTCATCCAGGACAAGACCCCGGACGTCGCCGAGTTCGTCGGCGAGCAGACCAAGAAGGTCGTCCGCAAGGTCGCCCAGAAGAAGGACAGCAAGACCTCATGACCGACACCCGCGACCGCCGGTCGCGCTCGCTGTTCGGTCTGGTGGGGGACGTCCCGAAGCTGGTCAAGAACCTCGTCAAGGGCGAGATCGACCTGCTCAAGGCCGAGCTCATCGGCAAGGCGAAGATCATCGGGCTCGCAGCGGGTCTGCTCATCGGCGCACTCGTCATCGTCCTGTACGCGATCGGCGTGCTCCTGACCGCCGCCGTGATGGGTCTGGCGACCGTGATGCCCGCGTGGCTGGCGGCGCTGCTGCTCGCCGTCGTGATGCTGATCGTCGCCGGGATCCTCGGCTTCGTCGGCTGGAAGCGGTTCCAGAAGGCACTGCCCCTGACGCCGAAGCGCACGATCGACAGCGTGAAGGACGACGTCAACGCGGTGAAGGGCCTCGGCAACAAGCCCGCGGCCGCCGACCGCAAGCGGTCCTGACCGCCGAACGCAAGCGGTCCTGACCGCGGACCGCAGGCGCTCCCGCCCGCCGACCGCGACCGCGGTCTCCGACGCCGTCGACCGCACGCGGTCCCGAGCACCCCGACCAGCACCACCGACGGAGGAACCGTGACCGACCACCACGACGACCTGGAGCACCGCGTCGCCGCGACGCGAACCCAGCTCTTCGAGACGCTCGACGCCATCGAGGACAAGCTCAACGTCCCGAAGCAGCTCGGCATCGCCGCGTCGAAGGTCAAGCAGGGCATCGACGAGAAGCCGGTGCCCTACCTGGCCGGCCTCGCAGCCGGGGTGGCGGTGGTCGGGAGTATCGTCGCAGTGGTGCTCCGACGGCGGTAGACCGCCCATCGGTGGTCCTCCGTCCGCGGCAGCCCAGCCACGACCCAGGCAACCGACAGGACGAGGAACCATGAGCTCCGACGTGCACCAGTCGACGCACGAGACCGCGTCGCACGAACCCGCGCACGAGACCGACCCCGCTTCGGGCATCGACCCGAACCTCCTCACGGCGTACGCCCTCTGGGCGGTGTTCCGCCGGCCGCTCGGCCCGGTGCACCGCGTCGGTGACGACGCCGTGGCCGAGCTGGACGCGGTCGTTGCCCGTGCCGCCGAGCGAGGGGTCACCGTCCGCGGCTTCTACGACGTCTCCGGCTTCCGCGCCGACGCCGACGTCATGGTGTGGCTGCACGGCGACGACGCCCAGGCGATCCAGGCCGTGCTGCGCGAGGTCCGCCGAACGGGGCTGTTCCAGGACGCCGAGCCGGTCTGGCACGTGATGGCCATGCACCGCGAGGCCGAGTTCAACAAGCGCCACACCCCCGCCTTCCTGCGCGGCAAGGACCCCGAGGCCTGGATCACGGTGTACCCGTTCGTCCGGTCCTTCGAGTGGTACCTCCTGCCGGAGGAAGAACGCTCGAAGATGCTCCGCGACCACGGCATCGCCGGCGCGAAGTACCGCCGCGTGCTGACGAACACCATCGCGACCTTCGCCCTGAGCGACTACGAGTGGATCCTGCCGCTCGAGAGCCCCGAACTCGTCGACCTCGTCGACCTCATGCGCGACCTGCGCTACACCGAGGCGCGCCTGCACGTGCGCGAGGAGGTCCCCTTCTTCACCGGTCGTCGCGTGACGACCGCCGAACTGCCGGAGGTGCTGTCGTGACCGACACCAGCCAGATCTCGAACGGGCGGGGCACGGTCCTCGCCGCGACGCCCGCCGCGGCCGACGGACCCGAGCACGTCGAGGTCCCGACCGCGTACGACGCCATCCTGCTCGCCGGCTTCGGCGGACCGGAGGGCCAGGACGACGTCATCCCGTTCCTGCGCAACGTCACCCGCGGCCGGGGCATCCCGGACGAGCGGCTGGAGGAGGTCGCACACCACTACCGCCACTTCGGCGGCGTCAGCCCGATCAACGCGCAGAACCGTGCGCTCAAGGCGGCGCTCGAGGCCGAGCTGGCGAAGCGCGGCATCGACATGCCGGTGCTGTGGGGCAACCGCAACTGGGCGCCCTACCTCGAGGAGGCCTTCACCGAGGCCGCCGACAAGGGGTACACGAAGCTCGTCGCGATCGCAACGAGCGCGTACTCGTCGTTCTCGAGCTGCCGCCAGTACCGCGAGGACTACGCGCGGGTGCTCACCGAGACCGGCCTGATCGACACGATCCAGGTCGACAAGGTCCGGCAGTTCTTCGACCACCCGGGCTTCGTCCGTCCGTTCGTCGACGGCGTGCGCGACGGCATGGCCCGCGCGATCGCCGAGAACGAGGGGCTCGACGTCGCGACCGAGCTCCGCATCCTGTTCTCGACGCACTCGATCCCGTCGACCGACGCCGCGAAGTCCGGCCCGGACCACCGCGGCTTCGACGAGCACGGCGCGTACGAGGCGCAGCACCTCGCGGTGGGCGAGGTCGTCCTCGAGCAGGCGTGGAACGAGCTGCTCGAGCAGCCCGAGCACGCCCACCTGCGCGGCACGTCCAAGCCCGGCTGGAAGCTCGTCTACCAGTCGCGTTCGGGCCCCCCGACGCAGCCGTGGCTCGAGCCGGACATCAACGACTACATGAACGAGGAGCTCAAGGGCGGCCCGACCCGCGCCGTGCTCATCGTCCCGCTCGGCTTCGTGAGCGACCACATGGAGGTCATGTGGGACCTCGACGAGGAAGCCACCGAGACCGCCGGCGAGCTCGGCTTCTGGTCGCTCCGCACGCAGACGCCCGGCGTCGACCCGGCGTACGTGTCGGGGCTCGTCGACCTGGTGCTCGAGCGCGTGAACGGGACGCCGAAGAGCGAGCGCCCGCACCTGACCGACATCGGCCCCTGGTACGACGTGTGCCGTCCGGGCTGCTGCGAGAACGTCCGCGCCGGGTTCAAGCCCGCCGCGGCCGGCGTCGCCCCGTGACGGACCCGGACCGCACAGCGCCCGAGCCCGTCGCCACGCCCGCCGACGGCCCGGTGCCGATCCGGCTCGGCACCCGTGCCAGCCGGCTCGCGGTCGCGCAGTCGCAGGACGTCGCCGACCGCCTGGCGAAGGCGGCCGGCCGTCCGGTCGAGCTCGTGACCGTGACGAGCGAGGGCGACGTGAACCGTGCGTCGCTCGCGAGCCTCGGCGGGACGGGCGTGTTCGCCAGTGCCCTGCGCGAGGCGCTCGTCGCGGGCGAGGTCGACGTGCTCGTGCACTCGCTCAAGGACCTCCCGACCGCGCCGTACGAGGGGCTGACGATCGCGTCGGTGCCGAAGCGCGCCGACGCCCGTGACGTCCTCGTCGCGCGGAACGCCGGGACGATCGACACGCTCCCCGAGGGCGCGAAGGTCGGCACCGGTTCACCGCGCCGGGTCGCGCAGCTCAGGGCGAAGCGTCCCGACCTCGACGTCGTCGACATCCGCGGCAACATCGACACCCGGCTCGGTCGGGTGGACGACGACCTCGACGCGGTCGTGCTCGCCGCCGCCGGTCTCGGCCGGATCGACCGGCTCGACGCCGCGACCGAGCTGCTCGACCTGGGCTTCTGGCCGAGCGCCCCCGGTCAGGGCGCGCTCGCGGTCGAGATCCGCAGCGACGAGACCGACAAGGGGCTCCTCGCGGCGCTCCGGAAGCTCGACCACGCCCCGACGCGCCTCACGGTGACGGCCGAGCGCGAGGTCCTCGCCAAGCTCGAGGCGGGCTGCTCCGCTCCGATCGGTGCGACCGCGGTCGTGGACGCCGAGCTCCTGCTCGTCTCCGCGACGGTCTACCGCCCCGACGGCGCCGAGTACCGCACCGCGTCGCACGCCGCGCACCTCGACGGCTCCGCGCAGGACCGCCTCGACGAGGCCCTCGCCGTCGCCGGACGCGTGGCGGCCGAGCTGCTCGAGAACGGCGCCGCCGAGCTCGCGGACCTGGCATCCACGGTGTCCGACGCCCCCGCCGACGGCGAGCACTCGGCGGGCCCCGGCCTGGCGACACCCGCCGAGTAGGGGAGCACCACGGACGACACCGCTCGCGTCGCGGACGAGGCACGGCCACCGGTCGTCCTCGTCCCGCGCGGCGGTGCGTGGGGCGAGTCGGTGGCTCAGGCCGCCCGGTCCCGCGGACTCGAGCCGGTCGTCGTCCCGCTCATCACCGACGCACCGCCCGCCGACCCGGCAGCGCTCGACGCGGCGCTCGCCCGCCTCGGGGCAGTACCGGCCGCGCCCGCTGGCGAGGCCAGCGGACAGCGCGCTGACGGACCGCGCGACGACCCGGCCGGGAGGCGCGACGCGCCACCCACGGACCGCAGCGGACCCGACAGGGTCGCCACCGGTGCCCCCTGGCTCGTGGTGACCAGCGCGACGGCCGTGCGCGTGGTCGCCGGACGCGTGCCGCGCCTCCCGGCCGGGGTCCGCGTGGCCTGCGTCGGCGCGGCGACCGCACGGGCCGCCCGCGCGGCGGGCTGGCCCGTCGACCTGGTGCCCGAGGACGAGTCCGCGGCCGGCCTCGTCGCCGCGTTCCCCGCCGACGCCGGACCCGTCCTGACCCCCCGGTCGGAGATCGCCGCGCCGACGCTCGTCGACGGCCTGCGCGCCCGCGGCCTCGCCGTGTCGGAGGTGGTCGCGTACCGTACCGTGGGGACGGGGGACGACCCGCTCGTCCTCACCCCACCACCGGACGCCGTGCTCGTGACGAGCGGGAGCGTCGCCGACCAGGTCGTCCGCCGGATGACCCCCCTCGACCCGCGCACGCGCATCGCGTGCATCGGACCGTCCACCGCCGACGCCGCGCGTGCCGCCGGACTGCCCGTGCACGTCGTCGCCCGCAGCCGGTCCGCCGAAGCCCTCCTCGACGCCGTCGTCGAGACCCTCCACCCGAACCCCAGAACAGGAAGGTCATCGTGACCGGACGCTTCCCCCAGGTCCGCCCCCGTCGGCTCCGCGCCACCCCCGCCATGCGGCGGCTGGTCGCCGAGACGCGGCTCCACCCCGCGGAGCTCGTGCTGCCGATGTTCATCCGCGAGGGGGCGACCGACGCGATCGACATCTCGAGCATGCCGGGCGTGCAGCAGCACTCCCTCGACTCGTTCCGCCGAGCGCTCACCGAGGCCGCGGAGCAGGGCGTCGGTGGCGTGAACCTGTTCGGCGTGCCCACCGCGAAGGACGCAGTGGGCTCCGGCGCGACCGACCCGGACGGCATCCTCAACGTCGCGATCCGGATCGCGAAGGAAGAGGTCGGCGACGCCCTCGTCGTGCAGTCCGACCTGTGCCTCGACGAGTTCACCGACCACGGCCACTGCGGTGTCCTGGCGGCCGACGGCTCGGTCGACAACGACGGCACGCTCCTGCGCTACCGGGACATGGCCGTCGCCCAGGCCGAGGCCGGCGCCGAGCTCGTCTGCATGAGCGGCATGATGGACGGCCAGATCGCCGCCGCCCGGGACGCCCTCGACACCGCCGGGCACAGCGGCACGGCACTGCTCGCGTACTCCGCCAAGTACGCGTCGGCGTTCTACGGCCCCTTCCGCGAGGCCGTCGCGTCGACGCTGCAGGGCGACCGACGGACGTACCAGATCGACGCCGCCGACGGACGGCAGGGCCTCCGCGAGGTCCTGCTCGACATCGAGGAGGGCGCCGACATCGTCATGGTGAAGCCCGCGATGAGCTACCTCGACGTGCTCGCCCGCACCGCCGACGTCTCCGAGGTCCCCGTGTGGGCGTACCAGATCTCGGGCGAGTACGCGATGATCACGGCGGCGGCGCAGAACGGCTGGATCGACCGCGACGCCGCGGCGATGGAGGCCCTCGTCGGCATCAAGCGTGCCGGTGCGGACGCGATCCTCACCTACTTCGCGGTGGACATCGCGCGGAAGCTCAACCAGGAGGCCGGCCTGCGCACGTCCGGCAGCACCGCGGCGGTGTCCGGCGTCGCCTCGACCGGGAAGGCACCCGAATGACCACCAGCACCAGCACCAGCACCGCCACGACGAACGACGAGCTGTTCGGTCGCGCGAAGGCGAGCATCCCCGGGGGCGTGAACTCCCCGGTCCGCGCGTACGGCTCGGTCGGCGGGACCCCGCGGTTCCTCACCGCCGCGAAGGGCGCGTACGTGACCGACGCCGAGGGGCGCGAGTACGTCGACCTCGTCGCATCGTGGGGCCCCGCGATCCTCGGGCACGCGCACCCGGGCACGGTCGAGGCCGTGCAGCAGGCCGCCGCCCGCGGGCTGTCGTTCGGGGCGTCCACCCCGGGCGAGACCGAGCTCGCCGAGCTCGTGCGGGAGCGCGTGCAGGTCGCCGGCGACGGGCCGATCGAGAAGCTCCGCATGGTGTCGACCGGCACCGAGGCGACGATGACCGCGATCCGGCTGGCCCGCGGGTACACCGGGCGTGACCTGCTCGTGAAGTTCGCCGGGCACTACCACGGCCACTCGGACTCCCTGCTGGCCGAGGCCGGCTCGGGTGTCGCGACGCTCGCACTCCCGGGCAGCGCCGGCATCACCGCCGAGACCGCGGCGCAGACGCTGGTGCTGCCGTACAACGACCTCGACGCCGTCCGTGCCGCGTTCGACGAGCACGCCGAGCGCATCGCCGCGGTGATCGTCGAGTCGGCCGCCGCGAACATGGGCGTGCTCGCGCCGGAGCCCGGCTTCAACCGTGCGCTCGCGGAGATCACGCGTGCGCAGGGTGCGCTGCTCATCGTCGACGAGGTCCTCACCGGCTTCCGCGTCGGCCCGGCGGGGTGGTGGGGGCTCGAGGCCGACGGCACCGTCCCCGAGGGCACCGGGTGGAAGCCCGACCTCGTCACGTTCGGCAAGGTGATCGGCGGCGGCATGCCCCTCGCCGCGCTCGGCGGTCGCCGCGAGGTGATGGACTTCCTCGCCCCGATCGGGCCGGTGTACCAGGCGGGCACGCTGTCCGGGAACCCGCTCGCCGTCGCCGCCGGCACCGCGACGCTCCGTGCGGCGACACCCGAGGTGTACGCGCACCTCGACCGCACCGCGGCGACGATCGCCGAGGCGACCAGCGCAGCGCTGTCCGCCGAGGGGGTCGCGCACACCGTGCAGCACGCCGGGAACCTGTTCTCGTTCGCGTTCCTCGACGAGGCCCCGCGGAACTACGACGACGTCCGAGCGCAGGAGGCGTTCCGGTACGCGCCGTTCTTCCACGCGATGCTCGACGCCGGGGTGACCCTGCCGCCGAGCGTGTTCGAGGCGTGGTTCGTCACCGCGGCGCACGACGACCGGGCCGTCGGCCGGGTGCTCGACGCGCTGCCCGCCGCCGCGAGGGCCGCGGCCGCCGCGACGGCGTAGCCCGCAGGGCGGGTCGGCCCGGTCGCCCCGGTCGGGCGATCGGGCCGGTCGGGCCGCCTGCCCGGTCGGTCCGCGCGTCGCCGTGTCCGGCCCGTCCGTCCCGGTGTCCCCGTGGTCAGGACGACGGACGCCAGGCGCGGGTCGCCCCCGGCGCCCGGCGTGCGTGCCAGCGCCCACCGACACGGTCGACGGTGAGCGGGAACGCGAAGGCTGCGGACACCGCGGACGACGTGACGACCGCGTCCGCGGGCCCCTGCGCCACGACGGCCCCGTCGCGGAGCAGCAGCGCGTGCGAGGTCGAGGCCGGCAGGTCCTCGAGGTGGTGGGTGACCATCACGCTCGACAGGTCGGGGCGTCGCGTGCGCAGGGCGTCGACGGTCTCGAGCAGGTGCTCCCGCGCGGCGACGTCGAGCCCGGTCGCGGGTTCGTCGAGCAGCAGCAGGTCGGGCTCCGCCACGAGGGCCCGGGCGATGAGTGCCCGTCCGCGTTCCCCCTGCGAGAGGACCGGCCAGCGCGCGTCGGTGCGTGCGACGAGCCCGACGTCGGCCACGAGCCGGTGTGCGGCGTCGAGCTGCTCGGCCGTGGGCTCCCAGCGCAGCATGAGGTCGGTCGTCCCGGTCAGGCCGGTGAGGACGACCTCGAGCACGGTCAGGGGCGAGAGGACCCGGTGCCGTGGGTCCACGTGCCCGATGTGCTCGCGGAGCGCGCGGACGTCGGTCCGGCCGAGTCGCCGACCGAGGACCTCGACGGTGCCCGCCGTCGGGTGGCTCGTGGCGCCGAGGACCGCGAGCAGCGTGGACTTCCCGGCGCCGTTCGGGCCGAGCAGGGCCCAGTGCTCCCCGCTGCGGACGGTGAGGTCGACGTCGTGCAGCAGGTCCCGGCCGGAGCGGGTCACGCGGAGTCCGGCGGCTGCGATGCGTGGTTCGGTCACCGCTCCATGCTGCCGGACCCGCGCCCGTTCCCGGGTCAGGCCTTCGCGGCGCGGACCTCGGCGAGGTGCTCGGCCATCGCGCGGGACATGCCGCGGATCACGGCGCCGGCTGCCTCTCCGTCGCGGCCCTTCGCCGCTGCACGGAAGGAGTCGAGTCCGTGCTTGACGTCCCAGAACACGAACTCGGGCTGGCCGATCCGCACGAACTTCGCGCGGTTGACGATGCCCTCGGCGGTCTTCACGAGCAGCTCGTTGCCCGAGTGCGCGACGAGGAACGCGATCAGCGCGTCGATGTCGTCGTTGAGCTTGCGGTCCTCGGCGTCGGCGTGTGCCCGGGCCCCGTCGAGGAGCTTGCCGAGCTGCTTGAGTGCGGCGTCGTCGAGGGTCGGGATCGCCCAGCGCGCGGCGAGCTCGGCGAACCCGAAGAGCAGCTGGAAGGCGTCGTCGTACTGCTCGCGCGTGGGGGAGGCGACCCGGGTGTAGCGGTTCGCCTCCATCTCGACCAGGCCGAAGTCGACGAGCTTCGCGATCGCCTCGCGGATGGGCGTGCGACTGACCCCGAGCCAGGCGACCAGTTCGTCGTCGTTGAGGCGTTCACCGGCCTGGAGCGTGCCGTCCTGGATCGCGGCGAGCATCTTCTCGAGCACGACGTCGCGCAGCAGCTTGCGGGGCGAGTTCTCGACGGTCGACTTGGGCACGGGCATGCGCTGCTCCTCCAGTGGGTTCCGGGTGGTCCGTCGCCCAACCTAGCGTGAAATACGCAAACGTTTGTGAAAACACCAGTGATGTGAAAGATCAGCCGCGGGAGGTCGGTCTGCGGGGGTGGTCAGCCGCGGAGGTCGACCACCGTCCGGCCGTGCACCCGCCCCGCGACGACCTCGGCACCGACCGTGACCGCGCGCTCGAGGTCGACCGTGCGCGTGACGTCGGCGAGCAGGGCCGGGTCGAGGTCGGTCGCGATGCGGTCCCACGCCTGCTGCCGGAGGGCGAGCGGGGCCTCGACCGAGTTGATGCCGAGCAGGGACACGGCACGCAGGATGAACGGCATCACGGTCGTCGGCAGGGCCGAGTCCTGCGCCAGGCCGCACGCCGTGACCGCACCGCCCCAGCGCGTCGACGCCAGCACGTTCGCGAGCGTGGCACCGCCGACGCTGTCCACCGCGCCCGCCCAGGTCGCCCGCTGCAGGGGCTTGCCGAGATCGGCGATGGTGGCACGGTCGACCACGTCGGTCGCCCCGAGGGTCCGCAGGGATCGCTCGTGCTCACGTCGGCCGGTCGACGCCGTCACCCGGTACCCGCGTGCCGCGAGCAGCGCGATCGCGACCGTGCCGACGCCGCCGGACGCGCCCGTGACGAGCACCGGACCGTCGTCGGGTGACACCGACCGCTCCAGGGCCAGGACCGACAGCATCGCCGTGAAGCCCGCCGTGCCGACCGCCGCCGCGAAGGAGTCCTGCACGCCGTCCGGCAGCACGACGAGCGACCCGCTCGGGACCACCGCCTGGTCCGCCCAGCCGCCGTGGCGCGTCTCGCCGAGCCCTGCGCCGTTGCACACGACCCGGTCGCCGATCGCCACGTCGTGCACGCCCGGGCCGAGCGCCGAGACGGTGCCGACGACGTCGATGCCCGGCACGAGCGGGTCGACCCGGGCGACGCCGGGGTTGCCGGCCAGGGCCAGGCCGTCCTTGTAGTTGACGCTCGAGCACGTCACGTCGACGAGGACCTCGCCCTCGGCGGGCTCGGCCAGGTCGACCTGCGTGACCGTGGGCGGTGCGGAACGGGAGACGAGGACTGCGCGCGTCATGCGTCGGACGCTACCCGCGCCTCCCGGCCGCCCGTCCACCAGCGGTGGACGCGACCACCACCGGTGGACGCGACCACCACCGGTGGTCGCGACCACCACCGGTGGTCGCCACCCCGGGGGGGGGACGTGCCTAGCCGAACATGATGGCGGCCTCGTCGAACCGGGCCTGCGGCACGGTCTTCAGCTCGCCCAGCGCGTCCTCGAACGAGACGTGCACGATCTCGGTCCCCTTGAGCGCGACCATCCGGCCCCAGCGCCCCTCGACCACCGAGTCGATGGCCGCCAGGCCGAGCCGGGTCGACAGCACCCGGTCGTAGGCGGTCGGGGTGCCGCCCCGCTGGATGTGCCCCAGCGTCGTCGCACGCGTCTCGATGCCGGTCATCTCCTCGATCATCGGCGCCAGGCGCTCGCCGATGCCGCCGAGCCGCGGTCGCCCGAACGCGTCGAGTCCCCGCTCGGTGTGCGCGGTGTCCTCGTGGTCCGGGACGAAGCCCTCGGCGACCACGACGAGCGGTGCGCGACCGCGGTCGTAGGCGGCGCGCACCCACGTCGCGATCTGCTCCATGCTCGTCTTCTGCTCGGGGATGAGGATCGCGTGCGCGCCCGCGGCCATGCCGGAGTGCAGCGCGATCCAGCCGACGTGCCGGCCCATCACCTCGGCGACCATGCACCGCGAGTGCGACTCACCGGTCGTGCGGAGGCGGTCCATCGCCTCGGTCGCGATCGCGACGGCGGTGTCGAAGCCGAACGTGTAGTCGGTGGCGCCGAGGTCGTTGTCGACGGTCTTCGGGACACCGACGATCCGCAGGCCGCCGTCGGTGAGGCGCTTCGCGGCGGCCAGGGTGCCCTCGCCGCCGATCGCCACGATCGCGTCGATGCCGTGCCGCTCGAGGGTCTTCGTGATGTTCTCGACGCCGCCGTTCGGTCCCTCGAAGGGGTTCGTGCGGCTCGTGCCGAGGATCGTCCCGCCCTGCTTGGCGATGCCCTGGATGTCCTTGCGACCGAGGGGCACGATGTCCCCGTCGACCACCCCGCGCCAGCCGTCCCGGAACCCGACGAACTCGTGGCCGTGGATCGCGATGCCCTTGAGCACGATGGCGCGGATGACCGCGTTGAGTCCGGGGCAGTCGCCTCCGGAGGTGAGGATGCCGATGCGCACGGAGACTCCAACGTCGTCGGGTTGCGGGGACCTCCCCATCATGTCTGACGGTGGTGGGGCATTACCATCCCCGTGTGTCCCTGCCGTCCCCCGTCACCCCCGGCCCGTCCGGCGGGTCCGCCGCGGCCGTGCGGGTCGACACGGTGTACCGGCCTGGAGGCGCGGTGGACGTCCGCGCGACCCTCCGGCCCCTGCAGCGCGGCTCCGGTGACCCCGCCTTCCGGGTGGTCGGGTCCGACACGTGGCTCGCGCTCCGCACGCCGGCCGGGGCGGCCTCGGTGCTCGTCCGCCGTGCGGGCAGCGACGCCGTCGCGGTGTCGGCGTGGGGCGACGGTGCCGCCTGGGCGGTGACCCACGCGCCGGACCTGCTCGGCCGCGGCGACGACTGGTCCGACCTCGACGTGGGCGCCCACGCCTTCCTGGCCGAGGCGCGGCACCGCCAGCCGGGGCTGCGCCTGCTCCGGACGAACACGGTCGTGGCGATGCTCGTGCCGGCGATCATGGAGCAGAAGGTGACCTCGCGACAGGCCTGGCGCGCCTGGCGGTACCTGCTGCGGCGCTTCGGTGAGCCGGCACCCGGTCCGGCACCCGCGGAGATGTTCGTCCCACCGACCCCCGAGCAGTGGGCACGGGTCCCGAGCTGGGAGTGGCACCGGGCCGGCATCGAGCCCGGCCGTTCGGCGACGGTGATGCGGGCGGTCAAGGTCGCCCCGGCACTCGAGCGCACGCTGGCGCTCGGCCGCGGTGGCGCGGTGGTCGCGCAGCGGCTCCAGTCGGTCCCCGGCATCGGGCGGTGGACCGCGGCGGAGACGGCGCAGCGCGCGCACGGCGACCCGGACTCGCCGAGCGTCGGGGACTACCACGTGCCCGCGCTCGTCGGGTGGGCGCTGGCGGGCGCCCCGGTGGACGACGACGGCATGCTCGAGCTGCTCGAGCCGTGGCGCGGGCACCGGGAACGGGTCGTGCGCCTGATCGGGGGCTCGGGCTTCCGGAAGCCGACGTTCGGGCCGCGCATGACGATCCAGGACCACCGCTGGCACTGACACCGCCCGGTCCGTCGACCGGTGCTGTGCGCCTCATCAGGCGTCGACGCGGACAGTCCCGGTCCGCTCCCGTAGCCTTCTGTTGAGAACTGATCTCACGAAGGAGGAACCATGTCGAACCCGGACACCACCCCCGCCGCCGAGGCCGAGGAGCACCGCGTCGCCGAGCACGACGTCGCCGACCACGACCACGAGCAGGACGGCGGCGAGCACGAGACCGTCGAGCACGGCGACCACGTCGACTTCGTGCACGACGGCCACCGGCACGCTCGTCACGAGGACCACTACGACGAGCACTGAGCGTCGCTGAGCCGACCACCCGACGGACGGGAGGCGCGTGGCGGGCCCGCCACGGGCCTCCCGTCCGTCGTCGGGTCGCGCGGGCGCCCTACGGGTGCCGGACGCCCTCGCCGGCCAGGACGGCGCGGTAGCCCTCGCGGAAGGTCGGGTACCGGGGCTCCCACCCGGTCGACCGCAGCAGCGCGTTCGACAGGCGCTTGTCGCCGCCGGCCTGCCGCGCGTCGCCCTCGCCGACCGTCGGCTCCGGGAGTCCGAGCTCGGCGGCGAGGAACCGCAGGACGTCGTCGAGGCGGCTCGGTTCGTCGTCCGTGCCGAGGTACGTGGGCGCCGGATCCGGCACGGACGCCAGGTGCACGATCGCGGCGGCCGCGTCGTCCCGGTGGATCCGGTTCGTGTGCGGCGACGTCCCCGGCGCGAGGTGGGCCGTCCCCTCGCGCACCTGCGTGACCAGCCGCTCCCGTCCGGGCCCGTAGATGCCGGACAGACGGACGAGCACGGCACCGGGTGCGCGCTCGCGCAGGAGCGCCTCGGCCTCGACGAGGACCGCGGCCGTCGGGGTACCACCGTGCGCCGGGGTCGCCTCGGTCACGACGCTGCCGTCCGCGACGTCGTACACCGCCGTGGAGGACACGACGAGCAGGCGCGGGTCGGCGGCCGACGCGGCGATGCCGTCGAGCACGTTGCGGAGCCCGTCGACGTAGGTCGCGCGGTACTCGTCGACGTCGCGGGACCCGGCGGCGAAGGCCACGACGACCACGCCGGTGTCGTCCGGGACGGTCGGGACCTCCCGGCGGAGGTCGACCGCACGGCCGGTCAGCGGGGCGGGGACGCGGTCGGCGCTGCGGCGGAGGCCGACGACCGGGTGACCCTGCGCGGCGAAGCGCAGGCCGGTCTCGGTGCCGAGGTCGCCGCAGCCGGCGATGACGACGGTGGGGAGGGAGTGCACGGGTCGAGCGTGGCACGGGCGGCTGGGGAGGGCACGAGCGGACGCGGGGCCGCACTCCTGGCCCGGGCATCCGCTGTGAGTACCGGTGCGGCGCGGAGGTAACGTCTGCCGGGCTACCCCGCAGACCCTGCTGCGGGGGCCCGGATCCCTGTTCCCGGGTCGGCCTCGTCCAGACCCTCAGCGTCGAACCCGACGGCGCCGTAGCGCGAGGGCGTCCGTCCCGGACCCGAACCCACGACGGCCGCCCTCGCACCCCCTCGGCTGTACAGGTGCTCACGTCCGGGGGACAGGAAGCGAACCGCGTCTGCGATCCCGGCAGCCACCCGCGCCTAGCGTGAAGTGGTCATGACAGCCGAACACCGCAAGTCCGCCGAGCCCGACGCGGCTCCCACCGTCGCGCACCACGACGCCCACCACGCAGCGGCCGCCGAGGTCGCCGGGCCTGCCCCCGACGCGCACCCGGCTCGCGAGCAGGACGCTCCGCCCGCTCGCGAGCAGCGGGACGAGCACGGGGGCGACCAGCCCGACCCGAACCGGTGGAAGGCACTCGTCATCTGCCTGCTCGGCGGCGGGATCGTGCTGCTCGACGTGTCGATCGTGAACGTCGCGCTGCAGTCGATCTCGAGCGGTCTGCCCGGGGCGTCGCCCGAGGCGGTGCAGTGGATCCTGTCCGGCTACGCGCTGGCGTTCGGTCTGCTCCTCGTGCCCGGCGGTCGACTCGGGGACGCCTCCGGCCGGCGCCGGATGTTCGTGATCGGCGTCGGGCTCTTCACGGTCGCGAGTGCGCTGTGCGGCTTCGCGCCGAACGGCATCGTCCTGGTGGTCGCCCGGCTCGTGCAGGGCCTGGCCGGTGGTCTCCTCACCCCGCAGGTGACCGCGCTCATCCAGCAGCTGTTCCGCGGCAAGGAGCGCGGTACCGCGTTCGGGCTCTTCGGCGCGACGGTCGGCATCGCCACGGCGATCGGCCCGCTCGTCGGCGGCCTGCTCATCACGGCGTTCGGCACCGAGAACGGGTGGCGGTTCGTCTTCTTCGTGAACCTGCCCGTCGGACTGGTCACGATCCTCCTGGCCTTCAAGTACCTGCAGGCCGACGGGTCGACCCGGGGCCGGAAGCACGACTTCGACCCGGTGGGCATCGCCCTGCTCGGCGCCGCGGTCGTCGCGCTGCTGCTGCCGTTCGTGCAGTCCGAGCAGTGGAAGAGCAACGCGAAGTGGTGGCTCGTCGTGGCCGCCGTCGTCTTCGCGGTCCTGTTCGTCCTCTGGGAGCGGCGCTACGCCCGGACCAAGGAGCCGGTGATCGACCTCGCGCTCTTCCGCCGCCGGTCGTTCTCGCTCGGCGTCGGCCTCGCCACGGTGTACTTCGCGGGCTTCACGCCGCTGTTCTTCGTCCTGACGCTCGCGCTGCAGTCCGGGCTGCACTACTCGGCGCTGCTCGCGGGCCTGTCCTCGGTGGCGTTCGCGATCGGGTCCGGGGTGGCGTCGACGATCGGCGGGCGGATCGTGCACCGGTTCGGGCGGCAGTTGATCGTGATCGGGACGATCCTCGTGCTCATCGGTCTGGGTGGCGTGATCTGGGTCGTCGCGAACCACTACGAGTCGGACCTCGGCTGGTGGCTCGTCGTGCCGCTCCTGGTCGCCGGCGTCGGGTCGGGGCTCACCATCTCGCCGAACCAGGCCCTGACGTTGTCCGAGGTCCCGGTCGAGCAGGGCGGTTCGGCCGGCGGGCTGATCCAGGTCGGTGCGCGCGTCGGGTCGGCCATCGGCATCGCCGCGGTCGGCAGCGTCTTCTACTCGGCCCTCGCCGACTCCCGCGGCGACTACTCGACCGGGCTGCCGCTCGCGCTCGGGGTGTCCCTCGGCTTCGTGGCGGTCGCGCTCCTCGCGGGCATCGTCGACGTGGTCGTCGGCAAGGTGCGGGGGACCGAGGCGACGGTCTGACCACCTGGCAGCGGACCACTCCCGGGCCGCCGACGGGTGCCGCTGGCAGGCTGGGTCCGTGCACACGACGCTCGACTCCGCGACCGACATCGTCACCGGCATCCGGTTCCCCGAGGGCAACCGGTGGCACGGCGGACGGCTCTGGTACTCCGACATGCACACGGGCGAGGTCTTCTCGGTGGACCCCGCCTCGTCCGAGGCGCCCCGGGTCGAGGCCGTCGTCGAGGGGCAGTCCTCGGGGCTCGGCTGGCTGTCGGACGGCCGACTCGTCATCAGCTCGATGGAGTCACGGACCCTCGTCGCCGCCGCACCGGACGGCTCGACGTCGGTGTTCGCCGACCTGTCCGCCGTCGAGCCCTCGCTCCTCAACGACCTGGTGGTCGACGAGCAGACCGGCCGGACCTACGTCGGGGCGTTCGGCTACGACCTGTACGGCGGCGAGGAGCTGCGGCCCGGCCCGCTGTACGTCGTCGAGCCGGACGGCTCCGCCAGGCGCGCGGCCGACGGACTGGTCTTCCCGAACAGCGCGAACGTGCTGCCCGGCACGCGGACCCTCGTGGTGAGCGAGACCTGGGGCGGTCGGCTGACGGCGTTCGACATCGAACCGGACGGCTCGTTGACCGGCCGGCGTGCGTGGGCCGCACTCCCGGACGGCGTCACGCCCGACGGCAGCACGGTCGACGCCGAGGGTGCGGTCTGGGTCTGCTCGGTGGACACGGGCGAGTTCCTCCGCGTGGTCGAGGGCGGCACGGTCACCGACCGGATCGACGCCCCGGGGCGCTGCGCGATCGACTGCGCGCTCGGCGGGGAGGACGGCCGGACGCTGTACCTCGCCACGGCCGACAGCTACGACCCGGCCACGACCGCGACGACGCGTGCCGGGCGGATCAGCGCCGTCCGCGTCACCGTTCCCGGCCCCTGAGCGTCCGCGTCACGGTCAGGGCCACCGCCACCGGTCCGTGAGCGCTCGACGCCGTGGTCCCGGCGTGCGCCGTGCTCGAGGTCGTCCGGCTCGTCGGACGGGTGAGCTGCGCGCCGGTCGTCGGGGTCGAGGTCTCGAGCCCGGGCCGGACGCCGGGCACGCAGCGGGTCGCCGTCCCCGCGGACGTGCGTGCGGGCGACCTGCTCTGCTTCCCCTGCGCGGTCGCCGTCCGGCACCGGGACGTGGTGGAGCCGGTCCGCGCCGCAGTCGGGACCGTCGCCCGCCCGTCCGTGTCCCCCGCGTGCGGGGCGCCGAGCGTGTCTCGACGCGCGGTGATCGGACCCTCGTCCCCCGGGTTTGTCACAGAACGGTAACGACCAGGAATCCGTCCAAACCGTTCGGTGGGGGGTGTCGAATCACCTGCACAAGCCGGGAAACACCCGGAGCGCTCACCAGCCGCAGGTAGCTGGTTCTCCACCCCTGTTCGGGGTGTGTTCGGCGCGCATCCAGGGATTC
>Ga0308161_1001897_pt1 | contig 23530 bp, 20 predicted proteins | sample PhyFR2_FD_201034 | JGI IMG/M metagenome (GOLD analysis project Ga0308161, IMG submission 201034) | Phyllosphere microbial communities from UC Gill Tract Community Farm, Albany, California, United States - DLSLF.R2 | ecosystem: Host-associated > Plants > Phyllosphere > Unclassified | place: USA...
CCATCTAAAGTAAAGCCTTGAGATAAAACAGCTTTATAAGGAGCCACTTCATTGATTGCAACACTTGTTGTAATGCTTGAATTGAACCAACCGCGGTATTGGTCTGAACCTTCCAAATACATATCCGCAGGGAACGTCAATTCAGGGCGTTGACGCAATACAGCTTCGTGTGATGAACCTGAGTCAAACCAGACATCCATGATGTCGGTTTCTTTAGAAAACTTGCCATTCGGCGAACCTGGATGAGTAAAGCCAGCTGGCAATAATTCTTCAGCTTCTTTTTCAAACCAGATCGTTGATCCATGTTCAGCAAACAAGTTGGCCACGTGTTCAATCGTTTCCGGTGTGATGATTGCTTCTCCATTTTCAGCATAAAAAATAGGTAATGGGACACCCCAAGCTCTTTGTCGGGAAATCACCCAATCGCCACGGTCGCGGATCATATTGTACAAACGTGTTTTGCCCCATGGAATGATCCAATCGACTTTTTCGATTTCATCTAAGATGTTTTGGCGGAACTTATCAATGGATGCAAACCATTGAGGTGTTGCACGATAAATGACTGGTTTTTTGGTACGCCAATCGTGGGGATAACTATGCGTAAAGAAATCCAATTTCAGCAAAGCGCCTTTTTCTTCTAATAAAGCTGTGATCATTGGATTGGCTTTATCATAAAAGATGCCTTCAAAGCCAGGTGCTTCCTCTGTATACATCCCACGGCCGTCAACTGGGGACAAAACATCTAAGCCATATTTTTTGCTAACGATGTAGTCATCTTCACCATGGCCTGGTGCTGTATGCACTAAGCCAGTACCGGCATCTAAAGTCACGTGATCGCCTAGCATAACTAATGACGTGCGGTCATAGAAAGGATGTTGCGCCGTCATATATTCTAGTTGGGTACCTGAGAATTCTTGCAAGACCTCGATCGTTTCCCAACCGATCGCGTCTTTAACAGTTTCTAGAAGGTCTTTTGCTACGACAAATTTACGACCATCCGCTAAGATTTGCACATATGAAAAACTAGGATTGACCGAGATACCTAAGTTTGCAGGCAATGTCCATGGTGTTGTCGTCCAGATCACTAAGGAAGTATCTGTGTCCAGCAAGTCTTTGCCATCTGCGATGGGGAAAGCCACATAGATCGATGCAGATTTGACATCTTTGTATTCAATTTCAGCTTCTGCTAATGAAGATTCACTGGATGGTGACCAATAGATTGGTTTCAAGCCTTTATAAATATAGCCTTTTTCAGCCATTTTACCAAAAACACGGATCTCAGCTGCTTCATAATCAGGCGTCAATGTGATGTAAGGATGATCCCAATCGCCAGAAACACCCAATCGTTTGAAATCGGCACGTTGTGTATCTACTTGCGTCAAAGCATATTCTTCACATTTTTTACGGTATTCAGCCAAACTCATTTCTTTACGTTTGATGCCTTTATTTGTTAATACTTGCTCGATAGGCAATCCGTGTGTGTCCCAGCCAGGTACATAAGGTGAACGGAATCCTGACATCGACTTTGAACGTACAATGATGTCTTTGCTGATTTTATTCAATGAATGACCAATATGGATATTCCCATTTGCATATGGCGGGCCATCATGTAAAACAAATGCCGGCTTGCCTTCGTTCAATTCTTGTCTGCGTTGGTAGATTTGTTCATCTTCCCAGTTCTTTTGCCATTCAACTTCACGGTTAGGTAAATTCCCGCGCATCGGAAATGCGGTCTTTCCTAGTTGGAGTGTTTCTTTCATTTTCATTTCGTTTGCTCCTTTTTGATTGCTTGCAGCTATTTTGATAAAGACCATCGTTGGTCTAGATGCCATGGACCATGTACTATGAAGGTGACTACGTGCCCTTCGGTCACCTAGTACTGTTCATCATCTACTCTGTCACGCTTTGCGTGCCAGTCGTAGTGATTCTTTGTGAGGTGACTACGTGCCCTTCGGTCACCTAGTACTGTTCATCATCTACTCTGTCACGCTTTGCGTGCCAATCGTAGTGATTCTTTGTGAGGTGACTACGTGCCCTTCGGTCACCTAGTACTGTTCATCATCTACTCTGTCACGCTTTGCGTGCCAATCGTAGTGATTCACAGCAAAAACACGTTCTTCCCGTGAAGGGACGAACGTGTTCGTGGTACCACCCAAATTTTATTGCCAATGGCAATTCTTTGTTGATCGCTAACGGGATCAGGCGGCGGTTTTTAATCGAACATTCCTGTTCTTTCGAAACTACGACTCACAGATGATTTGATTTCCTACAGGGTTTTATTTGGCTTCCACTCTCCCAAACTCGCTTGAAAAATATAAGAAATTTTTTTGTTCTGCTTCTAGTCATTATCTGTTTTACTTAATTCATCTAATAAGTTTCTTGCATCTTCCAATGTCTTCACTTCACTGCTGTCGCTGACATCAACGATTTTCTCACTTGATTCAACAATATCGACATCAGGTGTCGTTTGGCCATCTACTGCTTCTGAGTTTACTCCAGAAGTATTTTCACTGTCAAGTTCTTTTGATAAAACTTCTCTAATGACTTGATGCGAATCTTGGACATAGCTTGAAAATGGTGCCAGAATTTCTTCCCACTCTGGGCTTTTGACTTGCGCTAATTGTGTTTGCAGCATTACCAGCAGATTGTTGTGGAACACGCGGGTTTTCTTTTTCAGATCATTGGTTTCAGTTGCCAGTTGACGGGCATTATTGGTTGCATCTGTTAAGATCTCTTTGGCTTTTTCTTCAGCAGCAACATTCAGCGCATGCGCACGTTTTTCAGCAGTAGCAACCATTTCATCTGCTTTGTTTTGCGCAGATGTGACAATGACTTCAGACTCTTTGCTAGCACTGGTTTTTACTTTGTCTGCAGTATCTTGTGCCACAATGATCGATTGATTCAATGCATCTTTTAATTCATTGAAGTATTCCAGTTTTTCTTCTGCATGTTTCAATGATTTTTCTAGTTCACGATTTCGTTGCACCGCTTCTTCATAATCACGGACGATCATATCTAAGAAATCATCGACTTCATCTTGATTGTACCCTCTCATTTTTACTGAGAAATTTTTATTCTGAATATCTAATGGAGTTAATGCCATAGTTTACACCTCTTTGATTTATTTACGTAGCACACCTAACAACAATCTAACCTTTTCTTTTTTGGTCGTACCTTCTAAGCCTTGTATTTGGATTCGGCCAAATCCTCTTACTGAGATGATATCCAGTAGATCCAGAACAAAGTCTGGCCGCAATACTTCAGTCCAATTGACTTTGACTTTTCCGGACTCAATCAGCTGTTTTGATCGTTGTCGAGAAATATGATACACGGCAGATATCACAGTATCCAACCGAAGTGAACTGACTGTTTCGTGTTCCTCAGTCCAGCCATCTTTTGGTACGACGAGTTCCGTATATTTCGTTTCTTCTAATCGAACAGATACATGCCCGATTTTGTCTACTTGCAATTGAACAAATTGACTCACTTCCGAAGCAACAAATACTTGCCACGTTTCACCATCTGACAAGATATCGCCAAAGTATTCTCGCTTGACCCCAGTCCCCATCAACGTTCCTAGGACTTTCCCATGACTGAGAACGGTAAATTTTTTGGGATAATTGATCGTAAACAAGGTCATATCAAATTCATCTGTTGTTGGCACATAATAATCAGGATAGATCAAACAACGTCTTCTTTCCGCTGCTTCATATCCACCGAAAAAACGATAGCTTAGATCCGTTGATTGTCTGATCAAACTTTCAAGTATATAGGCTTGTCTAGGATCAAGAAAATCAGTTAGAAACGGTGCATATTGCATTTGTACTTGCTCTATCCAACCTTCAGCAGAATCAATAAAAGGGCGCTCATCGTTGCGGAAATGTTGATAGACATTTGCGTTCACCGATAATCACCCCTTACTTCTAAAATAAAATTGATGTGACAATGACAGTCAACCCCTGTGAGGCCAATTGCAAAACGATCACTGCCACTGCGATCGTAAAATCAATGCCGCCAATACTAAGGTTCACTCGGTCAAATAGACTCAAATACGGCTCACAAACTTTTGATAAGAATCGGCCAAAAGCAGATTGGTATCCGCCAGGAAACCAAGACAATAATGCATAGATCACAAGCAAAATCGTATATAAGTAGACTGCATCATTGAGCAGATTCAATAAATTATAGATTAAAATCGGCGTTCCTCCTCAAATTAAAGATCAAAGAAATTCGTATCTGCCAAGGTTTGCGCAGTTCCGTCTATTTCCATTCCTTTAGGGGTGCAAAGAAAAATCTCATCACCGACCCGTTTGATATCACCATCTTCAGCGTACACTGTTCCTGTCAAAAAATCAACTATTCTACGAGCTTGGTACTCTTCAATTAAGTGAAAATTAACAAGTACAGCATCCCCATTGATGACTTGCTTGGCTATCCCCATTGCTTCAGAATACACCCGTGGTTCAACGATCGTGATCTTGCCAGCCATTTTCGGCTTCGTGTCTTTCGCTTTTGCAGTGCTCCGCTGCTGCGCCATCGGCACCACTTTTTCTTCTGTTTTGAATGCAGCCTTGTTACGCTCCGGTACTGCAGTCGTTTGCTGATGACTAACGGATTGCGGTTTATACCGATGTTGTGATGTTTGCGTTTGATGCCTTGTTTCTGGCTCGGCATAGGTGTATGCTGTCCCATTGGCCGCTTTTGGGGCTGTATATGCGTTTTGATTGACCGCAACTTTAGGTACGGCACGCAAGTTCGTGTCTTGTGCGAATGACTCACTCTCGTAGTCTTCTTCATCTGTTAAGCCAAAAAAATTGGTTAGTTTATCTTTAAGCGACATCCGTCAACCTCCTTTATTCTTGAAATAATGCTGTGCCTACACGTACAAATGTGGCGCCTTCTTGGATTGCTTCTGAGAAATCATTACTCATTCCCATACTTGTATCCAAACAAGGGGCATGTGTAAGCTGCAGATCAGCAATTCGCTGTTGCAATTGTTTTAAGGTTTTAAATAGCTGATGCCGTTCGTTGCTTGAAGCATCGATTGGTGCCATCGTCATTAATCCAACAACATGAATTTTATCCAAAGATGCAAGATCTTGAATGAACGAATCGACTTCTTCAGGAGAAATGCCTTGTTTTGAAGCCTCTTGCGACACATTGACTTCAACAAAACAGTTGATCGGCTGCTCTGCTCTCTTTTGGATTTCTTGGGCTAACTTAAATGAATCCAACGCGTGAAAATAGTCAATTTCATTGATGATCGATTTTACTTTTCTGCGCTGTAAATTCCCAATGAAATGCCATTTGACATCCGGATAGTTCCTAAGTGCTTGTTTCTTTGACAGCAATTGCTCGACGCGGTTTTCCGCGCAATCCCTGACACCATTTTCCAACAATGTCTGAGTCATTGGCGTGTCCACAGACTTGGTAACTGCAACCAAATGCACATCTGATGCCTGTCTAGAAACAAGAGCACAGGAATCCTGTATCTCTTGCTGGATCTTGTGCAAGTTCTCAGAAATCATGTGCTCTGCCTCCTAGCGTTTACGACGGAAAAATGGTGGTGTACTTAGTTCGTCGTCATCATTTGATTTTACATCTTCACGGCTGAATGTATCAAATTCTTTCTTTTCAACATTTTCAAATGTATTCTCTTCAACTTTAGGACGCACATTCTGCTCTTTGCGAATATCCCAATCGCCAAAACCGCTGTTGTCCTCTGCTTGTGCAGGACGTGCTTGATCCATATCTAACGTTGGTTTTTGTGGAATAGAATGGATTTGACTTTGACTTTGTCTATTTGAACGAGCTGTGCGTTCTTTCTTTGACGGATCGATGCCTGTAGCAATCACAGTCACGCGAATTTCATCGCCTAAATCTTCATTGATCGATGTACCTAGAATAATATTGACATCGCCTGTAGCAGCATGTGCAACGATATCTGAAGCATCTTGCGCTTCAAATAATGTCATATCCAAGCCGCCGGTAATGTTCAATAGGACTTGTTCCGCACCATCGATCGATGTTTCAAGCAATGGCGAAGAAATAGCTTTCTTCGTTGCTTCGATCACGCGTTCTTCACCGCTGGCTACACCGATACCCATCAATGCTGTGCCTTGATTTTCCATCACTGTTTTCACATCTGCGAAATCAAGATTGACATAACCAGGTGCAGTGATCAAATCAGAGATCCCTTGCACACCTTGACGCAAGACATTATCCGCTTCACGGAATGCTTCAAGCATCGGCGTTTTCTTGTCAACAACTTCAAGTAAACGATTGTTGGAAATGATCAATAATGTATCGACATTTTCTTTTAATTTGGCAATTCCTTCTGCTGCAAAACGGCCGCGTTTAGGTCCTTCAAATGTGAAAGGACGTGTCACAACACCCACAGTCAATGCGCCAATCTCTTTGGCAAGTTTTGCTACGATTGGTGCAGCACCAGTCCCAGTTCCGCCGCCCATACCAGCAGTGATAAAGATCATATCTGCGCCTTCTAGTGAGTCACGGATCGCATCTTCACTTTCTTCTGCAGCTTTTTCCCCAACTTCGGGTTGAGAACCTGCACCCAAACCACGGGTATATTTAGGGCCTAATTGGATCACTGTTTCTGCTTTTGAATTTTTTAATGCTTGAACGTCTGTATTGGCCGCAATAAACTCTACGCCTTTAACGTTTTCTTCTATCATACGATTGACAGCATTGCCGCCGCCGCCACCGACACCGATGACTTTGATCACAGCACCATCATTGATGTTATTATCAATTGAAAATTCCATAGTTTGTCTTCCTCCTGAAAATGATTTTTAGGTTATTCAAAGATATTTGAGAAGAAATCTTTTACACGATTGGTAATCGAGCCGCTCGCTTTTTCTTCTTCCACTTCTTCATAGGTTTCTTCTGGTGCTTCGTATTGTTGTTCATAGCTGACTTCTTGTTGGACAGCAACAGGTTGTTGATGTGATGTTTTTTCGCCAGTGATCGCACTCTTAGCCAATTGGTAGACTTCACTCAAGTTGGCCGAGTAATCAACAATACTGATCACATTTGTAAAGACAGGATTACGCAACCCCATATGGTTTGGTACATATAATTTTACGTTTGTTTCAAAGACTTCTTGTGCCAAGTCTACGACACCTGGCAAACTAGCTGCGCCACCGGTCAAAATCACACCGCCTGGCAATTCTAAGCCATCGATCTCATTCAATACTTCTTTTGATTTATTAAAAATTTGTTCCATCCGTGCTTCGATGATCTCGGATAGATACCGCTCGTCGATTTTGACTGGTTCTGATTTACCAATCACATCCACTGGAAATTCTTCACTGGCAGACGTTCTTTCTGGATAAGCATCACCATAATTGATTTTTAAGGCTTCTGCATTATTGAAAGAAGTATTCAAAACAGTTGAAATATCTTTAGTGACAAATTCGCCACCTTCTTGATTGACATGTGTAAACTTCAATTGTTTGTCATGCATCGCAGAAGTGGTCGTTTGTCCGCCGCCGATATCGATGACGATCGTCCCAAAGTCTTTTTCACCATCAGACAAAATTGATTCTGTCAAAGCCAATGGTGTGATGACCATTTCATTCACGATCAAGCCAGATTTTTCAACACATTTGCGGATGTTATGGATGATCGTTTTTGGTCCAGTGTAGACAACACCGAACATTTCTAGACGAACACCGATCATGCCGCGAGGATCTTTGATGCCTTCGAATCCATCAACTGTGAATTCTTGCGGCAAGATTGCAATGATTTGTCTTTCCGGAGGCGTTGAACGCACAAGGGCGGCAGAAGCCACATTGCGAACATCTTCATCTGTGATCTCTTTAGATTCACTATTGACTGCAATCATCCCTTGGCAATTTTCAACATCAAGTAAATTCGCCGGCACACCTACACTGACACTGCGAATTTGGATTCCTGCTTTTTCTTCTGCTTGTCTTACTGCTCTTTGAATGGCTTGTACCGTTTTGTCAATATCTACAATGATCCCACGGTTGATTCCTTCAGATTTTGCATTTCCTACACCAATAATATTCATTTGGCTGTCAACGTATTCAGCAACAACAACTTTAACCGATGTCGTTCCGATATCAAGGCCAACATACATTCCCGTTTTTGCCATGGATGGGGTTCCCTCCTAGTTAATTGGATAAATAGCGAACCATCACAGTCCGTTTTTAATGTTCAATCGAATAATTTGTTCACTGTTACCAATTCTATCATATATTGGCGATTTATAGAAACAAGTTAATAAAAAAACTCTTGATTTTTTTCTAAGAATCAGCGTCAGTGGACTCTTCTGTCTGTGCATCCTCATCTTTGGTGCTGGAAATTGGATAGGTAAAGATCCCGACTTCCATATCAACAATACTGGCTTCCGTCAAATCACTGGCGATTTGGGGATAATATTGCATTTGGCTTGCCATATTGGAAATATTCACGATCACTTGATTGCCATCGTTCATGAACAACGTCAATAATTCATCATTGCTTTCTCGTGGGGTCAATTTGATTTGCGAGATCCCGTCTTGTATTTCTTGACTCAATTGCTGATAAGCGGTCAAAACTGACTTGATCTGTGTTTCATCTGTGAAATCTTCCAGTATTGGCAAACCTTCGATTGGTTGGTCGCTCGTTTCGGATAGAACAACACCATTTTCCAATATGGCAGCATATGTATCGTCTTTCGCTAGCAATGCGACTTCTGTGTACTCTTGTACCGCAATCTCAAAGTGATTCAGTCCTGCTAATGAAATCGTGACTTGTTTGATTCGAGGAATTGCCTTTTCGATTGCTGCTTCACGGGCGTTACGGCTAAAAAATTGCGGCCATAGGTCTTCATCCAGCGTCAAATTTGAATCAGCGATAATCTCTTCTTGCGACACTTCTTGGTTTCCTTTGACCTTTACTTCCGTCAACCTGCTAAAAGGTGAGACAAAATATAAAACGATCAATAAAGGAACCATCAAGATCCCGATGATCAACGCTAAACGACGGATCAGCAACCGATTCCGATACTGCTTCAAGTTGGGTAGCCGATCAGCAAAAGACCGTGGCTCTTCGTAAGCCAGCTCTTTTTCTTCAACTTCAGCATCCGCTTCTTCAATGTGGCCATCTGCTTCTTCCACAGCGGATGGTTCGGTCTGGATTTCGCCGATTTCATCCTCTTTTTCGGATTGTGACCAACGGGGCTGATCACCTTTATCTTGCAAGTATTTTAAATTTTCTCTTTGCCAAGGGGTCAATTCTTCCATTGACGAGGGGGTTTGATCATCATGAGGTTGTTTGTCTTTACTAATGATAATCGCTCCTTTCTATCCCACACATTGTACTATTTGATGATCTCTTGCACAAGTCGAAATAATCTTTCAGAAGCATCGCTGATTCCTTGCTCTTTAGACGCTTGAGCCATTTCCTTGCGCATGCTTTCGTTTTCCATAATACTATCGACGGCAGCGACTAAATTACTGCTGTTCAACGCATTATCTGCAATCATTTTGACCGCCCCAGCCTGAACCAAGCTTTGTGCATTTTTGGTTTGATGGTCATTGGTTACATAAGGACTAGGGATCAAGATCGCCGGGATACCCAGTGCTGTAAATTCAGCGATCGATGTGGCTCCTGCGCGACCGATCAATAAGTCGCTGTTGGCCATCACCTCTGCCATTTGATCAATATATGGACGAATACTAATATTGGGAAAAGCGTCTTTAGACATGCCGATTTTTTCTTCAATTTCTTTATAATAGCGTTCACCGGAAGCATATAACACTTGATAGTCTTTTTTGGCAAAAAGCGGAATGGCTTCAATCAATGCTTGATTGATTTTTTGGGCACCTTGACTACCGCCGAAAATCAGCACAGTTGGCCGATTGGGCTTCAAGTCATACGCAGCTAAAATAGCAGATTTTTGTGCATCTCTGACTTCTTGTCCTCGAGGATTGCCAACCAAAACTGTTTTTTTGGCAGGAAAATAACGTGCCGCATCCTGAAAAGCAATGGCGATCCGATCCACATATTTTGTCAAAAATTTATTGGTGATCCCTGGCACACTATTTTGTTCATGGATGATCGTTGGAATGTTTAGTCTTGACGCCGCAAAGACAACGGCACCAGAAACATACCCACCTGTCCCGATCACGACATCAGGTTGGAAATCTTTGATGATCTTTTTAGCAGCTAGATAACTTTTTAAAAACAACTGGACTGTTTTCACATTGTCCATCGATAGTTTGCGTTTGAATCCTTGGATCTCTAAAGTTTGAAAAGGAATCCCTGTGGGCGGCACGATTTTATTTTCTAAACCTCTGGTGGCACCGATATAAAGGAACTCTGCTTCTTTGTCGATAGACCTTACATAGTCAACAAAAGATAAAGCCGGGTAGATATGTCCGCCTGTTCCGCCGCCAGTCACTAAAATTTTCATGGTTTTCACTCATTTCTTTTCAAATCTGATACGGCTGTCATAAACTTGTCACCACGTACCTCAAAGTTAGGGTATTGATCCCAACTGGCATTCGCTGGTGATAACAATATCGTGTCCCCTGCTTGACTATGTTTGAAAGCAAGAGGTACAGCCGTTGTTACATTTTCGGTTATTTCAATCTGTGGTACTTGTGCTTCTCTGGCAGCTTTGGCCAATTTTTCCTTTGTTTCGCCGAATAAGACGATCGCTTTTAAGCCTTTAAAATAAGGAATGAGATCATCAAAATCATTGCCACGGTCTAATCCCCCCGCCAACAATATCAAGTGTTGATTGTCAAACCCATCTAATGCCATTTTAGTGGCCAGACTATTGGTTGCTTTAGAATCATTATAGAATTTCACATCACGATAGGTACCGACATATTGCGTTCGATGAGGCACGCCGCTAAATGTGTGCAATGCTTCTTTGATGTCTTCGTTTGAAATACCTGATAATTTGCCCACTGCGATTGCCGCTAATGCATTCTCTACATTGTGACTGCCTGGTACGCCAACCTCCGTAACCGCCATGATGGCTTCATCATTAAAGTACAACTGACCGTCTAGCAGATAGGCCCCTGCTACTTTTTCTTTTGTTGAAAAAGGCACCACTTTGGCTGCTGTTCGTGCTGCCAGTTTTTGCAGTTCAGGCTGATTCCAGTTGATGACCAAATAATCATCTGTTGTCATATTTTGCTGCAAACGCCATTTTGCATGGACATACTCAGGTCGGCTGCCATGATAATCGATATGGGCTTCATAGATATTGGTGATGACTGCAATATGCGGACGCAACTGCTCAATCCCCATCAGCTGAAAACTAGACAATTCCATGACCAGTCGATCTGCTGCTGTAGCTGTTTGCGCAACAGAACTAGCTGGAAAACCGATATTTCCAGAAAGAAGGGCTCGTCCTTCTGTCATACCTGCATTCAAGATGTGTGCAATCATCGTCGTTGTTGTCGTTTTGCCATTTGTCCCTGTGATACCAATGATCGGCGCATCCGAGATTTCATACGCCAATTCCACTTCCGTAATCACCGGAATGCCTTTGGCTATTGCGCCTTGCACAATCGGTTGGGTATATGGAATACCTGGGTTTTTGACCACCAATGAAAAGCCTTCATCCAGTAGTTCGATTGGATGACTGCCTGTGATCACTTTAATGCCTAACGCCAAAAGATCTTGTGCTTCTGGATTTTCAGCAAAAGGTTTGCCGTCATTGACGGTGACCAACGCACCCAAATCATGTAACAATTTGGCCGCGCTGAATCCACTTTTTGCTAATCCTAACACAAGAACTTTTTTATTTTGATATGATGTTATATTTTTCATTTTATTTTCCATCTCCTACCATACAATGACTAATGTAAGTATCGAACAAACCAATGCAATACACCAAAAAACAGTGTCGATTTTCCATTCTGACCACCCACTCATTTCAAAGTGATGATGAATCGGAGACATTTTGAAGATTCGTTTGCCAGTTAGTTTGAAAGAAGCAACTTGCAACATGACACTGGCGGTTTCACATACATAAATCAAACCTACCAGCAGCAATGTCCACTCTTGATGCAGCAAAATTGAAATCGCCGCTAAAAGACCACCTAAGGCAAGTGAACCAACGTCACCCATGAAAATCTTTGCAGGTTTACGATTGTAGGGAAAGAAGCCAATCAAACCGCCAATGACCGCTAAACACACGATCAATACATCGATTTGGCCTTGGCGCCAAGCAATGATGCCATAGGTTGCAAATGATATTGTACCCAATCCAGCTACCAATCCATCTATGCCATCGGTTAAATTGACCGCATTAGAAAATCCAACCAGCCAAAAAATAACGAACAAGCCATAAAAAATATTTAATGGAATAGCCATACCGAATAGGTTGAGGGTATTGGCATTCCCTTCAGATAAGAAAACCAAGTAAAATACGATACCACCAGCGATTTGTCCAATCAATTTCTGAAGTGAATTTAACCCCATATTTCTCTTTTTAAAGATTTTAATGAAGTCATCAATAAATCCTAGCGCGCCGTATAGCAAGGTGATAAACAAAAGAATGAACAATGATGTGGTGAGTTGCTGTTGCCAAGCGCCAACCCAAATAGCTGTGATCATCGTTGCGATCAAAAAGACGAAGCCGCCCATGGTAGGTGTGCCCGCTTTGATGTTATGCCATTTAGGTCCTTCTCCACGAATCTCCTGCCCGTATTTCTTCATTTGAAAATACCCAATAAATAGGGGCATCGTAGCTGTTACAATGGCAAAACTACTCGCCAGCGGTAATATCATCTCTGTCCATTCCATTTTTTTCTCTCCTATTATTCGTTTTCGCTTAATGTAAATTTGAATGATTGTCCTGATAATTCTGTGTACGCCTCTACGCTTTGCGCCGTACAGTAGCCATCCCCTTCGAAGGTGACATCGATATTGAGCAGACTACCAAATTTGATCAGATCTGCTTTGGACCAACCTGTGGTATCCGGCATCTCATATGAATCACTATCTGTGATCAACAAGATACGTTCACCGGCCATCACTGTGGTGCCGCTATCTACAGACTGTGCGGTCACTGTATCGCCGTCGCCGATCACAACTGGGATCAGACCCAATTTTTGGACATCTGTTGCTGCAGACTCTGTATCTAAGTTGCGGTAATCATTGACAGTGATCGTGTCACTTGTTGTTGTCGTTTCTTCTAAAGAAGTATTTTTAAGATCCATGACCCGTTTCATCAACGGATTGGCAATTTCAGCTAAGACGGTGCTTTCATGTTTTTCCGGCAACTTGATCGTTAGATACAAAATATATTCTGGTTCTTCCGACGGAAACATCAAGACAACCGAATACAAATAATTTGATCCGCCAGATAAGTACTTGCCTGTATCCGGATCCGCTACTTGGGCTGTTCCTGTTTTGGCAGAAATATTATAGCCAGGCAATTCATAGACGCCGTATGCACTCCCATAATTTTCACTTTCAACAACATCTCGCATGTATTCACGCACTTTGGTCGCCGCATTTTCGGTGATTGGATGCCCAACTTCTTCGGTTTGAGTGACCGTGGTATCACCGGTTTGTGTGTCAACGATTTTGCTGATAAATTGTGGTTTCAACATCGTACCATTATTGGCTACCGACGTGAAAGCTTGCATCATTTGAAAATTGGTGACCCCGATCGCTTGTCCAAAAGAAGTCATTGCTTGACTGACTGGATTGTCTTCAGGGGTAATGCCGGTATTTTCATTGGGTAAACCAGAATAGGTGCTGCGCCCAAAGCCAAATTGTTTCAAGTATTGCTGCCAACGATCTGCCATCCGTTGCTCCAATGTCACCATGCCGATATTACTAGACCATGACAAGGCCTGACGCATCGTCAATGTGCCTTTTTGTCCATAATCCCAGTCATTGATCGTTGCATCATAGAGTTTCAACCCATCGCTGCTTGGGGTAAATGTTTCATTTTCATTGAAGATCCCTTGATCGATCGCCGCGGCTGTCGTCAAGATTTTCATGGTGGATCCCGGTTCATAATTGTCTTCTACTAAGAGATTCTGCCAATCATTGATAGAATCCAAATCTTCTGGATTGTAGGTTGGCCGTTGCGCCATGGCAATGATCTGCCCAGTTTTGGCATCCATTAGATTCGCCGTTACGTTTTCAGGATCATTGTCTTCGTATACCGAATCCATCAATGTTTCTAAGTAACTTTGGATGCGGCTATCGATTGTCGTATAGACATCTTTTCCGTCCACAGCTTCTACCGTTTCTGCAACGGTGCCTGGCAGTGGGTTCTGGTTATTGTCTTTTTGATAAACGATTTTACCATCCGTTCCAGAAAGAACGTCGTTGTAAGCAGCCTCCAAACCGGTCTTTCCTTCGAGACCGGTATCATCATCATTGGCTACCGCATAACCAATAAAGTGAGAAGAAAAAATACCGTTCGGGTATAAACGAGCAGGATGACTCTCAAAGTGAAATCCTGCGATTTCTTCTTTTTCCATTGCTTCTTCGATGGCTTTTTTCTGTTCTAAAGTGATATTATTGCCTTTACTCCCGAAGGACACTTGCCATAACTGATCGGCAACACCCGCTTTTAATTTATTCACGGTAGTATCTTCATCGATACCTAGCGTATCAGAAAGAATTTTGGCTAATTTGGAAAAATTTTCTTCTTCCGCATATAGTTTCTTTTTGCCATCTACGTAGTTTTGATTCAACACAGCGTAAATTGAGTAAGAGGTAACATCTTCAGCGATCGCAATGCCGTTTCGGTCATAGATCGTTCCTCGTTTTGCCTGGATCACTTCACTGCCTTGATACAAGTTTTTGGTTTTTTCAGCCAAAGACGTACCTGCAACATCGCCAACGATCACGATATAGCTCAAACGCGTGACAAACAAAAAGAACAATCCAATACTCGTAGCAAAGAGAATAATACCTACTTTTTTGCGATTGTTCATCGTAGTTTGATTGTTCTTTTTTAAGTATTGCTTGAATTTATCTGTTAGCTTCATCTAATCCACTTTCCTTAAATTGCCATCATCGATGGTCAATCCTTGATCCTCAGCTATCTTCTTGATCCGATCGGTTTTAGAAAGTTCATTCTTTTCTTGTTCTAACTGTTCTGCTTCTGCTGTCTTTTCATTGATATCTGATTGGATCAATGAAATATCATGTTCAACTTGACTGATGTTGGTCCGAATGCTGATCGTTAAGATTGCTAAGGTGATCACAGCCAAAACAACAAAGGCAGCAATTAGTTTTTCCAACGCAGAAATACTTTTTAACCGACGTTGCGGAGATGCTGGGATGCGAATCACTTCAGGACGCTGTGGGTCTTGGGGAAGTTTTTCAGCTATATGTTCAGTTTCTTCATTGAATGCACGTTCTTGAGACTCTGTGAATTCATAGTCATGGACTTTTAATTCTGCCATAGCTGCTACCCTTCGCTTTCCTTCGTTTTTTCCGCAATTCGCAGTTTCGCACTGCGTGAGCGATTGTTTTCCTCTACTTCTTCTTCAGAAGGTAAAATTGGTTTTCTAGTCACCAACTTCAAAGTTGGTTGAAATTCTTCTGGGATGATTGGCAATCCCGGAGGCATATCTTTGGGACTGCTATACTCCTTGAACATTGATTTAACGATGCGATCTTCTAATGAATGGAACGTAATGACACTAATGCGTCCATTTTTCGCCAAGCAATCAATGGCTTGTTCCAATGACGCTTCGATCACACCTAATTCATCATTGACAGCAATGCGAATTGCTTGGAAAACCCGTTTTGCAGGGTGTCCGCCTTTTCTCCGAGCTGGTGCCGGGATCGCTGTTTTAATGATTTCGACCAATTCACCCGTCGTTTCGATCGGACGTACAGCACGTACGCGCTCAATCTCACGGGCAATTTGTTTCGAAAATTTTTCTTCGCCATATCGGAAAAATATTTTGACCAATTGGTGGTACTCAAAGTGATTTACAACATCATAAGCACTGAATGGCGCAGATTGATCCATACGCATATCTAGCGGGGCGTCTTGGTGGTAACTAAAGCCGCGTTCAGCTTCATCCAATTGCGGTGAAGAAACGCCTAAGTCATATAAAATCCCATCGACTTTGGTAACCCCTTGCGCTGCAAGTGCGTCATGCAAATAACGAAAATTACTTTTGATAAACGTCACCATGTTTTTTTCTATATAAGGTGCCAAACGAACTTTGGCATGATCGATTGCTTTTTGATCTTGATCAAAGGCATATAAATGACCTTTCTCGGACAACTGCGATAAGAGATATTCACTATGGCCAGCTCCACCTAATGTACAATCCACATAGATGCCATCCGGACGTATATTCAGCCCATCGACTGTTTCTTGAAGCATCACGGTGTAGTGTTTGAAATCTGCCATTTACTTTTCCTCTTCCTATAAGCCAAAATCAATCATCGTTTCAGCAATTTCATCAAAATTTTCTTCCGCTTCAACGGTAAATGCTTGCCAACGTGCTTCATCCCAGATTTCAATTCGATTGGACACACCAATGATCACACAGCTTTTTGTCAATGCAGCATGCGTTCTTAGTGCAACTGGAATATTGATTCGGCCTTGTTTATCTACTTCACATTCAGTAGCGGCTGAATAAAAAAAGCGGACGAATGTTCGTGCATCTTTTTTTGCAAGCGGCATTTCGTTCAATTTCTCTTCAAGTGTTTCCCATTCTGACAAAGGATAGCCAAATAAACAGCCATCTAGTCCTCTTGTCACAACAAATTTTTCTCCAAGTTTTTCACGGAGTTTTGAAGGAACGATCAGTCGGCCTTTTGTATCGATAGCATGTTGATATTCACCCATAAACATCGACAAAAACCCCCAATCTCCACTTGATATTCACAGTCTACCACAATCCCCCACTTTCTACCACAAATTATATGAAATTTGGAAGGGAAGTTCTTTGACTATTCTTTACCAAATGGACAATTGCGGGTATAACGACTTTTTAACGTCTTTAAAAAAACTTTAAGTACTTCGTAGCGATCGGTTGATCGTTTGTCGCTTATAGATAGCCAATTAGATTAAATATGACCAACACCACATGAAAAACGATCGTGAACAAAAAGATACTGCGCCAATACATCTTGCCATAGCGCCCGTAATCTATCTCTTGATAGTAGTAAGCCTGAAAGACTGCTAACAATATCCCTAACAGTAATATTGACAACAGGTAGTAAAGGGTGATGGCTTGATCAAACGTATGAATAGATAGTTGATGGATACCAATAATCAAAAAAGGTACTGCGATATCTGGCGCTTTAAGATGAAATCGATCCTTTAGGGAAAACACCGACACCAAAAAGCGGCAAGCAAGATAGACGATAACTGGATAAATATACCAAAACAAAACGACTGGATTAAACGTTGACATACAAAAAACCCTCTCTAACAACTAGTGTCACTATACTTGATTTACTTTACAACCTTATTTCAGTTTCGTTAAAAATAGATAGACAAATAAGTCAGACAGCACATCATCTCACTTTTGTCCCAAAAAAGGCGATCGATCAGCTGAATAAGGAGTTTTCATCTTATATTAAAGCAGAAGGAAAGCACTTCAACAAGCTTATCTTCTGATTCTTCCTTTAATTTTGCTACTTGGTTGTTTTTTTATTAATTTCTTCCGCCTTTACCTTGAGTTATCCGCAGAATGAAGGTAAACTGTCACTAGAATAACTCTTGAAGGTGGATTTAAGATGAACGAAAAAAAACCAAAAAGCACATTTGCCAAAGTTACACAGGTAGTCATTTGGACCATGCTGATTCTTACAGTAGGCTCAATTTTCTTAGCCGCATACACAAGTATCATGGGATAAAAAAAGCTTTCACAGTGCACTGCACTGTGAAAGTTTTTTTATAATAAAGGCGAGATCAGCCGAGCCAATCCTTCTTTGATTTTGATCATGATGGCGCGTTGCTGGTAGCCTTCGATCGTCAATGCTTTCGCGTCCGCTGAATCACGTAAAAAAGCATCCCTTGCCTGCGCAGCCGTTTCTACATCATAAATGAGCGTGTTGACCTCAAAGTCTAATCGAAAGGACCGGACATCGATATTAGCAGAACCAATCGATACCACGCCACTATCGATGATCATGGTTTTGGCGTGCATAAAGCCTTTTTCATAGGTTTCGATCACAGCCCCAAACTGCAGCAGCTCTGCCGCAAATGAATAAGTCGCCCAATATACAAAGGGATGATCTGGTTTATTGGGGATTTGGATATGCACTTTGACCCCTGATATCAAAGCCAATTTCAACGCATTATGGATCGATTCATCCGGAATATAATAAGGCGTTTGGATCAGGATCTCTTTTTTCGCCAGATTGATCATTTTCAAATAGGTCATTTTGATTTCTTCACGTTCTGTATCGGGTCCACTGGTTACTACTTGCGCTGCAACTGTGCCTGTGGTGTGGATGGTTGGAAATAATGCTTCGTCATATTTGATTTCCAGTTTATGTTGCGAATTCCAATCCATTAAAAAGCGATTCTGTAATGAATACACAGCAGGACCTACAATACGCAAATGATTGTCCCGCCAATAACCGAACTTTTCAACTTCACCTAGATACTCATCTCCTACATTAAATCCACCTGTATAACCAATTCGACCATCAATAACAACGATTTTACGGTGATTGCGATAGTTGATCCTCGGATTGACATAAGGAACGAACAACGGGAAAAAGAACGACACTTGACCGCCATGCAGACGCAGTTCTTCGAAAAATTTCAATGAAACACGAGAACTGCCCCATGCGTCTAATAAGACCCGCACCTTGACGCCGCGTTTAGCTGCCCTCACTAAAGCTTGATTGATCAAAACCCCTAAAGCATCACTACGATAGATATAGTACTCCATGTGGATATGCGCTTCGGCTTGATCGATATCCGCAATCAATGCATCAAACTTCACCTTGCCATCGGTGTATAGCGTCAATTGATTGCTTGTGGTATACAATGATTGCCCAAAAACCGTCAACAAATAGACCAATTGTTTGACTTCAACTTGATCAGTCGGCGGATGGGGAAAGAGTCGTCTTTTGAGGGCTTGCTTCTGCTCCGCCAACTCAACATTCAAGCCGACGTTGGCCTGCGTCCGCATATCAAAAATCTTTTCTTTAGAAATCCCCTTCCCAAGAAAGATATATAGCACAAAACCGACGATCGGCACAAATAACAAGACCAAAAGCCACGCCCATGTCTGCGCCGTTTGTTTGCGTTCTCTGAAAATAATAATGGCTGATAACAACAAATTGACGACAAAAAGAATCGTTACGAGATTATCCATATCAAACATACGGCCACCTCCACTCCTTACTCTCAACAAGCATATCGAAGACAGCGCTTAATGTAAAGCTACTCTTCACACAAATAGTTCCGTTCACCCGAAAAAAAAAGCCGATTCATCAGAATCAGCTTTCTTTCCATTATACTTTTAAGAAACGACGCATCGATAAGACTGACCCTAATGAACCAATCACAATACCGATCAGCGCCATGATGCCGCAAACTTGCAGCAAGAACAAATGAGGTGCGATCAAACTATAATTGGATCGCAGCAAAGAAGGATTAACCAATGCATAGACTTGGTGGTAACCAAAATACATGATTGCAATCGGAACGATTGATCCTAATAGACCAATCCATCCACCTTCTAAGAAAAACGGCCAACGAATATAGCCATTTTTAGCCCCTACTAGACGCATGATCTGGATTTCTCTTTGTCGCGACATGATCGTGATCCGAATCGTATTCGAAATCAAGAACATTGCCACAAAGATCAAGAGCACTGCTGCTGCCAATCCCCACGTCCGTACAGCTGCCGATAGTGAAAAGATCCTATCTGAAGAGTCACCACCATAGTCTGCTTTAAAGACGTTGGCTAAATCTCCCGCTTGATCTGCAATATCTTTGGTATACTCAGGATCGGTTGCACTGACAACATAGACATTGTATAAAGGATTACTATCCCCTTCAAATAAGTTCCATGAGTCACCCATAGCATCTTGGATTTTCTTCAACTCGTCGTCACGACTAGAAAATTGAACATCTGATACATTCGGCAGATCTTTCAATTGTTGTTCAAGGGCATCCATGTCCTCTTGTTCCGTGCCAATATCAACAAAGACGGAAACATCGACGTTCTCACGGATATCCTCTGCTAATTTCGTGGCATTTAAGATGACACCTAAGAAAATGCCGACCAACGTCAATGTGATCGTTACCGCACTTAATGACGCGATGGTCATCCAACCATTACGTTTTAAACTTTTGATACTCTCAAGGAGATGACGGAAAAACGTTCTAATCATCGTAGCCATATTCTCCTTCCGCTTGGTCGCGAATAATGCGGCCATTTTCGATTGCGATCACGCGATGGCGGATCGTATTGACGATCGTACTGTTGTGTGTTGCCATGACAACAGTCGTCCCTTGTGCGTTGATCCGATCCAACAGTTTCATGATTTCCCATGAATTTTCTGGATCCAGATTTCCCGTAGGTTCATCTGCGATTAATACTTTTGGGGTATTGACGATAGCACGAGCAATCGATACCCGTTGTTGTTCCCCACCTGATAGTTCACTTGGAAAGACACGCACTTTGTGTTTCAATCCTACTAGATCAAGCACTTCCATCACCCGTTTTTTAACATCTCGGGGTTTGCGCCCGATGACTTGCATCGCATAAGCAACATTTTCAAACACTGTTTTGCGCGGCAATAGTTTATAATCTTGGAAGACGACACCGATTTCTCTTCGCATCAATGGAATTTCACGACTTTTCATGCCGACTAAATCATAGCCCGCGACATTCAATACACCTTTGGTTGCTTTTTCTTCTCGATACATCAATTTGATAAAGGTAGATTTACCTGCCCCAGAAGGGCCAACAACGTAAACAAATTCTCCTTGATCAATTGAGATCGACAGGTTGCGGATAGCAGTCGTACCATTAGAGTACTTCTTCATTATGTCTTTCATTTCAATCATACAGCTATCTCTCCATCTCAAAAATTTTCATACTGGCTTATTATAGCATGAATATATTGCACGTTCCTTGCAGCAGATTACAATTGTGTGTCAATCTGTTTAAGTGCATACACGGTTATTTTTGGTTTAGTTTTAGCTTCAAAAAGGCATCGATAAATCCATCTAAGTCGCCATCCATCACAGCTTGCACATTTCCTGTTTCAAAGTTGGTGCGATGGTCTTTGACCATCGAATACGGATGGAAGACATAAGAACGGATCTGAGAACCCCAGCCGATCTCCATTTGCTCGCCTCTAAGCGCAGCGGCTTCTTGCTCTTTTTTCTCAACTTCTAATTGGTATAATTTGGCTTTCAACATCCCCATTGCTTGCTCGCGGTTTTTTAGTTGTGAGCGTTGCGCCTGACTTGCAACAACCGTACCAGTAGGAATATGCGTGATTCGAACGGCCGATTCCGTTTTGTTGATATGTTGTCCACCAGCGCCACTCGCTCGGTACGTATCGATCTTCAAATCATCAGAATTGATCTCCACATCGATATTCCCATCTAATTCAGGCATGACATCAACTGAACAAAAAGAGGTATGGCGACGTTTTGCCGAATCAAAAGGTGAAATTCGCACCAATCGATGAACACCTTTTTCTGATTTTAAATAACCATAAGCATTGTGCCCTTTGATCAGCAAAGTCACACTTTTGATCCCTGCTTCATCTCCTGCTTGATAGTCCAATGTTTCAACCGTATAGCCATGTTGTTCGCAAAATCGCGTATACATGCGTAATAGCATGCTGCCCCAGTCCTGTGATTCAGTACCACCCGCACCTGGATGCAATTCAATGATGGCATTGTTGCGGTCATAAGGCTCATCCAAAAGCATCGCCAATTCGTACGTCGCCATTTTGTCATTCAACTGGTGCATGCGCTCAGATAATTCATCTTCCATCTCTGCATCCGGTTCTTCTTGGATCATTTCCAGCATGACCTCTAATTCTTCTAATTCTTCGGCTAGCTGATTGAATTGATCATAGGTTTCTTTATTGGCATTATTGGCATTGATGACTGTTTGAGCATGCTCAGCGTTGTCCCAAAAGGTTGGATCTGCCATCTGATGTTCTGCTTCAGCGATAGCTTCTTCTAATTGATCTAAGTCAAAGAGACCCCCTAAAACTATTTATTTTTTCTTGCATCTCATTTAATTGATTTCGAATCTCTGCGATTTCCATTGATTTTCCTTCTTTCTATAGGTATGGATACGGAAAAGTAGGCTGGACATCATTTTCTGCCAGCCTACTCCACCTTCACATTCTTACATGTTTTTTCCGTGACAATTTTTAAATTTCTTGCCGCTGCCGCAAGGACATGGATCATTCCGTCCGACATTTTTGAAACTTGGCTCTTGTTTCGCAGGTGCTTCTTCAACACCTTGCGCTTCTCCTTGCGCCACTTGTTCACGTTGCACATTTTGACGGATCTCAGCCTTCATAAATAACCGTGTCACTTCATACTCAATCGCGCCAACCATATTTTCAAACATATTGTAGCCTTCTGTTTGGTATTCGACCAGTGGATTGTTTTGTCCATAGGCACGTAAGCCGACAGACTGACGCAATTGATCCATTGCATCGATGTGGTCCGTCCATTTTGTGTCTACAACACGTAGAATAACAACTTTTTCAAATTCGAGTAATTGTTCTGGACTATTCAATTGCTCTTTCTTTTTGTCAAAGACTTCTTGCGCGCGCTGTTTCAAATAGTCTTTGATTTCTTGGGCAGATTTCCCTTTGATGCTGTCGATCGAGATCGTGTCTTCATGTACCAGCGCATTTGCCGCAAAGTCAACGATGCCTTCATAATTCCATTCGGTTTCTTCCAACTGTGTATGGCTGTCAACAACACGGTTGATCGAACGCTTGACCATATTCATCAATGTTTGTGATAAGTCTTTGTCTTCTTTGATAACTTCTTGTCGTTGGCCATAGATGACTTCCCGCTGTTCCCGCATCACATCATCATATTGCAAAACGTTCTTCCGTGTATCATAGTTATTGCCTTCTACTCGTTTTTGCGCAGATTCAACTTGTTTTGACAACATTTTGCTTTGGATCACAGCATCTTCTTCATCGATTTTCATACGATCCAAGAAGACTTTGATTCTTTCTGAACCAAAACGTTTCATTAGATCATCTTCTAGAGAAAGATAGAATTGTGACATCCCAGGATCGCCTTGGCGTCCAGCACGTCCCCGTAATTGGTTATCGATCCGGCGAGATTCATGACGTTCCGTACCAACAACGGCCAATCCGCCTAATTCAGCGACATCCAGACCTAATTTGATATCTGTTCCCCGACCAGCCATATTCGTCGCAATCGTTACCGCGCCTTTTTGACCCGCGTTCAGGATGATTTCTGCTTCTTTAAAGTGGTTTTTGGCATTCAACACTTCATGAGGCACTTTTTCACGATCTAACATGCTTGAAAGCAATTCAGACGTTTCAACAGCTACTG
>Ga0308161_1001900_pt1 | contig 23500 bp, 10 predicted proteins | sample PhyFR2_FD_201034 | JGI IMG/M metagenome (GOLD analysis project Ga0308161, IMG submission 201034) | Phyllosphere microbial communities from UC Gill Tract Community Farm, Albany, California, United States - DLSLF.R2 | ecosystem: Host-associated > Plants > Phyllosphere > Unclassified | place: USA...
AGGGTCGCCAGTCATTATTAATATAGGGGCGCTCGGCCTGAAGCTGGCGATAGACATCCTCCCGCAGGCAGGTCAGATGAATATGCAGTTGATTCTGGCTGCGGCCATAAGCGGAGTTCAGCGCCATACCGAGCCGCTCCTCAGGCACTTCAGCACCATAGGCCGCCATCAGACGATAACGCATCAACCAGGCGTAACCGAAATAATCGGGGCGTCCGGGGCGCGTCAGCGCAATGCTCTCAATGCCGGACATCGCCACTGTGGGCACCAGAATAAAGTGCAGCTTGTGGCGGGGATTCTGGATGATGCTGTAGCCCTGTGTGGCGTCCTGCGGAAGATAGACTTGCTGGCAGGGAGCCGGATCGCGACGGTAGTGATAGTTATTCATGCAGAGATTATGCGTGAACGTCCATAGCGCGTCAGAGCGGGCGCATCCTGTCAGCAGCAGCGCGATGACCAGCGGCAGAGACCGGCATCGCCATAACCATTTCTCGTTCAGTGGATTCCGTCCGCTCAGGCGACTCAATGCAGGTATAACCTCATTTATAAGAGTTCATATTGGAGGAATGTTTAGCCAGTTTAGCATGGAGCCGGTAGTGATTTGCTCAGGTTGGTTACTCTGGCGCTGGTATTGCATGGCGATTTGGTTAACAGATTGGAGGTTCTGCCTTCTTATTCTTTGGGATAAGAAAAATCAGCCGTGACTAAATGCGATACTGATTTTGCAGATTGAACATCATAGGCAAAATAGTAACGCTCTCCGGTTGTGAACTTAAAGCCGAACACAGGAAGGCACTCACCTTTTGGAACATAAACAGACTTATCATCAAAAATCTTGTGGAGGGAATTGCTTTTATCACTATTGATTTGCAGGGCAGTGACTCTTTCTTGTGGCTCCAGTGGCGACACAACACAAACTTCATTGCCTTTGAGAAATGCCGTTGTTGATTCTCGCTCTACCATCCTATCACCAGGCCCAGGGCATCCCGTTAAGAGAAATACGACACCCAGAAACATTTTGTTTTTCATGATTAACGCTCCTTCCCTGTTACGATTTTCTGGTAAAGCGAGTGAACATCCTGCAACATATCTGCGCCCCTGTACATCCCCATGCGCCCGGGTCTCTGATAGAAAGACCACTTACTAATCCCATAAATGAGTAGTAACCAGTTGTCCTGCTCCCAGTATTTGATACTACCTTCAGTTAGTAATGTCGGTTGGTTTTTCTTCATGTTTCGCGTTTCGCCAGCATGCTGCAAATTCAGACGGCGTCTGGTAATTCAGCGATGAGTGAGGTCTGGACTTGTTATAGTCCTGCCGCCAGTCATTAATGATTTTCCGGGCATGAAGAATATCGCTGAACCAGTGTTCATTCAGGCATTCATCCCGAAAGCGACCGTTGAAACTCTCAATAAACCGTTCTGCGTTGGCTTGCCCGGCTGGATTAAGCGCAGCTCAACGCCATGTTCAAAGGCCCATTGATCGAGCGCGCGGCAGGTAAATTCCGGGCCCTGATCGGTTCTTATCGTTGCAGGATAGCCACGAAACAGTGCAATGCTGTCCAGAATACGTGTCACCTGAACGCCTGTAATCCCGAATGCCGTGGTGATCGTCAGGCACTCCTTCGTGAAATCATCTACTTAGGTCAGGCACTTAATCCGGCGGCCGCTGTCAAGTGCATCCATGACAAAATCCATCGACCATGTCAGGTTCGGCACATCCGGGCGGAGAAGCGGAAGCCGATCAGTCGCCAGACCCTTACGGCGACGCCAGCGTTTTACACCCAGACCGTTCAGGTGATAGATGCGGTAAACCCGCTTGTGGTTGACGTGAAGGCTCTCCCGACGCAATAACTGCCAGATGCGCCGGTAACCAAACCGGCGACGTTCAAGTGCCAGCTCTGTGATACGCAGAGATAGCTGCGCGTCAGCAGCCGGACGCTGAGCCGAATAACGGCAGGTTGACAGTGACAAACCTGCCAGTCTGCAGGCTCGACGTTGCGACAGACCGGTTGCCTCGCACATGACTTCCACGGCTTCCCGCTTCAGGTCTGTCGTAAGAATTTTCGTCCCAGAGCCACCTGAAGCGCCTCCTTATCCAGCATGACTTCAGCGAGCAGCTTCTTGAGGCGGGCGTTCTCTTCTTCAAGTGACTTGAGCCGCTTTACTTTGGGGAATTCCATGCCGCCAAACTTCTTGCGCCGGGTGTAGAAGGTAGCATCTGAAATAGCATGCTTACGGCAGAGTTCCCGGGCCGAAACCCCGGCTTCGGCCTCGCGGAGAATACTGATGATCTATTCGTCGGAAAATCGCTTCTTCATGGGGATGTCCTCATGTGGCTTATGAAGACATTACTAACATCGCGGTGTATTAATCAATGGGGAGCAGATCAGACTTTTATCAAATGTTTGCATACGGCCAAAAGTATCTTAATGGGACCGGTGAAATGTATCTGATCTACCCTGCGCATGATGACTTTAGCCAACCGATACCGCAGTACTTTTCGTTCTCGGGCACTTTGAAATTATGGGTTGTGCCATACCAGATAACGGCAAAGCGCGGGGAGAGGATGATGTAGATGGGTGACGTGTCCTACACGTAAAACTCATCACTGCCTCCCGCCAGGACTTTTAAGCTTGTAAAATCAATATCAGATATACATTCTCGTCAAAAGCAGCCCTTTAGCCAGGGACATGGTGATCTGTCCTTGATGATCCAAAAAAATAATTTATTTCATAACACCCCATTTACTTGTTGTGTTAATTTAGTCTGTATTAATATTTATCATACCTTACATATAGTTACGCTTGTAAACTTTATGCGGAATTCTAATTAACGAGAGGTTTGTTGTGAGTCGATCAGAATACATTTATCTAATTAAGTGTACTTCTTGGCTAACTAAATTTCTAACCCACCGTGGATTGAAGATAACAGATAGCCGAGCGTTATTTGAGTACCATGCAACCAATGATGAGTATGAAGAACTTAAACGGTTACTCCGCGATGTAGGGCAGGTTGAAGGACTCAAATATGATAAAGGTTACGCAGCGTGTTTTACATTATTTAGCGCAGAATGGTACCGAAGGGATTATGAGCGAATTCATGGCTGGAGTTGGGAGCCTATCTATAAAGTTCTTGGTTTATCTCTATCCTCTTCGGAACTGAGTCATATTGTTCCAAAAGGTCTTGAAGACTACTGGAGACGCCCTATTCGTTTTTATGACTCAGAACGACGTAACTTTTTAGGATCTTTGTTTAGTGAAGGCGGCTTGCCCTTCAAGCTTTTGAAAGAATCAGATAGCCGCTTCCACTCTGTTTTTTCCCGAATTCTTAATCAGTACGACCAATCTCACTCATCAGGATATTCAGCTTTAGCTTTAGTACAAGCAGTTGTCGATAAGTCACAGCTTCCAACTGTGTTCAAGGAAGACACATCAGTTGAGCTTATTGGTCGTATAGCTGATCAGCTTATCTCACTTGTTCAGGCTTATGACCTCAGTAATCACTCAGAGCCCGTCAAAGAACTTGACCGTGTTCATCCTAAATGGCGGGATAGTTTCCCAATGCCGTTAGACGATGAAACTGGCACCAGTTTCCTTAATGGTCTTTTGTGTACCGCCACTGTTGAAACTAAACCTCGATCACAAAAAAATAAAACAACTGGCTGTAATTTCTTTTGGTCCGAACAACATCCTGATGAAATTCATGCACATATTTTCCTTCCTAATGAGTTAATGTTTGCTATTTCAAGCGAACCATCAACGACTCGTTTTGAACTTGCTGTTTTTGAAGATGATGAAGAAGTAGTCAGTCTGGGGCCTGCATATGCCAGCCTTGAGAAAGCGCGGGCGACTGTGAGGCTTCGCAAGAGTGAAATACGTTTTGTCAGACAGCAACCAACAGCAAGCTTATCATTAGTCGCTCGATCCGGAGGCATCATTGTCGGTACTATCAAGCTGGATGGAGGTGAAATTGCAGTTGGAGATGTTCCTTTAACATTTGTTCGTGACGGAAGTTGCTGGTTATTACAAGGGCAGGCTTCTTGTAGCGTACGTAACAGTGACGTGCTCATCATTCTTCCTGCGGAAGGTCATCTAGCTTCGAATCAAGATGATTGTTCTTCTGATACTCAAGCGCTGGGACATACGGCTTTGTCTATAAAAGGACGTCAGGACGTCATTTTCGAAGGCAATGAAACGTATCGAATTCAAACAGGTCGGGAACAGGTTAAACATTCCCATTTAATTTTACAGGGTAATCACTTCGCCTGGCCATGTAACCCTTACGAGACATTTGTTGGCATACCCAAAGTCATTAACAAATTTGTCGTAACACAGAGTATTCGTTATGAACGTTTCCTAAATAGTAAAAATATTGACATCTGTGATTTACATGAAACGATGGGGGCACATTACATTTCGATTCGAAATGGAGAAAATGAAACATTATTACGCCGTAAAATAGGCATTTTACCCTCCGACTTCCAGCTAGAAATAATAAACAGAGAACAGTCAAACGAAGGTGTAATAATTATCTCCACCCAGCACTCTTGTCTGTATAAATTAAAAGATAAAGTTCTTGAGGTTGGGCGAAGTAAATCTACAAATAAAACAGAAATAATGATCAAAGCAGAAGGGGTACCACCAACCTCTGTAGTATTGCAGGTGACCCCTAATCTTGCCGGTAATCCCATTGATATTATTCTTCCTTTCCCAACAAAGGGTTGTTTGGTTCTTGATGTTAATGGCCAACACCTATCCAAGAATATAACAATTAATGATCTATTAGGGACTAGAGCCTTTCTCTTTGGAAGAAATGGGGAGCCAGCCAGATTCAGCCTTGAATTGCGATTAATGTCCAGAACGAGGCTGCAGGCATGGCATGAATGGAGTTATACCGCAGGCGAACATCCGGTTGAGCTCAATTTGTATAGTCTAAGAGAACATATTGAGAACTTGCTTTCTCTGGAAACAGGCATAGACCAGATTGTGGAAATGCGTATAGACGGCGCTGGGAGCGTACATACCTGGCAAATTCGACGTTATAAATACAGCCTTAACTACGACTATGAAAGGCAGGTTCTTTTTAGCAACTCAGTGAATAATCGCTCCGGGCATATCCCATCACCAGTCATCATGCTGCTAAGCGAACCTGAAAGAAAACCTGTTTCTCTCACTTCACGAATGAGCGAAGGTGTACCTGTTGGTGAATTTGAGCTGAGTTCAATAATACAGAAGAATGGCCCTTGGCTGGTTGTTCCTGGCAAAGGTGAAGAAACCGCATTTCGACCATGTTTTATTCGCGGCGAACCACCATTACAAACTGAAGTTAACGCCATTCAATCTATGCAAAAAGCGACACAGCTTTTTAACCCCCGGTCGAACGTTAATACTATCGCCCAGGTCCTCGACCAAATGGCTAGTAGCCCAGCGCATTCAGGTTGGCAGTTCCTGCGAAGCTTGTATGAGCAGTACGGATATTTACCTCTGGCAACCTTCGAAGTATGGCGAGCACTTGTTCAACATCCTCAAGCACTGGCAATGTCGCTGTTTAAATTTGAAATGTCTGTTGAATATCTCAGCCGCATTGAAAATGAATTTCCTGTTTTTTGGGAGTTTTTACCCATTCTTGAGATTAAAAGAGCAGCAGAAAGACTTCGGGCCTTCCTGGCCCATAAAGGTGCACCAGAAGAAATGCAGAAAAAATTGCTGAATAAAATGTATCAGCAATTGGGGACTATTTTCCCGACGTATGCCAATGAAGTTCAGGAATGGTTAAGCTTAGGTAAAAAACCACATCCAATACCCCATCCGATGATGAGAGAAATTATTCAGGATTGGTATCAGGTTCTTCTGCGTGAGCATAGTGAATCACGCTGGCCTGAATATGGGGGCTCTCATCTTTATAACTGGATCCGGTCACAAAAAGACTCCACTATTGATGTTTATCCTGATACAGAATACCGCTATTCCGTTGCCTGGTTACCCGTATTTTCAGCTGCGGTTGCCAGCGGCAAAACGACATTTGAAAGTGTTTTTGGCCATGAACCTGGTGCCGTATTTTTCTTAAGACAAGTCAGAGATTTTGATTCGCGTTGGTTTAACGCCATTTTCCAATACAGCTTATTGCGTAATGTTGCCGAAAAATAAAAAGGGACAATAATGACTACACGCTATTTTTCTTCACTCATTGAACAATCACTCTCTCGCTCAACGGAAGCAACGCTTAGCATCATGGGCGTTACGAATCCTCAGCTCCGGAAGCATCTAGCCCAGCAGATGGGGGCAGATTGTGGCAAAGCAGGTTCTTTCCTTGCATCTCCAATATTTGAACAAACATTTGGCTGGGAAGAATCAAACTACACTATGAAAATGCTGGCAACTGAAAAAACATTGCTGAGCAAAGAAGTCGTTGATTCTCTGGATAGTGAAAAAAATGGCCGCTATCGTTTTGGTGCTAACTGGAAACCATTTATCCACCAGTTGGCTAGCTGGGAATCATTACTTGAGAAAAAGCATTCGGTTGTTGTTACCAGTGGGACAGGCTCCGGTAAAACAGAATGCTTTATGGTGCCTGTACTCGAGGATCTTTATCGCGAGTTACGCGATTGCGGCAATAAACCACTGGTGGGAGTAAGAGCGCTATTTCTCTATCCATTGAATGCTCTGATTAATTCTCAGCGTGAGCGTCTGGATGCCTGGACACGTGGATTTGGGACCGGGGTTCGTTATTGCCTGTATAACGGCAACACAGAAGAACTACATGCCTCGGTAAAAAGCGAACAGGCAAACAGGCCTAATGAAGTTTTATCACGTGAGAAAATGCGCGAAGAGCCAGCACCAATACTGGTGACGAACGGTACCATGCTGGAATACATGATGGTTCGTCAGGTTGATGCTCCAATAATCCAGCAATCGAAAGCACAAAAATCATTACGCTGGATAGTTCTGGATGAAGCGCATACCTATGTCGGGTCTCAAGCTGCCGAGCTTGCCCTGCAACTTCGTCGCGTAATGACTGCGTTCGGTGTCACGCCTGATGATGTTCGTTTTGTTGCAACGTCAGCCACCATCGCAGGAAATGATGCAGAAAAACAGCTAAAAAAATTCTTATCTGAACTGTCAGGAATACCACAGGAACGTATTGATGTTTTAGGGGGCAATCGCGTTATTCCTGAACTTGAGGCATGCAAAAATTATCCCGTCACCCTTGATGAGCTTGAGCATATACCAGACTCCGATTCCGACAACGAAGGAATTAGCCTTAAGCGTTATAGTGCGTTGACACATTCCCCGGAGGCACGCTATCTACGCGAGATGCTGGTTAACCAGCCTCGCCCAGTGAAACTTGATGTAATGACGAAACGCTTAAACGAGCTGACCAATAATCATTACACGCAACAAGAAATTTTACGCTGGATCGATCTCTGTACGGGTACAAGTCCCAATACACAAGATCCTGCGTTTCTTAAAGTAAGAGCGCATATTTTTCAGCGTAATACCCAAGGGATATGGGCCTGTGCAGATAAAGATTGTTCAGCGAAGCACAAAACAGCACTGGAAAAGAACTGGCCTTTTGGCTACGTGTATGTGAATCAACGACAGAACTGCCGGTGTGGTAGCCCTGTTTTTGAGCTTGCGTTCTGTAATGAGTGTAACGAACCGCACCTGTTGGCGAAGGATAAAAAAGGTAAGCTCGTACAGTGGGATAATAAAGGCGGGGATGAGTTTTCCCTACATGATGAAGTCTCCGATGATTTTGAAACTTCGGGAGAGAAAGTTCAAAAAGAACATGCATTCCAGGCTCCGCAAATCATTGCGCCAGAATGTAATACTGAGGCTGGATATATAATCCAGCGGCTCGATCGTAATACTCGCAGTATTGGTGTTGTTCGTGAAGACAGCATTCCTTTGGCAATCAACGAAAGTGAACAAATTTGCAGTGCAAGCAACTGTGGCTATAAAGGCGGGAAAGGTCAGCCCCCCTTTAGACGCGCTTTGCTGGGAGGACCTTTTTATGTCACTAATATTGTGCCCACGGTGTTGGAATACTGCCAGGATTTCGCCAGCGATGAAGGTAAAGAAGGTGTAGGCCCTCTATCATTGCCGGGGCGAGGACGGCGGCTGATAACCTTTACCGATAGCCGCCAGGGAACGGCTCGAATGGCAGTAAGGATGCAGCAAGAAGCTGAACGTAGCCGTTTGCGCGGTAGTGTGGTGGATATACTTTCCTGGCATCAGAGAAAACAGGCTGTAAATACTCCTAATGCACTGGCTTCTGTCACGAAATTGGTCGAGATGGCTAAACAGGCCAGAGATGAGGCGAAAAACCTGCGTGACTGGGATATGCCGGAAGAGGCAATTCTCTCTGAAGAAAAAGCGGAACGTATTGAACAGGCCATACAAAAAGCAACAGGTGGAAAAGTTAATATCGTTTTAACCTCACTGACCTGGCAAGAAATGATTAATGAGCTTAAAGATAAGGCAGATATCCAAGGCTCGATTCTGCAGTACAACTACTATCTTAAACCTGAGATTTTCACTGAAAACAGCGGGCCTCTGAAGCTTTCAGACATGCTTTTATTCCGTGAATTTATGCGTCGACCGAAGCGAACCAATAACCTTGAAACGCAAGGGCTGGTGCAGGTTGGTTATCAAGGGTTGGAGAAGGTACATAAAACCCCTGTCCACTGGCAGGAACAAGATCTAACTCTGGAGGACTGGCGTGATTTTCTGAAAGTCACACTGGATTTTTATGTCAGAGAAAGTAACTTCATCCAACTGGATTTAGAACTGAAGAACTGGATTGGCAGCCGTTTCTCTTCGAAATTTGTACGCAACCCTGAATCAAAAGACCCTGACGATAACCAGGTCAAACGTTGGCCACAAATTCGGCATGGCAATGCCACCCATCGCTTGGTTAAGCTACTAATACTCGGAGCAAAATTCTGCACCGTAAACACGGCTACCATCGATATAGTTAACGCATGGTTGAAAGAGGCCTGGCTTCAATTAACCGGCCCTCTGGCTGTCTTAAAACCAGACGGTAACCGTTTTTACTTACCGAAAGAACATCTGACATTCTCTCTGGTTCAAAAGGCTAGTATTTGCCCTGTTACCAATAAATTGTTGGATACCACTTTCAGAGGACTCACTCCGTACTTACCCAGACATATCCCGTTTGAACGCTTGACCAATAAGCAATATAGCGCCTATATGGCCCAAGAAGTTATGCTACCTGAAGTCTGGAAACACGATCATTCGCAGTTAGATTATGCCGAAGGGTTGGCACAAGTCCGGGAATGGGTATCTCAAGATCCTCTAGTCGATCATTTGCGCTCGCAAAACGTCTGGACGGATATTAACGACCGCGTGGTGGAGGGAGGCTTTTACTACCGTACTGCTGAGCATTCAGCACAGCAATCAGCTGATCGCCTGCAAAGTTACGAAAAGATGTTTAAAAACGGTCAGCTTAACGTCCTTAACTGTTCCACCACCATGGAAATGGGTGTGGATATTGGAGGCATTTCCGCCGTAGTGATGAATAACGTCCCTCCTCATCCTGCAAACTATTTACAGCGTGCGGGGCGAGCCGGACGTAGCAAAGAATCCCGCGCCATCTCCTACACGCTGTGTAAAGGGAACCCCCACGATCAGCAGGTTTTCGCCAATCCTCTCTGGCCATTTGAGACAGTGATCCCCGCACCGATGGTGGCAATGAACTCGGAACGATTGGTACAACGCCACGTTAATTCGCTTCTGCTGTCAGAATATTTGTGCCATGTAGTGGGAGAAACTAAGAAAGAAAAAACCAACCTGAATAGCGAATGGTTCTTTGGTGAAGAGTTTGGGCAATCTGTATGTAACAGCTTTAAGATTTGGCTTGAACGCCCTACCCTGACAATTGATGACGCGCTTGAGCGTCTGGTAAACGGTACCGCGCTGCATGGTGCAAGGCCGGAATTATTGCGGGAAAAAACTTTCCATGCGATTACTAATTTACAAAAACGTTGGCTGGGGATTTTCCAGGATCTCGTGAAACAGGAAAAGGAATCACAGCCAAATACTCCATATCGAAAGCGCCTGGAGCTGGAGAAAAAGCGGCATTGTGATGAATACCTGTTGCGCGACCTGGCAGCACGAACCTTCCTGCCAGGCTATGGTTTCCCGACGGACGTTGTGAACTTTGATAACTTCACTATGGAAGACTATATCCGCGAGAAAACGTATAAAAACCGTAATAAGAGTGACCGTGAAGATAACGTTTCACGTTATAAAGGACTGCCTTCACGCAACCTGTCTGTTGCCATTCGTGAATATGCGCCAGGAGCGGAGATCATTCTGGACGGACGTGTGTTCCGTTCCGCTGGTGTATCGCTACACTGGCACAATCTCAATGCTGATACCAATGAAGCCCAACGGTTGGACCGCGCCTGGCGGTGCCAGAAATGCGGTACGTTAGGCTATGAAGAAGGTATTGGTAGCTCTGTAGAATTATTCTGCACTAACAGCGACTGCGGTGAAAGAATTACTCGTGACAACACTCGTCAGGTGCTGCAGCCCGCTGGATTTGTTACTGATGCTTATGATTCGGTAACGAACAACATCGAAACGATGAAGTTTATCCCGGTAGTTCCGGCATGGGTATTTGTTAAGGCGGAGCGCTTACCGCTACCAAACCCAGAGATGGGTTTTATGGCGTCAGGCGCTAATGGGCATGTATTCCAGCAGAGTATGGGCGAAGGTGGACATGGTTATGCATTGTGCCTGAGCTGCGGTCGCGCGGAATCGATGATAAGCGAAAAAGACGCACCAAAATCAATGGAGGCGCATTATCCGCCACGTCCAGGAAAAGCTGACCGCGACAGCCAGAATCAGCGAATCATTTGCCCAGGTTCTACCGCGTTAAATACCAAAGTCACCCTGGGAGCGTTAGCGCGTACCGATGTATTTGAACTGATTTTACGTCGTCCACAGAATGGTGAGTATATTCCAGATAGCTCGGAAGAAGGACGTATTGTTGCTATGACGCTGGCTGTTGCGCTGCGTCGTGCGCTTGCTGGTGTACTGGGTATTTCTGCTGCTGAGTTGGGCTATGCCGTGCGTCCGGTCAGGTTGGAGAGCGAGGAATCAGTACTGGCAGTTCAGCTTTACGACGTCATTAGCGGCGGTGCAGGGTTTGCTTCCAGTGCACCATTGCATATCGAAGCGATACTGCAGGGAATGGTCAAACAGCTAGGGTGCACCCACTGCGATACGGCCTGTAGTGATTGTTTACTCGATTCGCAGACACGTCACGATCATGATCATCTGGATCGCAAAGCTGCACTGGCCTGGCTGGGGGATGATTTCAGCCACTATATTGGTTTGCCAGACGAGGAGAAGTTCTCGCTGCCCGATGCGCAGTATTGCCCTGGTACCATTGAGGATGCAGTACGTCGCGCAATTAACGAAGGGGCCGATAAACTTACGCTGTGGATGAACGGGCCGCTCAACGAGTGGGATTTATATGCCCGCCAGTTCCGCGCGGCAATCCAGAACTACCGGCTAAAAGACAATGTCGCGGTTGAGATTGTCATTCCCGCTGGCGTTGATGATCCGGAGTTGTTGCACGAACTGGCGCAGTTTACGGCTATTGGCGTGCGGCTGTGCCATGCCGAACAGGAAGTGTCATTCCCTATTGTGGCGCAGATCGCTTTCGCCGATCGTGTCATAACGCTGGCTTCACGCAGCCAGCAAGCCACGATGCCGGGGCCAAACTGGCACCAGAATGACGAGCTGGTGGTTCGCAGCCAATCCTATCGCCCTGCTGGTCTGCGTGAATTTATAGTGCCAGAAATCACAGCAAACTACAGTGAACTGGTAAAAGACATTCAAATTCATAAAGAGTTGAATGGCCCGTTTTCGCAGTTTGGCCAACGCTTCTGGGATGTGCTTTTTGACGGCCATGAAAAAGTACAAAACCTGATGAAGACAAACCGAATTACCCATATTCACTATACCGATCGCTATCTGCAAAACCCGGTTGCTCTGGCGCTGCTGAGCGCTTTGCTTAAACCGCTGAAAACATTAATGACCAAGGATGCGGAGGTTGAGATTGATACTTTGTTCAAAAACAAAGATCGCCCAGGAAATCGACCTTCCCACGATTGGATGAGTGAAGCTGATTTTCAGGATTTTGCTGACCAGTGGTTTGCCGCATCAATGGGTAAGGCGGCTGACATAACGGTGTTCGACTACTCACGAGATATTCCACATCATCGTAAATTGATGGTGAACTTTGACAATGGCCAGGTGCTGAAGATCCGCTTCGATCAGGGGATGGGCTATTGGCATATCAAATTCCCACCGGTCTGGAGCAACTTTAACTTCAATGATGATGTTACTTCCCAACTCCACAAAATGGCGAAAGCTTGTTTGGAAGGAAAAGTTATTAACAGAGAGGAAAACTGGTCAACGGATGTGGTAGTTGAAGTGATGGAATCTTAAGGGATTATCGCTCCCGGCGCGTTGCCGGGAGCGTTTGTCTGCTATATCTTTTTACGCGAGGCTTTTTTATTACCGCTAGCGGCGAGTTCGGCCTTGATTTTCTCCAGCAGGGCTGTCGCACTATTTTCACCGCTGATCAGGTCTGGGTTTTCTATTCGCCATTTAGCGGTCAGTTCACCACGAAACGCTTTCACAAGGATTGATTGAGTAAGGTTGTTGACGCGGGTTAAGGCATTGTTGACCTGTTTCTCAATGGTGTCGGCATAGGCGAAAAGCTGTTCTACACGGCGGACGATTTCATGTTGTTCTGGGAGTGTTGGGAGAGAAAGTGCAAGGCCTTTTATTGATGTCTGATTAATAGTATTTTGGCCTGCACTTGTTGACAAACTATTACGAAGATAGAAGCGGCCTTCACCTTCATTAGCTATGAAAGTTAAAAACCTAGAGGATATTTTTTCTGAATTTAAACGTAAACGTATGAAGTGGTCGCAAAAACCTTCGATATCATAAGTCTGTTTATATTCAATAAACCTACCGGCTAAGTCTGCACTACCATTTACTCGAATAACTAAAATATCGCTTTTCTTTAGGGAGTATTTATTTATTTCTTTACTATCTAATGTGATCTTTCTTTCATTACCATGAATGCGTTGTGCATTTTTGAAATCCGCTAAACGTAATATAGTAATATCTTCGCCATCAGTTCCGCTTCGTTTTGCAAGACCATTACAAGAATCGATAATGAGCGTACCCAGCGTAGTGTTGTCCCAGCTAGTAATTACTTGGTTTTCCCTATAATCTTCTGTTAGTTTCCCACTAACTGCCGCAGCCAACACAGCCTGACGAAAACGTTTCAGGATTTGTGGGATTTGCTCAAGACGTGCTTTGGTGCTGTCAACCTGCACCAGCAACGTATCGAGTTTTTCAGCGATGATTTTTTGTTCGTCACGTGGCGCAAGTAAAAAATCGAATCTACTAAGGTCCTCTTTGTTAAATCCATTTTGTGCAGAGCGAGATAATAGTTTCAAAGGAAATTGAAATATCTCGGACTCAAGATAGTAACGAATATAGGAGCGTTCTAATTCCTGAGGATAGATCACTTTTGCAAGAGCAACATTGTATGCCCCTTCATGCCCTGTGCATATTCTTCCGAGAGATGCACCATATCGACCGATTAGCAAATCCTCTTTTCGGCATGTTTTTAGTTTTTTTGTCTCAGGAATATATGTTGGAACAGGTTTCTTACCAAAGTCCCTAATCTGTAATAAACGAATATATCCTTCTTTTTCCTCAGCAATAAACTCGGATTTAGGCGGTTGAGTTCCACCTTGTACATCCATTAAATCTGTAAATTTAGAGAGCACCCACCCCTCCGGCAATTTCCCCGCACTCATTCCTTCACCTCACCAAATGCTTCCTGCAGCAACTGACGCTGTGCATCGGCTTCATCGCTTGCACCCAGTTCACGCATTAGCGCATCCAGTTCGCCCATCGCCTGCACCAGTTCGCCCATCGCTTCTGCCGCTAAAATATCCGGTTCCGGCAGGTTGTCGGCATCGATGCTGTCTTTATCTTTTAGCCAGGAGATATCCAGCGAATCGGACTTCGCCGTGCGGATCCACTCGCGGCTGAATTTACGCCAGCGGCTGGTCGCCAGATGCTTATCGGTGTTTTTGTTCTCTTCGCTGTCGGCAATGTCTGCCTCTTCCGCGTTAAAACTCCACTCCCCCTCGCTACGCGGGCTTAAGCCGTGCGGGTCTTCACCATATACTCGCTCAAACGGTTTTAAATGGTCGTCGGTAAACGGCGTGCGCTTGCCAAAGCTCGGCATATTGGTTCGCAGGTCATAGACCCAGACATCATCGGTGCAGTTCTTATCCTGCGTCGGCTTCGCCACGGAGCCCTTGGTGAAGAACAGCACGTTGGTTTTCACGCCCTGAGCGTAAAAAATACCGGTTGGCAGGCGCAGAATAGTATGTAGATGACACTTATCCATCAGATCGCGACGAATGTCGGTCCCTTTGCCACCTTCAAACAACACGTTATCCGGTACTACCACCGCTGCACGGCCGCCAGGGAGCAGGGTTTCAACGATATGCTGCATAAAGCAGAGCTGTTTGTTGCTGGTCGGGTGAACGAAAGTACGGGTGATGTTGGTGCCCGCTGCGCTGCCAAACGGGGGATTGGTTGCGACCACATGCGCCATCGGCAATGTTTCACCATCGCTGCCCAGCGTGTTTCCCAGACGGATCGCGCCACCGTGATCGAGGTTCCCTTCGATGTCATGCAGCAGACAGTTCATCAGCGCCAGACGGCGGGTGCCCGGCACCAGTTCCAGGCCGACGAAAGCGCGATGGATCTGGAAATCCTGCGTATCGTTATCCAGGTCATCCAGATCGTTGGTCTGCGACTTAACGTAGCGATCGGCTTCAATCAGAAAGCCCGCTGTACCGGCTGCCGGGTCCTGCACGATTTCACGCGCCTGCGGTCTCAGCAGGTGAATAATGGTTTTGATCAGCGGACGCGGGGTGAAGTACTGACCGGCTCCCGACTTGGTTTCGTTCGCGTTCTTCTGTAACAACCCTTCGTACATATCGCCGAAGTCATCGCGGGATTTTCCGTGCGCACCGTTATACCAGTCCAGCGAATCCATATTGCTGACCAGCTCGGTTAACTGTTTTGGCTGAGTGATCGTGGTGTTGACGTTCTGAAATACCGCCTGCACCAGTTTCTGGTTATCAGCGCCCAGATGAACCAGCAGGTTACGGTAGAATTGCAGCTGATCCTGGCCGATGCGGGCTTTCAGATCATCCCAGCGATAGCCCTCAGGCAGGTAGTCCGCTTCCTGACCGGTCTCTTTACACATCTTCAGAAACAGCAGCGAGGCGAGTTCGTTAACGTAGTTTTGATAGGAGACGCCGCCGTCGCGCAGGTTGTCACAGAGCTTCCACAGCTTCGCGACCAGATCGTTGTTGTTCATTGCGTATTCCGTAAATAAACAGCGGCCCTATTCAGGGCCGCAGAAGAAAACATTGCCGGGGATGATAACGCGTTAAGCAGGCTCGTCCCAGATGTAATCGCTGAACTTATCGAGCAGGTTATCGAGATCATCGTCGAACGTTTTTTGCAGCATCGTTTTGCCACCACGGCGATGGAAATTACCCGTTTTGAAGACGTCGTCGTCAAGCACCACCTTCTCTTTCAGCGCGGTGGCTAAACGATCAAGCCAAATCAGTTGCTCACTGTTCCAGTCGTTTTCGCCTTTTATGCGCTCAAGGGCATGGTCGACACGTTCATCAAATGGCTTCAGCGCATCGCCCACCGCTGCACGGCGAATATGGCCGATCAGGCGGGCGGCGATATCTTCATTGCGTGTCTCTTTCCACGCTTTGCGCAGGGAAGACTCCTCGAAGTGCTGGCGATCAAACCACTCCTGCAGTTCGACCAGTCCTTTGCGTGTAAGATCGCGCGGACGATTGATCACTGCCTGCAGGGCGGGCTGCGCATTCGGGGAACGTTGTACCAGCGAATCAAAGGCTCCGAGGAAATCCTGCGGCGTGTCGTAATTCCCATAGAGCGACTTAACGCTAACCACTTCGTCGTCAATATCAAGGAAGATTGGCGCATCATTCAGGCTATTGATATCGGCTTTGAGCTTCTCAAGACGGCCAATGAAGCCTGGCAGTTTGTTTAAGACTTCAGCACTCCAGTTCACCCCTTTTTCCCGCAGACGCGAAGCGAAACCGTTAAAATTAACGCCTGCCGCGTCCTGGCATAGTTCATCCAGACGACGCACCTGCTTATCTACCGTTTCGCTGCGGTCACGGTTAAACGTGGCCAGGCCGATAATACGCTGGAGCTTAGCGACCAGCTGTTCATGGCTGTGCTCGGCAAAGCTGCGACCATCTGCCTCGATCGTTTTGTGGGTCTCAGAATCAGTGATTTCATTGACCAGCGTTTGCAGTTCGACCTGAGGACGGACAACCACCGGACGCATGGTATCGACACTTTCCAGCGAGCCATAGATATCGACACAGTCAAAAATCTTAAAGCTGGTTTTTGCCACCTCCGGACACAGACGTGTCGCACGGCCTTTCATCTGCTCGTACAGAATGCGGCTGCGAACTTTACGCAGGAAAACGATATTACAGATTGATGGAATATCCACACCGGTGGTCAGTAGATCGACAGTGACAACGATATTCGGCAGCCGCTCTTTGTTAAAGCGGGTGATCATGGTCTGAACTTTGCGCGAGTCTTTATCGGCATCGCCGGTAATCTTGATAATCGCGTCATGTTCCAGCTGAGGATACTTTTTCTTAAACGCGGCACTCAGCTCTTCCACTACCATATCCGCATGGGCATTCGTGACACAAAACACCAGTGTTTTTTGCAGCCCGGTTGGATCAAGATACTCGGTCAGTTCATTACAGACAGCGCGGTTAAATCCGGGAATAATCACGTCGCGGTTAAAACTGGCAACCTCAAATTCCTGCTCATCTTCCAAGGTATCGTTGATCATTTCACCCTGCGAGTTAATGCGTTCTACCTGCGCTCCCTGAGCAAGATAGACGCCCTCCTGTGCATTGCGAGTTATGATCTGAATCGGCGGATCCTGGTCGATCAGATAACCGTCAATGACCGCAGTGCGGTAGGTATAGCGATAAACCGGATTACCGAAGATCTGCACGGTATGCAGCGCCGGCGTGGCGGTCAGCGCGACTTTTACGGCATCAAAGTGGTCGAGAATACGACGATAAGCTGAGACATAATCAAGCTGGCTGCGGAATTGCAGTTCACCCTCAGTCTGCTCTTTATCGAGAATGTAGCCACGGTGTGCTTCATCGACGACGATACAGTCGTAACGGCCAACCGGCATGGGTTCGTCCGATTGCAGGGTGCGTTTAACCAGCGACTGAACCGTGGCAACGTGAATTTTAGTACTGTCTTCCGGGAATTTATCCGTCAGCCCTTTGATATCGAAGATGCTATTAAAGGTATCGCCGTTAATACGCGTATCGTCAAATGCGCCCAGTGCCTGCTCACCGAGAGAACGTCGGTCCACCAGAAAGAGAATGCGCTTAAAACGCTGGGACTGAATAAGACGGAACATCAGAGCGATCGCGGTACGGGTTTTGCCTGTACCGGTGGCCATCGCCAGCAGGATCTCCTGCTGCCCATTCACGATGGCAGTTTCTACCGCCCGCACAGCATCTTCCTGATAGTAGCGCAGGCCCAATTCGCTCATCTCCGGATTATCAGCAAACCACTGATTTTGCCTCTGCGGATCGCTGCCGAGCATATCCAGCAGCTCTTCCGGTCGATGCCACTCCGGCAAGGCTTTCGACATGTTGGTGGTGTAACGGACGTCACGATACCAAATGCCACTTTTGGTCTTCATCGCCGCGCGGTATTCGCGCCCGTTGGTGGAGTAGCAGAAGGGAATTTTAAAGCGCTGTTCACCGCTGGTATCCTGCCAGCTGATTTCATACGCTGGCACCGCTTCGTGCACCTCTTCGGCAGCGAACTCTTCCAGTAACGTATCGCGCAAGAATGCATTGTCGAAGTATTTACTGTAGCGATAGGACTCATTAAGTTTAGCGGGAACGTCGATATTTTTACGTTTCGCCTCAACGACCGCGATGGGCTTAAGGCCAACGAATAAAACGTAATCTGCAAAGCCCTGCTTGCCCGTTTCATCTTTACCGGTTGGCCATTCAGCAATTGCTTTACTGACACCCGGCTCCGGACGTGCGCCTTCTGAGAAGCGCAATGCTTTGCTATCGGCCTGCCAGCCAGCTTTACGCAGCTGCGCATCAATCAGGAAGCGGCTTTCTTCTTCTGTCAGGTCGAGCGTACGTTTGATGGCCTGATCGGTAATTTCATTCTGATAAGCTTTTCGTTCCTGCTCGGTCTGTTTCGCCAGCTCCGCATTTTTCTCAGCCAGCTGGGCTTCAAGTGCCGCGAGCCGTGCCTGCGTTTGTGCTTCGGTTTCCTGCTGCTTACCTTCCAGAATAGCGATATAACCATTCAGACTGATCAGTTTTTGTTGCTGCGCTGCCAGTTCTGACTGACTCTGCGCTTTTTCGCGAGTCTGCTGTTCCAGCTGCTGTTTCAGTGTCAGCACTTCCTGGTAGTAGAAGTTTTCACCACGTTCCGGCAATGCAAAGACAGGTACCGCGAAGTCATAATTTTTGGTGACCAGACGGTAGTACCAGACACCCAGACGGAAACCGAGCCGCAGACACATCTGCGCGTCGTCGAGATCGTTATGGTATTCATGCACCGCCTGGTTACCAATACGGCGCAATTTGTGGAATACAGAAAGGATGGTGTCGTCAACGAACGCAATTTTACCCAGCTCACGCAGGAGATCGTGTTGATTCTCGCAGGTCGGTATACCCAGCAGCAGGCCAAGATGTTTAGCTGTCGCTTCACCAAACATACGCATCTTAACCAGCGTGGTGTTGGGATCGTCCGGATAATTGTTCTCCGCCGCGCAGGCGATAGCGTAAGTAAAGTCGTTGACGCCTTTAAGAAACTCAAAGCTGGATTTAGTCATCAGCAGTATCAATCCATCACTGTGCAGGCCTCTCCGTTATTGAGACCCGTAACTTTTTAGCTTAACTTTTTCTAATGTGTTTAACAATGGATAACAGTGCCTCAACAGGCCGATTCTTACTACCTGTTTAAACAGACTCATAATGCGTTTTTTGATTTAACTTTATTGCGCCAGCCGGAGCATGGAAGGGATACCTGTCCGATTTTAGTACTGTACAGCGATTATCCCTTTGCTCTTTGAGAGCAGGCGACTTTAGTTTTGCCCTATTCTGCATACAGAATGCAAAACATGGGCCTGTAGTGAGACAATACTTTGCCTGATCTCTCAATTTTATTTTTTGACTGTGTACAGTTAATCACATCCGGGCTGTACTCTCTGGCTGTTCACTATTGCTTTTTTTCCTGCCTGCTGATGCAGACTTAGAGATTCAAACTATTGACTTTGGCAGTTGTAATGTTAAAGGCATCCTGTATTCTGTGAGAAAAATAGCCTGCTTAACTGAAGGGATAACGTATGCCTGCCGAGGGAAAATCCGTCTGGGGAATTACCGGTCATCGGCGCATACCAGATCCTGAAAATCTGTTTAAAACAATATTACGTCAGAGTGAGTTACTGCTAGCTGATGGTAATGCGGTATGTGGCTTAACGCCGCTTGCGGAAGGTGCAGACCGCATTTTTGCTCAGGCATTATTACAACTGGGCATTCCTTATTGCGTACCACTTCCCCTTGAACAGAAAAATTACGAACATGATTTTCCAGATTCCCTCGCTGAATTTCATTCTTTACTGGAAAGGGCGCAAACGGTCTTTACTCTACCGCGCTGCCCATGGCTAGCGGAAAGCGAGATTCAGCCTGATGTTTACGGCAGAAATTTTCAGTACCTTAGCGTAGGCGTTTATATCGCAAACCAATCCGATGTTCTTTTCTCTGCATGGAATGGCAAGCCGGCACAGGGAATGGGTGGCACTGCCCAGATTACTCATCTGTTTCAGGACTTTACTGTTTTAAAAACCGCAGTTAATAATGAGCAATATTGTTATTTCCGAGCCCTGGGCAAAAAAAAAATAGTGACTAATCGCAAATTAATACCTTTGGATGTGGTACAGGATAAATGAACCCTTTACATTTTACGCTTAAAAAAATCTCAACATGGCATAACGCCTATTTAAAAAAACATAGCCAGCATGAGCAAAGCCATCATGAAGAAGCCTCTCCGTCTTCCTACACCGATGAGTGGCATGATCTGAACTGGCATGAAGAACAGTCGCATCATTACAGTTGCTTATTTCGTGGCGGCGTTCTGCTAAGTTATACCCTTGGATTCCTTGCGGTAGTGTTCGCAGTCATCCCTATTTCTGGAATAATTCGGGAAGAAACCATTCATCATTATGGCTTTTTATTTGTATTACTGGAACTGATCGCAATTGCGTTAATTATCGCCATCTATGTTTCCGGCATGTCAAACAAAGATAATGGATCTGGCCGTCTTCTATTTCAGAACTGGCGGGGAAACTGGCAGCGGCATCGTACTCATAGTGAAATTTTACGCTATCAGGACGCGATAGTCTGGCTTAAACCAGACAATGTGATTCGTAAGTATCATATTCCGGATGCCGTACTGAATGCCTCCATTCCCTCCGCCGAAACGATGTTTCGCCGCTTACAAGTAATACTCGCCGAACAACAGGCCTACAACGCTCAGAAAAAAAACGAATATCATTTTGTTCAGCATCGCCTTCATACTATTGCCAAATGGAGCTTTATTCTGACGCTGGTCTGCTGCCTAGCGCACTTTTTTGTCCACTCGGCCGCGCTTTCTGCCCTTTCTGCCATTCTTCCCGCGCTTGGCTCATGTTGCCACGGCATTGCCTCAACCGCTGAATATGAAAAATTAGCGCAGCAGTGCCATCAGACAAAACTATTGCTGGATAACTTCGCACAAGGACTGGTTGTCAACGAGCAGAGGTTACTGACAGATGAAGCCGCGCTGCGCAAAGAAGTTAAGCAGTTCCTTGAAATAGTATTGGATGACAGGGATAAGTGGTACATCTTCACTAGCTCCAGCAAATTACCACTATGACTTTATTTTGATTTCAGGAAAGAGATAGATATGTCATCACCAATTTTTATTAGCCACTCTTCCCGCGATCGGGACTGGGCCTATCGACTCATTAACGATCTGGAAAAACGTGGCGTTCCTTGCTGGATTAGCTCACGTGACATTGAACCCGGTGCCGATTATCAGAAATCTATTGTTGATGCGCTTGAGGCGGCTCCAGCAATGGTGCTGTTATTTAGCGACCACGCGAATAATTCCAAAGAAATCCCGCGTGAAATGGCCATTGCCAGTGGCCAAAGTAAACCGATGATACCGGTACGAATTGAAGATGTAGTCCCACGTAATGCGCTGGTGTATAGCCTGACTAATGCTCAGTTCCTTGATTTGTTTGCTAACTATGAAGGAACCATGACACGACTGACGGAAGCGCTTCTCCGCCAGATAGCCGCCAGTAAACTGAATGTTTCCGGTGCGAGGCCCGCTATCGTAGTCGATAATCCGGCACTGACAGAAAGTTTAAAATCCAGCGACGTTAAAGATCCCACGAAGCATGCCCGTTCTGAAAAGGTTACTTCACAGAAACCAAAATCCAATAATAAAATCTATATGGGCGTCGGTGCACTAGCGCTCATAGCGATTTCTGGCGTTGTCATCGTGACATCGCGGGATGACACGCCTCAGACGCAGACCGTTCAGCCAGCACCGTCTCCACAGGCTGCTCCCTCTGCCACTAAATCAGCGCCATCTGAAGCCGAGCAGCCACAGCATCGTGAAGCCAAAGTGGTGACACCTTCACAAAATCCCACCCGCTCTGCCGCACCTGAAAAGGAAGCAGCAACAGACGACATCAGTACATTGGTAGCCAGCACCAGACAACTGCCTCCTGGTGATCGTATTGAGGCATTACAAAAAAGTCCGCTAATGGAAAGTCAGAAGCTCACTGCGGAACAAATGCTGTCGCTGCTGAGCGGCACTAAAAACAGCCAGCGTAGCAATCTAATCGAAAATCTGCTGCCTTTCACAGCGCAACCCATTGCTGTTCCTGACGCGCTGAAACTACTGAATTTAACCGGTGATAGCTGGGCATCTGCAGTCACTACGTTAAATCCGGCCTTACAAGATAACCTCAAAAGTGAAGAGGTTCTGGCATTGCTGGGAACCACTTCATCCTCAAGCCGCGCACGCGTACTTGAGCACATTGCTCCCAAAGCCGTTGCACCATTTGACCTTGCCATTGTCGAGAGAATCTTAAGGCCGATGAATGATAGCCGAAGCGGAGCCATTCGCACGCTGGTCAATTTGCTGCCTCAGCCGCTTCCCGAAGAGAGCTTTGGCATGTTATTGACGTCCATTAATAATAGCCAGCGCAGCAATACCATTGAAGCGATGCAACCAGTGCTTCCAAAAACGCTGACGCTTTCCGGCGCACTGAAACTACTCGAAAATACGAATGACAGCTGGACCGCTACACTTTCTACACTTGCGCCAAGGCTACCTGATAATCTAACGGCGGCTGAAGGAGCGCAGTTGTTAGGTAATACGCAAAACAGCACACGTTCACGCGGCCTGGAATCGTTGGTTCCTCATTTAGCTGCTGGACTGAAGGGGAGCGATACAGAATCTATCTTAAGAAGCATGAACGATTCGTGGTATTCCGGGGTTTATTTACTGGCTTCACGACTGGCAAAAGATCAGGATAGCACATCAGTTCTGACACTTTTAGGCATGACTAAGAACAGTACTCGCCAGCGGACAATAGAAGCATTAGGTAGTGTCTTGCCCGCTAAAATCAGCGTGGATGATGCGGTTAATATGCTCAATGGCACGGGTGACAGCAGGTTATCAACAGCTATCTTTTTACTGCCTTATTTACCATCGCAGCTTAATCAGCAAGATCTGGATAGCCTGGCGGGAAATATGAGCAAATCTGACCGGCTAAGACTGGTTGAGGCAATGAAACGGTAGCTGCTCGCTATTAGCAAATTAGAGGAAGGTCCAGGGAGGGGCCTTCGATCAAGATGTCAATGTTCATAAATCTGCCTTAAACCCTTTACACCTTTTTTCAGGTAATTTGCAGGCTATTCCTACAGATTCGACCGGACTAACCTTCACCTTATTTTAACCAGATGAGGGAGCTCTGAAGAGAATGTGCGTGATTACAAACATTATTGAATGATGCAATATCCGTTGATGAGCATATCTCTTTTCAATTGATGTTGACTGAAACAGGCTGAGGGATTAGACGGGGAAAACGCTGCAAATTTCAGATTCCAGACACAAAAAAAGCCGCCCTTAAGCGACTTTAATTTGCATACGTGGTGCCGAAGGCCGGAATCGAACCGGCACGCCTCGCGGCGGTTGATTTTGAATCAACTGCGTCTACCGATTTCG